>Ga0224486_100069_pt1 | contig 52938 bp, 40 predicted proteins | sample TexhydDE_CT_test_FD_172013 | JGI IMG/M metagenome (GOLD analysis project Ga0224486, IMG submission 172013) | Fracking water microbial communities from deep shales in Oklahoma, United States - hydraulically fractured wells DE_CT_test ... | reverse complement strand
ATGGTCAGCATGTATATTCCTCCTACTATTTGTGTAAAAAAAAGAGGATCCTGTTTGGAAAGGATCCTCTTTTGAAGAGATTATACTTGAACAAGTTATACTTTGTCAACAGTCTGAAGCGGGCTTTCGCCCGCTTTCCCAAATCTTGTTGATTATTAACTTTTCATTGGTTGCTTTTAAAATTACCTCATCAACTGCAACACCTGTTGTGGTTGAGCATTTGCCTGTGCAAGCATCGACATACTCGACTGGAGCAAGATTTGCTGCTTGGTGAATTGCATCATCTCTTTTGCCATATCGGCATCTCTGATTCGGCTTTCCGCTGCTGTCAGGTTCTCTGCCGCTACTCCGAGGTTTGCTATTGTGTGTTCCAACCTGTTCTGGATAGCACCAAGTGCTGCCCTTGCTGAACTCACCTTGTGTATCGCCGCGTCTACTACCATTATAGTTCTTTCTGCACTGTTCTGGTCTGTTACTTTCAGTGTTTGTTCTGTTAATCCAAGCGCTGCTGCTCTCATATCATCAAGACCTGCGAGCATGTTATGACCTTCGTTCGCACCGATCTGGAAGACAAGTGAAGTATCTTGGTACCACCTTTCTTCGGCCCTCACAACACCGCTATCAACAATTTCTTCTGCAGGCAGTGCTCCTCCGAACGAGTTAATATTGTAGATGTTTGATGTTTCCCATCTAAATACTGTTCCTTTCACACCTCTCAGACCACCAAGCTCAATGCTTGGGTTCGTCCCTGTATTTATAGTTATACTTCCAGTCACGCTTCCCAAAACAGCCAGGCCGTCAGTAAAGTCTATTATAGGTCTTGAAGCAACTCCTGAGGCATTGATGTAATTCACTCTTACATCAAGTGGACTTGTCGCTGCACCTTGGAATTGACCTACTTCAACAACATATGAACCTTCGTTTGCATCATCGAATGTCAACGTACCTGTAACAGCTGTCACACGTAGCGAGTTGACTTGGACTGCAACGGTAGTGTCATTAGCAATATCTGAAACGTTAAACGTAAATCGAACATCACCAAGCGTTGTTGACAACGTAAGATTAGTGGCACCGTCATTAATCTGAAAATCTGCGAGCGTCGCACCACCGTATAGTATAGCCACAGTGGAACCGTTAGCCTGAACAGTAACTGATGTCAAAACTCTGTCTCCGATTCTGAGAGTAATTGCTTGGGTTCCAGTAAAGGCTGTTTCTTGTTTTGCTAATGTCAACCCTGCAATGCTTGAACTTTGTTGTGCTTTGAGGTCAAAGTTTCCGCCAGTCACAACCTTAACATCCGCTTGTGGTCTGAATCTCTCAATTTTTCCATCCAAAAGCTTCATCGTGTTGAATTCCGTTGTCCTTGCGATTCTGTCAATTTCTTCTCTTAACTGGTCAAGCTCTGCTTGAATTTGGTTTCTATCAACGTTTGTGTTCGTATCACTCGATGCCTGTACTGCAAGTTCTCTCATCCTTTGGAGTATCGAGTGTACTTCTGTCAGTGCTCCTTCTGCTGTCTGGATCAATGAAATGGCATCTTGTGCGTTCTTCACAGCCATCTCAAGACCTTTGATCTGTCCTCTCATCTTTTCACTGATTGCCAAACCTGCTGCGTCGTCTCCAGCCCTGTTAATCTTCAAACCTGAAGAGAGTCTCTCAAGCGTCTTGCTCATGTCCATGTTGGTCATCGTGATGTTTCGCCAGCTGTTCAGAGCGTTAATGTTGTGGTTAATCCTCATAACTCTCCACCTCCATGTGAGTTTTTCCTAGATTAATAAATAGCATCTTTTAATCTTGGGGGCCCCCTTGAAGCTTCCGATTGTATTATCGGAAAAAACTTGACTTTCTTTAGACGACCAACGAAATGATTCGTCCAACTTTTTTACCAGAGGGTGTTATCGCCAACTCAGAAAAAATTAAATCTAAGAATGGTTACTCAACTCTTTGACCATCTGAAAAGAGCGTGAAAATGCATGGGTATCACGACATCTATGTTTTCGGTACACTCTCAAAATTAATGACTATAAATAATACACATAAGTGTTGTCTGTGGAACTAAGGAGATAACAAAAGTGAGGAATTGTGGCATTAGTAGGCCAGGGGTATGATACAGGGAGCATCAGATAGGGTTGCAGTTCTTCCTTCAACACAGACATGCACGAAAACCGCGATTTTGAAAAACGGAAAATCTGTACATTACACATTGGTTGCATATCGCAAAAATATCTTGATCAAACGGTCGTAATTCAAAATAGCATATTTAGCTATCGAGGTGACAGTTTTCGATGATTACCGGATAGATAAAACATAAGCATTTATATTAAAAAGACGCAATAATAATATACTGTCTCAAACATAGTACAGAAAAAGCATTACGGCATTCTATATACTTAACCATAATCTTCCCAAGAACGCTCTGATAATTTTTAGTTCACCAGATTTAAGGTTTTACCTAAGTTCCAGGTTACCTCATAATTTCCTTATATCGAATACCTGACCACTGCAGTTTAGAAGAAGAACCCGTAAGGTTTGTTCAGCAACATAGTCTGGAGATAATAACGTTGACGAGTCTTCATAACCAAAATTTCTTCTCCTTAATTCTGTATTTGTCCTTTCTGGGTTAATCACATTCACCCTACACCCGTCAGTGGTCCATTCGTTACATAATGCCTGAGCAAAGTTTACAATAGCTGCCTTACTAGAAGAGTAAACGGAATATAATTCACGCCCCCGTGTGTACGAGCTCGACGTGAATAAAACCAACATCCCTTTCGTTTCTTTTAAAAATCTATGACTTTCTTTGGCAACAACTATGGAACCGAAATAATTTGTACTAATCTCATTCTGGATGCTGTCATACTCCCTTGTTTCGATTGGGCCCATGTTCATTATTGCAGCTGTATTTATTACATAATCTATCTTCCCATGCATGTTGTAAACATACTTCAAAGCCTCTCTAACTGACGCTGGATTACTTACGTTGGTGCCGGTTGCTCTCGAAAATCCGTATGCATAAGCACCGTACTCAACAGCATGCTCAACAACCGATTTCCCGATCCCTTTGGTTCCACCAAATACAACAATAACCTTGCCTGATAATTCTTTAAGAACATTTATATTAAAGGCAGGAATTTGCTGCGTTCGAACTTGGAAGATTTTGTCAGCTAAATACATATCTTCTGCGTATGTGATTTTGATATTAAATCTCTCACCTAATACAATTCCAACCCTTCCGAGTTTGTATTTTACTATCAAACCACAGTCATCTGTGACCGCAACCGGTTCTTTCTCATACATTTCATAGGCTTTTCTTATTATACTGAGTCGGAAACCTTGAGGTGTCTGGCCAAGCATAAGCCGATTTCTATCGGGGATTTCTTCTACAATGGTTCTACTTTCATCATGAACTATTATCGTGTCGGGAGAATCCACTGCGACATCAACAGCATCATATTCATCTAATGCTTGTATTGATTTCGTGATGATGTTGTCAGATATAAAAGGTCTAACAGCGTCGTGAATAAGCACGTACGCATCCTCTTCCTCGATAGAAAAAACTCCAATTTTAGAACTATCCTGTCTTGTTTTTCCTCCATTAAGAATTTTACGAACCTTTCCGTACTTTTTCGAGACCACCATTTCTTCAACAAAGTACCTAAACATAGGATTAACGACTACAATTATTTCATCGATTAAGGGATGCCTTTCAAACACATCAATCGTATGTTCAATAATTACCTTACCAGAAAGCTTCTGAAACTGCTTTGGTAACTCCGAGTTAAACCTTGTTGATTGACCTCCTGCAAGAATAATCGCGTAAACTTTCTTCATGGTCTTACTCCTTTCTGAAGAATTTCTGTTAGAAACTTTGCAAACCTATTCGTAGCATTTGCATCACTGTATTTATGGAAAAAACGTTTTGACTCTTCAAGGTTATATTCTGCAAAGTCATTTTCAGAAAGTTCAAGCAATTCAGAAAGGTGATTAATTTTGGGACCAGGCATGTGTATTTTATTATTCGGATCTATGGCCAATCCTCTAACTTTCTGGTATTTCTGAAGATCTGGTTGAAAAAACACAATACGACGATCTAAAAGCAAAAAATCAACAAATATCGAGCTATAATCAGTAACCAAAATATCAGATGCTAACATTAGTGGACGAGGATCCGGAAACGTTTTTGCGTCACATATAATTACATTCGACCATCGACTTTTTTGCACGTTTAAACCAAGGTAATGGTGAGGCCTATAGAGCACGTATGTTCTTTCATCTAGCATTTTCGATAATTCTTCAATCTCCGTTTCATACAGCTTGACAATTTCTTCATTATAGTCTTTCAAGAAATCTCTGAATGTTGGCGCAATGAGAAATACTTTGGAGTTCTCAGAGACTGCCAATTTTTTGCGAATTTCCATCTTATAATTGGAGTTGTTTTTGTTTTGGACAATAAAGTCATTTCGAGGATGCCCAAGAGGTACAAATTTCGGTAGCGGTAAACCATTAAGTAAGGGATGTTGCAGAAAGTAAGTACCATCGAATTCACTGTAACAAATAATATAATCAGTAAATTTTCTTGCTGCGGCGCAAACTCTTAGTTCTAAACTCTCTTCCGCTGCCCTGACAGATGGTACCAACTTTGTTCCCCATCCATGATTGAGGAATACAGTTACCATACGCTCATTTTTTGGTATCTCAACATAACGAGACGCAATAGACGGAAAAACAAAAACGATTTTTTCATCTGATAAGCTCATTACATTAGCTAGCACTGCGGACAATACAGTCGGGCCAAATGAAACCGAGTCAGTTTCCACTATAAAATGTTTTCCCGGTACCTTGGAAAGTACCTCTCGAGACAAATTTTCGTCCTCAATGAAAGGATATTTTGTATAAACTACTCCCATTCTTCTCACCTCTTCCATTTGGAATAATAAATGCTCAAAGCCTTTAGTTTCCTTCACAATGGCGAGCATTCTCTCTGGGTTCTTGCAGAAAAGAATGCGTCAAACTTTAAGGAAAAAAATCTTATCATTGAAATCGTGATTGCAAAAATAGAGTTCACTGAAGATTCTAAGATGGATTTAGCAAGAAGGAATGACCCAGCAATATCGAATTTTCACTACTCAAGGACCCGAGTCCAGAAGGTAAAGAAAACAAGAACTTGCTAAAGTGTGTGAAACGATTTTGTGGAGTAGGAGCCCTCTAAAAGGCAAACAATGCTCATCATGTTGTCTACGTTCTATATGCTATTGCTATTACAAGTTAACACCCTTAGTTCACAGACAATACTTGAAATTTGTATTTCCAAAGAGTAGGTATTTTCCGCAAATCCAGATAAAAACTACTCTCAAATCATATATAAGTATATTTCGATAAAGTGAAACACAAGATCGCTAAACCTTAGACATTACACAATGAAATTTTGCATTACCGACTTTGTACGAACCGCCATTGCCTTGGCAATTTTATATCCAATGCTTTCATGCACACTCGCCGAAATCAAATAGTTCTAGCCTTCTAAGAATTCTGTGACATTGTCAATTCGTCCAAAAAATCTGATATTATCCTCTAATCCGGCGTCTTTAATAGAGCGATAAAAGTACGAATAATATATGTTAGGTGAGAAATTCAAAAAGCATGGAATTAAACAGATTTCCTGAACAGCTATAGCCAGTCGCATATGCAAATAAATACACTAATGCAATTGTCCCCAACCTCCAGCCACTTATCTTGTTGAATTTCTTGAATACCGAACGCACACTTTTTATCATTTGTATTTTGCTTTCTCTTCTCTCTTTTTACATACTTTCAGTATCCTGCTCCCTCTATACACTTTGTCCACTATTATCTGTTTGCATTTTATAACTTTCGTCAACCATTCGCTTTTCTTTATCCTTTCTTTCAGTGATGTTAACTTATGTTTGCCCGATGATAAAATATGCCGTACGCTACTTTTTAGTCACTTAACACTATAACCAATACTCCTTAGTATAATTTCTCAAATTCCACTTCTAAAATGTCTACCGAATACTTTCCCTTTCATTCCCACCCAGAAAACTTTACCTGATAAACTTCTCACCTCTTGTAATACTTGCCAGCTGCATTGTCCTTCTGTCTATTATTAGCTATTTTTCTTAACCTTTCTTGTGCTTCGCAAGTATTCTTGTACTTGTGCTCTCTTTGTACTAATTTCGGAAGATAATGTACAATGTAGGATTATGCACATCGATTGATTTTCTATCAGCGGACGTGGATTTTCAAAACTTTTTCTCAAAATCTTGCAATTTTCGAAAGATTTTGTGGCACACTTTTCTTAGCTTCACGTTGATACCTCACTTGAGATAGTTTTCTGTGCTGAATATTTTTACTTCCACGGGCGTGGTTTTTAATACCTTTCTTACTTCTCACTCGATATTTTAATTCAAATACGTCGAATTATCGATAATTTTCTTCCAAACTATATCGTACATTATCAGGAGTCATAAAGCCCCGGTTATTATACTTAGTATTTGCCCTTCTAAAGACGCATTTTCTTCCACAAATCTTCTGTAAATTTCAGAATCATATTCTTCAGTTAAAATCATTTCAACTGCCTCATCGACCGTATTAAAGATGAAATCTTTTGGATAATACTCTTCCGCAATATAAAAATTATGTATTACCGGCTTTATGCCTTTTGCCATAGCCTCTAATATGGCCACACCATATCCTTCATGTATGCTGGATGATAGGAAGATACCCTTATCCTCTAAAAAGCCATCAACGTTATTTATCCAGCCTCTGAATTTAAAATTCTCCTTAATGTTCATTCGATCTAGTACATACATCACATATCTATACATCCTTTCGTCTTGTATCGTTCCAGCCCATTCTAACGTATATCCTTTGTCTATTTCAGTTAGCTTTTTCAATATTTGTATAGATAGGCCTGGATTCTTTTTATAATTAAAGTGTCCTGCAAAAGCTATCTTTTTTCCAGGCTTTCTAATCCTGTAGACGTATCTTGTTAAGTCAAGCCCGTTGGGAATTAGGCACATATTCTTACTTCTAACTTTTGGGCAATTCTCCAGTGTGGTTTCTAAAACATTTCTTGCTACAAATATTATCAAGTCGACCTTTTTCCAATCGATATTTTCAAGAAAATCTTTTCTTAATGATTCATAACCGTGCAATCTACACACTATCTTCTTACCTTTCTTTTCAAGCTTGTTTGTAACCTCAACTGCTAATTCGTTTGCCCATTCAAGCCATACGATATCCGCCCATTCGTATGCTTGAACAATTTCGTTTCCATCTGTAGATATTACAAGCTTAACGTTGTAGACCTCTGAGAGCACGTTCGCTATGTCATGGATAAAATTGTCCAAACCAGGTAAGCACAGTATGACTATGTTTGTATCTTTGTGATATTCTTTCTTGTGTTCAAGATATTTCTTTTTCATCTCTTCCAACGGTGAAATCTCTGCTGCCTTTCTATAATAATAAAGTGCCATTGGAATATTGCCCTGTGCAAGTTGTGTATCACCGAGTAAGTCGTAAACCGTCCAATCCTTGTTGTGAATTCTCATAAGATAGCGCCAAGATTCTTTGTAGTCTTTTTTGTCGAGCAATGCTTTTCCGTAGTTATAAAGAACATCAGAATTAATCGGATTAAATTCAAATGCTTTTTTAAAATGTTTGATCGCTTCGTCTAAATTTCCTTCGTAATACGCTATCATGCCAAAGACATTCTCCTTCTCAAGAGAATTAGGTAGTTTTTCTGCTATCTGTTTTGCTTGGTCGAATTTTGCTTGGGAAATTAATTCCATGATTTTTTGTATTATTTCCGACACATAAAATCCCTCCTGAAAAACATAAAATGTTCTGCTATTCAATTTTATCTTTCTTCTCAAGAACAACTTGATCCTTAAAGTTCAAAAATTTTTGAACGATTTTCACCCATCAGTGGTCTAATATATTAGAGCACAAGAAATGGCTTGATAAGGTTTATTAGACTTTCGCGATATTTATTCCCCGTCCATGCCGGTAGGGAGGGATGGTTATGAGGATTAATAACAACGTAGGAATGTGGGCTATTAGGTACCTTCAAAATTTGCAAACGCATCACAATAGCCAGATGCAGAGTTTAACACAGGCAACTGTACCAATTCAACAGAACGTGGCTTTTGGTGCGATAGCTGAGCGTATTCGCTCACAAATCAATGGCTATCGCGAAGCTATGGTAAGTACGTACAACGCAATCGGGGTTATGAATGTCGCAGAAGGCGGTCTTCAAAGCATTTCAAACAACCTCCAAAGAATGAGGGAGTTAGCAGTTCAAGCTTCGAATGGGACTCTTTCGGAAAATGAGCGTGCAGCACTTCAACAGGAATTTTCTCAGCTGGCTCAAGGGATAAACAGGGTGGTTGAACAGACTACTTATAATAACAGAAGGGTTTTAGGCGGTGATATAAGAAATATGCAAGTGCAACTCGGTCCAAATGAAGGGCAACAGATGAAAGTTACCCTCCCGGGCATGGACATTAAGTCTCTTGGACTTGAGAATGTAAATCTCAACAGCACCGAAAATGCTCAAAATGCATTAAAAGCTCTTGATAGAGCGATAGAAACTGTTTCAAATACGAGAAGTTATGTTGGTAGCGTGACGAACCGGCTGGAAGGAGCGGCACGGGAACTTAGCAGCACTATGTTAAACCTCACCTCCTCCGTGAGTGTTTTAACAGACACAGACATGGCACGTGGCGTTATGGAATGGATTAGAACAAGATTGCAGCAACAAGCGACAGCGGGTATACTTGGACAGTCTAATGTGAACGCACAGAATGTTCTAAGACTTCTTGGATAGCCATAGCTCCAATAAGTAAAAAAAGCGGTGGGAACTTTCCCACCGCTTTTTTTGTGTTTTATGTCTTCTTCTCTAAGAACTCAGTAATGCTGAGCTGCTCTACTTCTTTTTTTAATCGTTCAATTGAAAGTTGGGTGTAGCTTGGATCTATCTCTATTCCTATTCCTATCCTTCCTTCTCTGAAGGCAGCTATTAACGTTGTCCCACTTCCGAGAAATGGGTCCAAGACGATATCTTCTTTGAAACTAAATAACTTTATGCATCTTTTTGGTAGTTCAATAGGAAACGGCGCCGGGTGTCCTATTTTTGTTTTTTTCTCCCCACTGAAAGTCCACATTCCATTTGTCCAATCAATAAATTCTTCTTTAGTGATTGTCGATGTACCTATAGTTTTTCTTCTCCACTGGTGTTTGTACATGACTACAATGGTTTCTACAGGCGCAATAACATATGGTGCAGAAGCAGATAACCACGAACCCCAAGCTGTTCTACGGGATATGTTTTGTTCGTTCCATATTATCGTGCTTTGATACTTGAAACCAACGTCCTTAGCAATTGCAACAATATCCGCATAGACACTTCTCAGCCCATTTTTGTTCTTATCCAAAGGTATGTTAAGGCAAAGTCTTCCATCGTCTGCCAAGAGATCGAAAGCTTTTGTCAACCAAAGTTTCGTAAACATAAGGTATTCATCATAGCTTATTGCATCGTTGTGCGAACCGTATTCAATACCCACATTGTAGGGTGGAGATGTGACTATAAGATTTATCTTCCCTATCCATTCGCTAAGGTCTACAGTTAAAAAGTCGTTTTGAAATATCTTTATTCTTCCGTTAAAGTCAAACTTTTCGTTTTTTATTGATGAATAAAAAAAGCTTTTGTCGATTTTCTTCTGTTCCATTTCGGATACACACTTTTCAAGAATTTTGTTTAGAACAAGGTTAAAACTCTCCCCTGTTTCAACACAAATTTTTTCGATTTTTTCGATAAGTTCCTCGCTTAGACGTATTCGTTTTTCACGAACGATGGTTTTTTTTAGGTATCTCATGTCAACCACTCCTTAAATTTAAGCCATTGATTCTGGAGCCTTGATTGAGAATATGTTTTTTAATATTATACCACAAAGAATACACAAAAATATTCGTTCAACCGAAAATGGATTAGGGGTGCTTTTCTTGGACGGACGTCAACAAATGATTTCGAAAGAGGGTAGCTATTGGGAAACGTACGTCGCAGATGTGCTCTGTAAGGATCCAGTAATCAGGGAAAAAGCCTTAGTTGCTTACGGGACGAATAGTGAAAAACGCAAAGATGTTTGTTCTATCGATTGTTCTAAAGTCACTAAGAATGAGCAGAAAAAACATGATTGTTCTGAAAAGAATCAAAGTTTTTTGATACCAATTGATGAGCTAAAAATCATTTACGAAGGAAATCGAACTAAACTCATTGACAACGATTTGATCGTTTACAGTAAGCAGAAAGAAAAAATTGTATGTGTGCTTTCTGTGAAGAAAAGTTTAAGAGAGCGAGCAGGGCAAACAGCTTATTGGATGATGAAAAAAAAGGAACAGTGCAGGGATTTTAAATATGTATTTGTTACACCAGACGTGGATAATGAGTTGCTCCCAAACAGAAAATGGCGAGTAATATTAGCATCAGAAATGGATGCGGTGTTTGTTATCGGAAAAAGCCAAGCCCACGAGAAGTACAATCCAGATGGAAATTTCTATGTTGGAGAAGATAAACTTATAGAATACGTAAAAAGTTTGCTTTAAGATTCATAATATGTAAATAGCGGTGGGAAAATTCCCACCGCTTTTATTTTTGGTGCCGAGGGCGGGACTTGAACCCGCACGGGGTTTGAACCCCTGTTGATTTTGAGTCAACCGCGTCTGCCAATTCCGCCACCTCGGCACTTGCCCTCGGGCATATTGTATTTTATCATTTACACATGAATTTTTCAAGATAGATTTTAAAAAAACAAGTGAAATGCAAAAAAGAACAAATAGAATCGGCGCCCTTACGAGCGCCGATTCTTGATTTTTGAACGGTTTATTTTACTTTGAATATCCAGATATCGCTACCGCCGATGTTTTTACCAATGTCTCCATTTCTTGAGAAGGATGTACCCACAATTATTATCGTTCCGTCTTCGTCTATAAATACATCACTTGCATAATCAGCTAAGCTACCACCGTAGGTCTTAGACCATCTAAGGTTACCATCGTTATCGATATCTATCAACCAGATATCAGCGGCACCTTTTTGACCATCAACTTTTGAGAGTGTGTGTCCAACTATTACAAATCCACCATCTGGGAATTCTGCAGCCGCGTATGCAATGTCTTCTTCAAAGCCACCGAATGTCTTGAGCCAGATAATTTCACCTTTTGGATCAATTTTTGCCACAAGAATGTCCCAGAAACCTGCACTGACTTGAACATCGCCATCAACAGATGTTGTGTAACCGACTATCAAGAAGTTACCATCGTTTGTCTTAATCATTCTTGAAACTTCATCTTGGTCAGTTCCACCATAAGCTTTGTTAAGTACTATATCTTTGAGGTCTTTGCTTACTTTGAACAACCAGATATCAGATGTCCCGTGGTTGTATGGTATGTTACCTTCAAGCGAGTAAGTAACATTCGCTACAAGATATCCATCTTCAAGTTCAATAACATCTACTGCTTTATCCCTATCCAAACCACCAAATACTCTGCTTGCCATGATGTTACCTTCTGCATCAAGTTTAAGCAACCAGCTATCCCATGTTCCGATATTTCCACCAGTGTCACCATTCACAGAGTTTGTTGTACCAGCGATAAGGAATCCGCCTTCAGATGTTTGTATGATTCTTGATGGTATATCGTTACCTGTGCCACCATAGAGTTTGAGCCATTTGGTATTGCCTGCTCTATCAAGTTTTGCGAGTAAGTAATCCCATCCACCTTTGTTGAATTCACCTTGGATTTCTTTTGATAATGTGTATCCAAGAACGATGTATCCATCTTCGACTTCTTTGACATCCGCAGCTTCATCCCAGCCAGCTCCACCAAGTAATTCCATCCACTCAACTTCAAGTTCTTTTGTTAACTTGACAACAAGTATATCGGATTCGCCTTTGAAACCTTCAAGTTTGTTTGATTGCGTACTCGCAACAAGTACATATCCTCCATCAGATGTCTTAATAATTCTTCTTGAAGTGTCTTGACCTGTCCCACCCAAAACTTCTTGCTTTTGAACTGTTGGAAGTTTTGTTCTGAACGTAAATACTTCACTTTCAACTTCTCCGAATATGTTCCTTGCAACGACTTTCCAGTTGTACTGCGTTCCAAAGTGGAGCTGTGGTAATGTGTATTCATTTATCTCAAGTTTTCCAACAAGCTCCAATTTAACTGTTCCGAAGTAGAGTTCAAATTCTTCTGCTCTTTCGCTGACCCACTTGAGTGTTACATCAACAGGGACTTCCTGCGCTCCATTTTCTGGATAAATAGCTTTTGGTTGTTCTGGGACCTGACCTGTTGTAAATTTCCAAATAGGTCCTTCTGTGTTGCCAAATCTATTTTTCGCAACAACTTTCCAATAATACGTCGTTCCAAATAGTAAGTCCCTAACTTCAACTGCACTTTCTTTAACATTTTCCAAATACAGTTCAAGTGTGTCTTCCGAGAAGCCCAAGTAGAGATCATACGCATCAGCTTTCGCACTTTCCCATCTCACCACTAAGTTGTTGAATTGGTCAACAGCACCATCAGGAGGTTCTGGATTGAACGGAACAGCTGGGACATTTCCAACGGTGAATTTAACTACTGGGCTTTCTGCTTGTCCAAATCTGTTCTTTCCAACAACTTTCCAGTAATACGTTGTCCCAAGTTCAAGATTTTGCAAAACAAATGTGTTGCTGGTTGCATCTTCTACAACGAGTTCCAATTCCGTTGCTTCTTTTCCAAGATACACATCATACGCGTCAGCACACTCAAATTCCCAACTAAGTTCTGGGTCTTTCCAGACATCTTCCTCGCCATCAAGTGGGCTTACAATCTGAACAAACTCTGGGGCTTTACCCGTTTTGAACACTTCTACATCGCTTTCATTTGTTCCGAAGTCGTTCTTTGCAACTACTTTCCAGAAGAAAGTTGTGTCCATAGGCAATTCGTATGGTAATGTGATTTCAGCTACTGTAGTTGTAGCTACGAGTTCAAGGTTGTCTATCTCCACACCAAGATACAACTCGTATTCCTTTGCATCTTCACTTGTCCATTTGAATGTTGGCTGGATCCATACTTTTTCACCTTTCGGTTCGACAAGTTCAGGTTTTGTTGGAACGTCACCTGTGGAGAAGCTCCACACAGGTCCTTCCGTTTCACCATAAGCGTTCTTTGCTACAACTTTCCAGTAATAAGCCGTTCCAAGTTCGAGTGGTTCCGTATCGTATTCAGGTTCATCAACAGTTGCAACAAGTTGTAATTCATCTGGTGATTTTCCAAGGTAAATATCATAGCTTGCTGCTCTTTGTGCCTGCCACATTAAGCGTGGTTCAATCCAAACCTTCTGTGCACCATCGTATGGGACTGGATTCTCTGGAACCGTTGGTGCATCGCCTATTTTGAACGAAAATACAGGGCTTTCAGTTTCACCGAAAGTGTTCTTGGCAACTACTTTCCATTGGTAAGTCGTCGATGGTTTAAGATTTTTAACTTCGTATTTATTGTCAAAGTAGTTCTTTTCAATCAACTGTATATTTCCTTCTTCTCCAAAGTAAATATCATACGTCTTCGCTCGTTTTGAAGACCAGGATAAAGTTACATTTGGCAACACATCTGTAGCACCGTTGGTGGGTTCCACATTTTCGATTTCACCGGGAACAAACTCTGTGTTTTGGAAATCTATAAGGGCGTTGATAAGAACCCCGCCAGAACCAACAAGGACATTAAGCGGAATATTAGCTAAAGAAATCCTATCTCTTACAACTTCTACTCCATCTTTTCGACCATACGCAACAATTCGTTCATCTTTCTTATCAACCAGTCCAAGAACTTTGACGATAACATTGTACTTACCGGCCTTGAGTTTTGTTATTAAACCTGTTGCCTGACCTGTCTCTCTGTCGTAATTTAGAAGGAAGGGACCCTCAACTATTTCCTGATTGAAGATTTCAACAGTTGCCCTCGTGATCCATATCCCATTTTCTAACAATGCTTTGTCCAGCTCGGACAACTTAAGACTGTACTCTTCGTATTCACCTGGAGGTAAGATTGGCTCAACAACAGGTGCATACTTTTGAAGTAACGATTCGAGAGCTTCTCTGATGTCTACGTTTGGATTCTCAAGTAGCGTCTTGAGTTCGTAGTAAAATCTTGCTAACGGTGTTGTATACGTCACTTGGGAGAACGCAATGGTAGATACAATGGTAAGAAGAATAACTACCCATAGGAAAACTTTCCGCATGTAATCTCCCCCCTTTGGTTGTGATTGAAATCATGGTTTAAAGACTTTCTGTTGGTAACTTACTCACTTGTATATTATAGCACTAATCGTTTCAAATTTTGCAATAGTTTTTTGAAGGAATTCCAAAGAACTGAGAATTTTTTCTACTTGAATTATCGGATGGTGAAAATACTAGAACATTTTCAGAAGAAGATAATTCACAATGATTTCACATCGCGTTGTTTTTCAGTAACGGATTCAAACACTTATCAAGGCTATTAATGTAAATATTTACACAAATAGAATATCAAAGAAAACTATTCCCGCCCTCATGGGCGAATAACTTAGGTAGGAGGGATTGCTATGAAAAAGTTTTTCTTATTGGTTCTTTTCGCGGTCATTCTGACAACAGTTATATTCGCTGATGTAGTCTACAAACGTGACGAAACGTTGTATGCAGGCGGAGGTATGTGGGCACCACCATCAAACTGGAACCCAATAACTCCGTGGAATGCTGTAACGGGAACCGTTGGTTTAATTTACGAAACGTTATACGGATACGACCCACTTAAGGATGAACTAATTCCTTGGCTTGCTGAAAGTGGAAGGTGGACATCGAAAAATACTTTCGAGATTAAACTGAGAAAAGGAGTTACATGGCACGATGGTATGCCATTCACTTCGAAAGATGTAAAGTTTACACTTGAACTTGCAAAGAAGATACCTGAGATTTCCTATAGCTATCTCTGGAACTGGATTGCAAAAGTTGATACACCTGACGATCATACTGTAGTGTTCACATTCTCATCGCCAAGATATCACGAATGGAGCTATCAGTTGTATCAACTACCAATAATCCCAGAACATATTTGGTCAAAGATGTCAAAAGACGAGGTTTTAACAGGTGCAAACCAAAAGGCGATAGGTACGGGACCTTACATGCCTGAAACATATTCCGATGATAGAATGGTTTATCTAAGAAATGATAACTGGTGGGGTAACAAAGTTTTCGGGCAACCGAAACCGAAAAGAATAGTTTATCTAAGAGTTCTGAGTAACAACGTAGCACTTGGAATGATAATGAAAGGCGAACTTGATATTTCAAACTTCTTCCTACCAGGTGTTCCAACTCTGAAGAAAACATATTCAGACATCCACACTTGGTTTGCAAAAGAACCTTACATGCTTTCTGACAACACTGCTTTCTTGTTTATCAATACCACAAAGAAACCTTTAAACGATCCAAACCTTAGAAAGGCTATGGCATATGCAATCGATCCCAAGATTATAAGCCGGACCGTTTTTGAAGGTCAAGTGTTGCCAAGTAATCCCGTTGGCTTCCTGCCAATCAAAGGTTGGATGAAATACTATCCAGAGAATGCTGTGAAACAATTCGGATTCAAATATGACCCAAAGACAGCCAAGGAGTTGCTTGATAAAGCGGGATACAAAGACATTAATAAAGATGGTTACAGGGAAGCACCAGATGGTAGCAAATTTAAAGTTTCGATAATTGTACCATTTGGTTGGACGGACTGGATGGAATCGATTAAGCTCATAGCATCGCAACTGCGAGCCGTAGGTATTAATGCTGAAGCCCAGTTCCCAGATTACAGTAAATACTGGGAAGATTTAACAAGTGGCAACTTTGACATGGCAATTAACAACTTCAATTCACAGATGAGTGTCTCACCATGGACGATGTTCAACTGGCTATTCAACTCTAACTTTGACAAATATATGTACAATGGCAATTTCGGTAGGTACAACAACCCAAAACTTTTTGATTTAATAACACAACTGAACTTTACTCCGATGGAAGATATTGCTGCAAATAAGAAGATAGTTGAACAAATCGCTGAAATTTTCTTGAAAGACATGCCAGTAATACCGCTTTGGTACAATGGTATGTGGTTCCAAGCAAGTACTCAGGTTTGGAAGAATTGGCCAAGTGAAAAGAATCCATACGCATACCCAGTCACCTGGGGTGGAAGATGGCAGACTGGCGGAGTATTGATGCTAATAGGAATTACAAGTAAGTAATTTTAGCAAAAGATACAAAAAATGCTGGTGATTGCGCAAGATTAAATCTTAAGAGGTGTATTAGATGAAAAAGTATCTAAGAATGAAAATCCTTGTTTATCTCCTTACGTTCGTATTTGCAGTTACAATAGATTGGTTGATTCCCAGGCTCATGCCTGGGAATCCTATACTTGTTTTAGTCTCACGATTTGCTACACTGCCAGAATCTGCAAAGGTGGTTTATAGTTACTTGACAAAGGCATTTGGATTGGATCTACCTATGTGGAAACAATACATCAACTTTTGGATAGCGTTTTTCAAGGGTGATTTGGGTATTAGCATATACTTGTATCCAAAACCGGTACTCGATGTTTTGAAGAGTGCACTTCCTTATTCTCTTGGTATTCTTATACCTTCGATTTTGGCAAGTTGGTTTGTCGGGAATACGCTTGGCGCAGTTGCTGCAAGAAGAAAAAGATTGGATTCAGTGATGTTACCAATTATGTATTTTATCACTGGAGCACCATACCTTTGGCTTGGGATTTTGCTCGCTTATTTTTTTGGTGTTGTGCTTAGATGGTTCCCAATAGCTGGAGCGTACAGTTTTGCTCTTAGACCTCATCTTTCTTGGCTTTTCATTTCTGATTATCTAAAACACTGGATTTTGCCGTTCCTTTCGTTGTTCATAGTCCAACTTGGTGGTTGGGCAATAGGGATGAGGAATATGGTTATTTACGAGCTTGAAGCAAATTATGTAAGATATCTTGAAACTCTCGGTGTTGGTCGCAAATTAATTAGAAAATATGCATTTAGAAACGCTATACTACCTCAGGTAACAGGCTTAGCATTGCAACTTGGAACTGTAATAGCTGGGCAAGTAACAACGGAAGTGGTTTTTTCGTATCCAGGAATCGGCTACATACTCACCCAAGCAATACTAAATCAAGACTATTTCCTAATTCAAGGCTGTTTTCTTTTTATAATAATCGGTGTTTTGATTGCCAACTTTACTGTTGACCTTGTTTATATGGCGCTGGATCCACGTATCAGATATTCATACGGTGGTGAGATATAATGAATGAAATTTTGTTTTTCGCATTTAGGAACAAAAAGTTGAGGATAGGATTTTCGATTGTTCTCTTCTTTTTGATTTTGGCGATAATCGGTCCTTATATTTCCAAGTATAAAGACCCGCTAGAATACGTAGGACCAGGTTATCAACCACCGAGCAGAGATTATTGGCTTGGGACAACTACATTTGGTCAAGATGTTTTCACACAGTTAGTACATGGATTGAGGTCTTCGTTTTTCATTGGTTTCTTCGGAGGAGGATTAGCAACTTTAATTGGTCTGATTGTCGGATTTCTGGCTGGATACGAAGGTGGGTTGTTCGATGAAGTATTGATGATGATTACAAACATTTTGCTTGTTATTCCAACTTTGGCATTGTTGATTATAGTGGCCTCGTATCTTCCATATAGAGGAATTTTTATACAGAGCGTTATTATTGGACTAACCGCATGGCCGTGGACCGCAAGGGCGGTGCGAGCACAGACTTTGTCCTTAAAAGCCAGGGAATACGTTAATCTTGCCCGTATAACAGGTAGGAGTCATTTCAAAATTATTCTATACGAAATTATGCCAAATATGATGTCTTATGTCTTCATGGTCTTCATTCTCCAGTTTGGTGGTGCTATACTTGCAGCAGTGGGATTGGATTTCATAGGTTTGGGCCCAACCAAAGGAATCTCAATTGGTTTAATGCTCCAAAACGCCGTACTTTGGAATGCGATACAGCTCGGCATATGGTGGTGGGCAATACCACCTGGTTTGGTAATCACGTTAATCGTCGGAGCTCTCTATTTCATGAACACAGGATTAGACGAGGTCTTCAACCCAAGACTAAGAGAGATGTAAAAGCAAAAACAAGTTGCGCCTGTATGAAGGAGTTGTGATACTGATGCTAAAAGTGGATAATCTGAAGCTTTATTACAAGACTTTGAAAGGGTATGTGAAAGCTGTTGACGATGTCACCTTTGATGTCAGAGATGGAGAATTACTGGGGCTTGCCGGTGAATCAGGCTGTGGAAAATCTACACTTGGCAATGGCTTGGTTCTGTTGAAACCACCACTGAATTATTTTGGAGGTGAAGTTAAACTAGATGGTGAACGTCTTCCAATATATGATTTTAAAAAAATGAATGAATTTAGGTTTAAAAAGCTTTCGATAATTCCTCAGTATGCAATGGACGCGTTGAATCCAACAAGGAAAATAGGGACATACATAAAAGAGGTTTTAACTAACAGAGGCATAGAACCTGATAGCATAATGGACAGATTAATTGAAAGACTAAAATATGTTAATTTGAGCGAGCGGGTTTTGAAGATGTACCCGATAGAACTTTCTGGTGGCATGAAACAAAGGTTGGTCATGGTCATATCTACCTTGCTCAATCCTTCACTTCTAATAGCAGACGAAGTAACTTCAGCGCTCGATGTGTCCTCCCAAAAGGCAGTGTGTCTCATGATTAAAGGTTTTAAGGATGATGGAATTGTAAAATCATTGATATTTATCACCCATGACTTGTCGGTTCTTTATCAAATAGCTGACAGGATAATGGTCATGTATGCAGGAAAGGTTGCGGAGATAGGAACTACTCAGCAGCTAATAGAAAATCCTTTACATCCTTACACAAAGATGCTTTTGAATTCTTTACCGGAAGTTGGTATTCGATACACAGAAAAGTTGCTCTCAGGTATACCAGGTCAGCCTCCTCAACTTCTTAATCCTCCAACTGGATGCAGATTCAAGGAACGTTGTCCGCTCAGAGGACTTCAGTGCGATGAAGAACCGCCAAAGGTGGAAGTAGAAAAAGACCACGTTGCATACTGCTGGAAGGTGAAACAAAATGCTTGAGATTGTCAATCTATCGAAGGCTTATTCCGTTGGTGCTTTTGGTAAAGAAAAGTTCTACGCTGTTGATAACGTCACCTTTAAGATAAACGACAATGAAATAGTCTCACTCATAGGTGAAAGTGGTAGTGGAAAAACCACTATTGGGAAGCTGATTTTAAGGCTTATAAAACCAACCAGTGGTAAGATTCTTTACAACGGAATAGACATCTCATCGTTCAAAAATTTAAAGGAATACTACAGGCACGTTCAGGGAGTTTTTCAGGACCCATACAGTTCCTATAACCCGATTTTCAAAATTGATCGTGTATTTGAAATGGTCAGAGAAGAATTTTATGCTTCGACAAGACAGAACGAATGGAGAAGTCGTGTTGAGGAGGTTATATCTTACATAGGTTTAAACCCCAAAGAGATACTTGGCAAGTTCCCACATCAGTTAAGTGGTGGGCAGTTGCAACGATTGTTAATCGCAAGAGCACTCTTGATGGAGACAAGATTTTTGGTTGCTGACGAGATTATCAGCATGCTTGATGCTTCAACAAGGATAGATGTCCTGAACACTCTTATTAAACTAAAGGAAAAGGGGCTCTCTGTACTTTTCATCACCCACGACCTTTCACTCGGTTACTACACAAGCGACCAGACTATTATACTTTACAAAGGTTCTATAATGGAGTATGGTTCAACTGAAAAAGTTTTTAACAACCCACTTCACCCATACACGAAGATGCTTTTAGAGTCTGTCCCAACAGTACACAAGAAGTGGACCAGATCGCAAATTGTGCTCGATGGAAGGAGTGCACCAACTGGGTTTTGTAAGTTTTACGACAGGTGCCCTCTCGGTGATACAAATTGCAAAAACGTTGTTTTGAAAGAAGTCGAAAATAATCACCATGTTGCATGTGTGAAAATTCAGAGCAACAATGCTTAAATTCAAACTTTTGACTCAGAGGAGGTTTTTTTATGTTTCCAAAGTCATTTATGTTCGGTGCGTCACTTTCTGGGTTCCAGTTTGAAATGGGGAATCCAAATGATATTAAAGAGCTCGATACCCAGACTGATTGGTTTGTCTGGGTTAGAGACCTCGAAAATCTTTTAAATGGTATTGTGAGTGGTGATTTACCAGAAAATGGTGCTTGGTATTGGAGAAACTACGAAAAAATTCATCAACTTGCAGTCGATTTTGGGATGGATACTTTAAGAATTGGTATCGAATGGTCGAGAATATTCCCAACTTCTACGAAAGAGATTCCTTTTGGGGAAGGGATGCTCGAAAAATTGGACGAAATTGCAAATAAAGAAGCTGTTGAACATTATAGAAAAATGATGGAAGATATGAAGGCAAAAGGTCTAAAAGTATTTGTCAATTTGAATCACTTCACACTACCACTCTGGATCCATGATCCATTTGCGGTGCGCAAAGGCAAACCAACGGATAAGCTTGGCTGGGTAAGTGATGATACTCCTAAAGAATTTGCAAAATACGCGGAATACATCGCATGGAAATTCAGTGATATTGTTGACTATTGGTCAAGCATGAACGAACCACATGTTGTAGCACAGCTTGGATATTTCCAAATAATGGCAGGTTTCCCACCGAACTATTTCAATCCAGAATGGTATATCAAGAGCCTTAAAAATCAAGCTTTAGCACACAATTTAGCTTACGATGCTATTAAAAAGCATACAGACAAACCAGTTGGAGTTATTTATTCCTTTACATGGTTTGACACACTGAAACCAAACGATGAAGAAATATTTGAAAATGCGATGTGGCTTGCAAACTGGAATTATATGGACCAAGTAAAGGATAAAATCGATTATATCGGGGTTAACTATTACACTCGCTCCGTCATTGACAAATTACCTACCCCTGTTAACTTCAAAGATTTCGAGCTTAACTGGTATACGGTTAGAGGTTACGGATACGCTTGTCCAGAAGGCGGTTTTGCACTTTCAGGAAGGCCAGCTAGTGAATTCGGATGGGAAATATATCCCGAAGGACTCTACTATTTGCTCAAGGCTATATACGAAAGATACAATAAACCATTAATAGTAACAGAGAACGGTATTGCCGATGAGAAAGACAAATACCGCTCACAAGTAATTATTTCGCACCTTTATGCTGTTGAAAAGGCGATGAACGAAGGTGTCGATGTACGAGGATATTTACATTGGTCAATAATTGACAATTACGAATGGGCAAAAGGTTACAGTAAAAGATTCGGACTTGCTTATACGGATTTGGAAAAGAAAACCTATATCCCCAGACCTTCGATGTATATTTTCAGAGAAATCGCAAAGACAAGAAGTATAGACCAGTTCAAAGGATACGACCCTTACAATTTGATGAAATTCTAAGAAATCAATGAAAATAGTTAAGGGGTGTTTGAATGCCCAACATTTTTGACGTTGCCAGGGAAGCAGGTGTTTCAATTGCTACGGTCTCAAGGGTGTTAAATGGTGCGAAAAATGTCAGTGAAGAAACTAGAAGGAAGGTACTCCGAGCAATCAAACATCTGGGCTATAAACCGATGCCTTCTTTAAGGAAGGCATCGGATTTGTTATACACAATAGGCGTTTTGTTACCTGATTTAAGAGGGTATCATTACAATGAAATCGCTATGGCAATCGAAGATTACGCAAGCAAGCACAATTTTGAAGTGATGGTATCCGTTCCAAAAATGATGCCAGAAGTGGAAAAGCATGTTCTTGACCAATTTTTCAAAAGAAAAATCGATGGCGTTATCCTATGTGAACTCCAAGGTGGTTTAAACTACATCGAACCATTCATCAAAAGTGGTGTACCAATTGTAGCTCTTGATTACTATATTGAAGAAATACTATGTGACTCGGTGAATATAGACAACATTTCAGGAGCCATAACTGCGTTAAAATACCTTTACCAAAATGGTCACAGAAAGATTCTCTTTTTGAGAGGTCCTCATTACTCACCTGCAGCTGTGCAAAGGGAAAAAGGGATAAGAAAGTTCTTAGAAAGGCACAGAGATGTAGAAATCCATTTCAGTGAAAATGGAGGATACGAACCGGAACATGGTTATGAAGGAGTTATGAATCATTTGAAAAAGTATGGAAAGAATTTCACCGCAGTCTTCTGCATAAATGACTGGTCAGCGATAGGTGCAATGCGAGCTCTGAGAGAATTAAGTCTCTCTATTCCAGAAGATGTATCGATAATTGGCTTTGATAACGCTCCATATTCGGAATTTTTGTATCCACCACTCACAACAATACATCAACCAAGGTGGGAAATGGGACAGGCGGCTGCACAACTTCTCATTGAAAGAATCCTGGGAACAGGGCCGAAGATACACCGAAACGTTGTTCTTCCAACAAAAATTGTGGAACGTGCCTCGGTAAAGAACATTTCAAATACCGGTGCAAAGTGAAGGTTTTCATTTATCTTGTTCACCAAGGGGTGAGTGATATGGTAAAAAGGCACTTCAAGTATGTTCTTATTTGCATTCTGTTTGTTGTTATGATTATAATCTCATCCACGCAGTGTGGAAAAAATGAAACAAGCAAAGGAGTGAATAGCATGGATCAGTCAGTTGCTGAAACCGAAAACAAATCGGCATTTGAATACAACAAAATGATAGGTAAAGGTGTAAATATGGGAAATGCTTTAGAAGCTCCTTTCGAGGGAGCTTGGGGAGTAAGAATTGAGGATGAATATTTTGAGATAATAAAGAAAAGGGGATTTGATTCTGTTAGGATTCCCATAAGATGGTCAGCACATATATCCGAAAAGCCACCATATGATATTGACAAAGATTTTCTCGAAAGAGTTAAGCATGTTGTCGATAGGGCTCTTGAGAATAATCTAACAGTAATCATCAATACGCACCATTTTGAAGAACTTTATCAAGAACCGGATAAATACGGCGATGTTTTGGTGGAAATTTGGAGACAGATTGCAAAATTCTTTAAAGATTACCCGGAAAATCTGTTCTTTGAAATCTACAACGAGCCTGCTCAGAATTTGACAGCTGAAAAATGGAACGAACTTTATCCAAAAGTGCTCAAAGTTATCAGGGAGAGCAATCCAACCCGGATTGTCATTATCGATGTCCCAAATTGGTCACACTACAGCGCAGTGAGAAGTCTAAAATTAGTCAACGACAAACGCATCATAGTCTCTTTTCATTACTACGAACCTTTCAATTTCACACATCAGGGTGCCGAATGGGTTAATCCCACTCCACCTGTTGGAGTCAAGTGGAATGGCGAGGAATGGGAAATCAACCAAATCAGAAGTCATTTCAAATACGTGAGCGATTGGGCAAAGCAAAATAAAGTGCCAATCTTTCTTGGTGAATTCGGTGCTTATTCAAAAGCAGACATGGATTCAAGGGTTAAGTGGACCGAAAGTGTGCGAAAAATGGCGGAAGAATTTGGATTTTCGTATGCGTACTGGGAATTTTGTGCAGGGTTCGGCATATACGATAGATGGTCTCAAAACTGGATCGAACCATTGGCAACAGCCGTGGTTGGAGAAAGCAAAGAATAAATCGAATGCTTTATCCAACGGAGGGATTTATATGAAGATAGTTACTCAAAGTCTGCCTAATATTCCTTGGGAAAATAGACCAGAAGGTTGCAGTGACGTCGTTTGGAGATATTCCAGAAACCCAATCATCCAAAGAGACCAAGCGAAGGATTCTAACAGCATTTTCAACAGTGCGGTTGTGCCCTTCAAAGAAGGTTTTGCTGGTGTTTTCAGGGTAGATGATAAACAAAGAAGGATGAACCTACGTAGAGGTTTTAGTAAGAACGGGATTAATTGGAAAATAGAGGACAAACCTATTGAATTCATCCAGGAAACGCGAGAGCCTGTAGAAAGTGAATACAAATACGATCCACGCGTAGTTTTCATCGAAGATAGATATTGGATTACTTGGTGTAACGGATACCATGGACCAACAATAGGAGTGGGATACACTTTCGATTTTGAAACATTCTACCAAATCGAGAACGCTTTTCTACCGTTTAATAGGAATGGTGTCCTATTCCCACGCAAGATTAATGGAAAATACGCAATGCTCAGCAGACCATCGGATAATGGTCATACTCCTTTTGGCGATATTTTCTACAGTGAGAGTCCAGACATGATTCATTGGGGGGTGCATAGATTCGTTATGGGTGCAGGTTACACACCTTGGCAATCATTGAAAATAGGCGCTGGCCCTGTTCCTATAGAAACTAGCGAGGGATGGTTGCTTTTCTACCATGGAGTTTTGCTCTCCTGCAATGGATATGTATACAGTTTCGGTGCTGCATTACTGGACCTTGACAAACCTTGGAAAATTATCAAACGTTCAAAATCTTATTTGCTATCACCACAAATGCTTTATGAATGCGTTGGTGACGTCCCAAATGTCGTATTTCCAGTTGCCTGTCTTGTTGATGGAGATACAGGACGTCTTGTTATTTATTACGGTGGTGCTGATACAGTCGTTGCACTAGCGTTTGGTTATGTGCAAGAGATTGTTGATTGGTTAAAGTATGACAACTGAAAAATTCGGTAAGTAAAAAGTGGCGGGAAACCCGCCACTTTTTACTTGGAATATTCCTGATTTTATTTTTATGATCATCCAAGCGCTCTTGGGTCAAATGCGTCTCTGAGACCATCACCAACAAAGTTAAACGCGAGGACGACAATGAATATGAATGCACCTGGAATGAGCAACCAAGGAGCCTTTTCGAGTATGTAAACATCCTGTGCAGCAGTCAACATATTACCCCAAGATGCTGAGGGCTCCCTAATACCAAGACCAAGATAAGAGAGACCGGCTTCACCAAGGATGTAACCTGGTATTGAAAGTGTTGAACTTACGATAATGTATGTTGCAAGATTTGGTATGATGTGTCTCCACATAATACGTGTATCTGGGAACCCAAGCGCGATTGCAGCTTCAACATACTCTCTTTGTCTTTCCGCCAGAATTTGTCCTCTGATAATCCTTGCTCTACCGGGCCAACCAAGGAATGCAAGAATGAATATCAAGAGCATGTACGTTTGGGAACTTGGTAGGTCTATTGGTAACACCGCACGGAGTAAAAGTAGCAAATAGAATCCCGGAATTGCCATTAAAATTTCACAGAATCTCATGATAATTTCGTCAACAAGCCCACCATAAAATCCTGCGAGCGCTCCAAAGAAGAGTGAGAGCGTCAATGTAACAAACAGACCTATGAATCCTATGGTCAATGAAATTCTTGACGCAAAAATAATTCTGCTCCAAACATCTCTACCGTACCTGTCTGCACCGAATATGTTTATTGACACATATTCATTGTTATCGTAGTTATCTACGCCAAACAGATGGTAGTGAAGAGGAATAACCCAGAAAAGATACCCTACTCTTCCTGGATCAGTCTTGTCTGGTCCCCAAGATTTAACAAACCATTTTACGGGGTAGAATTTGTAATCGTAGGATACAATTTTAGCTTCATCAAGTGATATCTCGTGTTCGTTAAAATCTGAGTCGTAATATTTGATACCTACAAGTGCTTGTTCAAGCTTTACGGCAGTCAAACGTTCCATAGCTTCTTGTTCGGTTGCTGCAAAGAAGCCGAACTTCCAACCTTCGTTTTGGGCAACAAAAGACCTTGCAGTTCTTGAATTTGTTATCCTCTCGTTCCTACCCTGCTCTAATATCTTGTCATCTACTCCAAAGACAAGTGCATCCAAATCTTCTGTTTCATCTTTATACTGCACCCATTGACCATCCACCTGGGCATAACCAATTGTTCTAACAACAAGCTTAATCGATTCTGCAAGAACAAATCTTTCGTCAAGTTTCCTTCCTTTTGGAAGGTATTTCGGAACAATTGTTCCATCTTCTTTTATTTCAACAACATGCTTATCAATTATCGCAAGCTCTGTTCCATCGCTCAGTTTAACTTTTATCCTGCTTGGGAACAGCATGGTCTTAAAATTCTGAGTGTAGTCCAATTTATCGATATAGCTAATTTCCGGAAGGACATACGGCGCCATCGTTGTTTTAAGGTCTGGAACTTTATACTTCATCATAACCGTCGTAGGTTTCTTTAGAGAATGGTTCAAATTTTGTGTAAATGGGTTATATGGTGCCAAGAAGTCTGCAAAAATCATTGCAATATACATAATGATAAGAACCCACATACCAAACATTGCAAGCTTGTTTTTCTTGAAAGCTCGCCACATCAGTTGCCCACGCGTAAGGTAAACTTCTTCGAAATCTATGCTCTCTGTACTTTCAACGGTAGCGTTAGAATCATTCTGAGGAACTTGATTGATGTTTTTCTTTTTATCTTCAGCCATATCTCAAAGCCTCCCTTATTACTCGTATCTTATGCGCGGGTCAACCGCCGCAAGCAGTATGTCACCAACAAGGTTTCCTAAAACAAGCAAAACAGTTCCAATAACAGTACTTGCCATAACAACATAGTAGTCTTTTTGCAATAACGCTTGATATGTCAACCTACCGAGTCCTGGCCAGGAGAATATGGTTTCAGTAATAACAGCACCGCTCAATAAACCTGAGAGGCTGTATCCGAACATTGTAATTAATGGGTTTATAGCGTTTCTTAAAGCATGTTTGTATATAACAACCCTTTCGGGCATTCCTTTCGCTCTAGCAAATTCAACATAATCCTCATTAAGGACATCAAGTAACGAACCTCTCATATACCTCATCAAACCGGCAAAACCACCGAATGTCAATGTGAAGGCTGGTAATTGCATTCTCCAGAAAATATCTTTAAATGCATTCCATACATCGAGTCGGGATGTTTCTGGGCTATACATACCACCGATTGGGAACCAACCAGTGCGTGCAGCCATATACAAAAGTACAAGTGCAAGGAAGAAACCTGGAAGTGCAAGACCACTGAATGCGATAACTGTTAGAATTTTGTCGGTAAGCGTATACTTCTTCAATGCCGATACAATACCTAAAACAACGCCTATGATCCATGATAAAACAAATGAGTAGAGCGACAAGACAAACGTTCCAAGTAAACGTTCGCCAATAAGAGAAGCGACAGGTCTTCTGTAATAGAACGAATAACCAAAATCACCTCTAACTACTTTACCAAGCCAGTAGAAATACTGAACAATGGCCGGTTTGTCCAGCCCAAGTTCTCTTTCCATAGCTTTTAGTGTCTCTGCGGAAACAGATGGATCAAGTTTGTACTGGTCTAAGAAAGTTCCAGGTGATAGTTGTATGAGTGCAAATACTATGATTGTTATTATCCACAACTCTGGCAACATTATGATAAGCCTGCGTGCGATGTATTTTATCAACCCAGTTCACCTCTCCTTTGTTCACCTTTTTAGCATGCCTTTCACAATTTGATGTCTGAAAAACACTTACAAAACCATCAGAACATTAAAAATCTAATAATGGGCGGGCGAAAGCCCGCCCGATAAACATAGTTTTTGAGAATTATTCTTCTTTCCAGAGCCAGTCAAGATTCCAGGTTGTTCCACCAAGCATTGTAATCTTGACATTCTTAACTGTGTTTCTCCATGCAAAGAGCCTGAGTGAGTTAACTGTGTAAATAAGCGGTATGTTTTCGGAAGCAAGTTTCTGGAATTTCGCCCAGTAGTCCTTCACAACGTTTTCATCAAGAATTCTAACGTTTTCTGCGAATATCTTATCAATTTCCTTTTCAAAATCTGGGACATAGTAGGCATTTGGATCAACCCAGTCAGCAACCTTTGGTGAAAGGTTCCAGAAGTGGAGCGAACCTTCAATTGACCAAACGTTCCTACCACCTTGTGGTTCATCAGAACCAGTCAAACCAATGATAATTGCGTCCCAGTCACCAACGTTGAGCATCCTGTTAACAAGTGTATTAAAGTCGCCTGGAACGAACGTAACGTCCATACCAAGTCGTTTGAGAGCAGCTGTAATAATGTTACCCATACCTTCTCTGACTGTATTACCAGCGTTCGTTTCAATAACGAATTTCACAGGTCTTCCTTTGCTATCGATAAGTCTACCATTCTTGTCCCAGCTGAATCCACCAAGTCTGAGTTCTGCTCTTGCCTTATTAAGGTCGTATGGGTATTTTACAGTGACTTTTTCATTGTAGTATGGTGATGCCATGGAAACTGGTGACCATTGTTCAATTGCAAGACCATTGAAGAGCGTATCAATCATCTTTTTCTTGTCCATTGCGTATGCAACTGCTTTTCTGAAGTGCACATTTCTGAACCATTCTCTCTTTGCTGGATCTTTGTTATTCCAGTTGAATGTGATGAATTGTGTACCATATGCTGGACCGTATGCAAGAACTGTGATATTGAATTTCTTTTCGTTTTCTTTGAAGTAGTTGAATTCTGTTCCTCTTGGTGAGTAGATATCAACTTCGCCTTTTTCAAACGCAAGTTTTTGTGCATCTTGCGAGGAAATTATCTTGTAAACAACTTCTTTCAAGAATGGAAGTTGTACACCATCTTTTGTCTTCTTCCAGTAGTACGGGTTTGCAACAAACCTTACGTATTGGTCGGGCACATATTCAACAGGAATGAACGGTCCCAAACCGACAATTTCCTTCTTGTTGATTGCATCAACTGTCCAGAATTCTGCGAATTTCTTTTCTTTGACCCATTTTTCCGCCTTGTGTTTTGGGAATATGTACATTCCACCAAGGTATCTGAGAGCAAGCCTGAATGGTTCTGGATAGTACATTCTGACAGTGTAGTCGTTAATCTTTGTCGCTTTTGGTAAATATCCGTTTGTACTTCTTATAACATCCTTGTATGAACTTGGGATATCAGGATTTGTGTAGATTTCATTGAGTGTGAAGACAACATCGTCTGCTGTGAATGGTGTGCCATCGCTCCACTTTACACCTTTTCTGAGGTACCAAATGATTTCCATGCCGCCATCTTTTGTTAGCCTTGGACCATCCCATTTCTCAGCAAGTGCTGGGTAGAATTTACCATCGATGGCTGACCTTTCAATAAGTGTTCCACCCCAGCTCATGAACATAGCAATAACATCTGAGGAGCTTGTTTCCTTGGACACAGTATAGTTACATGTCCTTGGACCGCTCAATGTTGGAAGAATGAGTGTTCCACCTTTCTTACCCGTTGCGTCGTAACCAAGGTAGTTGGCAAATGCAAAGAAAACAACAAAAGTCAACAAAAGTGACACGAGAACCTTCCTCATACCTACACCTCCCTTTTATCTACCAGGTGACAACTAACCTGGTGGTTTGAAGAAACGGATTTCATCTCTGGGTATTCTTTCTCGCATATAGGCATCCTAAATGGACACCTCGGGTGGAAGAAACAACCACTTGGCCTTGCTATCGGGCTTGGAACGTTTCCTGTAAGTATTATCCTCTTTCTCTTCTTCTCAATCGCTGGATCTGGAATTGGTGAAGCTGACAGCAATGCCTTTGTATACGGATGAACAGGATTATCAAACACCTCGTTAACATCCCCCATCTCCACGATCTTTCCTAGGTACATAACAGCAACCTGATGGCTGATGAACCTGACAAGTGCGAGGTTGTGGGAAATAAAAACGTACGTCAGGCCAAGCTCTTCTTGGAATTTTAAAAGCAGATTCACTATCTGAGCTTGAACAGAAACGTCGAGTGCTGACGTTGGCTCATCTAAATATATAATCTCTGGATCAACACTAAGTGCCCTTGCAATAGCTATTCTTTGCTTCTGACCTCCACTGAACTGGTGTGGGTACCTGTCCATGTGAAACGGTTTTAAACCAACCATGCGTAAGAGTTCTATTGCTCTTTTGTCCGCTTCATCTTTACTGCTTGCGATCTTATGGAAGAGCATGGGTTCTGTCAAAATCTGGCCGACCGTCATCCTTGGGTTCAGCGAACCAATTGGATTCTGAAAGACTATCTGCATTTTTCTTCTGAAAGGTAAAAGTTCTTCCCTTGACAATCTGGAAATATCCGTTCCCATGATTTCTATTTTTCCATCCGTTGGATCGATAAGTCTTAGCATGACTCTCGCCGTTGTTGTCTTTCCACATCCGGATTCACCCACAAGAGCAAACGTTTCGCCCTTCTTGACTTCAAAAGAAACGTCATCAACGGCTTTAACATCCGCAACATGCTTTTTGACAAGAAAACCTTTGTATATAGGGAAGTATTTTTTTAAGTTCTGGACTCTGATAACTACTTCATTACTTGGCATTTATATCCCCTCCGACTTCTACTGGGTTGAAGCATCTGACAAAGTGCCCTGGTTCAAGTTCTGCAAATGGTGGCAATTCTTTCGCACACTTATCAAGTCTTCTTGGACATCTTGGTGCAAATGGGCAAACATCGGGAACATCTATCATTCTCGGTGGTTGACCTGGTATCGATTCTAATTTGTCCTGCTTTATGTCAACCCTTGGGATGGATTTTAAGAGCATATTAGTGTATGGATGCATCGGCTTGTGGAACAAATCTTCTGCAGGGGCTAATTCCATCTGTCTTCCACCGTACATTACCATAACCCTGTCAGCCATCGCAGAAATAACCCCAAGGTCATGAGTGATAAAAATTGTCCCCGTCTTCAATTCTTTCTGAAGGTCTTTCATCAACTCAAGAATCTGGGCTTGTATGGTAACATCAAGTGCTGTTGTTGGTTCGTCAGCTATAAGTATCTTCGGGTTACACGAAAGTGCGATAGCGATAACAACCCTCTGTTTCATTCCACCACTAAATTCAAAAGGATACGAGTTCATTCGCTTTTCCGGTTCGGGAATTTGAACCTTTTCCAACATTTCAACTGCAAGTTTCCACGCTGTTGCTCTGTCAACATGTTGGTGTTGCATAATCGTTTCCATTAACTGGTCGCCAATCGTGTAAAGTGGGTTCAAAGATGTAAGTGGGTCTTGGAAAATCATTGATATCTCTTTACCTCGGATTTCGGTAAGTTCATCCTCGTCCATCTTTACAATATCTTCTTCTTTTCCACGGCCTCTGTATATAATCTGACCGTTCACAATTTTACCAGGATGGTGAATAAGTCTCATGATACTTCTAACTGTAATACTTTTTCCAGAACCTGTTTCACCAACAATCCCCAAAACTTCGTTTTGAGACAAATCAAATGAAACATCGTTGACTGCTTTAAGAACTCCTTCTTCAAGATAGAACCATGTGCTTAAGTTTCTAACACTGAGAATGGGGTCCAAATCTACCAGTCCTCCTTCTATGCTTTATCTTTAAGAACTCAATTTGCTTCAGCTTAAAACTTTTCCAATTTCCAAGAAAGCTGAGGTCGCATATCTCAAATTGACTGATACATATTATACCACAATATGATTGTAACTTACAAGTTGCTTGAATTTGATTTTTTTCGCCAAATAGAGAGGTTTTTCAACTTCTTTTTTCAAAAGAGAATTTAATTCTTCATAAAAGCAACTATGCTCGATTTTTTAAAAGTCTACCGCTAAGTTTCTCAAATTACTTTTTGTTGAGTAAGTGTTTGGATAATAATCGTTAGTTTGATGATAGTTTCGTCACGGATATTTTTAATATCCCCAAATCTGCTAGTTATTTCTTCTTCAAAAACCGGGACCTTAACGGTTCCGCCTAAGCTTCGAATTTCCAAAAAATACGCAGTTGAAGAATCTTCACCAGAAGCTGTAGAGAAAAGGATTTTGTCCTGGACTAAACCTGCCGAAAGAATAGTTTTCAAAGGTATAATACTGTAACCAACAATGTGATAAGACTTGTGCAAGATATCAAAACGAACTTCGTTGATGTACAGCATATTGTTAGCAACAGAAATTACAACATAATAGACGGGATAAAAATACTTTGGAACCCCATGGTTGGATTTCACAAAGTATTCGTCGGTCATCCATGGACGGAATGAGAGAAATTCACCAAGAATTTTGTGACCTTTTTCTCTGATTTGGCTAACAACGAGAGTTTTTAACTCTTCAAAATTTCTGTCATACTTTGAGAGTGGAATAAAGCTGAAAAGGTAAAAAATGATTTCAAAGATGCTTGAAGCAATTAAAATAATACTTACCCCTATTTTTGCAAACTCAACAATGGTCATATAATTTTGGAGAAACGATAGAAATGAGAAATCGAAGAAGAGTAAAATAACACCGATGGAGAAAACTAAGACGTAGAGAAGCGGAAATTTTCTAAAGAAATCTCTATCAGTTTTTTCGCGCATATACCCCCTCCTATTCTCTCCCACCTGCTACTAAATCCAGCATTGTGTTAGAATTTTAGAATTATTTCAAATATCTTATTCTTCAACGCTTTTCAGGAAGTCCTCGTATTTCTTATCTATTTCCTCTTTTTGTTTTTTGATCGCGATAAGCTTTTCTCTCGCTCTTGTAAGAAGCAGTATAGCCTTTGCATAAAGCTCTATCTGTTTTTCTATATCCAACTCTGATGATATAAAGTAGTTTTTTATCATGTCTATTAGTTGCATTAGTTCCTTAAATGTTAGGCTGTTGATTTCTTCCTCATTTAACGCAAGTATCCTCTCAATATCAAATGTTTCTGTAACTTTCATCTTTCTAAGCCCTCCCTTTTGATTATAGACGATTATGAACATCTTAAGCTATTTCAAATCACCTTTGAAGTTACCTGACCATCTACAAAATTAATCTTAATAACATCGTTACTACTTATTTGTTTTATACTACTAACTATTTCGCCATTTTTCGTGATTAAAGCCCCGCCAACAGCTAACGCCTTCAAAGGTCCTCCTATACTTTCGAGTTCCATTTTCATCTGCTCTGTTTTACTGTAGAATGACAAATAATTCTTATCCACGACGGCAGAGATGTTTTCAAAACTTATCAATTCACTTGTCTTTTGTTCTATATTAATCGAAAGATCCTTACTCATTGCGTGTAATGAATCAGCAATTAATCGTTCTGACTCGGAAAACTTTGACTCCAATCTCTTCGAAATGTTGTTTACAAAATCAAAAGAGATTCTGTCCTCGAATTCAGATAAACTTACCTTACTTGTGAGATATTTGGCATACTCTCTTATATTCCGAACCAATATTGATATGTTGTTTTTAAATGCATCACTCAATACGTTAAAAATTCCCGACTGAATTCTGGCTTCAGTTACCCCAATAACGGCACCTACTTTTTGTTTTAGTTCTCTGTAGCTTTGCTCCATATCGTCTATATAACCTTTCAACTGGTTTGAGATTTCCTTTGCCACCGCAGTAGGAGTAGGAAACCGTCTCCAAGCAACGTAATCTGCCACGGTCTCGTCTTTCTCGTGACCAATTCCGGTCAAAACGGGGATATATTTATTCATGTAAGCGATTCGAACGGCAAGTTCTAAATCGTCGAAAAACATTAAATCACTAGGTCCTCCACCACCTCTGATTATGGCTATTACATCGTATCTCACGTTGTTTGTTCTGCAGAAAAGTTCGATCCTATTCAAGGCAGAGATAACCTCTTGCGCTGTTGAAACTCCCTGCATTGAAGATTCGTATAGATGTATTACAGGTCGATAGATATCTGGAACTAACAGGTTCGAAAGAAAATCAAAATATCCTTGCGCTGTTTTTGATGTAATCACCGCAATCAATCTGATAGGTTCCAGCTCCGAAAGTTCGTGCGTCACTTCCATTAACAAGCCTTGCTTTCTTAATTCTTCCCTTATTCTCTGTCGTCTTTTCAATATATCGGATTCACCTTGTGGTGCAATTGAATCTGCCCAAAAACTGAACTGGAATCTATCTGGATAAAAAGAAAGTCTTCCTTGAAACTCCCATTTTTTGTGCTCTAAATCGTAAATATCTTTAACTCCAAAAGAATAAAGATAGTTCATAATCCCTCTCAAAAGATGCTTCCATACGATAACTGTAAGCTCAAACTTCTTTCCATCGACTCCCTCTTGGGAAACGGTTATATACAATGCTCCATTGTATGGTTTCACCTTAACAACATCAGCAACGAATCTGTATCTTTGTGATAAGATGTTCGTTTCCTTAAGCTTGCTATGGACGTATTCCACAAAATCTCTGAGTGTTTCAAAATTCAAAGGTTCACTCGATTGGAATCCTATATTCTCCATCACTACTCACCACTACACTAACTTTCTTAAAATTACCCTTCTGGTCAATAATCTCAAATTCCCATTCGCGTTCTTTCACTGGAAATCTGTTGTTCAATGTTTTTATTCGCAGATATCCATCTTTTATTACGACCTGTTTTAAGTTGTAAACGCCTCTTTTGTACTCAAGTGAGGTGCCATCATCTTCGTAGAAATAGCCAACAACTTTTGACTTCTGGGATGTTTTGAACACTTTCCAGTATATCTTGTCAACTTTCGATAAGTCAACGTAATCCGTTGGTTCAATCATCGGTATTGCCGAGTTACTAATCTGGAACGCTGGAATATAATGGATTGGAGTCTCTACTATGTTCCATCCTCTTTTGTAAATTTTCCTATCAAAAATTCCTATGCTTGTTCTTGGCAACCAAACCAAACGTTTTTGTATGTTCGGTCGGTATACAGGAGCAACCAAGATATCTGTTCCAAATAAATACTCATCCTCAATGTTGAAAGCTTCAAGCTGTTCAAAATCGTAGAAGAGAGGTCTCATGAGGGGCCTGTTTTTGAGAACGCCAAACATGTATTGTGTGTAAATGTAAGGAATAAGTTTGTATCTCCATCTTATTACCTCTCTTAGTATCTCTTCCACTTCTGATCCGAATGCCCAAGGTTCTTGCCTTCTTGTTCCGATAGCTGAATGATTCCTAAACATTGGAGTAAATAATCCGAACTCCATGAATCTAATAAGCAGTTGGGCGTTCACATCTCCACCAAACCCACCGACATCACATCCGCTGTAGAATACACCTGCAAGGCTTAGTGAATTCAACCTAATTATCTCTTGGAGAATATGCTCCCACCAACTATGGTTATCGCCGGTCCACACACCACCATATCTCTGAATGCCAGAATACGCTGAGCGAGTTATCAAAAACGGTCTTTTATTCTCTTTTTGGAGCATTTCAGATGTGGCACGCACCATGTTCAACCCATATGCATTTTTCACTTTCCAGTGCGGGGTTTCATCAAGATGTAAAATGTCTTCTCCGTGTCCTCTGCGTCCAATCTCGCCTATAGTCCCCAACATACCTGCGAGGTTTATGCCATCTTCCAATTTTGCATGTTTTAACTTTTCCCTTGCCTCTTCCAAGTCTTTTTCCGTGGCGAATATTGCTATCTCGTTCATATCGTTCCAAAAACCATCTATACCGTCATTTAAATACTTCTTCGCATTCTTCGCCCACCACTTTCTAACGCTTTTGTTCAAAAAGTCAGGGAATCTAACTCTTCCAGGCCAAACAGCACCTTCAAAATCTTCTCCACTGTAGTCTTTTAAAAAGTACTTATTCTTCCCTTCTTCAAATGCGAAATATCCTTTTTCCACCTTTACACCAGGGTCAAGAATCGACACTATTTTAAATCCATCTTTGTGGAGTGATTCCAGCATATTTTTGTAATTTGGGAAGTTTTCTTTACTCCAAGTAAAGACTTTGTATTTTTCCATATAGTCTATATCAAGATAAATCACATCGCAAGGGATTTTTTTCTCTCTAAACTTTTTGGCAATATCCAAGACTTCATTCTCGTTGAAATAGCTCCATCTCGATTGCTGATACCCAAACGCCCAAATAGGGAACGCAACGTTCCTGCCTGTCAGTTTGAGATACTGTTCCAAAATCTTTTTTATTGAATCTTCGACGATTATATACTGGACAAATCCCTTAGCTTTCGATTTAAAAGTAAGAGTTTTGTCGTTATTCGAATTCAAGTCTATCTCTAAATACCCTGGGTAGTCTGTAAAACAACCATATTTGGTTTTTAAATCCTTTGAGACGTAAATGTAAAACGGGAATGACTTGTAAAGCGGGTCTGCACTTGGATGGTGTGTGAAATTATCCGTATTCCAGAATGTGTATCTTCGTCCATTTCTATCAAGTGGACCTACTTTATCACCAAAGCCGAAGAAGTATCCATCAGCATGATATCGTCTCTTCACAACGAAGAACTCTTGACCATCGTGAATTTCAACTTGAGCACACAAATCTTTGAAGAGAGAGTCAAATTCTTCAGGTTTCGCTGTCGAAATCTTGTTTGCGTATCTACCCAACACTGCAAAACTCCCTGCGTCAGCTTCTCCGTAGACTATCTTATATATCAACTTCAAGACCTCCCTGGCTAAAGATTATTTGTTTTAAACCTCAAAAATCATGTTGTCTATCAACCTTGCCTTGCCAACAAAAACAGCTAGAGCTACAATGACTTTCCTCTCTATTTTCTCAACCGGTTTCAATGTTTCTTCATCAACTATCTCTACATAGTCAACTTTCAAAAGTGGATGGTCGAGTATTTTTAACATTTCGCTCTTTATTTTCTGTACGTCACGTTCCCCAGATTCGATAAGCTCTTTGGCTTTCAGAAGCGATTTATACAACCTCGTTGCCTCTTTTCTTTCTTCTGGACTTAAATATACATTCCTTGAAGACATAGCCAGTCCGTCTTCTTCCCGAACGATGGGCATCTCTATCATCTCAACATCCATATTCAAATCCCTTACCATTCTTCTCAATACTCTGAACTGCTGGGCATCTTTTTGCCCAAAATAAGCCTTCGTTGGTTTCACTATATTGAAAAGTTTTGTCACAACGGTACAAACTCCTCTAAAGTGCCCCGGTCTACTTGCACCGCACAGATACTTTGAAAGCTCAACCTCCTCGACATACGTTGAATACATGGCTGGATACATTTCCTCAACGGATGGATTGAATACATAGTCTACACCTATTGGTTCCAGCAACCTCAGGTCTCTCTCGAGGTCACGTGGATACCTGTTGTAATCTTCATTTGGCCCAAACTGTGTGGGATTGACAAATATACTGACAACAACAACATCGTTCTCTTTGCGTGCCGCTTCCACTAAACTCAAATGTCCTTTGTGAAGATACCCCATTGTGGGCACAAAGCCTATACTCTTACCACTCTTCAAAATATCGCCCACTATTTTCTTCATCTCCGCTACTGTGTGAACAAGGCGCATGATTTCGCCTCCTTCCATACGTTCCAAAAAACATCTCAAGCCATCGGTATTACCATCACATCTTGCCGTGCGCTTTATTACACCGTTTTATATATGTTTACATAATTTACATAGCCCTTGCGTACGTATTGCGCTCGGTTCTGAAAACAAGACCTTTGAGCTCTAAAGTTGTTAAAATGAGCATAACTTGTGAGATTGGGATATTTAATTTTTCTGATATTTCTTCTATTGTTGATTCACTATCAAGCGCACCAAAGATTTGAGCTTCATCATCAGTTAGTTCCACCATCTTTCTGTGGTCTTTAAAACCGTAGTATTCAAGTATGTCAGAAGGTTCGGTCGCAACGAAGGCACCATTTTTAATAAGGTAATTTGCCCCTTGAGAAGTTGTTCTAAAGATATCTCCTGGAACTGCAAAAACATCCCTTCCTTGTTCAACAGCATACCTCGCCGTTATAAGTGCACCACTTTCAATTCCAGCTTCAGTGACCAATACGCCTGTAGAAAGACCCGATATTATTCTATTTCTCTCTACAAAAGTGAACTTCTTAGGCGGTTCCCAAGGCAGATATTCACTAACTACGCACCCGTTATCTATTATTTGTTCATAAAGTATTTTATTTGATTTGGGATACACTACATCCACACCGCATCCAAGCACAGCAATGGTAGGTCTGTTCGACCTCAAAGCACTCGAATGTGCTATGGTATCAACTCCGTAAGCCATACCACTAACGATTACAAAATGTTTTGATATTTCGCTAACAAATCTTTCTGTTACCTGCTTGCCGTAGCTAGTAATCTTACGCGTTCCAACAACTGCAAAAAGATTGTATGCCAAGTACTCCAACTTCCCTTTAACAAACAAACATACCGGCGGGTCCGGTATGTTCTTCAACAACTGGGGATACTCTTCGTCCCAGTAAGTTATCAGCTTAGTACCTGTTTCACGCAAATAAATCGACAATCTGGTAATCAGTTCTGAAAATTCCCGCGAGGAGTTCTCAAAATCTTCAAAGATTGTTGGCTCATAATGCAGATATTGCTCTATCTGCGTAATATTCTTCTTAAAAACCTTAGAAAGTGCAACAATGCCTAGTGAAGTACCAAGTTCCATCCCCTATCCCCCAAGATACGTAGGTTCTAATTTTTGGAAAAAAGTCCCAGAAATCAGTACTTAGTTATTTTTCTGACTAAGTATCTGCTTGATTTTCTCTTCAACACCAGACTTTTTACCTGGTAAACACTTATCAGGTTTATCTCCTTTAGCAATAGCTTTGGCGTAACCTTCACATCCAGGATAACCACATGCACCACAGTTTATTCCGGGCAAAGCCTCTAAAATAAGCTTGACCGTTGGGTCTTCTTCGACTTTGAACTTTTCAGAAACATATGAAAGAAACAGACCAAAGGCAAAACCTAGTCCTCCAAGCAGGACTGCTGAGTAAACGACCACCACACCGTTCACCTCCGAAGAGATAATAAAAAATATTTGAAAAAAGCAATGCTTAAAATACTGTGTTTTTTATTATTATACACCAAAACTAATTTCAATGCAAACTTATATGGCACATTCCTATTATTTATACTTAACAACGCATAGGTTGTCCGCGTCAATGACTAATGGAAAAAATATTCGAAACCCATTTTATCTAAACATGAATTTGAACTAATTGTATCATTCAATTAACACTTGAACACTTGAAACTTTACCTCACATATCTGATAATATATGTGCAGCGACCCCCCTATCCCCCCTTGGAAGAGTTGAAAAACTTTTTCAAGACCCCCCGGATAATATACCGGGGGTATTTTTTTATTTATACATACACTGTGGTATAATTCTAATGTAACCAATAATTTCATAAAAACATAAAAAGGGGTAAATATGGCGGGGATTGGTTTTGAACTCAACAAATTGTTAAGTAAAAACTCTTTTTTTCTGATATATTCAGTTTCTTTTATTCAGCAAATGTTAGTGCTGGACTTTGGATAATGTCTTCTGTCACTCTTGTTGTTATTCAATTACTCATTCCGCAAAATGAGATACCGTTCTTTATTTCGGCAATCATATACACGTTTATCTTTTCCACGATAATCTTCGGCAGTGTTTCCACTTCTGTAACGAGGTTTCTAGCGGATTTAATCTACAAAAAGGAATTCGAAAAAATATATGGGCTTTACATTTCATCTCTTGGATATGCAGTCTTTTCTTCCGCAACTTTCCTAACTGTCTTCTTCCTAATAAATAAAATTACAGAGCTTTGGAAAATATTTCTGTTTTCATATTCTCTAACAAGTTTGACAATCATTTGGGTACAAGTCATTTTCATAACGGCAATAAGGGTTTTTACTCCTGTTGTACTCAGTTTTTTATTCGGAAGTCTGCTGAGTCTGTTTGGAAGTGTTTATCTTTTTAAATTTAGAGGCGAATACTTTTCTTATTTGGGTTACAACTTCGGACTGATGTTTATAGCTTCAATGCTCCAGTTGTTTATAAGGCGCTATTTGTTTGTTGTGAAACCTTCCAAAGAGACCAAACTTCTATTCCTGGAAGCCGTAAAAAAATACAAAAAACAAGCCGTTTCGGGTTTCATAACTTATATGGCAGCCTGGATAGACGATTTCATCGCATGGTCTTATTTCAAATACTCAATTTCAAAAGGTTTCATTTTTGCTCCTCAGTATGATATCCCTATGTTCATTTCTTATCTCTTTATTGTCCCAACGCTGACACTCTTTGTGCTGAACTTAGAAACTGATTTCTACTTTAATTACAGGGCTTTCTACCAATCGATAGAAGAAAATCGCACACTTACATATATCAAGCTCGCCAAAGAAACACTCGATAATAACTTATACGCAACCACAAAACTCATTCTTTCAGTCCAATTCGCTTTTATGCTTTCTGGCTTAATACTCTCAGGTCCTCTTGCAAAAGCTTTGATACTGAATGACTATGGTCTTAAGGCTTTAAGATTTGGTATTGTGGGAGCCGCAGCAAACGGTATTTTTCTCTACGTTTCACTGATAGCTCATTATTTTGATTTACCAGATATTCCTATGAATGCTTCCATAATCGCATTCACAGTTAACTTCGTATTCTCAATGTTAACTATCATCCGTTTCCCTGGTATTGGATTTGCTATAGGATTCATCATAGCAGTGATTTTTGCCTGGACAAAATTCAGAGTTATATACAAAAATCTACTTCACTTTGAGTTCATACGTAACAGGTTAACTCTTCCTTTAAGACAGGTGATCATCCATGAAAACAAACATTTGGAAGAAACGGAATGATACTGGAAAACACAAAACTTCCAAAGTAAGAAACGGAAAAGCATTGAAAAAACTATTCCAAAGAAATACGAACTTGAAAAGCTTCTTGTTCCAAATGTTGGAACTGATAATCTCGTTTGCTATAGTGATTACCTTGCACCTAACTTCTGCTATAAGTTCTCCAGTTACAATTGTTTTCCTTATTGCCTTCATCTTCATATGGTCTGCGAGGTATGGGTTATTGCTTTTCTTAGCATCGATTTCGATATTCCAGCTGCTGCTATTTACACTTTTCAAACAAGTGGGAAACATTGGTGTGCTGAGTCTAAATGCCGTTTCAGTTTTTACCATTGTTGTTGGACTTATCATCGGGATTATTGGTGAGATGCTCAATAAAAAAATAAGGAATTTACAAAACGATAAAAAAAGACTGGAGCTGGAAAACCAGAAGCTACTTTCCGCTATCGATGATATGAGAATAGTTATCTCTCAACTTCAAATGAGGATTTACTTTGAAGGAGAAGGGCTGATAGTCTTACTTGAAAGACTTCGAGAGTTGGAAATACTCGATGTTGATGAGATGCTCACGAGGGCTGTTGAAATCATAGCTGAGTTTTTCGAACTCGACAATCTTCATCTCTACCGCTGCGAGGGAAATTTCATGAGGTATGTAGCTGGCATAGGTCAGAAAAGACTACCAAATTCACTCGATACAACAAAATCCAGAGTCATTTACGATGCTCTTGAAAATGGATACTCAACGCTTCCAAAGATTATACTGAAAGCAGATATAACTTCCTTCGAGCCTTGGTTTGCTGTATCAATCGGTGAAAAATCAAATGCTCTTGGTGTTTTCGTTGTCGAGGATATTTCACCCGAGAAATTTTCAGAATCACTCGTAAAATACATAAGTGCAGTTGCAAGCTGGTTGTATGCGAACGTTCGGACAGTAATACAAGAGGAGAAAGCATTGGAAGAGATCTACAAAAAACCGGACGGAACTTGGGACGAAAGTTACTACATTAAAAAGAAGAAAGTCTTCGAGAAACGAAAAGAAAGATTTGGCATACCTTACGAAGAATTATGCATAACCTACAAATCCGAATACCATCACTCCATAGTAAACACTTTCAGAAAATCAGATGTGCTAGTAGCATACCCTACAAATGGTAAAATTATCCTAAAAGCTCTCTTGGCTGTTTGCGACGCTCAAGGAAAGGCAAAAATACTTGAGAGGTTGGCTGGCAAGTATGAAATCGAAGTTTGTTAAGAACTCCAATCTTACAAAATCCAAAGGTCCAAAGAATAGGAATAAATTTTTTGCCAACAAACACCAGCAGTTAGGTCGCAAGATACTTTCAGGCACTAACCTGATTATCGTTTCACTTAACCTTTTCTCCATACTTTATTATGGCCTCCGCTTGGAGAACTTTATCGTCATACTCATTTCTGCAGTTCTTTTTTACGTTGAACGAAAGAATTTACCGGAAGCTGTTTTTTTCGTGTTAGCGTATCCATTATCCTGGCTATTCTTTATCCCTTTAAAAAATGAAGAAATTGAAGACTTCTTCACCATACCACTACCACCGGAGATCCGGCTGAATATCAACGAAACTGTAAAATCGGTCCTTCCGGTAAAGGCAACCATTATTATTGGAAACACATCTGAAAAGAAGGCAGTTACTCGAAAGCTTGTCACATATATAACGCACGGTATCAATGTTGAAGAGAATATGAAATACCTTCGGATGTTGCAAAAAGACCCCCACATGGATGTTGCCCTCTATGCTGGCCAAGCACTTGAAGATATAGAAAATTACTTTGAAGAACAGATTGCAAAATCCAGGAATATCAACGACATAGAATCCTGCTTAACTATTTACAACTATCTGAGAACAGGCATCCCAAAAGGTGCGTTGAGACAGGACCTCGAAAACCTTTTACGTACGAAAATAGAAAATGTAAGCAATCGTCTGCCGCAATACTATGAAATCATGTACTATCTCGAAAAGGATGAAAATTATTTCTTAATAGGATATGAGAAAACAAAGGAGCCAAGTCTTCTGAAAAAGTATCTTTTAGAAAAACTTAGAAAGAGGGAATACAGCGTCGTAAAAGCATACTTATCAGAAACAACCAGAAAGCTCATTTGCGAAAACTAAGAAAGACCTAAAACAGTAAAGACTGTTTCGCAAGAAGTCATAACCTTTTCTCATCATTTAGTACTCGAGGTGTTACCATATGGAGGGAATAAACAAAACCGCATTTTTCGATTATCGGTTTATACTAGAAACTCTTCCTCCACGAGGAACAAATGCAGACAAATACTTATCTTTTTGCAAAGAAGCTGTTGAACACGGAGCCCAGATAATTGCAGTCACGGATTTACCTATGGGAAGTGCAAGGGTATCCCCCATAGCACCTGCTCATATGTTGGTAGAAATGGGATTAGAGGTGCTGATGCATTTTTCACGAACTACGAGAAATGCAATACGAATAGAAGGTGATTTAATCGCTGCACATATGCTTGGTATTAAGAATCTCTTGATTCTCTCCGGAGATGACCCAAGGGTTGGAACCTATCCGTTTTCATCGAGTATTGAGGATTTTAGCATTTACGATGTGTTCAAACTAACGAAGCTACTGAACGAAAAGGGTGAAGACCTCGCAGGTTTGAAAATCTTTGGTTCTTTCTCGTTCAATGCAGGAGGTGTCTTCAGCCCGTTTGAAAAAGATTTGAATCAGACGTTTGAAAGAATGGAACTCAAAATACAAAACGGATGCCAATTTTTCGTCTCGCAACCTATCTTCAATTCCGAGACTATTTTAAAATTATTTGAAAAATCTGAAGCTGAAGAACTTTTCAGAAGAACGAAAATCTACATCGCTCTCATGGTTTTTGAATCCTTTCAACAACTTGAGCATTACTCAAAAGTCCCAGGCGTCTTCGTTCCAAAAGAATACTTCCGGCAGAAAGACGATGCACATTTAGAAGTCTACTCTATTCATCAATGTATTTCCATAATCGAAAAGCTTGCACCGTATGTCCATGGCTTTTACCTTACTTCCACAACAAAGAAAATGGAAACGATAAAGACAATTTCGGATGCCGTAGTTTCGCAGTATTGAAAAACCAAAATAGTTAAGCAAAAGGGGCAGATAATAATGTATTACGTCGTAGCAATATCGAATTACTCAGAGAACAAGATGTTCATATACTCTTCTGCTGAAGACATAACCCTTGGAGAAAGGGTTGTGGTATCTTTTAGAAATAAAAAGACTTTAGGGTACGTGGTTCAGAAGTTTGAGAGTATCGAAGAAATATGGAAGAGTAACATAAATGAGCTTGTTGATTTTGAGAAAATAGGGTTGAATTCATCTAAGGTACCGAAAATCACTGAGCGTTGCGATTATATTTCGTTCATTGATAGCTCACGACTAAATGCATTTATCAACTGTGCACTTGCTTTGGGTTATCCAATAGGTCGATTGTTCGATTTGTCTTTTCCTCCAAGTTTTGATAAATACTTCACACTATTTGTTGAAAGTGCTAACCCATTGTTTAACCTTCCAAAGATGAAGTATGAAGAATTTAGAAAAATGAGTAAAGCAAAAGAGTATATCGAAAATGGGCTGGTTAGAATCTATCGCGATTTCGAAACTAAAAAACCAAGACCAAGGAGCAAAGAAGAATACGTAAAGCTTGTAGCTTCTCCAGAAGAATTAGCGAGGTTACGATTGACCTCAAAACAATCGATAGTTGTAAATTACCTGCTTTTAAAGGGAATATCAACCGTTAGTGATATACTGAGTGACTTGGAAGATGAAGGTATAGAAAAAAGTGTTTTAGTGCAACTAAAAAACAAGAGTGTCGTTGAAATAACAGAACAACCAATTACAGACGAAAAAATTGAACAACTTAGCATTAAAAGAAAGCTAACAGACGAACAACGTGAAGCTGTAGAAAACATCTTAGAAGAACTAACCGACCGAAAAACACAATCAAAACACCTAGTTTTTGGTCCCACAGGCAGCGGGAAAACAGAGGTTTATTTAGATGTTATTAAACATGCACTGAACTTCGGTAATGTCATTTACCTCGTGCCAGAGATATCACTAACAGAGCAAACCATTGCAAGGCTAAGAAACCACTTCCCAGATATTCCTATTGCGGTGTATCACAGCTATCAAACAGATGCAAAAAGGGTAGAGATATGGTCAAAAGCGGTAAAAGGTGAAATAAACATCCTCGTAGGTCCGCGTAGTGCACTCTTTGTCCCTCTGAAAGATTTAAAACTTGTCGTTGTTGATGAGGAACAAGATGAAGGATACTATAACAACAGTGAACCATATTACGATGTGAGAAAGATACTCCGCTACTTTCCAGTAACCGTGATATTTGGCTCTGCAACTCCACACCTTGAAACCTACAAACTTGCAAAGGATGGGATCTACAAATTCCACGTTCTAACAAAGAGATTCAACGTAGAATTGCCAGAAGTTGAAATCATCGACATGAGAAAAGAAAAGAAGGTAACACCTTCTATATCCAAGACTCTTCATGAAGAAATTACAAACATCCTAAATAAGGGCATGTCAGCTTTGGTATTCACCCGTCGAAAGGGATTTTCAAGGGTTCAATGTGCCGTATGTGGTCACATTGTGAAATGTGATAATTGCGACGTGTCGATGACTTACCACTCCGATTCCGGAAAGTTGAAATGTCATCTGTGCGGTCTGGAAAAAGCAGTTCTGAACATGTGCCCAGTTTGTGGCTCTCAACTATTCACAGATAAAGGCACAGGGACTGAAAAGATAGAAAGAGAACTCAGAGAACTCTTCCCCGGTAAAAATATTGGACGAATAGATGCAGAAATTGTTGACACACCTGAAAAACTGAAAAAAGTCCTCGAAGCTTTAAGAGAAGGCAAATTGGAAATCGTTACAGGAACGAAGATGATAACGAAAGGACTAGATATCTATCGAATAGGTCTTGTTGGAATCGTTGATGTCGATGCGCTAATATCTTATCCTGACATAAACGCTCCGCTAAGAACTTTTCAACTCCTTGTCCAAGTCATTGGTAGAGCCGGAAGAAAAGAAAAAGGCAAAGCTATTATACAAACCTACGACCCGAATAATCCTGTAATCGTTTACGCAAGTGCACAGGATGTTACAGATTACTACGAACGTGAATTATCGTTAAGAAAAGAACTGAATTACCCCCCATTTGCCGATGTCGTGCATGTTATGTATTCAAACCAATCGGAAGAAATAGCCAGAGAAACAATCGACGCGGTTTACAGCGAAATTTTCAACGCTGAAAAGCTGTATATAGAAATACTTGGTCCTTCAGAACACCCGATATTTAAAGTTGCAAACAAATATCGTTATCAGTTCTTTGTTAAAACCACAAACGTATCTAAAGTCGTTAATTTAATAAGTGAAATCAAAACCAAATATCCGGGAGATTGGGTCGTGCGGGTCAATCCTCCGGAAATATAACATAAGAAAATGGAGTAGTAAAATGAAAGGTATTGAACTTGCCAGATTGAAGAATTGAACCAATGAGCAATTTTCCATCTCGCGTAAGGGGTAATACTATTAGTTTTTGCAAACGACTTTTCAATAACTCTAACAAGGAGATTCCTGAAATTCGACGAAACTACACACAGCCTCATCCCAGCAGTGGAAAAATCTCTTTAATGTTAGACTCACTTATCTCATAGCTTTCTTCCCATTCATGTGGAAAGATATTTATACGTTGAAAAGGTGTACATAATACTGAGCCTTGTTTCAAAAACAATCTTAGTTGTGAAAGAGAACATACAGCCGCCTTGGAAGGCGGCTGTATGTTTGGAGTTTTTATTTTACTTTTTTGAATTCCTTAAAATCGTTCCTATTGAAAACACAGAAAGCAGAATTATAAATCCCCAACTGGCAAGCATAAAAGCTAATGCGGCTGTGCTCATTATTCCTCACCTGCCTCGTTTTTCTGCATGTTATCTAGAGCTTTATAAATCAATATAAAACTAAGTGCAAATACAAGAACCATAACTGACCTTGCTGCAAAAACCCATGGAATTAGGTTTGGATAATTTTTCGCAAAATCGGGCACTATTTTTAGATAACCATTTTTAGCGTAATCGATGGTTGAAAATATGAGCAACATAATTATGAATGCCGGGGTTATCAATTTCATAACTATTGAATAGAACCATTTTGGAACCTTCCAGTAGCTCCCATTATTGATTTCTTCTAAACCTTTTTCCTTGAATAGCCAGACGGCTGATATTATTTCAATCAATCCCAAAACAACTAACAGATAAGAACCTACCCAGTTGTCAAGCTCTGTGAGGTATAATAGTTCGCTTGTTTTCGTAACGATTGGTTCCAACGCGATAGGTAAACCTGCGAGTATATAAAGTGCGAATATCACGCTTGAACCTTTCTTTCGGTCGACTCCAAACTGTTCTTCTAAAAATGCTACCAAGTAATTGAACATCGCTATAGAGCTTGTGATACCTGCAAAGAAAAGTAACAAGAACCACAATGTTCCAATGACATTACCACCAACCATCGTTCTAAATACATTCGGCAAGGCTATGAAAGAAAGTCCTACACCACTCTTTAACCCTTCCGGTCCAAGGAAAGTAAAGGCAATGGGTATTACTATTGTTCCAGCAAGGATTACTTCTGCAAATTCATTTAGTGAAGCAGTAGCAACCGCGGATGTTACTATATCATCGTCTTTTTTCAAATAAGAAGCATAGTTTTGAATTATACCCATCCCAAGTGAAAGGGTGAAGAATATTTGACCTGCCGCTGCAAGTGTTGACGACCAGTTCAGTTCATTCCATCGAGGTGCCCACAAAAAGTCCAGTCCCTTGATGGGTGCCCACTCAGGTTTAACAGGTGAGCCAAGTGTAAGTGCTCTGATAAGAAGAATCAAAGCAAAGACATATATTGTTGGCATTGCAATTTTTGCTAGCCTTTCCACACCTTTCTGAACACCACCTCGCGCTACATACCATAATATCGCCAAGGTAATTATCCAGAAAGTGAAAACCAACGAAGGACTTTGAATATAATGAACAAAGTATGAGACTGTATCAACTGAAGGGTCCATATATCCGCCAGTTGCAGTCAACCATGCATACCCAAGCGTCCATCCTATGATATGGTTGTAATAAGAGTTCAACAATACAACAACAGAGAGTGCAATCGCTCCAGCTAAAGCACCAAGAACTAAAGCAACCTTTTTACTTGCACCTTCTTTTGCCTGCAGGTAAACCATAGGTCCTATAGTTCCATATCCGTACCGTCCACCGTATCGTCCCATAGACCACTCTATTATCAAAAGAGGTATTCCCATGAACAGTAAGGCAGCAAAATAAGGAATCATAAAAGCTCCGCCACCATTTTTGGCGGCCTGATATGGAAACCTCCAAAAGTTTCCCAAACCTATCGCGTTACCTGCCATCGCGAGAATCAGCCCTAACTTGCTGCCCCAGTGTTCCCTTTCGTGGAAAGATAAGTTGCTAGAATCTTTTGTCTTTCCAGCAGACCTTTTGTTGCCCATAGAAATCCACACCTCCCAAAATTTTGAGGATTAAAGAAAAAATAAAAAGAAACTCGAAGGGCAAAAGTTCTATCTTGAATAACAACTCAACATAAATCATAATGTAAGTAATACGAACTTTCAATTAACAACAAAGTTTTACTTCGCTAAAAATTAAAGATTTAGACTTTTTTTCCAGATGATGATTTTTCACCTAGAAATCAGCATGGATAAAAAAAGACCGCCTTTCACAATTTTTTGACAAAAGGCGGTCTTTTTAATCTTTGCTCGTTTTTATTCTTTTTTATAATTTCCCCACGAGCAAAATGTCATACGGAAAATTGTCGTAAAACAAGCAGCTAAACTGTAAAACAGTGTAATTGCATACTTGTTTAGTAACTAAATCATTTTCCAGTTCCAAAAATCGCGTTCAAGTATTCTCTTATATATCTCTTCCGTTCCCTTGCGAACTCTTTCATCCACTCTATTTCACTTTCCCAGTTGTCTATTTCTGGCTTTCCCCAGCGTCTGGAATGTAAGGCTATCTCTGTCTTTATTCGACTTGCATGTTCATCTATGATTTTTACAACCCTATCCTCATTAAATACCACGTTTAGTACATAGTCGAACCTTTCCAGGAATTTCTTCTTAAAGTCTTCATTTTCCAATAGTCTTCTGAAAAGGAGTGTCGATGTGGCACCCACTGTTACAGTAACCCAAACATTTGGGTCACCATACATTGCAACTTTTAGTGTGTTATGTGTTGGCTCCCAAAAGGAAAGGTCCATGTCATACATCATCCATCTCCATTTACCGTCACCAAAATGTTTGTCCTCAGGTTTCAAAACTCGCCACATCCGTTCGTTATTACCGGGCCAGTCCATATTTCCGGCTATGATTTCAGCAATTTTGTACTCTATATAGCTGTCAATATCTATCATACTCGCAACATACGAATAATTTTCTGGTCTTGATAAATCGTTGTCCTTAACAAATTCGGCGAGTTTGACAAAGCTTTCTTGACCGCCTTCTTTTCCATCTTGTATGCTCAAATCTCCATTTATAATCACCGTGTTTTTCTCACTGACTCCGTGTTTTACTTGCAGGTATCTTTGATCGTAATACTCCATCAAATAGATTATCCCCCAGTATTCTCCGTTGATGTAATGAACAACCGGATAATTATCCTGTGTGTCAAAATTTAATCCTTTGAAGATTTCTTGCACTGCTGAATCCCGGATATACGTCGCTTCCCAATCGTTGCCGGAGTTTCTTAGAATAAGCTTTTTGTAACCTATTCTTCCAAAGAATGGATAAGTGAACTCTCCTTCCCTGTTCCTCGCATATAGCCTGAGAGATTTTATCGGGAAATTCCGAGTGTATTCACCATGGATCCTCAAACCTATATCCGTTCGGTAAACAAGTTTTCCATTTTCAAAATATTCCATAATGGCCTTTCTTTCCCAATCGCTTCCCCTTTGGTGGTAGTTACCGCTCCACTCAGGGTTTGCGGAATCAAAGAGTTTGCCAGGGACGTAAATTCCCTTTTCTTCATCAAAAAGGTTTGAGGGATCAGTGATTATTGAAACAACTGGTAAGTCGTGGTGTATTCCTACAAAGTATGTTCTTACGGCACTATCAGTAACCTTTCCGTTCACAACCTCGATAATCTTTAGAACGGTTGCTTTTTTGAATTCTCCTTCGGGTTTTTTCCAATATAAAGGAGATGTTGGAATATAAATAAGCGTGTTATCGTATCGTTCAACTATAGGTATAGCTCTTTCATACTCAACAGTTCTTGTATTACCAATGACTGGGTCAGTACCATCCATAGTATAGTAAATTTGCCCACCGACCGTTGATTTAATTTCTACTTGGAATGGGCTCTCGTAAAATCCCGATTCATGGGATATAATGAGTTGGGAAAAAGCTATAGTCGAAACCAATACGGCAAAAACAATCGCAACAATTACTTGACTTCTCATTTTGCTCCCCCCTTTTACTGAGCGTGTTCAGCCTCCCCCTTTTTACCGTGAATTATCATCCACCATTATCTGTAAGCCCTTATCCAAAACTCATACACTACACTTTGTCCATCCAACCGAATTTTAGGTTTCCCTGCAAGTTCCTCCAAAACATTATCGGGAATTTCGTACTTTGGCTTAATGAATATGGTGTACCCTTCTCCAGAAAGCTTGTAACCCACTTCGTATCTATTTGCCAAATACTCACTCATGTAACCTTTGGAATAAATCGACTGTGAATTGAGAGTTGAGATTCTAAAACCTCCACTTATATATTTCCTAGCAGCTTGTTCAACCTCTTTCAGTTCATTATATATGTCCAAGCCAGTCATGTTGGTAGTTTCCGTTGCGGTAGTTACAAGCGGTATCAACAATGTGCCCGTTGTTTCACCGGTCTTCGAAGTTTCAACACTGGTTGTTGAGTATTCTGTATCCCCAGTGTATCCGGTGTGTCCAGCTGCGTCTTGCGTGCTAACTTGAGAATTTGTGAATTGAGCGTAAGTTTCTGGGGCAGCTGGAGATTGTAAAACTTTTTCTGAGCTTTCAGATTGCACATTTTGTGCAACAGTTGGGACCATAGCGTTGGAGCTTTCGCTAACGTGCTCAGAAATCTGCCAATTCCATTGAATTTGCCTCTTGGAACTCACAGAAATGATAACGACCAAAATTACCAACAACATTACAAAAATCAGTTTTACTATCTCTCCCAAACTTATCCCTCCGTCTTTTCATTTTTTATGCTTATTCTCTTTTCTCAAATTGTTAACTCTCTTTTTGGTGAAAACTCTTTTTGAATGCACACAATTGATAATGCAACAAAAATAAACGCACCTATAATTGAAAGAAGAAGATTTTTAACAATCAAAACCTTGAAATCGCCTTCTGCTGAGAAAAGCTGTGCTATGCGAAGTAAGTAGACTGATTTATATATGGGAATGACGTTCAAAATCTTCTTTCCTATTTCTGGTAAAGATGATACAGGCATTAACGAACCGCTCGAGAAAAGTAACAGAACACCCAAAATTGCGGCGATAAGATTTGATGACATGGTGTTTTGAGAAAATGCTGATATCGCTATTCCTAAAGCCGTATGAAACAGAGCATTTGATAAAATGATGATTAAGATAACTAGAATGCTCATGGAAAAACCATTTATCAAAAAGACAAAATAGGAAACCAAACCCGCGACGAAAGATATAAGAAAAGTAGTCGTGAACTTGGCAATATAGTAATGATAAGGCTTTATCTTTCCGATGGAATAGTACAAAAATAGACCACGTTCTTTGTCATTAGCCACACTACCTGCACCTATCAACATTGCAGCAAACATGGTTATCAAAAGAATCAAACTTGGTGCAAATACTTGACTAAAATTCACTTCCTTGTCCGTAACAAGTTTTGGAGCAGGCACACTCGATGAAGTGTACATCTGTTGGAGCACTTTTGGATTGAAAAATGGACCACCACTTAAGTCTTCGAAGAGCTTTTTAAACACAAGATAAGCTGCTGCCGAAAGTTGTGTATCTACAGGACTTGGAACATACCTAATTTCCGTCTGCCTTGCCAAAAACAACGATGTAGTAAAATCACTTGGGATTATGACAACCGCATTAAGCTCCCCGTTCTTAAGTTTTTCAACATAATCTGGACCGACGTATTGAATTGTCCCTCCATGGAACAGAGACATGACAATTCCCACGGTAAATTTGGAAAGTGGTGACCTGTCTTCACTGTAAACCCCTATTTTCAAACTATCCGCACCAAATGAATTAAAAAATACACTACCGAGTGAGATAACAAGTATCGGCAAGCCTAATAATACTATGTACGTAATAGGACGTGAGATAACTCTTTTAAATTCCAGTGTAATCAGGCGCATTTACACTCACCCTTGACCATTGTCCAACAAACAAGCAAGAAGTTAGAATTTGTAACGTACTGCTAATCCAAAAGAGATGTTACTAAATGTTCTTTCATATTCTCCTTCGATATATTCAAAGTTCGGTGTAAATGGGCCAAAAAGACTTGCACCTATGTTGTATCCAACATACACTAACATATCCGGAAAGTGTTTATAATCCATTGGTAATTGAACGAAAAGTTCTATTGAACCAATTAAGTTTACAATTGATGCGGTATTGTAGTGTTTTAAATCACTCTTTGTAAAATCATCAAAATCTCGGGAGTTCCCTACGAGCAGACTTACCGTTTCATAATTTATACCTAACTTTCCCGAAAAACCAAAAACGATGCCTTTTTTCATATTACCAATTAACGTTTCTATCAGCTTCGCAGAAATGTCATAACTTGCTCCAAAAACACTGTATCTTATCGGAGATACCGGTAAATGGTTAAAAATAGTACTCTTCAGAGTGAATCCACTAGAAATTATCAATGGTTTCCTGGGATTTGCATTTGATTCAAATGAATAATAGATGACTAAGTTGTCAAAAGATGGCAGTTCATGGGCAGAATTATCTATAAACTTTTGTGCTACTAAGGAAGGCTTTATGTAGGACAAACCATACCAATCAGCAAACGAATTTGTATATGCGTAAACATAGATAAAGAGAGACAAAATTAAAAGAGAAAATAACTTAGTGAAAGAAAGAAAAGAAAATTCTGGCAAAGAAGTGTGCTTTCCAAACTTCATATTTTTCCCTCCTACGTAAAAGTATGGTATAAATATTTTAGTCAAAAAATAGGCAGGGCAGGACGACTTAGTGTCCCTTGGCTTTCAAGCCATTACAGGAGTCTGTCGCCTGCCTTTAACCATGATAAGTTGGT
>Ga0224486_100068_pt1 | contig 52998 bp, 53 predicted proteins | sample TexhydDE_CT_test_FD_172013 | JGI IMG/M metagenome (GOLD analysis project Ga0224486, IMG submission 172013) | Fracking water microbial communities from deep shales in Oklahoma, United States - hydraulically fractured wells DE_CT_test ... | reverse complement strand
ACATACAAATAGATGTTGATTTGCTGCAATTTTCTTTCACCCATTGGGTGAAAGAATGGTTTTGGCTTAACGATTATAAATACTTGCTTAAAGGGTTATATGAGTAGATTGCACGTAGAATCTAGGTATAATTTATCTTTTAGCAATACAAAATATGGATCTAGGTCAATACGTTGGACACAAAAAGTGAGAAATTATACTGCCAAAGTTTCAAATTCATTTGGTGTCATATAGAAAATACTTCCGTGAATTCTACGGTTGTTATACCAGCCTTCGATATATTTAAAGAGTGATTTCTGAGCTTCAGAAAAATTACGATAGACTTTGCGGTAAACTTCTTCCTTTTTCAAGATTGCATGAAATGATTCAATAACAGCATTGTCATATGGATTACCTTTAGCGCTATATGATCTACGACATTTATAATCATCCGTTTTGATGATATATTCTGTACTTAAATACTGCGATTCCCTGTCTGTGTGCAGGATGACATTTTCAGGCTTTCTTTGACGCAGCATAGCTTTATCTAAGGCACTGATAACAAGACTTTTATCCATCTTTTGACCGAAGCTGTAACCAACTATTTTATGCGTATATAGGTCCAAAATTGAAGCTAAGTAACACCAACCATCCCTAAGAGTGTGGATATAAGTAATGTCTGCAACCCACTTTTCATTAGGTTTTGTTGCACTGAAATCACGCTTTAGTAAATTTGGCAAATCCTCTGTTGTTGACTGACTCTTTTGTGGTTTAAATCGTTTTACGGTTACAGGAAATAGACCAAGTTGTTTCATCAATCGCTTGATTCTTTTGATGCTTGGTATTTCCAATAGAATCTGTTCAGTCTTCATTTTCTCGCGGATTTTGGGTGAACCATAACGACCTTCAGATTCCATATATATTCGAGTGATATGCTCTTTAAGAATTTTATTTTCAACAGTACGCTTTGAAAACCTTGGTTTCTGTATTGCATAGAAAGTACTTCTTGGAAGGTCTAAAGCGCTGCAAATGCTTTTGATATTATAATTGCTTGCTAGTATGTTTGCTGTCTCGAATATGCTACTAGTAGTTACTTTTTCGCTAATATGGCCATAGCCTTTTTTAAGATTTCATTCTCCTCACGCATTCTTGCCATTTCTTTCTTCATTTCGGCAAGTTCCTTGGGAGTCATTGAATCCGAATCCTCTGGATTCATCGGGGTCATAGCCTTGACCCATCTTTGGATTGTAGCTGATGTTACGCCATATTCGCTTTCGAGACTTTTGAATGTATGATTAGTGGTATTGTATAATTCTACAATCATCTTTTTGAACTCCTGATCATATCGAGTTCCATTGTTTTTCATGTGGACACGTCCTTTCGATATAGTTATTATATCTCACTTTTCGTGTCTACACATTTATACTAGCATCAATATTCAAACTTAATCGACCTAATAAATGGAATAGAATGCTATAAAGTTTTTTTTGGAAACGACGGAATCATTTATCACGAAAAAAAATTCTTCAAACCAAATATCACATTTGCTAATGTTGATTTAAACTCTTTAGATATTGGAAAAAGAATATATTCATTAAATGGATTAGATTTATGTATTGACGAAAAATTTGGAAGTTATCCTAATAGAAGTAAAGTAACACAGTGGCAAAAAAACTCAATGTTTGGATTTATATTAAGCCAAATAAAAAATAGAAATGGACTTTTTGCCAACTATAATTTCTCAAGCATAATGTGTGATGACTTAGAAAAGGAAATTGCTGATTTCATTGCTATAGATTCAATCAGCAAAAAAATTGTTCTCATCCACATTAAGAATAATAAAAGTGTTGGTTCAAGTGCTTCAGCATTTCAAGACGTCTGTGGTCAAGCTCAAAAAAACATCCACTATCTTATTAGCAATGATATTGAGAATAAACAAAATATTGAAGATCACATTAAACGTTGGGATACAACATGGAATAATACAAAAAAATACGAAGATGCAACAGGTAAATCGATAGAGGTAAAGTTTGAATGTAAACGTAGATGTAAAGGCAGATTAAAAGGTAACGGGTTCTGGGAATCATATAAGAATATTTTAAAATCTCCTGATGTTTCTAAAGAAGTCTGGTTAATAACAAAAAGTCTTAGTAGACAAAAATTAGTATCAGAACTAAACAAGGAAAAACCTGAAGAACATATCAATCAACTCTTATGGATACTTTATGGTACACAAGAAGTCTTAGGAGAAGTTGGAGCAGACTTAAAAGTTATATGTTGCGAATAAATGCTATATTAAAATATGAATAAAACCTGAACCATTATGAAATAGCGTTCAGGTTTTATTCATATTAATCAGTATTATATCGTTTCTACTTTCAAGCAATTCGCAAAGCAATGCAAACTTCCAGCTCACCAATTGGCACTTTATTTCTAAAATCATCGCCATCTTTAGTGAATTTAAAATCGTCTGTAACCCTTGTAAATACAGCTATTTCGTAGATTCTATCCTTCGTATTCCTACAACGCACTCGACATGACCACATAATTGTAACATGTCAACGCTCATTACTTCTTTCATTCAACTATATTAGTTTAGTCGTTTTGTTCATTTCTTTTTATATTGGGTTCCAAATGAAAAGTAATAATACTTCCTTTACCAAAATAATGCTTCAACTGTTTCTCAATTGATTCAGAAACTTCATGTGCATTGTGTAATGAACTTGTTTCATCAAATAACAAATGTGATTCTATAACTACATTAGAACCTACACGTCTAGTCCTTAAACGATGAAAATCCTTGATTTCACTCCTTTTGTTTAATAAATTAAATATATATTCTATCTCGTCTTTATTAAGGGATACTTCTAATAATTCATTAACTGAGGGCAACATAATTTCAAAAGATACCTTGATAATAAAAACACTTACCACTATAGCAGCTATAGGATCAAATATTGTCCATTTATCTCCAAGGAAATATGCAAAACTTATCCCTATAAGGGTTCCAATAGAAGAGAATGCATCTGATCGATGATGCCAGCCATTTGCAATTACAGCTGGGGATTTTATTCTTTCACCAATATTTTTAGTATATCGATATAACGCTTCCTTGAATACGATTGATAATATGGCTGCGATTATTGCAATCATTCCAGGACTAGATATTGTTTCACCTTTTATTAAAACTTCGTAAGTAGAAATCAACCCGTTTTTCATAATGCTATAACCTGCAAATAATAACGTCAGACCAATAATTAGTGTTGCAAATGTTTCATATTTGCCATGCCCAAAATTGTGTTTTTCATCAGCAGGTTTATCCGTAAGTCTGAAACCAACTAAAACAACAATGTCTGTAAAGAAATCTGTCAATGAGTGAATTCCATCTGCAAGCATAGCATTACTTTTCCCAAATATACCAGCCATTATTTTAATTATTGTCAATATAGTATTTACAATAAAGCCAATCCATGTTACTTTTTTTGCTTCATAACTTCGTTTTCCATCGTTTATTTCATAGTTGTACATATTAACGCTCCTTAATTTCAAATTAATAAAACAAATACTACCTCTTGTTATACATAGTTTATTTATTAATTAATCATTTACTCTTATTATATTGAGAATACAAATAACTCTTTAATATATCTATGGCTTGTGTTTTAATACCGCTTTTAGCTATCAGTAAATCAAATTCATCCTGTAAGCATTTCATTTCTTCTACCGCAACCATAGCATGCTTAGACATAGTAAGCTTTGCAAGTTCTCTACTCATTAAAGGTTTAAATATATGTAGTAATAAAACACTCGGCAACTTAAAATAGTTCAACTTCATGGGTGTAACTGAGTAACCTAAAGATCTCAAAACAGAGAACCCCTCTTTTATCCCTTGAATCATTAAAGTAATATCCTCAGAAGATTTAGATAATTCATAATTATTTCCATTATATTTATATAAAATATTCGCTATACATGTGACAATACTTACATGATATTTTTGCCATGCATGGAATGTCAACACTTTCTTAGACAACTTTCTTAAGGTGTAAAAATTTGTAAACAGTAGGTGGTAAATATCCTAGAGATGAGTGTAAACGGATATTGTTGTACCAGTTGACATAATCAAATAATTCTCTTTTTAAATGATTTAGATCATCGAAAACATGTTGATAAACAAACTCCTTTTTAAATGATTTAAATGTAGCTTCAGCAACAGCATTATCATAGGGACAACCTTTGGTACTCAATGATCGATCAATTTCAAATGTATCGAGAAGTCCTTCAATTGTATTATTTTTAAATTCATATCCACGGTCTGTGTGTAAAATATTAATCTTTTTTAAGTCATGTTTGATTGTTGAAAACGCTTGATAAACAAGCTCAGCAGTCTTATTCTTACCAACACTATAACCAATAATTTCTCTGTTAAATAAATCTAGAATTAAACAAACATAATGCCATTGACCATTAACTCTAACATAAGTAAGATCGCTTACAATAACATCTAATGATTCTCGATTATTAAATTCTCGATTAACTTTGTTTTCAATTTTATCATTGTTAACTGATGACTTGTGTGGTTTATATTTTGCAACAGTATATGCGGATACAAGTCCGTTTTCGCGCATAATTCTTCCAATGCGTCGTCTTGAAGCTATGATACCCTCATTACTTAATGCTTCTCGTATTCTTCTTGTACCGTAACAACGACGATTGGATTTAAATACTCTAATAACATCATTAGTAATAGGATCAATTAAAGTTTTATCATCACTCTTATTAAGCTCATAGTAATATGTGCTTCTAGATATGTTTAGGACGCTGCACATTGCTGATACCGAGTATTTATCACTGTTTGCTTGGATGATTTCTACTTTCGTCCCATTATCAGCGCTGCTTGCTTTAAAATATCATTTTCCATTTCTAATTGCTTGTTGCGTTTTCTGAGTTCTATTAATTCTTTTTCAGTATCAGATAAATTATCTTTCGATTTAAATGAACCAGTATCCTGATGTTGTTTAATCCAATTATCTAATGTGGATGCATAAAGATTATATTCACTTCTGATGTCAGCTTTGCTCTTACCATTAAGATAAAGCTGAACGATTTGCTCTTTGAATTCATCGGTGAATTTACGACGTGGGCGATTTGTATTAGACATAATATTTCTCCTTTTGGTCTTAGTTTATATGACCTTAAGAAATCTGTCCAATTAAGTGTAGCCTATCCAGCATCCATGTTGCTGCAATAAACTGATGGAATTCCTGCATTATTAAAATCTTTAATTAATCTTTTTGCCCTTTGAGATTTCTTCCCATTATACTCACCAAATGTTGTAGTTTGAAAGAGTCGAATAATCCCATTACCAATAAAATAGTTTACAACACCGTCTACTCTTTCTCCACCTGCCGATGGGAAACCAATCATTATCCTTTCAGCTCCTATCATCTTTCCCCATTGTTCATATCCCAGTGCATTATTGACTATAAAAACTATATTGGGTGAACAGTTTTTTTAAGCACATGTAGTATACTATTTACTTGTGTTTTTTGCATAACAACCATGATATAATCATAACAATCTTCTGGATTCAACTCCTTAATCACTTTCACTTTTGTGGTCAAAGAAGCTTTTGATTTTGCATCTTGTATTACAACACCCTGATTACTAATTTCTACGTACCGATTTCCTCTAGCCAAAATCGTCACATCATTCCCAGACCTTTGTAGTTTAGACGCAAAAATACTACCTATTACTCCGGCACCATAAATAAGAATCTTCATTTTGCACTTCCTCCTTATTAGAAATGTTTATAAAACAAAAAACACACCAGTGGAACATTACTGTCCCACAGATGTGTTTATTCTCAATCTGCTGTCACTCATTGGTGACCCGGCCCCATGATCTCGGTAAGATTCATCGCCTGCTCAGTTTTTTAACAATATATATTATTTTATATATTAAACATAAATCTATAACTTGTCAATATAAATCTCTAAAAATCCTAATAAATTTAGTTAGTTCTAATTCCTACTTCTCTATTATTACCTTTATATCTACTTTTAAGCAATTCGCAAAGCAATGCAAACTTCCAGTTCTCCAATAGGCACTTTATTTCTAAAATCATCGCCATCTCTAGTGAACTGAAAATCGTCTAGAACCCTAGTAAATACAGCTATTTCGTAGATTCTACCCTTTGTATTCCCACAACGCACTCAACGTGAGGTGTCCTCGGAAACATGTCCATGCATTTCACTCTCCTGATATCATATCCCCTGTCCTTGAAGATCTTAAGGTCTCTTACCAGTGTTACCGGGTTGCAGGAAATGTAGACAAATTCCTCGGGGCTGAAGTCTATGATTTTGTCAATTGCCTTTGGGTGGATTCCATCCCTTGGTGGATCTATTATTATTAGGTCTGGTTTGTCCTCCAGGTCTTCGACACCCTTGAAGACATCATCGGCAATAAACTCCACATTGTCCAGGTCGTTCAGCTTGGCGTTCTCCCTTGCCATGTCCACAGCCTCTTCAACAATTTCAATCCCAATCACCTTCTTCGCCACAGCTGCCATCATCTGGGCTATTGTTCCGGTACCGGAATAAAGGTCGAATATAGTTCTGCCTTCCTTCTCTCCTGCAAATTCCCTTGCGATGGAGCAGAGCCTTTCAGCACCCCTGGTGTTTGTCTGGAAGAAGGAGAAGGGTGAAATCTTGAATCTAAGACCAAGGATTTCCTCGTGGATTATGTCCGTGCCATGGAGGATGTCCAGCTTGTCAGCTGTTACAGTATCTCCCAGGCCATCATTTATTGTATGAAGGATTCCAGTGATCCTTCCTTCAAGGTCAGCCAGTGAAAGAAGTTCTCTTGCGAAGCTTTCCCTGTCAAACTCCATTTGACTTGTAGTCACAAGGTTCACAAGAATCTCACCGGTGCTGCCTGCCCTTCTAATGACAAGGTGTCTAAGAAGGCCTTCATGGGCCCTCTTGTTATAGAATGGCAGTCCAAGACTATTAAAATGTCTTCTTACAGCCTCCCTGATAATTGTGAAGTCCCTGTTTACAATATTGCAGTGGTCGGTGTTTACAACCTCATAGAACCTGCCCTTCATGTGGAGGCCAAGTGCCAGTGGGCCATCCTTTTCCTCATCACCAAAAGTGTACTCCATCTTGTTTCTGTAGCCCCTAAGGTCAGGTGATTCCTCAATCCCCTCAACCTCAACCCCAAGTCCCTCCCTATCGAAGAGGTCCTGGACCTGGTTTAGCTTAAGGTTTCTTTCATTCTCGTATGTCAGTGACTGGTAGGTGCAGCCTCCGCATACGTCCTTGTGGGGACAGCCCTCCTCTGTCTCAAGTGGTGATCTCTCCAGCACTTGGATAAGCTTTGCCTCCCAGTAGTCCTTCCTTCTCTTGGCAACCTTTGCCATTACCTTCTGACCTGGAAGTCCACCCTTGATCCTAATATTCCTGTCTTCAAAGGTTGCCTTTCCCTTGTTTGGAAAATCAACCTTCTCTATTTTAAACTCTATCACTCTCGATTTTCTTGACATCATTATCCTCCTGACATAATTAAAGGGAGACTCTTTTGTCTCCCCCTTTTCCTGCTAGTTCAATTATATAGAAAAAGCTGAGGATTTTCAATGTATTTTCCTAGCCTCCACCTCGAAGAAAGCTCCTTCTAAGGTCCTCAAGGAAATCCTCCGAAATCTCCTCCTCCAGCCAGATGTCCAGCTTGATAGCCTTGAAGGGGAATGCTCCAACCATCCTCTTGAACTCTTGACCAACAGCAACTTCCCAGCCCTTGCCTGAGAATCTTCCCTCTCCCAAATCTGTTCCCTTCTCACTGAAGTATTCCAAAAACTCCTCCCTTTCAAAGGACGAGTAGGTCTTCTCAATATGCAGCATGATTCAATCACCTCTTGTTTAAATATACCCCAAATTCATGGATGGATATTATTAAAGTTACAATTATTAAATCCATTGTTAGTTTATCGCTTTAAACAGGTATATATATTTAAATACGAGGAGGCGATCCCATGAACTATATCTTCATATCACCTGACTTTCCTTCAAACTTCAAGCAGTTTTCAATACGGCTCAAGGAGGAGGGGGTCAATGTCCTAGGAATTGGATCCCAGGACTATCAGAAGCTTGAGCCTGAACTGAGGGCTGCACTTACGGAATACTACAGGGTTGAATCCTTGGAGGACTATGATCAGGTGCTAAGGGCAACGGCATTTTTGACATTCAGACACGGTAAGATTGACCGGATAGAGTCCCACAACGAGCATTGGCTTGGGCTGGATGCAAGTCTTAGGACCGACTTTAACGTCCCCGGCTTTAAGACAGATGACATTGCCTTAGTAAAGCACAAGTCAAAGATGAAGGAGATTTTTGTAGCAGCGGGAATACCTGTTGCAAGGGGCAGGATTGTCCATACGGTCCAGGATGCCCTTGAGCTTATTGAGAATACCGGTTACCCCGTGTGTGCAAAGCCGGATGTTGGAGTTGGTGCATCCTTCACCTACAAGATACACAACGAGGAGGAGCTCATGTCCTTCTTCGACGAAAAGCCCCATGTGGACTATATCATGGAGGAGTTCATCGATGGTGAGATCCATACCTTTGACGGAATTGTTGACGGAGAAGGCCAGCTTTCAGCCGTGTCCTCAATGCACTATGGTCTGGGCCTGATGGAAACCGTAAACTATGGCATGGATACCTTCTTCTACATCCAAAGGCATATTCCCGAGGATGTGATAGAGATGGGCGAAAAGGTCATCCAGGCGTTCAACCTTAGGGAGAGATTCTTTCATTTTGAGTTCTTCAGACTGGAGGATAATAGCATGATAGCCCTTGAGCTTAATGCAAGACCCCCAGGAGGGCTTTGTCTTGATGTCATGAACTATGCCATGGATGCTGATATCTACAGGCAGTACGCACAGGTTGTGGCAGGTAAGAATCCCCCACCCCTTCTTGACAGGGTCCACAACTGCGCCTTTATAGGTCTGAAGACAACCATGAACCCCCTTCTCCATACGGAGGAGAAAATCTATGAGCTCTACGGAGACCTTATAGTATATGACCAGCCAAACCCACCCCTCTACCATGAGGTCATGGGGGAGCAGGCCATGATTGTCAGGGCACAGGACCTTGACACCCTAAGGGAAGCCGTTGAGTTCATAACAAGGCGCTACTAGAAAATCCCCCTTCCAAAACGGATGGGGGATTTGTAATTACATAAGCTTTGCTATCTTGTTAGCAAAATCAACCGGGTCCTCAATCGGAAGTCCTTCTATAAGCCTTGCCTGATCGTACAGGAGCTCGGTGTATAGCTCAAACTTTTCCTTGTCGTCCTTGTGGGCTGACTTAAGCTTGCCGAATATCTCATGGTTTGGATTGATCTCAAGGATCTTGTCTGCATGGACGTCACCTGCATTTGGCATGGTGTTAAGGACTTTCTCCATCTCGATTGAGATTTCACCCTCTGTTGCAAAGCATACGGGATGGTTCTTGAGCCTCTTGGAAAATCTGACCTCCTTGACCCTGTCACCAAGAGCAGCCTTCATCTCCTGGAAGATCTCCTTGCCCTCTTCCTTGTCTTCTCCCTTGACCTCCTCTTCCTCTATGCCAAGGTCCTCTCCGGATACTGACCTGAACTCCTTGTCTCCGTACTTATGAAGCATCTTTATTGCAAACTCGTCCACCTCATCGGTGAAGTAGAGGATTTCAAAGCCCTTGTCCTTGACCAACTCAGTCTGGGGCAATCTATCTATCCTGTCCACGGAATCACCAGTTGCATAGTAGATGTACTTCTGGTCCTCAGGCATTCTCTGGAGGTATTCCTTAAGGGTTACAGGCTTCCTCTCACTTGAGGAGTAGAATAGAAGCAAATCTTTCAGCTTGTCTTTGTTCATTCCATAGTCTGAGTAGAGACCGTATTTAAGCTGCTTGCCGAAGCTTTCAAAGAATTCCTCATACTTGTCCCTCTGGTTTTCCTGAAGATCCATCAGCTCGTCCTTGATCTTTTCCTCAATCTTCTTGGCCATAAGCTTAAGCTGCCTGTCATGCTGCAGCATTTCCCTGGATATATTCAGGGACAGATCCTCCGAGTCAACGATTCCTTTTACAAAGCTGAAATAGTCCGGCAGAAGCTCAGGGCACTTGTTCATGATAAGGACTCCGCTGGAATAAAGCTCAAGTCCCTTCTCATATTCCTTGGTGTAATAGTCAAATGGTGCAGATGATGGGATATAGATGATGGCATCGTATCTGAGCATACCATCTATTCTCATATGGCTCCACTTCAGGGGCTTGTCAAATCCAAAGTGTTTTTCTGAATAGAAGTTCTCATAGTCCTCATCAGTCAGCTCGTTCTTGTTCTTTCTCCAGATTGGGACCATGGAATTTATGGTCTTTTCCTCAAGGACTGTTTCATAGTCCTCAGAATCCTCTTTTTTCCTGTACTCGGAAACCATCATCTTTATTGGGTATCTTATGAAGTCTGAATATCTCTTGATTATTCTTCGTAGTGTATGCTCCTCAAGATACTGGTCATAATCCTCATCCTCAGTGGATTCCTTAAGCTTAAGGACTATTTCCGTTCCCGGGGCATCCTTGTCTGCTTCCTCAATGAAGTAGCCATCCGCACCTTCCGAGACCCATCTGTAGGCAGTATCCTCACCGAAGGCACGGCTTGTGACCTGTACCCTGTCCGCCACCATAAAAGCTGAGTAGAAGCCCACACCAAACTGACCGATTATGTCGTAGCCGTCCTTCATCTCCACTGCCTTCTTGAAGTTGAGGGACCCGCTCTTTGCGATTGTACCCAGGTTATCCTCAAGCTCCTCCCTGGTCATTCCGATTCCCATGTCTGTGATCGTCAGGGTCCTGTTTTCCTTGTCAGCGGAAATTCTGATGTAGTAGTCGTCCTTGTTGAATTCTATTGAGTCGTCTGTAAGCGCCTTGTAATATATCTTGTCGATTGCATCAGAGGCGTTTGAAATCAGCTCCCTCAGGAAAATCTCCTTGTGGGTGTAAATGGAATTGATCATCAAGTCCAACAATCGTTTGGATTCCGCTTGAAATTCCTTTCTTTCCAACCTTATCCTCTCCTTTGTCATAATAGAAATTAGCACTCAAATGTTTAGAGTGCTAATTAAAAATTATCATATGTTTTTGTCCCTGTCAATATTCATTTCTAGTAGGGTAGGACTGTAAGCATATATCCTCCCCCAAGAAGGCTCAGGATGTTTGCAAGAAGTACATAAAGCGCCCTTCTCCATTTCCCATGCTCCTTCAAGAGTCCAAGGAAGGCCACCATCTCGACTATGATTATGACAAACTCATAGAATATCAGGCCGAAGAAAAGCGAGTAGTCATTGTATGTTACTGTGTTTATCCAAAGGTTAAGGGCTCCCTGGGTCACCAGGTTCACAATAAGGAATACAGTCCAGGACCTCCTGGTTCTAAAGCCCAAAAGGAAAAACACCAGCCCTTCAACAATTAGGGTCAGGACAACCCTCATTGCCACATATACCCCTGCCCTTACAGGATTCTTGCCTTCCATAAGGGTGCCGTCGTCCAGGTCCAATGTATATACATTCTGGTATCGTTGTGCAAGCTCTCCAACAGGGACCCTCATGTCATGACCTCCACCGGAGACCCTTAGATGGAGGTCATCCACACCTTCAATCTCCCTATGGTAGAAGAGAAAATAGCTTTCAAGCACCTTGTCCCTTCTTGCAGCTTCCACATACTCTTCCCCATCTCCCACGCCTACCACAAGCTCATCCGGTGCACCAGGCACAATAAGGAGTATCGAGGGTGGCTCGGAGGCATTTCCCAAAGCCGGAAGAGCCACAAGAAGCACTGCCAATATTCCAAGTAATACTATCCTCCACCTGTTCATATTTCTCCCTCCCAAAAGTCACTTAAGAATTGTCGCTGCCCATCTATGTCCCATACCTTCCTGTAGCCCTTCCATTCAGGGGGCATAAGCCTCCTGTACGTATTCTGAAGGTACCTGTCATCAATAAGTAGAACCGCTCCCCGGTCCTCCTCTGTCCTTATTACCCTTCCCACTGCCTGTAGAATCTTGTTCATTCCTGGGTATGTGTATGAGTAGTGGAAGCCATCTCCCAAAGTGTGGTCAAAATAATCCCTGATGATGTTTCTCTCAAAGCCTATCTGGGGCATTCCAACCCCCACTATGACAGCACCGATCAATCTGTCCCCGGAAAGGTCAATCCCCTCTGAAAAGACTCCCCCGAGAACCGCGAAGCCAACTATGCTGTCCCCATCCTGGAAGACATCCAGGAACTCCTCCCTTTCCCTTTCATTCATGGCTCCCCTCTGGATAAGTGTGGAAATTTCGGGAAAATTATCCACAAACTCCTCGTAGACCCTGTTCATATATGTATAGGATGGGAAAAACACCATATAGTTTCCCTTCTTTGTGGTGACAAAGTCCCTGATCATGACCATGATCTCCTGGTAGGTCCTTTCCCTGTCCCTGTATCTGGTGGACAGGTTTCCCCTTATGGCAAGTGCAAGGTTCTTTCGTGGGAATGGCGATTTCAGCCTGATGTTGTAGTCCTCCTCCCCTCCCCCAAGCAGGTTCATGAAATAGTCCATGGGGGTCAGGGTTGCCGAGAAGAATATGGCAGAAAGTCCCCTTTTAAGTGCCCTCCTAATGTGGCCTGAAGCATCCACACAAAAGAGCCTGAGCTTAAGGTCCCCGGAAAGCTCCTGGAGGGTTGTGACAAAGCTGTCGTCGTACATATCAGAGATTCTGATAAAGCTGGTCAGCTGAAAGTAGAGGTCAAGGATGTCGTCATATCCTTGTGCATCCCTCTTTTCCATTAGAAAGCCCTCCATGTTGGCAAGGACCCTCTTGATTGGAAAATAAAGGTCACTTATCTCTTCCTTCTGGTAGTAGCCCTCATCTGTTAGATGTTTGTTCTTGTACTCGTTTATGATCTTTATGATGCCGTAGAGGGACTTGTAGAGCCTTTGGTCAAGGTCCTTGACAATCCTTCTGGCATTTAGGAGGGCTGCCTTTTCAAGGACGGCAGAAAACATCTCCCTGGACCTGTCCACAAGGTTATGGGCCTCATCAATTAGGAAGACATAGTCTCCCTTCTCCATATCAAAAAACCTTTTAAGGTAAACCTGAGGGTCAAACACGTAGTTGTAATCGCATATTATTACATCCGAGAAGAGGCTGATATCCAGCTGGTACTCAAAGGGGCACACATTGTGCTTCCTTGAGTAGTCCAGGACCGTCTCGCGTTTAAGAAAATCCTCATTTTTGAAAATGTCCATGATCGCATCATTGACCCTGTCAAAATGTCCCTTTGCATAGGGACAGTCCTTGGGGTTGCACTTAACCTGGTCGTTTAGACACACCTTGTCCTTTGCTGTTATGACAAGGGTCTTTGCCCTAAGACCCCTTCCATTCAGTAGCTCCATTGAGTAGAGGGGAATCTCCCTGGTGATGGTCTTTGCTGTAAGGTAGAATATCTTTTCCACCGAGTTCTCCCCCATGACCCGTATTGCCGGGTAGAGAACGGACATGGTCTTGCCTATCCCCGTTGGAGCCTGTGCAAAGAGGGCCTTCCTCTCCTTGATGGTCTTGTAAGCCGCCACCGCCAGCTCCCTTTGTCCCCTCCTGTATTTGGGAAAGGGAAATTCCAGATCCATTATGGAGGCATTCCTGTCCTCCTTCCATGAGAAGGTCAGGCTTGCCCAGCTTATGTATTTTTGAAGCAGGTCCATAAAGAAGCTTTCAGCCTCCACAAAGGTAAGGGTCCGTCTGATTCTTCTGGTCTTCTCGGTTTCCAGATGAAAGTATGTAAGCTGGACCTGTATCTCCCCTAGCTCCTTCTGAAGGGCATGGAAGTAGCCATAGCAGATTGCCTGGGCCCAGTGCCTGAGGTTCAGGCCTTCACCCACCTCATTCAGGTCCCTGGTGGTGCTCTTTATCTCATCCACTGTCACTCCTTCTTCACCGAGGAGTATTCCGTCAGCCCTTCCCTCTACCACAAAGATGGTGTCTCCAATCTGGACCTGGTGCTTTAGGGTTACCTCCTTAAGGTCGTCCTTTCCGTAGGTTTTCTGGACCTTCTGATGGGCAAGGGTACCCTCAACAGCTCTTGACATGGATTGAAACCGGTTGTCGATATCACCGGAGCGAAGGACGTATTCAACTAGGTTTCTTACGGAAATCTTTACCTGTCGTGTCATGGGGACCCCTTTCTGGTAACTCTCATATCTAGTAAGACTCTTCCTCCAGAAGATATTCTTCAAGGGTCAAGTTCTCCTCATAGATCCTCTTTGCATGGTCTTCACCAACATATCTGAAGTGCCAGGGTTCATAGGCATAGCCTGTAATGTGCTCCTTGTCCTTTGGATATCTTAGGATAAAGCCAAATCGGTGGGCATTTTCAGCAAGCCAGATACCCTCTTCCGTATCTGCAAACTCCGGTTCAAGCCAGTACTCCATCTGTCCGCCCAAGTCAAAAGCCAGCCCTGTCTGATGCTCAGAATGGCCTGGCTTTGCGCTATATCTCTGTGCATATTCCTCACCGTCCGTTTCCACGCTGCTGTTGTAGAGCTTCTTCTGGTAATTGTAGCTCCTGAAGCCAGAAAAAGCTATGATCTCCCTGTTTATTTCTTCCCTTGCAGCCCTTATCATCTGGTCAACCTTGTCCTTGGCCTCAGGATCCACATCAGGATAGTAATCGGACGGCAAACCATAGGTCTTGTTCACCAGGAGTATGCCGTCTATCCTCTTCATTGTTTCGCCTGTGTCCTCATCCTCCTGGGTTTCCTCAGGGGCTTCGATCTCTGGACTTTCAGGACTTTCCTCACCTTCCTCCAACAATTCTGAAAGGTAATCTCCAATGCTGTAGCCTGTCTGTCCGTTGTATTCAATCAGGTACCAGCCATCCTCATAACCAATCGCGTGGACCTTCTCCCCCACTGGGATGGTCCTGATCTTCTCGTGCTCGGTTCCAGGTCCAGTCCTCATGTTAAGGTAATCCGTGGTGAACAGATATGTATCCGAAAACTCCTCCTCTTCAGGCTCCTCAACAGGCTCCTGGACAAAGGGATCCTCCTCCGGGGCCTCCACCTCATTTGAGAACATTCTGGGCAGCATAATCATCCCTGCTATGATCAGAACCAGAACTCCCAAAAGCATCTTCAATCTCAAATGCATAAGTCCGCCTCCTTTATGTTAAATGAATTATTCTTCACATCTGTATATTTCCACTATATTCTCCGGCCGTATCTCCCAGATGTTTGCCTGGGTTGTGAAGATATTCCATCTGTCTATCTCAAAAACCCTCTCCCAGCTGTCCATAACCCTTTTCTTCTCCTCCGGGAAAAGTCTTGAATACTTTCCATCTATAAAGTTGAACTGGTCCTTAAATCCCTTGCTCTCAATGTCCTTAAGGTAATTTTCTTGATCTTCGTAGTCCTTGGGGATGTATATGTGATTAAGCACATAGTCCCATTTTCCTCCATCCAGATAGATGACCTTTGATTTTGGGACCTGGAGCTTGTATGCAACCGTACCTGGAATTGGTCTTAGCATTGATTCGTGACTGATGGAGCACCATATGTGGAACTCAACTCCCTCAGGTCTTGGGACCCTCTTGGCTGCGGCATCTGAGAACCATCTGTAAAGGTAAATGAAATGATCCGCCACATTTTCATAGTTGTCCCTTATATAGCTCTCCCTGTTCCTGAACACTCCCAGCTTTTCAAGATCCCTAAGACTTCTTTCATCCTGTCTTGTCCACAAGGTTACCATTTCCTCCATAAAGCACACCTCCTCCTTCTATTCTACCCCATAATCCACCATTTTTTCCAACTGATTATCAGTTTTTTAATAAATCTCAGATATTATATGAAATATCCTGCTATAATATCAGAAGGAGGATGATTTTCTTATGGGTAAGGTTGGAATAATTACATCCAGTGATTACAGTTATGACAGGATTCTAATGGATGTTGAGAAGCTACTGTCTGGACTTGACATATTGAAGGACATGAAAAAGAGCAGATTTCTTGTTAAGACAAACCTCTTGAAGAAGAACAGGCCTGAGGATGGAGTTACAACCCATCCCTATGTGGTTGAGGGGGTTGTGAGGTTCCTTAATTCCCATGGACATGATGTGGTCATTGGAGATAGCCCTGGAGGACCCTTTAACCCTGTAATCCTGAAGTCCATATACGAGGTTTCGGGGATGGCTGATATTGCCAAAAGGACAGGCTGCGCCCTAAACTACGATACCTCAGTGGTAGAGGTCAAGCCACCCAATGCAAAGATGGTCAACAACCTGAAATTGGTCAAGGCCTTCACGGAGGTTGACCATGTGGTATCTTGCGCCAAGCTTAAGACCCACACCATGATGACCTACACCGGCGCAGTTAAGAACCTTTTCGGAATGATTCCCGGGGTCACCAAGGCTGATTACCATCTTAAGATGAATGATATAGACAACTTTGCAAATATGCTGATTGATGTATGCGACTTTGTGGACCCTCTTTTTTCAATGATTGACGGGATAGAGGCAATGGAGGGCGACGGGCCCTCAAGTGGGGATATCAGGCACCTTGGTCTTCTCCTGGCAGGCGAAAACCCCTTTGAGCTTGACTATGTTGCAACGGGAATAACGGGACTCCTGGATTCCCCTGTTAACCATCATGCCTTGCGTCGAGGATTGTTTGAGCCAGACGGGATTGAGCTGTTCGGGACCGATATTGACAGCTTGGAGGTTGAGCCCTTCAAACTGCCGGGATCTACACATGTTAATTTTGTTTCAGGCAGGATACCGGAATTTGTTAAGGATTTCCTCCTGGAAAAGGTCAGGCCATATCCAGAGGTCCAGACTAAGCTTTGCGTAGGCTGCGGAATCTGTGCAAGAAACTGCCCTCCAAAGGTGATCTCCATGAAAAACCACAAGGCTGTAATTGACACCACCAATTGCATCAGATGCTTTTGCTGCCACGAGCTTTGCCCGGAAAAGGCCGTAAAGGTAAAAAGACACCCTCTTCACAGAATGGTGTTTGGAAAATAGAAAGGAGACCCATATGAAAAAATACACACTAGACAGGGAAGATACCCTGTTGCTTATGATTGACATCCAGGAGAGGCTGGCACCAGCCATCCACAACGGAGACAAGATTATTGAGAAGAACAGGATCCTCCTTACAGCAATGAAGGAGCTGAACATGGATGTAATCCACACGGAGCAGTATCCAAAGGGCTTGGGAAGCACACTTCCACAGCTGGCTGCCTTGATTGAGGGAAAGCCACATGAAAAGGTCATGTTTTCAGCCTATAATGAAGATGTCAGGGACGACCTGTTTTCAAGGGGCAAGAAAAACATACTCATCACCGGAATGGAAACCCATGTCTGTGTATTCCAGACCGTGAGAGACCTGTTGGAGAACCATTACAATGTGTTTGTCCTGATGGATGGTGTTGGGTCAAGGACCCATGAGAACTACAGTAATGCCCTGGAACTTATGCAGGAAATGGGTGCTGTGATCACAAATGTTGAGACCGTACTCTTCGACCTGATAAAGACTGCGGGCACTCCTGACTTCAAGATGATATCAAAGCTTGTGAAATAGAGCTGATCCACTGGATCAGCTCCTTCTTTTTTTGGTATGGCCATTAGAGTACCCTTTCAACAAACACCTTTACAATCTCCGAATCAAACTGAGTTCCAGAGCACCTTAGAAGCTCCTCTACCGCGCTTTCCTTTGATCTTGCTGTCTGGTAGGGCCTGGTTGCTGTCATTGCCTCGTAGGCATCCGCTACGGAGATTATACGGGCTACCAGGGGTATCTCCTCACCGGTCAAGCCCTCTGGATAGCCTTTGCCATCAATTCTCTCATGATGGTAGAGGACATCCGAAGCAAAAGGTGCATACTCATCAACTGATTTAAGTATCTGATATCCAGTCTCCGGGTGTTTTTTGATTATATCGAACTCATCCTGTGTAAGTCTACCCGGCTTGTTCAAAAGCTCTGGAGGAACCATTATCTTACCGATGTCATGGAGGACTGCTGCCGTCTTAATTCTTTCTATCTCAACTTCAGAGAAGCCCATCTCTTTTGCTATTGCAACACAATACTGGGATACCCTCTCTGTATGAATCTGCTCACTGTCATACTTCAGGTTAATATTCTTTAAGACAATTTCTATTGTCTGGCTTCTCATGAGCTTACCGTACTTCAGCTTGTTCTTGTACATCTTGTTGTCCGCCATTGTCATTACCTTTTTAATGTCCATATCCTGGGTTGATTTTACGGAGTATCCTATTGCAAGGGATACCACCACAGATTCCAGCTTGATTCGCTTTGCTGCGTCCTCAATCCTCTTCTTGATCCTTTCAGCCTGGACTTCATCCGTCTTTGGAAGAAGAACAATAAACTCATCTCCTCCCATCCTTCCAATTATGTCATCATCCCTGCAAACCCTTCTCAGCATGTCAGCCACACTTGTAAGGAGCCGATCACCCATCTTGTGGCCAAAGGCATCATTTGTAAGCTTGAGTCCATTGACATCGATGGACATTATGGTAAATGGAAGATTTCTCATCGTATCCAACCGATCCATTGAATCCTCCATATATCTCCTGTTGTAGAGTCCGGTCAGATGGTCATGATAGCTTAGGTACTGAATCTCCTTCAGCTTCTCCTTCTTTTCAGTAAAGTCCCTGAAAACTATAACAACGCCAGTTATCCTTCCATCCTTACTTCTGATTGGAGCTGCGCTATCCTCTATGGGTACTCTCCTGCCGTCTCTGGATTGGAGGATAGTATGGTTTGACAGCTCAACTATCTCTGCGTTTTCAAGAACCCTTTCCACAGGATTTTCACAAATCTCTCCAGTATATTCATTGACGATATGGAAGACCCTTTCAAAGGGAAGCCCCTTAGCCTCATCATTGTTCCAACCTGTGAGCCTTTCTGCAACTTGATTCATGATTTGAACTCTTCCTTTGGAATCAGTTGATATGACCCCATCTCCAACAGAGAGCAAGGTGGTTCTGAACTGTTCCTTTTCAGAGTATATATCCTGCTGAAGCTTTTTCCGCTCGGTGATGTCCATAAAGGTTACGACACCTCCAACAATCTTTCCATCTAATCTCTGAGGATAACTGTAATATTCAACATCAAAGCTGGTCCTGTCCTTCCTCCAGAAGACCTCATTATCAATGTGAGTGCCCTGGTCGTTTTTCATGCCTATAAGTATGGAACAGCCTTCCTGGCTCATAGGGAGGCCGTCCCTTGAGCTATGATGTACAAGGTCGTGCATGTTTCTTCCCAGAAGCTCATCATAATCCTCATAACCAAGCAAGCGAAGCGCACTCCTGTTTATGAACGTGCAGTTTCCTTCCAGGTCAATGCCATAGATTCCTTCAGCGGCAGAATTAAGGATCAGCTGAAGCCTGTCCTTGTTTTCCTCCAGTTCATGGTTTGCATTGAGAATCTCCACGGTTCTTTCCTGGACCTTATCCTCAAGATTGTGTACAAGGGAATATATCCTATCGGCCATTTTATTGTAGGACTCTCCAATTTTCCCCAACTCATCCTGTCTGTGAATCTCTACACGTCTACTCAGGTCTCCTCCTGAAAAGCTGTTGTTGGCTTCAAGGATCTCCTCCATAGGCTCGAAGAGGTTTCTTGTTATTATCATAAACATAAGGATTGAGAAAAGCAGTCCCACCATACCAATCAGGAGGCTGTCCTTAAAGGACTCATTCACTGTGGCCCCCAGGAGGCTCTCAGGGATGGCTGTTATTACTATCCAGTCCACTCCAGCGTACTCAAACTCAGTAGCCTTGCTGAAAAGGGTATCCTCTCCCCTTTCACCCTCTACAAGCTGACTGATTCCATCCAGATATTCCTCGTATGTAGCAAGGGCTACCCTGTTGTCAGTATCACGAATATTCACCCTCTGAAACCTGCCTTCCCCGTCAAGGATGTAGTTGTCCTGACCAAGGGAATTAGCCACAACAAAACCCGTTTCCCTCTCCACTATCATGGCATATGAATTGGAGATGTCTGTAATCTCACTCAAGGCTTCATTCAAGCCCGATAGGAGTATATGGGCACCAAGCACTCCTTCAACATCCCCTGAATCGTCCATCACTGGGGCTGCAGCTGATATGGTCAGGTCATTCATTACAAAATGCTTGTATATCGGCGAAAATGAGAATTTTCCCTGTTCAACAGCCTTTTCATACCATGCTCTTGTCCTTGGGTCAAAGGGACCGGCATTCCTTGAAAGCTCCCCTAGCGACCCGTCCTCACCCACTTCATAGTACCAGGTATTGCCTCCGGTTTCATCGTTGTTGACCATCAGTTCAACCTCACCAGTCTCATTTCTCCTGGCACCGTAGTATGCCCCTTCTTCTGTCCCATAGCTGTAGCTGTACAGGATATTGTCCTGGGTGCTTAGGGTGGTTAGAAAGAACTGATTTCTTGATGATGCATCCTCAATATCCACAATTCCATTTTTGAGCATGCCCAGGTTAAGCTCCACTATTCCCTCAGGAATACGAAGGTAATCCTCCAGCTGGTGGACAATATCGTGGTTAAGGTTATCCGCCAGTCTGTTTATAACCTGCTCGTTTGAACTAGACCACTTGGTGTAGGTTGCATAGCCTATTGCTCCCACCGTAATGGTTACACTAAGGATGAATATTATAATGATTGAAGCCTTTATGGATATAGAGTCAATGAAATTTTTAAGTGCTCTATTCATGTTCTGCTCCTTTTTGATATGCTCATGCCCTTTGTAAATTTCCTTTGGAAATGTTTAAATTTAAATGCTTGTAAATACCTTTTCATTATAGCATCAGGACTTGGCATATGCAATACTCTACCCATTTGAAGCCTAAAAGCTTGTATGAACAAAAAAACTGACAGCCTTAATGGCCATCAGTCCACCATAACAAAAACACAATGGTTCCGGTTCTTTTGTGTTATTTTATCCGAATCTCCCTGTTATATAGTCCTCTGTCCTCTTGTCGCTTGGGTTTGCGAATATCTTGTTTGTCTTGTCAAACTCTATAAGCTCACCGCTTAGGAAAAAAGCTGTCTTGTCTGAGATTCTTGCAGCCTGCTGCATGTTATGGGTTACGATAATAACAGTGTACTCCTTCTTCAGGTCCTCCATAAGCTCCTCTATCCTCATTGTTGCAACAGGGTCAAGGGCTGATGTGGGCTCATCCATAAGAATGACCTCAGGGCTCACAGCCATGGTCCTGGCGATACAGAGCCTCTGTTGCTGACCACCGGAAAGACCATAAGCATTGTCATTTAGCCTGTCCTTTACCTCCTCCCAAAGGGCAGCCCCCCTGAGACTCTGCTCTGCGATCTCCATCAGGGTTTTCTTGTCCTTCACTCCATGTATTTTGGGTCCATAGACCACATTCTCATAAATTGACTTTGGAAATGGATTCGGTTTCTGAAAAACCATCCCCACTCTTGTTCTCAGCTCCTCGACCTTCATCTTTGAGCTGAAGATGTTTCTTCCGTTGTATAGTATCTCTCCCTCTGTCCTTACAATGGGAATATTCTCAATCATACGGTTGAGGGTCTTCACAAAGGTTGACTTTCCGCAGCCAGAAGGTCCTATTATTGCAGTTATCTCATTTTCCATAACCTGCATGTTTATGTCCTTTAGGGCTTGATTGTCTCCATACCAAAGGTTAAGCCCCTTTACATCATATACGTATTTGGTGATGTACTTATCTATATCTATCATAATATTCTCCCCCGCCTAGAATGTTTTCTGGAATTTGTTTCTTATTATTATCGCAACTGAATTCAGGATAAAGAGTGTAATCAAAAGGACAACTATTGTGGCTGATGCAAGGTATGCATACTCAGGTGTCAATACCGTATCCAGGGTCCAATAGTATATCTGAATAGGCATGACCGTAAAGTCATCCATTATCCCAGTTGGAATTTTCATTATCAATGTTGGTATCCCAAGAACAACAAGTGGTGCCGTCTCACCGATGGCTCTGGAGATTGCAAGTATTGCCCCGGTAAGTATACCAGGTATTGATACAGGCAGTACTACCCTCCATATGGTGGTCCATTTGTCCGCTCCCATGCCATAGGATGCCTCCCTAAGAAAGCCCGGCACAGCCCTTAAGGCTTCCTGGGCTGCAACAACCACAATTGGCAAAACCAGAAGTGACATTGTAAGGCCTCCTGCCAGTATGCTGGATCCAAAGCCTAGCATTCTTGAGAATACAGTCAGTCCCAAAAGACCAAAGATTACAGAGGGAACACTGGCTAGGTTAGAAATGTTAACCTTGATTATCCTTTGGATCCTTCCCTCAGTAGCATACTCCTCAAGATAGATGGCTGTGGCAACTCCAAGAAGGAGTGTAACAGGTATGACTATCATCATAAGGAAGAGTGTACCGATTATGGCACCCCTGATTCCCGCCTTTTCTGGAAATATTGACAGATTGCTGGTCAAAAACTGCCAATCAAGCCAACCAATGCTTCCTGATACTATCTGATAGAGAAGGATGCCAAGCACTACCATGGCAAACACCGTTGACAATGAAAACATGTGTTTTGCAAAGTTGTTAAGGACAATCCTTCTTGATATTCTATTCTTATTGAAAGTCACCTGACTTTTGACAGGCTTCTCTATTTTCTCATTCATTGAGTTCACTTCCTCTTCAAGGACAAAATCCTCTAAGTTTCTATCCTTCATCAGTATTCCTCCCTGTATTTCCTTGAGATATACTGAGCAACAAGGTTCATTCCAAGGGTGAATACGAACAGGATCAAGCCTACAGCATATAGACTGTAGTAGCCCACTGTTCCACTTCCGGCATCACCGCTTGTAAATTCAACTATATATGCCGTCATGGTCTGCATGGACTGAGTTATGTCAAAGGTGAAGTTCTTGGAGCTACCGCTTGCTATTGTAACAATCATGGTCTCCCCGATGGCCCTTGAAACTGCAAGAACTATTGATGCTACAATTCCTGATATGGAAGCAGGTATTATAACCTTTGTTGTGGTTTCAAGCCTTGTGGATCCAAGGCCCATGGCTCCTTCCTTCATGATTGTAGGAACTGCATTCATGGCATCCTCTGATAGGGATGCAACCATTGGTATAATCATTATCCCCATGACGATTCCAGGGCTGAGGGCATTTTTTGCCCCCAGTGAAGGAATCAGCCTCATAAGCAGGGGGGTAACGAATGAATATGCGAAAAATCCATATACTATTGTTGGGATCCCAGCCAGTACCTCAAGAACCGGCTTGAGAACCTTTCTAAGCCTTGGCGAAGCAAACTGGCTCAGGTAGATTGCTGCCGCCATCCCCACCGGCACTGCAACAAGCATTGCTATTATTGTCGTCAAAAATGTTCCATTTAGAAGGGGTAGGAAACCAAAAGAGGGTTCTCTCGACAAAGGACTTAGATTTGTTGAAAAGACCTCTCTTATTGGCACCTGTGAAAAGAATTTTATAGAATCGAAAATTAGCGTATACACAATTCCAAATGTTGTAACAACAGAAATCAATGCCATGAAAAGGAAAATTTTTGGCATGATCCTATCTGAAAAATGATTTTTCTTTTTTATATTCTGTTGGATTATATCTCTGATATTCTTGTTATCCATATTAATCTCCCCTGGTATTTCCTAATCGATATACATGACTTAAAGAGGTCAAGGACCTCTCTAAGCCAGTATAGTATTCTTATTTCAAGCCTTCCAGCTGGGTGTAGTATTCTGCATACATTTCTGATGGAAGTGGAGCAAATCCGTTCTCTCCCGCAAGTCTCTCGGCTCCTTCAGGTGATACAACATACATTGCGTAGTCCAGAACCTGTGGTTTTTCCTTTGCATAATCCAGGTTAAGGTATGTGTAGACAAGTCTTGTGAATCCAGCGTATGGCAGGTCTTCCCCTATTGTTTCAAGTGATGGTTCCACAGGACCATTCCCAAAGTCCACATTTATAGCCTGCAGCTTGTCAGTGTTGCTTACATAGTAGCCAAATCCGAAGAACGCTACTGCATTTTCATCATTTGCAACCAGGTCAACCAAGGTTGAGTATTCCTGTTGAAGGTTTGCTGTCTTAACCATTTCCTGCTCGTCAAGTATCACTTCATAGAAGAACTCGTAGGTTCCGTGGTTCTCATTTGGTCCGTAGAACTTGATCTCTTCAGCTGGCCACTCAGGTCTTATATCTGACCAAAGAACCACGTCATCATCAGCATATGCTCCTGAAATATACATGTTTACAATCTCTTCCTCGGTCATCTCTGTTGCCCAATCATTGTTCTTGTTTATTACCATTGTAAGCCCGTCATATGCAAGCTTTATCTCCATTACGTCCTCGCCCATGGCCAAGCCGTTTTCCTCAAGCTGAGCTATCTCTTCGTCCTTGATCTTTCTTGATGCATCCGAAAAGTCAGTCTCTCCTGGAATGAACTTCTTGAAGCCTGCGCTGGATCCTGCTCTTCCAACCTGTACGCTTACACCTGACTCCTCATTGGTCATGTACTCTTCTGCTATATGGGCCATAAGCGGATATACTGTCCCTGAACCATCAACAATCACTGCCCCTTCAAGCTCGCCTCCGGCTCCACCATCAGCAGGAGCTTCCTCGCCGCCTCCGCAGGCTGTCAGTGCAAATGTAAGCACCATGATAAATGCCAATAAAATAAATTTCCTTGAATTCCTCAATGTAATTTCCTCCTTAGGTTATGTTCTGTTCTTTTTTCATACATAGAATAACAGCCCTTCATTAAGGATTTATGATGCGAATGTTAAGAGTATGTAAAATCGCAAAAAAAGAAAAGCACCGGAAAAAACCGGTGCAAAGTGATCCATTTAGAATAGGATGTGCATAAAGATTGCCGCCAGAGGCATTGCAATTATTGTTCTCTGGAGGAATACTACCATAAGTTCCCTGAACTTGACAGGAAGTCCTGTGTTCATTATAACAACCACTGATTCCGCTAGGAATATAATCTGTAGCATTGATACAACGGTTACGAAAAATCTTGTCTTGATGTGCAGCTCTGCCACCTGGTCTGCAATTGTAAGCACCGGAATGAACATCTCCGTTATGCCTGTAGGAATTGCTGCAGCCGCCACCATTGCATCAGGTACTCCAAGAAGTGATGTCAATGGGAAGAAGGCATAGCCGATTATATCAAATACAGGTGTGTACTTTGCAACTATCATGCCAAGTATACCAATGGAGCAAAGCAGGGTGATTACCTTGGGTAGAACCGGGAACGCATCAATGACACTCCTTACAATTCTCCTTGGCATCGATCCTGATATGTGAGCTCTAAGTGTCGCTCTATTGATTCCAGTAGTCACAAGATCAGGTCCGAACTTTCTTCTTCCTTCTGTTCTCTCCTCCTGGGTTTGTTCCCTTCCATTTGAAAAGGTGTCAGGTTTTCTACTGATTGGAGGTATCCTGCTTATTATGGCAGCCATGACAAATGCCAGTACAAAGGATACAAAGTATGTTACAACAAAGTGTTCCCCTATCCCTGCGGTCTTCATGACAAGATGGGCATATCCCACAGATACCGCTGAAAAACAGGTGGCAACAATCGCTGATTCCTTGGCTGTGTAGATGTTTCCATTATACATTCTGCCGGTTATGATGATTCCCATGGTTGTTGATCCAACAAATGACGCACTTGCATCAATTGCACTTTTTCCGGGGACCTTGAAAAGTGGCCTCATAAGGGGCTCAAGCAATATTCCAAAGAAGTCTATACAGCCATAATCCGTCAGGAAGGGTATAAAGAATGCTCCCACGGGAATAATGAATGCAACTCCGATTACAACCCCGGGGATTACCATCTCTCCGGTTGAGGCTCCGACTATCATCTCAGGTGCAGCGTATACCCCAATCTTGTTAAGGAAGTACATCATAATGAAAATACCGCCAGCCATGTACAAAAATGGGTGTATTACCGAATCCGCCTTGTAGTAGTTGTACAGCTTGCTGTCCTTCTTGGAAAAAAACTTACCAATGATACTTGTAATTCCAGTCCCCATAAGGATCAGTGTGGTTAGAAGCAGTGCTCCTACAGCCTGTCCATTGATCACCACAAGTGACTCAACAATTGATATGGCCTTGCCATAAATTGTTCCAAAAGGTACACTGCCATTTACAGGTACAAAGAATACAAATATTGCTATGGTTGTTACTATCAGAAACTTTACAAATGCCTTCATCCAGTCTGACTTGTCAAGCTCCAGTGTATCAAGGGTCTTTGGGTCATTGAGGTCCAGATTGTTCAGGTCGTAATTTTTTTCCTTGCTTAAGTTTATTTTCGAAACGTTTTCCATGTATTTCACCCTTTCTACTTTTAATTTAAAGGGATGAAGCTGCAGTTGCAGCGCAGCTCCATCTGCCTGCCGTATTTGCTAACACATTAGGTGATGCTCAAGTATCTGCTCTTTTCTAAGTCCCTGAAGACCCAGATAGTGATTAAGGTTATTGAGAAGATAATCAAGCTTCACTGGACCAACTATCTCGGAGCCTGTAACTGCAACACCATACTTCTGAGCTTCCAGCTTAACAAGCTCAAACGCCCTGTACATTGGTGTCGATGAGCAGTCAAAAAGGTTCATTGATACAACAACCCCTTCCCTTTCAGGGAACTTGATCCCAACTGCCCTGATTGTTGAGTATCCTCCACTTGGTCCCCTAACAGCCTTGGCAATTTGCTTTGCTATGCTCACATCCTCTGTTGCAAGGAAAACATTGTATGCTGTAAGTCCCTCCATATCTGCCGATACTATTGTAGCTCCGCTTTCTGGACTAAGCTTTCCATCCTTTGACAAGTCCGGCTTTCTTGCTTCCCGGTCAGGATGGTTTTCATCTTCTAGAAGCTCCTTGAGACCCTCGTACTGTCCCTTTCTAATGAAGGAAATCCCCTTCTTTTCAGCTGTTATTGCATTCTCACCAGAAAAATATATTGGTACTCCGTGCTTTTCATAAAGCTCCTGCCCAATTTCCTCTGCAAGCTTCTTTACCTCATCCAGCTCAATGTTTGACAGTGGGAACAGGGGTATTGTATCCTGTGCACCTATTCTTGGGTGGGTCCCCTTCTGCTCCTTCATATCTATAAGCTCATAGGACTTTGCGGCCATGTCAAGTAGCGCTTCCTTCAGGGGTGCCGGCTCCCCGATTATGGTAAGTACGGTCCTATTGAAATCATGCTCCGGTTCACATGAAACCAGCTTGACCCCATCTCTTCCTTTTATTGTTCCTGAAACCGCTTCTATAACGTCCTCTCTTCTACCGTCACTGAAGTTGGGTACCGCCAATATATACTTTTTCTCCATGTTGATCTCCTCACCTTTCTATTATAGCCTCTCTTATCCTTCCAGTCTCTTGTAAACAATTTCCAATCCCTGTTCCTTCAGTTCTTTGGCTGAAGACAGCAAACTGGAAACCTTTGCAGCAACATCTTCCCTGTACTTCTCGTCCTTGATGCTTCCAAGATTTATGGTCACATTTAGCAGTGCTCCCTCAAGACCTGAGTAGGCAAGAAGTATTCCCACACCTATATCGGTGATTGCATTGACATTTCCGTTTTCTGCAAAGACTCCCTGAAGCTCCATGACCCTGTGACATTTCTGGGCACATTTAAGGGGAACCTCAAGGGCCTCCTTGTAGCCTTCCTGTATCGCCTTGGATCTTGTTTTCTTTTCCTCTTCCGTTTCCTTTGGGAGCTTGAAGGCTGCCATCACCTTGTCAAATGCTGTGGTGTCCTCATCCACAATCCCTGACAGCTCATCAAACAGTCTTTCCAGCTCCCTTGCATTCCTCTCCATCATTTCCCTGGTTTCCTCTGGGACCTCCATAAAACTTTTCTTGCCGAAAGTCAATCCACCTACCATGGATGTCAATGCTGACCCTAAAGTTGCAACGTATGCGGATACGCTTCCCCCTCCTGGTGTAGGGTCACTGCTTCTGGTATCAAGAGCATATTGCATAAGACTTTTCTCAATGTACAATCAAACTACCTCCCTCATGAATATAACTAGTAAACGCTTTCTTTTTCCAAATTACTTTTTCCACCCTTATACAATTGCAAGAGCCGTGCCAAAATAAAAAGCCCGGTTTTATCCCACTGCTTAAGGACAAAAACCGGACTCTAGAGGAATTTTTTCCTCTGCCTCCTTTTTATATATGCTTGTAACCCTTTTATTATCTAAGATTGATGAATCGGGGAATTTTTTCCTTTGGCCAAGGAATTATTTCCTCCAAACTCCAGGTCTATGCCGATCCTCTTGGCCTTCTTTCTCAAGGTACTCTCCTCAAGACCTGTCGTCTGGCTCAACTGGTGAATATCCTGAGCATTTTTAAGATAACCTTCAAGAAGCAACCTTTCATACTCTGTGACATTTTCCTTAAAGCTTCTTGACTGGTCAGTAACAACACTTCCCAAGGTGCAGATACCTGTTCCCACAAGGTCTGACTCAGTTATTACCTCATCCTCAGTGGTTACCACAAGACGCTCCACCTCATTCTCCAGTTCCCTTATATTGCCTGGCCATGAATAGTTCACCAAGGCCTTGTAAGCTCCTGGTGAAAATGACTTGTTGAAGTTGTATTCACTGTTGTGCTTATCCAGAAAGAACTTTGCAAGGGGAACGATGTCATCCCTTCTGTCCCTCAGTGAGGGTAGGGTGATTGGTACGACCTTCAACCTGTAGTAAAGGTCACTTCTGAATCTTCCCTCATCCACCATCCTCTCAAGGTTTCTATTGGTTGCTGCAATGATTCTTGTGTCTATGTCTATCTTTTCCGTTCCCCCTACCTTCTGGAACACCTTGTGCTGTATTACATTGAGAAGCTTCACCTGAAGGTTGATGGGCAATTCTCCAATCTCGTCCAAAAAAAGGGTTCCCTGGTGAGCAAGCTGTATCAAGCCTACCTTTCCCGATTTTCTGGCTCCTGTGAAGGCACCCTCCTCATAACCAAAGAGCTCTGACTCTATAAGACTCTCTGGCAGTGCAGAACAATCAACCTTTATGAAGGGCCCTTCCTTTCTGTTGCTATGGTCGTGAATGAATTTGCTTAGGACTCCCTTTCCTACACCAGATTCCCCCTCTATCAAAACCGTGGAATCTACCTTGGCAATCCTCAATGCCAGGTGTTTTATATCCTCCATGACCTTGCTTTTGGAAACCATGACATCTCCGTCTTTTCCTATGGAGCTAAGCATGGAAAGCTCACTTTGTATCCTAAGATTTATTTCCCTGAGCTCGCTGTATTGAGACCTGAGATCCTCAATTTTTGTCATGTCCATAACACTAACAACAACCATGACCAGTTCGTCGTTGACGAAAATGGGGACACCAGTTGAGTATATGTACTTGTTGTTAACCCTTTGACTTCTTTTGACGGTTCTGCCTGAATGGATTGACTGAAGGGCTACAGACTCTGAATATACACCCTCATTTACAAGGTTTATCATGTTGGTTCCGATGATCCACTCACTGCTTATCCCCTCAATTTCCTCGCAGGTACTATTGTAGCAAATGGTGGTGCCATCCTTATCCACTATATGGATTCCCACATTTACCGAGTCAAGAATGTTTTTCATGGCTTCTGTGTTTAAAAAGCCAAACCTGTTCAAAATATCACCCCAGTAATTATTTCAGCGTCTTTCAGATTATACCTTAAAGAAAATCACCGGTGATATCCACCACCGGTAACCTTCCAAATTCTAGCTAAGTACTCTTCTTGCCTTGATTTCCTCATTTATCCTTGGGGCTACCATAAAGGCAGTGGCAGTCACCAAGGCCGAGGTTGTTGCAATGAGAACTGGCGATGTACTCCTTAAGCCCTTGGTCATGGTTCTCATTGATCTTACAAGAAGAAATATTGACGCAAGGATATTGAGCTTTGTTCTAAGTTTCATGGTATCCTTCCTCTCCATTTTCAAACCAAATGATCTTCCTATGGAATGTAATACCCTTCATCACAAGGTCAAATCATACATTGAACCCTTATTTGAATTCCAGCTTGAATATCTCAACCTTGAACCAGGTGTACAGCTTCTCAGGCAATCTCCAGGTCACATGGACAGCAACAGGCATTCTAATGCCATCCATAAGGTTTATCTCCTTTGACTCCCCCATACATTCCAAAAGCTCTGCCTTTTCATCTGTGTCCTTAAACCTCATGGCGCTTGTGTAGACAACATCCCCATCCTCATCGAAATGAAGGTAGGCTTCTCCCGGAACACCCCTGTGGTTCATGACAACCCTTGCAGTTTGCTTGTCAATCTGTGTCCACTTCATGTTTCTGTTAAGGGCTGCCTGGGGATACCATGGCAGCTCCAAAAGGTATCTTTGAAACGAGGACTGGTTAACTTTTGGACCGCCCTTCACATCAGCAACCTTAACAAGGTTAAGCAGTCTCATCTGCAGGGATCCAACCCCGTCAAGATAGCTGTCCGCACCATAAACATAAATGAAGGGCTTCATTTCAGCCTTGACCTGCCAAACAAAAGATGGTTCTATCATACCCACCACCTGGGTGGCTGATGCAAAAATCCATTTTTCCGAGTCAGGGTCAAGCCTCATCTGACCCTTTTGCCTTATACGAACAGTGGTCTTCCACTGGCTTCCAACTACGTTTGATCTGAGCAGCCACTTTTGGACCACCTCTGGAAGGTGGGCAATATCCTTCTTCTCAATTACCCCCTCCTTTGACCTGTCCTGCATTTCCATGAGCTTTTTTATCTCCTTATTGCTTCTTCTTTTATGGAAGCCTCCCGGTATCTTGGTTATAAGAAAATATAACAGGAGAATGATTCCAATGATATATATAACTGTATCCAAAAAAACACCACCTTAAATCTTAGTCAACTATATGAATCTCCTCAACAAGAATTATCTCACATGCTCCATTGCCTGTGTCCCCTCTTGTCATGCTGGTTTCCCAGGCTCCATTCTGAAAATGCACATCAACGAGATATCCCTTGATTCTGATGTAGTCATTTTTTCTTATTTTCCTGATCTCTTTTCTTATCTCATCGTTTTTGGCGATCATATGAACATTGGCTGAGTTCCTGGCTATGAATCCTTGATCCACCATCCCCTGGTCATAAGTGTAATAGTACCATCTTCCACTTTGTGAGTAATCCACATGCTGGTCATACTCCTCCTTGTTAAGGTCACCCCATGCAAGTATCAGGTCGTATTCAGACACCTGAGAAGGATAGTCCGAGTATTTTTTCTTTCCCTTAACCACACCTCTGATATCGTATTCTGCCTTTAAGGTTATTTCAACATCCCCTTCCTCCCCAGAAAAAGTTATTCTCTCAAGTGGATAGAGATTGTTCTGCTCTGGTGTGAGAATGCTTCCCTGATAAGGTGTGTTGTCTCCGACCATAGATGTACCCAGAAATATCAAAACTGCAATCAGCACAATTGATAGAAATCTAATCAGTTGATTCATATCACTATCCTCCCATTGGATTTTGATATTATTAGTATATCTCATTGAAGTCTTTTTGTGTAGATTTCACCTGAAAAAAGGGCCTGTCAGCTGACAGGCCCTACGAATCTATTCTGTTGTTCCAGCTACAACTCCCCCTACTGAGTTAACCTTAACTATTTTATAGATACCAATTGTTACAACAGGAATTACATAAAACACAAGGAACCCCCATGTGATTGTGCCGTATCCCTGAGCTATCAAACCTATCAGACCAAACTGGGCTATAAATACTCCCAAGGCAAGCAGGCCGATGGTTACACTGGGTATAATCCAGCCAGCCATTTTCTTTTCCTTCTCCACATAGACGGAAGTAATCCTCTCAGTTACTGCATATATGAATCCAGTCCCGGTCTCAATCAAGGTTCCAAACAAGGTTATCTGGAATACTATCTGAAGCAATGGTGAGCCCAAGGCATTTAGAATGTAGACTGTGGGTACGGCTGCAGTAAGTATTTCCGGATAGAACCCGCTCATGGCAACAAATAATAGTACAGCTGGTACAATACCTATAATCCCGGCCATTATGCCTGATCCAATTGCTTCCTTACGGGTTTCAACATGCTTGACTGAAAATAGAACTGCAGGAATTATGCCCAGATTGTAAAATGCATATTTGAATCCACCAAGTGCCCATCCAGACTCCATTGTTCCATTTGCGATTCCGCCTGTTATTTCAGATCCAAATTTTGTGAACAGCATAACCAGAAATATTATATATACCGAGTACAGCAAGAAGGTCCAGTATGACAGGAACTTCTCTATTGCTTCAGTTCCCTTCAAAACAAGTATCCCTACACCAATCATCATTGCTACAACACCTATGTAATAGTTTATTCCAAACATCTCGTTCAATATGCTACCTGCTGAGGATGCTATTACGGCCAATACTATTAGTAGAAGCACAACATAGCACAGCTCGTATAGCCACCATGCCTTGCCAAGAAGCTTCTTGAAGAAGGTTCTGTAGTCATAGGCCTTGAAGACTCTGGCAAACTCGAAGGTTGCTGCACAAACAATTCCCCAGATGACTCCAGATATGGCCAGCATTGCTATAAGTCCCCCAACAGTTCCAAAACTCAGGAAGAACTCAACAATCTCCCTACCCGTACCATAACCTCCAGCTATTACTACCGATTGAAATATTATTCCGGGTATGAAGTACTTCTTGAACGTATCACTCTTTACAAAATTCATTTATAATTCCTCCTTTTTAATTACCAGCCTACTGCTACCTCTAAAACAGAATCTGGTATTTCGTTGTTGATGTATTCCTGTATTGACTCCTCTATTATATCCAGCGCCCTGTCCAGCTCCTCCTTTCCGATGACCAGAGGAGGCTGGATCCTCAAAACCCCTGATGCCAAAAATATTACTATTACACCCTTTTCCCAACACCTGTAGCATATCTTTGCAGCTGCAGTCTTGTTGCCTTCCTTTGTGAACCTGTCAGTGACTAGATCTACTCCAATTGATAATCCTTTGCCTCTAACATCTCCTATCAGGTCATACTTTGCCTTCATTTCATTGAATCTTCCCTTTACATAGTCACCCAGCTCTCTGGATTTTTCCAGCAAACCCTCTTCCTCAATAATATTTATGGTTTCCACTGAAGCTGCACATGAGAGCGCATTTCCGCTCATAGTGAACAGATGAGCCGGTGGCCCCAATGACTCAGTGATCTCCTTCCTTGCGACTATTGCACTTAAAGGAACACCTGATGCCATTGATTTTCCCATTACTATGATGTCAGGCTCCACATCGAAATGTTCAATGCTGAACCATTTACCTGTTCTTCCAAATCCCTGCTGCACCTCTTCACTTACAAAGAGTATGCCATTTTCCTTACATATCCTATAAAGCTCCCTGACATATTTTTCGGGAGGCACTATAAGTCCTGCATCACCGGCAATCGGCTCCATTACAACAGCTGCAATCTCCTCAGGGGGCATGTAGGTCCTCAAGGACTCCTTGAAATCCTTCATGCACTCCAGGCTGCAGGTGTCACTTTTCTTGTCGTATGAGCACCTATAGCAATCCGGGTACTTAATATGTGCAATATCCGGAAGTAAAGGTCCTATTTTTCTTCTCATATTCAGGCTGATGGCTGACAATGATAATGATCCTAGGGTTGACCCATGATAAGAACCCACAAAAGATACTATCTTGCTTCTACCTGTATATGCCCTGACCATCTTTATCATCCCATCATTGGCATCAGAACCGGACAAACCGTAGACAACCCTCTTATCAAAATCCCCAGGGGTTATGCTACACAGCTTTTCTCCCAAGGCTACCAAAGGCTCTGAATATGTATATGCAGCAGTGTAGCTAATGAACTTTTCAAGTTGGTCTGTTATTGCCTTTGTTATTCTGGGATGGCTGTGTCCAGTATTTAATGACGATGCACTGGCAAGCATGTCGATATACTCGTTTCCATCCATGTCCTCAATGATTGCACCCCTGCCTCTTTTGATTGCCAAGGGGTAATATGGTATCCTTGCAAACTCGGAATATACCTTGGAATCCCTTTCAACTATCTCCATGCATCTTTCATATTTCAATTTAAACTCTCCCCTTACAATTTACTCTATTTCATTCTCAATTCTTTGAATTCTTAAGATTAAGCTCTCCGTATCAGGATTTATCATCATTCTAACGTAGTTCTGACCGAGGCCGACAAATCCTCTGCAGGATACAGCCTTTATTTCCTGTTTAAGAAGCAACTGCTCAAAATCAGTGTTCTTATCTGGATATTTTAGTGTCATTATCGGTACTGACTCATTTGTCTCAAGTAAATGTAGTTTTTTCAATGATCTGGTGAACTTCCTCTTTCTAGACACTATCTTTTCAGAGCATTCCTCCATAAAATCACAATCCCTCAATGCAGCCTCTGCTATGTGTCTTGCAATACTGTTCATCTCATAAGGATTTGATATTTTTCTGTACTGGTCTGCTATGCATTTTGATGTAACCATATATCCTGCTCTGATTCCAGCAAGTCCAAGACCCTTTGACAGGGACCTTAACACTATAAGGTTTTTGTATTTATTGACCAAAGAAACCGCCGACATATCCCTTGATATGAAATCTCCATAGGCCTCATCAATGATAATTGGCCTTTCAAATTCGGCAGCCTTCCTGATGATTTTATCCAAATCATCAATACCTATGACCTGGCCTGTGGGATTGTTTGGATTGTCTAGATAGAAAAGGGAATGTTTTCTATCCATCATCTGGATAAATCTGTCTGGATCCATCCTGAAATTATTTGACTCCTCCAGAACATAGCTCTCATATGTTCCGCCACTTGCATGGACATCGTCAACATAATCAGAAAACTGAGGGGAATAACCCATAACCAAAGAATTATTGTCAACAAACAACTTATTAATTTTATAAATGAGTTCTATTGAGCCATCTCCCAGTATAATTTGATCCTCTTCAATCAAGCTTACCTTCTCCCAGTATTCTGTTATTACCTTTTTTAGACCAAGTGCGGGTTTTGGATAAGTGTTCAGCTCGGACACATCATAATTTTTCAGAGAGTTCAGCACCTTACCCGATATTCCAAAGGGGTTGATCCCATTTGAGCAATCCATGAACCCAGATGTATCGACCGCTTGGCTGGTTTCCTTGGCATAGCTGGTCTTTTTCATGTTTCTTATGTTTTCTCTAAACTCCACTGTTATACTTCACCTCCTTTCATTCTCATACTATTATTTGCAAATAAGGGGCCAATTATGGTTAAGAATTGAAATATTTTTATTTTTTCTCGAGTGAATCCCTTCCATCCCTTACAATTTCAACATAATGTATTGTATTCTTTTTTTATAAAAGTTTTCAGCTATCCTTGATTTTATGGCTATGGACCTATATAATCAAAAATAAATGTACCAAATTGTAACACAAAGAGCACTTCCAGCATCTTACATATTGATTTTGCAACGTTTTCCCATCTTTTTTCCATTATCTCCCAGGATCTGAAGCGTTGAAATTACAACAACCAGGTTAACATGGCATTTGAGGAATCCATATGAACAAGTGCTACATTTTGGTACATGTCACTCAGTTTGAAAGGTGGTACACATTATGGTGTTAGAAGAAAAAGGATCTGGCAGCTTTACACTGCTTCAAGAAGATGTAAAATCCCCAGAAGACTTGATCAAGGACATTTTTGTGAGCATTGCTGGTATGATTGGCTTGGAGGGTATCTCAATATTCTTATGTAAGAATGGTAATGATCCAGTTTGTGGATTTTCATCATCTTCTGATTTGACAGCAGATGATATCTGGTCCCTTTACAAGGAGAAGAAGCTTGTTTTCAATGAATCCAAATCCGATCCCTTGGGTACTTTGCCAGGTGAAAGCTATGAAATTCTTGCAGTTTCCACAACCATTTCCTCAGAGTGTCTTGAAGGTATTCAATCAAAAGCCAGGGACACACTACAAAAACTATTCATGGACTATACCATCATAGGTAGAAAGTATAGGTATCTACTTGACTGTCTGGATTCAGTTGATGAGGGTATTTCAGCATGTGATGAAAAAGGCTTTGTTACATATATCAACCAGCCTGCATGCAATATGCTCAAATCAGACAAGAAGGATATCCTTAATCAGGATCTGAAAACATTCATACCTAACTCCATCCTGGTGAAAGCCATCAAATCAAGAAAATCCGTTCTTGATGTTGAGTATCAGATTGAGCTACCTTCCCACTCCGTAAACCTTATGAACTCAGCCTATCCTGTATTCGATGATGCTGACAGCCTAGTAGGTGCAATCGATATTTACAGGAAGAAAACCCGTTCCATAAAGGTTGCTTCAGATCTTATGGGTCACTATGCAAACTATGATTTCAGTAACTTCATCGGGGAAAGCAGGCAGATCAAGGAGACAATCGATATAGCAAAGAAATTCTCAAAAAGTGACAAAAATGTACTAATCATTGGGGATAGTGGAACAGGCAAGGAGCTTATGGCTCAGGCAATACACAACCACAGTTCAAGAAAGGACGGCCCCTTCGTAGCCATAAACTGCGCAAGCTATCCGAGAGATTTGTTCGAAAGCGAATTGTTCGGTTATGATGAGGGTGCCTTCACAGGTGCCAAAAAGGGAGGCAAGATAGGTAAGTTTGAACTTGCAAACGGAGGGACGATATTTCTTGATGAAATTGGTGAAATGCACATGCATCTCCAGGCAAAGCTATTGAGAATAATAGAGGACAGGAGTCTAAGCAGAATCGGCAGCAACAAGATGGTTGATATTGATGTCCGCATAATTGCAGCCACCAACAGAAATCTTGAGGATATGATACTGAGGGAATCGTTCAGGGAGGACCTTTACTATAGACTAAAGGTACTGTTCCTTTCTCTTCCTCCCCTAAAGGACAGAGGAACGGACGTTCTGAAGCTTTGCGATTACTTCATCCACAAGTTTTCAAACGATACCCTAAAAGGCATAAACGGATTGGACGATGATGCTGCCAAGTTGGTTATGAGCTATGATTGGCCCGGCAACATACGGGAGCTTGAGAATATTATCTCCCTGTCATTATTCTATTGTGAGGGTGAATATCTGACAAAGGACAATCTGATGAGAGCCGGACTGATAACTGATGAAGATTCACTTTTCAGTGGTAAATCCCGAAACAAAGAGCTGTCCACAATAACCACCGAGTTGATCCTGAAAACACTGAGGGATAACGACGGCAATAAGAAAAAAACTGCGGAACAGCTTGGAATATCCCGAAACACAATTTACAGAAAATTAAAGAGCTATGAAAAAAAAGTCTAACCAGATCACTCTGATCTGGTTAGACTTTTTATAGTTTTGATTTAATTAATCTTCCCAATTTCTCAATTCCCTCGAATATCTTCTCAGGCGGTACGGCCCCAAAGCTCATCCTCATTGCATTGCTGCCCAATCCACTGCCGTCTGTATAGAAACCCTCTCCGGCCACATATGCAACCATTACATCATGGTCGCTTAGGGATTCCTTCAAAAGCTCAGTCGTATTGATCTCCTTTGGCAGCTCCACCCAGGTAAATAGTCCACCGTCCGGCTGGGTCCATTTTGCCTCTTCCGGAAAATACCTCTTCAGAGCCTCCATCATGGCATCCCGTCTTTCCCTGTGTATCTCACAAAGCTGTTTGTGATGGTCCTTGTAGTGACCCCTTTTGAAGAACTCCGCACAAAGTATCTGTGGAAGCATTGGAGTATGAGAATTTGTTGCTGACTTTGCATCGTATATCCTGTCTATTATGGCTTTGTCTGCCAGAACATACCCAAGTCTGCTCCCAGGTGAAAAAATCTTGGAAAAGCTATTGGCAAGAACTGTGTGGCCAGTCCTGTCAAAGGATTTTATTGGAGGAATCTCCTCTCCACTGTATCTTATGTCCCTGTAGGGATCATCCTCAAGTATAATTACATCATACTCGCTTCCAAGCTCTGCAATCCTCTTTCTTCTCTCCAGTGTAAGTGTTCTCCCGGTTGGGTTCTGAAAGGTCGGAATCACATAGACCATCTTGGGATCATGTTCCTTGATCTTCTCTTCCAAATCCACAACATCCATTCCATCGTCATCCATCCTTACTGATACGCATTTCGCCTGGAACATGTCAAATATCTCAACGCTGTGAACAAATGTAGGGGACTCCACTAGAATCACATCACCTGGATCGATGTAGAGCTGGCACATCAGGTTCATGGCTTCCAGACCACCAGTAAGTATCATTATGTCGTCAGGGTCAGCCTGGACACCCTTGGGTGCCAGCAGCTCAGCTGCAATTATTTCCCTAAGGTCCCTTATACCTTCAACAGGCCCGTAGGAAAGCGCCTCGTAACCTCTCGTATCTCTCCTTAATATGTCCTGGGATATCTCCCTTAGGATATCAACCGGCAGTGACTCCTTGGCAAGAGCTCCCCCTCCGAAGGATATCATCCCTGGATTGGTCATGGCTCCGAAAAGACCCCTTATGACACCTGCTGAATCCTTCATGTTATCCATTCTATTTGAAAATTTAACCATAGCACTTCACCACCTTAAATAGTTTATTAGGTGATGATACACCATTTTTCAATTAATTGCAATAGTCAGCCTACTCCTCTTCCCTCATGTCAACCAGTATCTCGCTATTGATTGACGCTTCCTGGAAGGTTCCCATGTTTTCAAGGGTGAACAGGGCAGTATCAAGAATCTGAAAGGCCAAAGGACATCCAGACCCTTCCCCAAGCCTCATTTTCATGGTCACCATTGGGGACATCTCAAGCACCTTCATCATGGCAACCGAGCCCGGTTCCTGTGACAGGTGTGACGGGATGATGTAATCCCGTACATTGGGATTCAGCTTGATTGCACAGAGGGCAGCAGCAGAGGATATGAATCCGTCCATTACAACAGGCTTCCTGTTCTTTGCAGCAGAAAGGAAGAGTCCGCACATTCCTCCAATATCAAAGCCTCCCACCTTTGCCAGGACATCAATGGGATCATTCCTGTCGGGTTTGTTTACCTCAATTCCCCTCTTTATAACATTCATCTTATGCAGGTACTGGTCCTCTGTTATTCCTGCACCCTTTCCGCAGGTTATTGCCACATCAAGGTCCCCAAGAACGCTTAGCATGGCGGCGGAGGTAGTTGTATTGCCCATTCCAAGCTCACCTGTCCCCAGGATGTCATATCCCTTTTGGAAAAGCTCATCTCCAATCTCTATCCCCGTCTCGATTGACTTTACAGCCTCATCATAGGTCATGGCAGGTTCAAGAGCAAGGTTTTTTGTCCCCTTTGCAATCTTTCGGTCAATCACTCCCGGAATTCCAACCTCTCCGTTCATTCCCATATCCACTGTGACAATTTCCGCTCCAACAAATTTTGCCATTGTGGCAACTCCTGTTATCCCCTTTACCATGCTCTCTGCAAGGAGCTGGGTGAAGACCTGGGGAGCTGCACTTACACCTTCCTCCAAGACTCCGTTGTCACTGCACATTACGGCTATTACCTTCCTATCCAGTTTGTTTTCTACCTTTCCCGTCATCCCCGAAAGTTTGATGGTCATTTCCTCCATAAGTCCAAGACTCCCTATGGGCTTGACAAGGCCATCCCACTTCTCCCTGGTACTTTCCATGATCTTTCTGTCTGCAGGTTGAATTCTCTCAAGTGTTTCCTTCAATAAGCTCATTTTCCCACCCCTTCTTCTGGTATTGCCCTACTTTCTGTTTCTATTGTGCTCCATAATCTTCGAATTTATGTAGTCATATCCATTTGGCCTATGTGGAAGCAGACAGTCTGTGCAGTCCTTGATTCCATTTGAATACCTGAATTTTCCTCCGCAATCATCCATCAGATATAGAGGACAGTAGCAGAACATGCAGTTGAACTCCTCCTCCTTCCGGACCTTGTGGCAGGGGAAGTATTGGCAGGCCGTGTTTCTATAGAACCTATATGAATTTTCCATTTTCCCATCACCCCCTGAGTATCTCTACTGCATCAATCTTAAGCCTTATTAGGTCATTGTAGCCTTCTCTGGATTTCCTGCCGATGACTATGGGAGTTATTCCCAGGTCCCTGCAGGCGAGAAGCTTCTCCAGGGTTCCACCTCTTTTTCCGCTATCCTTCATCACCACATAATCTGCTTTATATTCCTTAAACAGGGCTCTATTCAACTCCCTTGAAAAGGGACCTAGCAGGGCTACAATATCTGCAAGGGCAAGGTTGTTATCCACACATATCTTAAGGCTTTCCAGAGATGGAATGATCCTGTGAACAAACCGTTTATTACCCTTGACCCTTTCAAAATCTTTAAGGGTCTTTACCCCAGTGGTAAAGAAAAATGTACCTTCCAGTTCACTTACCTTTTTCAGGCACGAATCAAAAGAATCAAGATACAGGGCTTCACTGAACCTCTCTGTCGTGCTTCTTGAAAAGCTCAGGTAAGGTATCCCCTCTGATGCTGCAGCCATTTCAGCATTCATTGAAGCCTCAAGGGCATATGGGTGAGAAAGGTCCACCAGAACCCTTATTTGATTCATTTGAATAAACCGAATCATCCCATTATAGTCCAACCTGCCTGTAACAACCCTAGTGGATGGAAGCATCTTCCTTCCATCCTCCGTTGCAACTGTTACAATCAGCAAATCCCTATTCTCAAAAAGATTAATGAACTCCCTTGCCTCGGAGGTCCCACCAATTACCCATATCATAGTATATCATATCCTCTTGGGGTTATTATCATGTTGTTTCTTATATATGTATTGCTGTTACCGATTATAAGGACACTCATCATGTCGACCCTTTCATAGTCCATTGTTCCCAGTGTCCAAACCATTTTTTCAGTGCCTTCTCTTCCTGAATTTCTAACTACCCCAACTGGTGTCTTTTCATCCCTGAATTCAAGAATTATCTCCACTGCCCTCTTGAGATAATCAGGTCTCCCCTTTGATCTTGGGTTGTAGATTGCTATGACAAAATCCGCCTCTGCAGCATTTCTCAGCCTTTTTTCTATGGTTTCCCAAGGAGTTAGAAGGTCGCTGAGACTAATAGTTGAGAAGTCATGCATTATGGGACTTCCCAGCTCCGAGGCAGCAGAAAAGGATGAGGTGACTCCAGGAATAATCTCAACATCAACATTTCCAGCCATTTCAAGGATGGGACCAGCCATCCCGTACAATCCCGCATCCCCTGTGCTTATTACTGCAGTATCCATTCCGGATTTAGCCAGTTCAATGGCCTTTCTGCAGCGGTCAAGCTCTCCGGTCATTCCAGTTGAATACAGTTCCTTGCCTTGCAGATATTCCTCTACATATTTCATGTAGCCTGAATAGCCAACAATGGCACGACAGTCCCTGAGGACCCTGTCTGCTCTGAATGTTAGGTTGTCCCTGCCACCAGGTCCTATCCCAACAACATAAACCTTACCCATTTGCACTACACCTCCACTGAGACCGACAAAGTAATCCCATTCCTTATTTCCTTCTCCCTAATCATCCTGCCCCCCAAAAGATATGCTGAAGGTCCAGAGACGGCACCCACTCCAATGCTTCCATTTACAAAGTCGGACCTTATGAACAGGTGCTGGACTTTCTGAAGCTCCTGAACCGTAAATGACCTTATGCCGCAATTGAAGTGCCGCGAAGTCATCAGTATCCCAGGCTCATCCCTTTTAAGCTCCACAGTTCCAATCATTGCTACCGACAGGGGTGACAAGGCTTCCTCTTTCAGGATGTCTTCCACAAAGCTTATTATTTCTTCTCCCTGAACCCCTTTTCTGCAGCCTATGCCCAGATTGACATTTGATGGCCTCATGATCAGGATGGGAATTTCAGGCAGCCGCAAACTGGTCCTGTTTGTCACAACAATCAGGCCAGATAGCTTGCAGCCATCAATATCTTCTCCTGAAAGCTCTACAACTTTTTCATATTCGATTATGTGTCCATAATCTGAATGGAAGCCCACTTTTTCACCATTTACCATCAAGGCTGTGATTGCTGTAAGGTTTTCAGGATTCTCAACCGTGTATCCATATTTCTTTGCAAAGAGGTCAGGCGCCTCTATTCCCCTGTTGTCCGTGGCTGTTGTAATCACGGGAACGGCTCCTATGGCAGCAGCTATTTCCCTTGAAAGGTCATTCGCCCCTCCAACATGTCCTGACAAGACCGGAATTGCAAACCTACCCATATCATCCAGGCATATGATTGCAGGGTCGCTTGTCTTGTCCTTTACAAGGGGAGCAATAAGCCTAGAGGCGATTCCCAAGGCAGATATGAAAACTATGCATCGGTAGTCTTTCCATAATTCTTCAACCAGCTTTGCGGCTCCACCTTGGGATTTATCAAATGGATGGTGATCCACCTGGTGCAAATCCCCCAGCTTCAACTGGAGCCGGTCTCCAAGAGCCCTTCCCTGGCTGCTGAAGGAAATCACCCCCATCTTCATTCCTTGGCCTCCCGATACATATGGGAAAAGCCTGGGTCATAAAGAAGGGACCTTCCGTAGTCACCAGCCAGGAAGTCTCCCACAAGTATCTGTGCCGTCTTCTGGATTCCCTCTTTTTCAACCCTTTCAGCTATATTCAGGAGGGTTCCCCTGACAATCCTTTGATCCTCCCAGGTGGCCTTGTACACAACTGCAATTGGAACATCCCAGCTGCCATAGCCCTTCGCCAGCTTATCCGCCACCCTCCGGATGTCCTTCACCGAAAGAAAGATCGCCATGGATGCCTGATGGGTGGCCAAAAGCTCAATATCCTCCTTTTCCGGCACGGGGGTTCGTCCTTCCATCCTTGTTAGAATAACCGTCTGACTCACCTCTGGAAGAGTGAACTCCCTGTTCAGGGCAGCACAGGCTGCTGTGAAGGAGCTGACCCCGGGAACCACCTGGTATGGAATGCCCCTCTTGTCAAGCTCATCCATCTGTTCCCTTATGGCGCCGTAAATTGTCGGGTCTCCAGTGTGTAGCCTCACTATTGATTCATTTCGGTAATGGCCCCTCTCCATGACTGCGATGACCTCCTCCAGCGTCATTGAAGCACTATTGTGAACCTGGCAGTCCTTCCTGCAAAATCCCAGATGTTCTATGGATACAAGGCTGCCTGCATATATCACAATGTCTGCGTCTTCAAGCAGCCTTCTCCCCTTTATTGTAATCAGGTCCACATCTCCAGGACCCGCACCCACAAAGCTTATCATCCTACTTCACTCCCTTTACGATAAAAACCGGATTGTTTCCCTTTAACATCCTGCCATGGTTAATTTCCGATGACTGAACCATATGGCTTTCAACTTCCTTATATCTGTGAAGCTTCAGAAGGTCCATGAACCTGTTCAGGTTTGTCAAGGTTATGAAGGTTGCACAAAGAATCCCATCTTCCTTTAGATTTCTGTCAAGATATTCAAATATCTGGTCCAAATGTCCCCCGCTTCCTCCGATAAAGCATTTGTCAACCACCTGCTCAGGAAGATTATGGGGTGCCTCTCCCTGTATTAATTTTATATCTACATTGAATCTCTCCATGTTTCTCTCTATAAGTTCAACTCCACTTTTTTCCCTCTCGATTGCCACAACCCTTGCCCCGAGCTTAGCAGCCTGTACCGAAACGGATCCTGTTCCGGCTCCTATATCAATAAGCAGGTCATTTTCCCCAGGCTGAAGAAGACCCATGACCACAGCTCTTGTGACAAATTTCGTCATGGGTATATCTCCCCTTATGAACTCACTGTCCTTTATAATTCTCATTTTCAATCACCACCATAGTTAGATTTGATTCCATGCCTGTACTCTCACCAATCTTGCAGGTCATAATGACCTCATCCTCATAGGATAGGTTTTTTCCTGCATGTATTCTGCCTCTTGCCCCGCTTTTATAAAGGGCTTTAGATATCATATCGGGGGTGTTCTCCTTGTCAAGAAGCACCGCCGATAGACTTCTTTCCAATATTGATACCAATTCCAGTTGCCTCCCATGAGCCGTTATAAGATTTGCATCATGCCATTCCAACCCCAGTCTTGAGAACATATACTGCATGGAGGATAATCCCGGGACAATCCTTCCTATTGGTATGTCCTGCTTCTTCAGATATCCGACAATCCCGTAGAATGTGGGGTCACCAGAAGCCAGAAGTACAATATTCCCTTTATGCTCAAGCTCCCTCTTAACCTGGGATACGGTCTTGAGAACAATGACGTCAGTCCTGATCGACCTGATACTCTCAGCAATCCTTCCAAAGGCCATGACCACATCCGCACTTTCAATGGTGTCAATGGCCTCTGCAGTAAGATGCCTCGGATTTCCAGGTCCCGCTCCTACCACTGTCAACATGGGCAAACACCCCTTTCCATGGAGTAGATTGTCACCTTGATTTCTATCCCATCATCCTTAAGATACCTTCTTATCCTTTCCTCTGCAGAGCTTTCCATTTTCCTTGCTACCTGGCCATATCCATGGTCAAGGCAAAGATGGAGGGCCTCCTCAGCTGTAAGGCACTTCTCCACCTGATTTAAAAATCCAATGGGAGTCTCCATCAATGCCAGGTGGTAGATAAATGCTTCAAGCCTTATGTCACAAATTCTGCTATGTGTGTTGAAAGCCCCTATGCTAAGCTTTGATAGCTTGCCCACGTGACCCAGGATTGTCATTGACCTGAAACCTATGCCATATGCATATTGTATGGATTCACCCACATAATTTGACATCTTGACCGAGGGCAGGTTTATCCCCTCTTTCCTGGCGATTTTCTCCCCATGGTTCCCAGGGACAAGAAGTAGACCATTTGTACCATGATCAAGCTTGATCTGATCCATCTCAAGAAATATCGTATCCAGCAATGCTTTTTCACTCATTGGCTGAACAATTCCAGTGGAGCCTATTATCGAGATTCCGCCCTGGATCCCTATGTTTTCATTGAAGGTTCTCTTTCCTTTTTCAACACCTTCCGGAGCAAAAATCTCCACATCATACCCAAAGTCCCCAACCTTTTTCAGTTCACTCCTGATCATCTCCCTGGGAACCTTGTTGATGGCATATTCCCCCACTTCACCAAAAAATCCTTTTCTGGTAATTATTCCTATACCTTCACCACCTGTAATAAGAACCCTTCCATCCTGTCTCTTCCTCACCCTAGCAAAGATTTCAATTCCGTCAGTGACATCCGGGTCATCTCCAGCATCCTTGATAATTGAACACACCGCCTGGTCCTTCTCCATTCTTCTGCTGCTTATTACAAGTTTTAGAAGCACACCTGCAGGTGTATCAATTTCAACAGAGTCAGGTTCCTCACCTCTTAGCATCATTGCGGCAGCCTTTGCCGCACCTGCAGCACAGCTACCTGTGGTGAATCCGCACCTTAGCTTTTTTCCGTCCTTGATTACATAGCCTGGATTTCCACCAATCATCTTTCCACCATCATATATAGGAGGGCATTTATTATTGAAGCCGCCACATTGCTACCTCCCTTTGTTCCAACTGTTGAAATGCTTGGGATACCGAACTCCCTTAATTTCTCCTTGGATTCAGCCGCTCCCACAAAGCCGACAGGTACACCAACAACAAACTCGGGCTCAAGCCTTCCCTTTTCCACATGCTCCAGAATCCTGAAAAGTGCCGTTGGGGCATTCCCAACCACAAACATCCTGATTCCCTCCTCAAGGGCCAGGTCAACTGCACAAGCCGATCTTGTGGTGTTTCTCTCCTTTGACATCTGAAAAACCTTGTCATTGTCTATAAATGTATGCACTTGGCAGCCTGCCTTGTCCAAAGCCTTCTTATTTATTCCGGAAAGTGCCATTTTAGTATCCGTAAAGATGGTTCCACCCTTTCTCATGGAGCTTAGTGCCTCCCTGACGAAATCGTTCCTGAAGTCAATTATTCCACTGTACTCAAAATCTCCAGTGGTGTGAACCATTCTCATGGCTATTTGAAGCTCCTTATCTGAAAAACCAGGATCTACTATGGCGTCTCTTATGATTTCCATGCTCCTGTTCTCTATCTCCATGGGATTTTTAATGTACATCCTTAAGTCCCCCATTCCATATTCCATCCAGAATTTCTTTCAGAAGTTTTTTCCTGCCAGCAAAGTTAATATGCTGGAAGTGTCCCAAAACATTCTTATGTCTGAATCCGCATTGCCAGCTCTCATTTCCCAAAGGCTTACTCACTGTGAGTATCCCTTTTTCCGTATTCTCAACCACAGACCTGTGAAACTCATTTGCAGGTATTTCTGTACCCGCCCTTCCAAGCAAACAATCCTCATCAAGGTGGATATTGGCATACCCAAACCTTTGGAGACGGTCTGTCATCCTTGCATCCCCTTTTAGGAGACCGCACATTTCAACACCCTCCAGGGTGTCCATAAGATACAGCATTCCTCCCCCTTGGGCAAGGACATGACCTCCCTTCTCCCCATACTCCCTGATGGACTCGATCATGGTGCTGTTTTCGGATAACTTTTCCTTGAACTTCTCAGGATACCCTCCTCCAAAGAGTACCAGGTCAGCTTCAGGTAGAACTTCATCATCCAGTGGCGAAAAGAAGATCATCTCAGCCATGGACCGTAATAATTCAAGATTCTCCCTGTAATGAAAGGAGAATGCATCATCCATTGCAACTCCAATCCTTATCCCGGTCTTATCAGGCTTAGGGGGGGTTGGAACTTCAAGCTCCCTTGCAAATGAAAGAAGCTTTTCCATATCCAGGTTTTCCTGGACCAGTTCAGCCATCCTCTCAATTTTCTTTTCCAGCCCAGTTATCCTACCGGGTTCAAGCAGTCCCAAGGACTCGCTCTCAATCCTGACCTCCTGGTCATAGGGAATGTGACCGATTACAGCTAGATCAGTATGGTCCTCAATTGCTTCCTTGAGCATTTCATACATCCGTTTGCTTGTCTTGTTGAGAATTACAGCCCGAATTCTTGAATCTTCAAACTCAGCCATTCCCTTGATCTTGGGAACAGCCGAGAACATCTCCCCCTTGGGCGTGTACACAAGAATCACAGGTATGTCCAGTCTTTTGGATATATCATAGGATGATTTTTCCCATGTGTTTGAGGAACCGTCAAAATATCCCATCACTCCTTCAATTACAGCGATATCTCCCTTTCCCATTGAAAGTGCCTCCCTGACCCCTTCCTCTCCCTGCAGATGCAAATCCAGGTTACCAGCTCTGGTACCTGCAGCCATGGAAAGAAACTTACCGTCTATATAATCCGGTCCTGTCTTGTATGGGCTTACAAAGTATCCCTGTTTCTCCAAGGCCCTAATTATTCCGGTGGTAATGGTGGTCTTCCCGGTGTTGCTTGATGGTGCTGCTATCATAAAGCCCTTCATGACATAATCACTTCCTTCATCTTTGTGACAAACATCCTCTGTATTTCCTGAATCTCCCCAAGAGGAGTCATGTCAATCCTAACATTGAACCCTTCCCTTTCCAGGATGCTACTCCAGGAATCCTCATCTTCAGATGCCATATCATTCTTTGCATGGTCTCCAGCAACCAGCATAAATGGCTTGAGTGAGACCTGACTATTGCCTCCTTCTTTAAGCTTTCCTATCACATCTTCCAGCCCAGTTTTCCCTTCAAGAGTACCTATATGTACGTTTCTGATACCCGCCCTTCCAAAGTATTCGGCTAGTCTTTCATAGGAAGTGTCAGCCTTGTGTCTTGATCCGTGACCCATGAAAACCACTGAAGCATCATCCTTTGGTGTGAGTATTTTTACTACGTTTCTGAAATCCCTGTCCTCACACATAAGGGGTGTACCAACTCTCACAATGACATTGCCTGTATTTTTCATAAAGTCCCTGGCAGCCCTTAGAACCTTCTCAAATTCAATTCCTGCTATTATATGCAGAGGCTGTATGTAAATATCTGTCACCCCTTGAGAAGCAAGCTGCCCCATAGCCTCTTCCAGGCCAAAAACATCTATTCCATGGTTATCCCTTAATCTTCTTATGACAACACCTGATGTAAAGGCCCTGATTACCGAAAAATCAGGGAATTCCTTCCTTATTTCGTTTTCAATGACATCGATTGTCCTTTCTCTCGTATCCTGATGGGTGGTTCCAAAGCTTGCCACAATGATTCCCTTCTTCATTTCGATTCCTCCATTTCTTTTCCAGTCAGCTCCTTGCAGTTTCCCCACAAAGGCAGTCCCAATTCCAAATGTATCCTTACCAACCATGGCATGTTAAGGTGGGCACTTGCCAGTAGTTCCCTATCAAGAAATACCTCCTTGGGGATCCCCTCCCCTATAACTTGTCCCTCTTTTATTACATAGACGTAATCGCAAGCCTCATAGATGAAATCCATATCATGGCTTGATAACACAATCCGTTTATCCCTTGATTGGAGACTTATAATCTCTTTCAGGGATTCCCTCATCTGTGGATCCAAGCCAGATGAGGGTTCATCCATTATTATCATCTGCGGCTCCATGGATAGGATCCCTGCAATTGAGACCCGTTTTTTCTGACCATAGCTTAGAAAATGAACAGGCTTGTGCTGAAGACCGTTCATACGAACCTGTTCAAGTGAGTTTTCCACCCTGCGTGAAACATCCTCTTCAGCCATATCAAGATTTCGGGGACCGAAAGCCACATCATCATACACCCTTGAATAGAATATTTGCCGGTCAGGATCCTGAAATACCATGTTAACCCTTTTCCTGTGATCTCTTAGGGATGTCCTGTCAGTTCTCAGTACCTCCCCATCAACTGTGATCCTCCCGGAAAATGACTTTAAAACACCCATAAGTACAAGCATCAGAGTGGATTTGCCGGATCCATTGGCACCAACAATCCCTATGGTCCTTCCCTTGTTAAAATCCATATCAATTGATCTCAATGCTTCAGTTCCATCCTCATAAACATAGCTTAAGCCTTCTATCCTTATCATCTAATCACCCATCTTGAATTGTCCGTTATAGTTTCTGCATTCCAATGCAATGACCATGGAATCGTACCTTGTTATGACCCTTTTAAGAAGTTCCTTTACAAGCAAGCTCCAGGACAGATAGGACTTCCTCATATTGTCATGACCATGTCTCATTTCCTGTGCATGGCTTATTGCAGCTGCCTCTTCCATGAATATGAATATACTCCTATATGTTAGCATGGCGATTTCCAGCAAGACTTTCGGAATTGGAGATTTCCATAAGCTTCGCATAATACTGTCAGCAGAGGTCGTTAAAACTAGAAAAAAAGTTCCTGAAATTGCAGCGGAAGATCGTGATACCGTTAAAAGCCCCATCTCCAGAGACTCCCTTGTTACACCAAGATGATAGGGACCAACTCCAACAGACCAAAAAAATGTATCCTCCATTGAAAGGCTAAATGCTATCCCTGCAAATCCCAGAACCAGAAATCCAATGGGTACAAGGAGCATCCGAAGATAAAAACCCAAAGGTATGCCACCTACAATGGTAATTGCTCCCAGCATCATCAGAAAAATGGCTCCATTCAAAAAATGACTCTCAACGATCATGGGAGGCAGGATGGCAGCCGCACAAATTGAAAGCTTTACCCCCGGATCCAAACCTGCCATTCTGTTTGTGTATGCATATCTATCAATTGGAAGCAATCTTTTTTCTCTCCTTCATAACTCCCATCACATAACCGATTGCCCCCGCCCCAATTGCAACCTGAACTGAGAACAGCAGACTCTCTATTTCACCACTTGGTGGCTCCCACAAGGGTTCTGCCCATGGTTCATATCCCGGGTTCATCTCGAGTACCGCTTCCTCGGCTTCACCATCCGCTCCTCCAAATTCAGCACCCCTGTTCACCAATAGGGGTGTCAATACAATCAAGACTATCAATAGGATAACCAAGGTGTTTTTATTTGCCAAAAATTTCAATTTCACCACTCCTCTTCTCATTTGGTTGACAGCCGAAAATCTCAATCAATCATGCCTTATTTGTCAATATTGTGGCCCCTTCAGATGAAACGTATTCCATTACCATGCTGTAGACCATTGCTGTTAGAATCCCTTCAATTATGGCCAGAGGAATCTGTGTTACGGCAAATATTGACATGAACTTTGCAAGGGCTCCTCCAAATCCGCCTGGTCCACCGGGGAATGCCCAGGCAAGCTGAAATGCGGTGACCACATATGTAAACAGGTTGCCAAGTGATGCTGCAAGAAAAATTACATATGTCTTCCTGACTCCTGCTTTACCCAGGAGCTTGAATATCCCATAGGATACCAGTGGACCCGCTATTGCCATTGAAAACATATTGGCCCCTAGGGTTGTTATTCCACCGTGTGCCAGCAGGATTGCCTGAAATAAAAGTACAATCGTCCCAACGACGGTTGTTGCAAATGGTCCGAATATGATTGCACTTAGGCCCACTCCTGTGGGATGTGAGCAGGATCCTGTAACTGAGGGGATTTTCAACGCAGACATAACAAACACAAATCCCCCTGCCAAGCCCAAATAGAGCTTTGCATTTCTATCTTCTTTCAAGCTTCTTTTGAGGCTGAGAATACCAGCCACAAGGAAGGGTAACGATACTGCTCCCCAGAACAGTGAGTGCCCCAGGGGCAGAAACCCCTCCATTATGTGCATCCCGTGACTTGCTCCGGGAGTGACAACCAACATAAGCCCAACAAATGCCGCCAAAATGATTTTCCTACTCATCTCCATGCCCCCTTACATTATTCTTCCAAATTCTTCAACCAGTCTCTCATTACTCTCACGATCCTTAACAGCAATCCTTATATGGTTATCTGAGAGGACCCTAAAGGACCTGCACTTTCTTACCATGATACCTTGCTCAATGAGCTTGCTGAAGACTTCATCCTCACTGATTCCTTCCAGTCTTACAAGTATGAAGTTTGACTGGGATCCAAAGGGATGAAGTCCTTCCATACCTGCCAATGAATCCAATAGGTACTCCCTTTGTTCTGCTATGTAGTCCCTTGACCTTTGCACATATGCCTTGTCCCTGAATATATGGAGTCCTGCACGATTCGCCATAGAGTTAACACTCCACGGAAGCTGGATTTTCCTTATTTTTTCAGCCTTTACTGCTCCAGCGCAGCAATACCCAAGTCTTATCCCAGGCAGTGCGAAGAATTTTGTCGCTGCTCTAATTATTCCTACGGATTCCCAGCCCCATTCCCTAAAGAGTTCTATGGAGTCATAATCATCTGGAGCAAATTCGAAGAAAGCCTCATCCAAAAGTAGATATGCCCCTGAGTAAAGGGCTTCCTGGTGCAGCTTAATAAGATCCCCTCTTTCAATCCTCTTTCCTGTAGGATTGTTTGGATTTCCAAGAATCACAAGATCCCTTCGTTTAAGTCTTCCCCTTAAGGAATCCAAATCCAAATGATATTCCTCAGTTGGAGGAATTTCAACAATCTCCTTCCCATGCACCTGGGCTCTCAACCGATATTCTGAAAAGCATGGCTCCATAAGGACAACCCTGTCAGAATCCATAATGAAGTTGTCAATTATCTCGACGGCACCATTGCCAACAATGGTATTCTCAATGCCACATCCAAGATATTCAGACACCTCTCTCCTCAACTCCCTGTACTGAATATCCGGATATCTTGAGTGTTCATCAACCCCCCTGGATAGGTGCTCCATAAGTCCCTCTGGTGGCCCCAGTGGGTTAATATTGCTGCTGAAGTCTAGTATCCTACCCATGAATTCTTTACCATACGTATAAATATCTCCTCCGTGCTCCATATTACGCTCCCTCCTTTGCTGTCCTGCCTGGAATAAAAAATCTGCAATTGTTGACTTCATCTTCATATATCCTGGCGTCTATTCCAAAAACTTCCTTCAACATCGTCCGATCAATAACATCTCTTGGTGCCCCATGTCCATGGACTCTTCCCTCCTTCAAGACGTATACAGTATCGGAATACCTGCAAGCATGGTTGAGGTCATGAAGGACCATCAAGACCGTTATCCCCAGCCTTTCATTGAGATCCACAACCAGCTCAAGAATCTCCATCTGGTACGAGATATCCAAATAGGTCGTGGGTTCATCGAGAATCAAGAATTTTGGCTGTTGGGCAAGGGCCATTGATATCCATGCCCTCTGCCTTTCTCCACCTGAAAGTTCGTGCATACTCTTATCCCCATAACCCTCCATGCGGGTCAGCTCGATTGCATCCTTAACTATTTCCCTATCCCTTTTTCCGAACCTATTCCCGAAGCCAAGATGGGGATGCCTTCCATAGGAAACCAGCTGCTCCACAGTAAGGTCCACATTTAGTTTTTTTTCCTGTGGCAACACTGCAACCATCCTTGCCAGCTCCCTTGTGGGAATTGAACTGATGCTCCTGCCTGAATAAGATATTTCTCCAGCTTGTGGTTTTAAAAGCCTTGAAACAGTCTTTACAAGTGTCGACTTACCAGAACCGTTGGGACCAATCAACGAAACAACTTCACCCTCCTTGGCCTCCATATGGATATCCTTGAGTATAATCTTGTTCCCGTAAAGGACCTCCAGTCCACTTACCCTAAGCTCCATGATGATGCCCCTTTCCCTTTCTAAGAAGATACAGAAAAAACGGTGCTCCCAGTGCAGACATTATTATTCCCACCGGTATTTCCATGGGTGCAAAAAGTACCCTGGCAATGGTATCGCAAAGGAGGAGTATGGTTCCTCCCATAAGCATGGATCCTGGAATCAGGTATCTGTAGTCCGACCCCAGAAAGAGTCTTGTTATATGGGGAACCATCAAACCTACAAACCCAAGCATTCCAACCACCGATACTGCGGCTCCAGCGAGAAGTGAAGAAATAACTATTGCAAAGAGCCTTGTTTTCTCAACCCTCATTCCAAGTCCTGTTGCCACCTCATCACCAAGAAGGAGAATGTTGAGCCTTCCAGGGAGTAGAAGTGATGCGGAAACCCCCAGAAGAATGAAAGGATACACCATGTTTACATCCTTCCAGGTTATTGCCGACAATCCTCCTACCATAAAGCCTAAAACGCCGGATACCCTTT
>Ga0224486_100065_pt1 | contig 54611 bp, 43 predicted proteins | sample TexhydDE_CT_test_FD_172013 | JGI IMG/M metagenome (GOLD analysis project Ga0224486, IMG submission 172013) | Fracking water microbial communities from deep shales in Oklahoma, United States - hydraulically fractured wells DE_CT_test ... | reverse complement strand
GTTTTCTCATATAAAAACTAGAAATTGCTGCGTGCATGCGCCCTGTTATAGTAAAAATTCCATTTCCTAATATTGCCCTAGCCTCTGAGGCTAATATATCATCTTTGATTGAAATTATTCTTGATTTTTCGTCTGAAGTTAATCTCCTTTCTAATTCTTCAATTATTATTCTATCAGCATTCCCTGTAGCTCTAACGTGTGCCAGGAGTACTATAGTTTTATCTTTCAATCTTGGATTATAAATTAAACTTTTCAATATCCTATATTGTTCGTTTAAATAATCCTCATATTTGTTTGTATAACATTTTACTAATCCTGATGGTACTATCACAACATACGTTTCAGCTACTAAGTCATATGTATTTAAAATTGAATTCGCCTTTTCTTGCATGGGTAATTCTAAAAATGCTAAGTCTCTGCCTCTTTTAGCTGTTTTTACTCCTAATTTACAAAGATATTCAAAACATTTATCATCTCTTGTATATATTATTGCTTTGTTTAGAGCAAACTTGGCAAGTAATCTTCTATAACTAGTAAAAGGTCCAATAGTTTGACCTAACATAATTGTTGGTAAACATATATTTTCTATAAACATAATTGGAAAACCTATTAACCAATAATCCTTTCCGTAATACTCAGAAATATCATCGCCTCCTAAAATAATTTTTAAGTCATAAAATTTGCTTTCTTCTTTAATAATTTTCAATCTTTTTATTATTTTAGCCAATATATTATTGGCAATATTTTCTTCATACTTTGGAGCTATACTAATATTATTAAGGCCTGTTTCTCTTTTTAACCTGTTTAAATCTTTATCAGTTTTACAATCTACAAAAAATTCAGCATTTTCAATGTCTCGATTTAAGTAGTATATTGCATTTACTGCCATCATTAAACTGCCATAATTAAATGTATTCGGGATATGTTTTACGTATATCCTCATGTATTTACTCCTCCTGATTCGCTAATCCTACAAACATTATTTCTTTACACTTTACTATTAAAGCACATTTAGAATGTAATAAACAGCTTCATCGATTTGCTTTTCTAACAATGCTATAATATATATAAAGGTATATCCCTAACCCATGTTTTATAGCAGCTAAAACCATTTTCTTTCTTAATGTATATCCATTAGTATCTATAGTACTTAAGATTTTTTTTAACCTCTCATCTCGACATATCTCAGAAATAACCTTTAATTTTTCTAGAATACTCTTATCATTCGCCTCATGTAGTTCATTATTTATTAAATCGATACACATATTTACATATCTAATATCCATTCGATACTTTAATGCTGAATACACTTTTTCCTTTTTTAATATTTTCTCTATAGTTTCAAACACCTGTCGTTGTATTTTCGCCAAATCTTTTTTATAAGATTTAGTAGCGGAACTTAAATTAGTATTATTATAATGATAGTAAGTACCTTCATCAATACAAACTTTATTACTTTTTAATAATACCTGCAGACAAAATAAAAAGTCTTCCATAAACGGAATACCTACTGGAAACCGAAGATTATATAAATATATTAATTCTTTTTTTATAAGCAATCGCCATATACTTCCCATAATAGCTTGGGAACCACTGTTTAAATCTGGAGGGGATATCATATTAGCAATAATATCAGCAATAACGTCGTCTCTTTGTAATAAATTTCGTTTTAGATCCAATAATATAGGGATAGAACCCTTATCGTTTTCGTATACATAATTACACATACATACATCTGCTTGTATCCGCTTGATCTGCTTATACATGTTTTCGTACATTTCAGGTTCTATCCAATCATCTGCATCAACAAAACCTATATATTCTCCTATAGCAGCTTCTATTCCAGTATTTCTTGCTAAAGACACTCCCATGTTAGCTGTATCTATTACTTCTATGCGATTATCTCTTTTTTGATACTCTTTGCAAATAGATAAACTATTATCTGTTGAACCATCATTCACCAAAATGATTTGGATATCTTTTAATGTTTGTTTTTGTATGCTTTCAATACATCTTCTTAAATACTTTTCAGCATTATAAACAGGTACAATCACACTAACTTTTGCCATGCCCACATCCTCCAATAATTTATTGAAAACACATAAAAACAAGCATCTTTATCTTCCATGATTTACATTTCCTGGAGAAATTCGATTTTCATTCTTATCGTTAATTAAACTAACCTTCAGCTGATATTTACCTATATACTCAGCAATCATTATACACAATACACATACAGGAATAGTATAATAGAAAAATGCCCGAACTGTTTCAATAAAACTATTTCGAACAGTCATTATAGTTAACGAAAGAATAGAAAATACAAAAAAGAATACTATCGGATTATACTGTTCAGGCTCTTCTTTTCTACTTATTATCAAACTAAACAGCCATCCATAAAAACAACCTAACAACATCATAAATAGTATACCAAACCAACCAAAATTGATATAAGCTTCTGCGGCCATTGAAAATCCAGGTCCATAATCGAGACCCAAAACATCTTGTAACCAATTACCAAGATGAGCCTTTATAGCTCCTGGATGAGCGTCCCAAAATCCTAAATTAGGTATTATTGTAGTTAATGAATATAAATATGACTCTCCATATCTAAAACCAAAAAATCCGGGAACTAAGAGCATCACGTTTATAAGAGGAAACATAGAACCTCCCATTTCAAAAATAACTTTAATAAATAGATTTTCTTTCCCAAAAGAATCGAAAAATAACTCAATATAATCAATAAAAGTTCTATTTGGTATATCCCTCACCTCAGCAATCACAGAAAGAAAAGAAATAAAAATTATTCCACCAATTACTGACAACAAAATTTTAAATCCCTTTACTGGCTTAATAAGATAATGCCACATACAAAATAAACATAAGACTAATACTACTTGCTTCCCCCTACCTCCTAAATAAAAGCCTGCAAGAATATAAAACATACTGTTAATTATAACAAACCATCTGACAAACCTATTTTTATATGAGGATATAAATAAACAAATTAACGATGGTATAAAAAAACCTTTTAAGATTTCTTGCCAGTTCTGTATACCTGTTTTTATTAAGGATTCATCAAATAAAATTCCATAACCATAACTCAATACAAGTTTTATTGAATTAACAGTATCTACAACCGTTGGCCCTACAGAGATTAAGAATAGCAACCAACCAACAATTTGCATACTTTTATATAAATATTTAATTTTGTTTTCCGACTTTTCATTATTTCTTTGTAAGTACGAACTTAAACTCTTATTATTAATTTTTGCAGAAATTAACGCACCATTGTGAAATGCACACAAACCTAAACACGTAAAAACATTAGCCTTTAACATCACAAAATCAGGATACATTGCATGCAAAGCCCGAGTCGTATCTACTGGAATACCTAACACAAAAAGCATGGATTGCCCGAACATAAACAGATATGCTACTGACAAAAAAATAATATACGGACATAAAATTTCCTTTCTTATTTTATACCATGACCAAATACACCAAAAATAAACTAGTGTACCAAACAAACAAAATAGATAGTTATAAAATCCAGCACTAGATTCATTTGTACCTTTAATGAACAGCATTCCAAGCAAAGCTAAAACGATTAACATTATTGTATTGAAAAATATAAATTTTGTTTTCTTCAAATTTACCTTTTCCTCCCCAAAAATATAATTCAATTTCTAAGATAAATCTCCATAATATCTTTAGCGGTTTCCTCTACATCATACTTTCTTTCCTTATATACTTCTCTTATCTTATCAAAATCTCTACATCTTTTTCCAGCTTTTTCAATAATTTTATCAATCCAAGTTTCAACAGGTGAATCTAAAGATACAAACTCTACTAAATTTAAACCCATATCAACTTCTCTAGTAATATTATCGGATATTACGCATGGAGTTCCGGCCGCTTGCGCTTCTACCAATGTTACAGGTAGTCCTTCATATAAAGAAGGCATTACAAAAACATCAAACATATTCATAAGTTCAGGTATATCTTGTCTTACTCCAAGAAACTTGATATATTTATTTAAACCCTTTTCCTCCATCAGTTTTTGTATACTACTTCTTAGTTCCCCATCTCCTACTAAAACAAGATATATATTAAGAGAATTAGCTTTTACATATTCCATAAGTGGAATAAAGAATTTATGGTTTTTTTGTTCCGCAAATCTTCCTACATGACCTATAATTATAGCTTCTTCAGGCAAACCCAATGACTGTCTTAAACGTAATGCATCATCGTATGTCAATATTTCATACTTTTTTAAGTCAATAGCATTAGGAAATACAACCACCTCCCCCGACTCCACTGCACGTTTTCCAAACAAATAAGCTCCCGCATCGCGACCACAAGCAATCATATGAGTAGCAAAAATTTTTATCATCGTTTTCATAATATTAAAATACATCTTCCTCAAAAGTTTATCTGCTCCAACGTCACTTGTATTATGCGAATGGCATATTCGTTTGCCCACCCCAGCTAAAAAAGCAGCAAACATTACTATCCCCGAATGAAAAAGAGTATGTGCATGGACCGCTATAAAAGGACCATATTTACGTATGGTGGAAACTATTTCGTATATATGCCTTATTACTCCCACCTTTCGAGGAGGGTTTATGTATAGTATTCTTCCACCTAAATCCCTAATTTCTTGATCGTAATGGTGTTGACCCGGTTTCATGTATAAGAAATCAAACTGTATCTTAGTTCTATCAACTTTTCTATATAAATTCATTATCATTGTTTCAGCCCCACCGCGGTCCATACCACCTACAACATGCAACACACGTAAAGGCTCGTTTTCCAAAGGATACCATCTCCTCATTTCAATTTTGTTATACTTTTTATATCTAAATTTTAGTAAAATAAATAAACTTTTTACTAAGGTACTCTCCTAATTTTTCCCACTAGATGCAATCGAATTTTTAAACTCCATCAAAAATTGTCTTCTTCTCTCTTCTATTATCCCCCTATCATATTTTTTGGCTTCCTCATAGTTTCTTTTTGCCTGCATAATCATTTTTTCCTTAGTGAATAATTGTAATATAATGCATATTTCATGTATATTTTTCCTTGCATTGGAGAAAATATATTCTGATTCCAATAACTCAGGAATGCCCCCTGCTTTTGCACCAAAAGCAGGAAGCCCCCTACTCATTGCTTCAATAAGTGCACGTGGCAATCCTTCCGTTTTACTCGGTTGAACATATATATCTATAGTATCCAACCAATCGAATACTTTATAATGGGGTATAGGTCCTAAAAATTTAACTTGATCAGCAACATTAAATTTTTCAGCTATTGATTTCAAATAAGTTTGATCTCCACCGCCCACAAGCTGATACTCATACTTCGTAATACCTTGCTTTTTTAACCTTCCCAATGCTTCAATAACGTACTGTTGGCCTTTATATTTAACATTAACAGCTCCAATAGTGCCTATGACTATTTTGCTATTTTCTTTCATATCATTGATCTTATCTATCCTTGCTTTAAGAACAGTATCGTCAAATTCTTTTAGTACTACATCAGAACAATTTACACTTTTCCCCCTTGTTGGGTATTTTTTTTGAAGAAACTCATTTGTAACATAAACAACATATTTGGCATCTTTTACTATTCTTTTGGTAGCATAATGCTTAAAAGGTGCAATTATCTTGCCTTGTAAACTATGATTCCAAAGAGCATCCCACGCACAGCCTACCACTTCCAATAAATATGGCTTGTTATATTTTTTAGCAAACTTCACTGCTATAGAACCAATGCTACTTGGCACTCTAGCTATTACGCAATCTGCAGCTTTAACTTCTTGTTCGATTATTCTTACCGCTTCAAGCTTTTTATAATACGTTTTTGTAGACATAAAATTAGGTACTCCTACAAATTCCACTCCTTCTAGATTTGGTAATGCCTCAACTTTCTCTCTATTGCTGTCTACCTGCCTAGATATAAATCTTACTTCTTCAAAAATATCCGTATATCTTGACAATATTTCATTGGAAAAACTTCCAGAAGAGTCAAAGTATTTATCGTTATATTTGTATATCTTTACATCATGAGCAAATAGTAACTTCATAACCTAAATAACACCTCATTTCAGAAAAATTTATTACTGTTAAAACGTTTTACAATAATTCTCCTCTTATCTTCTATCTTCTATTTTTTATTCAAACTCAAACTTCGCAGTTAAATATTGACTGCTAGACCTTGAAAAATCAATAATTCAGCCAATTTATATACCTATTAAGATGCTTTTTTATACTCCATTTTCCTCTTATAGTACTCGGGAAGCTTTGCAATAAAAGCATCAATTAATTGATCAATTTGTTCACTTGAAAGAAATAAGATTTCTTCCAAAACATCACGAAGTAAGCTGAGTATAAGTTCCAACGCCTCCGCAAACTGTATATCAGCAACTTCATCGTAACATTCGAAAAATAGCTCTCCTAAAGCACGCAGATCCTCCTTTTGCCGTTTCTCCAATGCCAGTATCATATACCTCGTCATAACTATAGCAGTATGAGCAGTAATAACATCGTATGATAACCCTCGAAATTCTGAACCAAGCCTGAGATACGATTTACAAACCTTGAAAAATACTTCAATGTCCCATCGCTTACCATAAAGCTGTATGATCTCTTCCTCAGATAATTCCATGTCAGTAGAAATCAATGCTATCCACTTTTTTCTGTTGTTTCGATCCCTAACATATACAATACGGGCATCAATCATTTCGTTATCCTGGTTATAAAGCTTAACACATACCGATAAAAGATACCTACTTCTCCCACGACGCTTTTTTGCTGAAGAATATATCTGGGATAACGTCCTTTTCTCTCCGTCTAACAAATACTTAACTTTCGGCGTCTTCTTCAATCTTGCAACTACATTGAGCCCTATTTTAGCAATCTCTATGATAGTAGTGGGATAAGCAAACCAACAATCAAATAGTCATGCTTAGACGGAATTCCTATCTTTACAATCTGCCCAAGCATCTCAAGTAGAACCTTCGGAGCACTTGATATTGCTTGTTGTCTTGCTTTATAACCACAGGATCGTTTATCAATCTTCGGATTTGTCTCGGTAAACCTGTTTTTCTTATCCTGTGAACTAAGATGTCTAAATAGCAATGGAATCAGTGTTACTCCATCAGTCCATGCAAGAGTCAATAACCTAAACCCACACTTAAATCTACTTCCTTTCCCTGTATGATCATGTACATTTGCCAGTAACTCCACTTTCTTGCTTCTCGGACGGCTGTAAAGAGTATCATCTACAACTATTGCGTTAACTCTACTACCCGACGTTAGCCTTGAAATTTTGGCAATGATACGTACAGCAAGATTCAGCATAAATGTAGCCCAATTAATAAAAGGCGAATTCAGAAATCTATACACGACATCTTTCCCAAAGCCTGCATTGTGTGTTCCATTGAGTATGTTCATATACATACTTTTCTTCGTGTAAACAAGCTGCAGAAGATACATGAAAATATAGATTACAGGTATTCCCTTGGATTTATAAGCATTGGCTTTCTTAAGTATCTTGCCAACAGAATATTCTTTGCAAAAAGATAAAATCGATGTAATTATGTTCTTTTCATCGTAAGTATCTTGTGTTAAAATATTCATATAGACATCCTCTCTTTTTGGTAGTTTTGTATTTTTTAACCACACACAATTATACCATAAAAGAGAGGATGTTTCTATATTTTTATGCCGAAAAATGTTGATTTTTCAAGGTTCAGAGCTCATTTTTTATGTGCGAAGTCTGAGTTATCAATTTTAAATTCACCATCCTCAATGCAAAAATCCGAAAATCAGCATTTAATTATTTTAAAATAATTGCTTCCTTGTTAATAGTTATTAACATGAAAATGCTGACAATAAAAGCTCATAATAAATCATATAAATCATATATATAATCCCTATAAATCTCCTCCATACACCTCATTACATTTTCTAACGAATATTTTTTTATCATTTCCAAATTTGCACGACCAAATTTTGTTCTTAACTCCTGCGAATTATACAGTTTCTCAATCGCATCAGCAAAAGCATCTATATCATCTAACGCAACCACAAATCCGTTTTCTCCATTGGCAACTAAATCCCGGTTCCCTCTACAATCTGTAACCACAAGAGGCAATCCCGTTGCCATTGCTTCCATAACATTAACCGGCAAACCTTCACGCCTTGATGCTGAAACAGCAACATCAGCAATAGCCATAAGATTTGGAACATCTTTTCGATAGCCTAAAAAATGAATATAATCTTCCAATTTTAAATTTATAACTTGCTGCTTATAATCTTCAATTAATCTTCCATCTCCAACAAGCAAAAGTTTTATGTTAGGAATTTTATTTTTTAATACGTGAACTACTTTAATCAGTAAATCCTGATGTTTGTTATAATTTAATTCTCCAACATAAATCAAAATAAAATCATCATCACTATAACCATATTGTTTTCTCAATTCTTTTTTCTTCTCTAATTTTTGTGGGACAAATTTATTTAAATCAACCCCTACCCCTGGTACTTTTTTTACAGAACGTGCTTTAAGCTTATTTACCGCTAATTCATAATCTTCATCATTTATGGTAATCAGACAATCCGTATATTTTGACAACCATTTTTCAATGGGATAATACAATAACCAATTTATTAATGGTGCACCCTTAAAAAAATGAAAACCGTGAACTGTGTAGAGTACTTTTATATTAGAAATATTTCTACAAGCTAACCTAGTAAGAAAAGAAGCAACAGGCGTATGAGTATGAACAAGCTGATATTCACCTGAGGCAATTAGCTTTTTTATTTTAATATAAGCTTTATAATTGGCTTTTTTAAAAGGTGACCTCTGAAACTCTATATTATATATTTTGCACCCCAATTTTATCAAATCAGGATTTATTCCTTGCACTATGTTACATGCTATATCAACCTGATTTCCTTTCTCTATTAATAACTTTTTTATATGCGGAACTAAAAAAGCATTTATGGTATTAGATACAGTAGCAACATATAATATTTTCATCTTACCACACTACCTTTTAACTTTCTCAATTCTTCTACCACAATCTCAACATCTTCCTCACTCAAATTACTGCTGCAGGGCACATTAATCAAATTCTTCTCATAATAATATGCCTTCTCAATCCTGTATGCTTGATTGTTTACATACGGCTTCTGCTTATGTATCAATCCCCAAAGCGGCCTTGTTTGAATATTATTTTCATTAAGCCTCCTTAAAAGCTCGTCCCTGTCCATACCATATTTTTCTTTATCAACTATTATGGAATAAAACCAATGGTTCGCTCTTGTATCTGGCCTGAAAGGCAGTAATGTAAGCCCTTCTATATCCTCTATAGCCTTTTTATATAAGTTATAATTCTTGATCTTGGTCTCTATAAAGCCCTCTAACCTCTCTATCTGATCCACTCCAAAGGCTGCCTGAATATTGGTCATTCGATAGTTATATCCTATTTCATCATGTATAAAATACAATGGATCTGTTTTAGCTTGAAGAGACAAAAACTCTACTTTGTCTAACAGCTCCCTGTTGTGGGATACCACCATCCCACCGCCGCCAGTTGTAATAATCTTATTGGCGTTAAAGGAGTATACACCTATATCTCCTATGGTGCCACAGTGTCTCCCTGCAAATTTACCTTCAAAATAATATGACCCAAGAGCTTCTGTAGCATCTTCCACCACTTTTAAATTGTATTTCTCCTTTAACTCCATCAATTTTTCCATATTTGCAGGGTTGCCGAAAACATGGACAACTACAACCGCTTTTATCACTCTACCGCTTTTCTTATTAATCACTTTGCCGTCTACATAGCGGCACTCATTCTCCAAAAACTCTTCCAGCTTGTCCATATCCATGTTAAGGGTATCGTCGCAGTCCATAAATATAGGCTCCGCACCCACATATTTGACAGGGTTAACCGCCGCTATAAACGTAACCGTGGGAACAATGACTTCATCGCCTGGTCCTATCTCGAGAACTCTCATCGCCAAATGTAACCCTGCTGTACCGCTTTGACAGGATACAGCCTTTTCTACCCCTACATATTTAGCAACCTTTTCTTCAAATTCTTTTATAAATCTTCCTCCTGTAGACACCCAGCCTGTTTCTATTGTTTCTTTGATGTTTTCAAGGATATCTAAAGAGAGGTTTGGAACGGAAAGGGGAATGAATTTATTCATATTCAATCGCACTCCATATTCTTTTTTAAAATTGCCGGAACTCCTGCAACCATAACATTATCAGGCACATCTTTTATAACCGCTGCACCAGCAGCAACAATTACATTTTTACCAATTTTAATATTATTTGCAATACATGAACCAATACAAACCCATGTGTATTTTCCTATGCTTACTGAACCTCCTATATGAGCACCTGGAGATATATGCACACCATCCTCTAAAATACAATCATGGTCAACGCTAGAAGAAGTATTTATTATACACCCTTTACCTATCACTGCATTCACATGAACTACCGCACCAGCCATAATAATTGTACCTTCACCAATATTACTTCTTTCACTAACATAACTAAAAGGATGAATAATAGTTGGTATGATAAATCCCGCTTTAGATAGCCGTTCAATCCATTCCATTCTTAGTTTATTATTCCCTATAGCTACAAAAGCGTACTTATACTTGTCTTTAAACAAAATGAAATCATTAAATCTTCCTATTACAGGAATTCCTATTACATCACGCAATTCTTCATTATCATCTAAAAATGCTATATTCCCCCATTTTTTCTCCATCAATGCAGTTTCAGCAACTACTTTCCCATGACCACCTGCACCAAGAATTAACAAGTCAGACATTACGTTCCCCCATAATGTTTGTTCAACTATTTAATCCTTTTTGTACAGTTCCTTTGAATAAAGGCATTGTATCCCATTTAGAATTATTTATCCCTTCCTTCTTCAATATATTATATATCGTCATAAATACAATCTTCAAATCAAGCAAGAATGACATATTATCCACATACCAAACATCATACTTAAACTTCTCTTCCCAGCTTATAGCATTTCGTCCATTAACCTGAGCCCAGCCAGATATTCCTGGCATCACTTCATGACGCCTCATTTGCTCTGGAGTATAATAATCAAGATACTCAACTAGTAGTGGTCTCGGCCCTATAAAGCTCATTTCACCGCGTATAATATTAAACAATTGTGGAAGCTCATCTATGCTTGTTTTTCTCAAGAAAGCACCCACTTTTGTAATTCTCTCCATATCAGAAAGAGTTCTGCCTTCTTTTTCAGTTTCAACCCTCATGGTCCTGAATTTATAAACCGTAAAAATTTTAGTATCCTTTCCTGGACGCTTTTGCTTAAATAACACAGGTCCCTTTGGGTCTTCTATCTTTATAGCAATTGCTGCTAAAAGCATGATAGGCGATAGCAAAACCAACAAAACCACTGCAAACACAAAATCCAATATCCTCTTTATGTACTTCCTGTACATCCCCAAACGACCCCCATTGATTCTACATCAACAGCGTCACTGTATCTCAACTATATTCCAACGTTATGAAAATTATGCATACAACCAATGCCTCGAATCAATTTTCAAACCTAAAACCTTTCACCCCACCGCATTCCCAATCTGCTTGCGCATGGGCTTGTATGTAGGTACCAGCCTCTCCATATACTCCACCAAACCCTCATCCGAACCCACTAGAATACGCTTCAAGTTGTCCAGCTCTTTTCTCAATGTGTCCAAATCAGAGAACACCGGCTTACCTACGAATATCATTTCGTGCTTTGTGGCGGTTAAGCCTTCCTCGACCATTAGAAGCTCCTCATACAGCTTCTCACCCGGCCTTAAACCGGTAAACTCGATCTTTATGTCCACATCCGGCTCAAAGCCTGACAGGCGGATGAGGTCACGGGCCAGGTCCACTATCTTAACCGGCTCGCCCATGTCCAGGACGAATATCTCACCCCCCTTAGCCATAGCCCCTGCCTGTATCACAAGCTGCACCGCCTCGGGGATGGTCATAAAATAGCGGTTTACCTCGGGATGGGTGACGGTGACCGGCCCACCTTCCTCTATCTGCTTCTTAAAAAGCGGTATCACGCTTCCGTCGCTGCCCAGCACGTTGCCAAACCTTACGGCCACAAACTCGGTCCTGCTGTGGGCATCCATGGCCTGTATGATCATCTCGGCTACGCGCTTTGTAGCACCCATTATATTTGTGGGATTTACCGCCTTATCGGTGGATATGAGCACAAAGCGCTTTGTACCGTATTTATCGGCGCACTCGGCCACGTTGAGCGTACCGAATACATTGTTCTTTATAGCCTCGGTAGGGTTGCTCTCCATAAGCGGTACATGCTTGTGCGCCGCAGCGTGAAACACCACATCCGGTCGGTACTTTGCAAAAATGTCTTCCATCCTGGGGCGATCCTGCACCGAGCCTATGAGAACCTCCTGGTCTAGTTCGGGATGGCGCCTTAAAAGCTCCTGGTGCAGCATATATGCGTTGTTCTCGTATATATCCAGTATGAGAAGCTTTTTGGGTTCAAACCTGGCTACCTGCCTGCAAAGCTCCGAGCCTATTGAGCCCCCTCCGCCGGTTACCAGAACAACCTGGCCTTTGAGATACTGGGATATCTCCTCAAGGTTTATTTTAACCGGCTCTCTGCCCAAAAGGTCTTCAATGCGAACATCGCGGATGTGCTTTACCGTGATCTTGCCGTTTATAAGCTCGTATATTCCCGGCAGGGTTTTCAGCTTACACTTCGTCTTTTTGCATTCGTTGAGTATCGCCCTTATCTCGCTCCTGGGAGCCGAAGGCATGGCCACTATAATCTCATCAATGGCCTTTTGCTTGGCAATCTCCTTTATGCGCTCCCTGCCGCCGTATACCGGCACGCCCAGAATTTTCGACCCGTGCTTGGCCTTATCATCATCAATGGCTGCCACGGGCTTTAAGCCCATCTCGGGGTGGTTTTTGAGCTCCTTTATGACCATTGCACCGGCTTCACCGGCACCGATTATCATGACCCTTTTGTACTCCTTGACGCCGTTGCCCGACCATACAATGCGGAGCCTCCTTAAAATCCGGAAGCTCAACCGCGTCCCACCCGTAAAAGCCATGCTGAAAAAGCAGTAAAGCAAGTACACGCTTACAGGAATCGAAACAATCAAAAACGTGCAGTATATGTAAGCCGCCAGCGAAGCGATGATGGATGAGGATATTATCATTATAAGTTCATTTATGCTGGCATATCTCCACAGGCTGCTGTAGAGCTGAAATACGTAATAGATAGGAATGCTTATAAGTGTGAAAGCAATGCATATTTGAGGAAGTACCTTTAAAATTTCCTGCGGTATGTTTATGCCGTATACCCCGAGAAATGCCAGCAGCACGGCAATATTGATACAGACTACATCGGCTGCTACAAATGCTATTTTACGCCTCAGAGCAACCACGCTGACCCCCTGCTTTCATCCATTAATTTGTCTTTTCCTAAAAACAATGCCTGTTTTTTAAAACAGGCACTTTTGCACAAAAAAAATTGCCGTTATTTCCTATCAATATGATACTTCAGCACTATATGCGAAATTTGCCGCAACGTGTATAATGACTTATGGTGGATATAGGCAACTTGATGCGGATATACCGTTTTTTCGAGTTTTTTGAGTTTTTTGAAGTGTTTGCAGGACAAATCCTGGAGGAAAGCATAATGCTGCTATTTCCCCTCCATAATAGAGGAAATGCCTACTTCGTCTAATCCCCGTATGACCTCCGTCAGGAAAGTTATGCGCCGAAACAGCAAAACCTTCCTTCAGGATTTTGTCCACTTTAGTTAAAATAATAATAGATACGGCATAAATTGTCAATCACTTTTATTTTATTAGACATAAATAATGTCTAATTTTGTTAACGTTTCAGCGTAAAAAGCCTTGCGTGCACCTCTCTAGGCTGATAATCCACCCTTCAGAAAACAAGTTGCTTTCTGCTCACGTTCTAATATGTGATATAATTCGATTATGTGACATAATTCGATGTATACCCACGTTTTCCTGCAAACCGAAACAAAAAATTTTATAATTTTTATTCAGAAATTCTCAAACGCTTTTTGACCATGTTGATAAGCCACTTGACCTCTTCAACCCTGAAAAGGTATATCAGACCAAAGTACAGCAGAGCACCAAAACCTATGAGTAATGCGAGAATTAAAAACCCGATCATTTTACTGGACGGGGAGAGGTATTCCGCCGCAAAACCGTTCAGCCAGTACACAGCAACCCCCATTATCAGCGATGCCGCACCGCATTTTAAAAACGTACCAACCAGCTTCTTCCCACCAATGCCGCCCATTCGCTTCCTCAAGTTTACAAACAGAAGCAGCGTCATAATCATTGCCGATAGGCTGGTGGCCAGCGCCAAACCGTCATGCTGCATGAACCTGACCAGAATGAGGTTCAGCACTATATTGCATAATACTGTCAGCACACCATTTAACATAGGCGTCCTGGTATCCTGCAGCGAATAAAAAGTCCTGTTCAGCACGTCGCGGTAACCATAAAACACCATACCCAGCGAATAAAACATGAGCGCCGAGGCGGTCATGGAAGTGGCCTTGGCATCGAACTGCCCCCTCTCAAACAATACCGATACTATCGGCTGCCTTAAAACCACCGCTCCCACTGTAATGGGAAGTATGATGAGGGTGATAACGTTAAGGGACTTTACAAGCTTGTCCTTGAAGCCAGCCATATCCTTTTCAGCGCTCAGGCGCGAAAGCAACGGGTAGATAACAGTAGCCAACGATACGGTAAAGAGGCCGTACGCAAAGCCATTCAGCCTGTTAGCAAAGTTGAGCGCCGAAATGCTGCCCTCGGGCAGGCCTGAGGCCAGCATTCTGTCAATCAGGGCATTGAGCTGCTGCACCGTCGAGCCCAGCATAACAGGGAGTGCCAGGGCAGCAACCTTTGCCACGTACGGGTCTTTAAAGTTCAAAACCCTGCTGTACCTGTAACCCTTTTTGAATGCGCCGGGCAGTAAAACGATAAGTCCTACAGCAGTTCCGACTACAGTGCCAAACACCAAGCCATAGGGCCCCACCACACCGCTCAAAAGCAGCATCGTTATGATTATCGCATTGCTGGGAATGCCTGTAAGCGCCGGAAGCGCAAACTCGTTATTGGCCTGCAAAAAGCCGATAAAAATCTGGCTCATCCCTATGAATATGATCATGGGGAAGGTTATCCTGGTAAAGCTGACCGCCAGCTCGAGAACCTCTCCTTTGAAGCCCATGGCAATCAGGGATACAATAGGGTGCGTAAACACCATACCCAGAACCGCCAGTGCGATACTTACAACCACCACAACATTGAGCACCCTGTTTGTAAAACGAATGGCCTCTTCAGGCCCCTCTTCAACCCTGATGTGGGAATAAAGCGGTATATATGTGGTACCAATTGCAGCGGCTATACTGGCAAACAGCGTCTGCGGTATGGTCAGGGATACCAGATAGGCATCGGTAACATATGTGGCACCGTATGCGCTGCCCAGAAGTATCTCCCTTAAAAAGCCGGTTATCTTGCTGAGCAGCGTGATTATCATCACAAGTATCGTGGCTTTTTTGTAGCTAATGTTTTGTTGCATTTTGGGCACCTCGCAAAAGTAAATGCAAATTAATTCCTCAAATTTTATACGCCAAACTCCGCCGGTTTTTCCGCCAGTCCAAACCTGTATAATATGGCCTTAACTATCCTTTCGGAGGCTTTCCCGTCACCGTACGGATTTACAGCTCTTGCCATTTTATCATATATCTCTTTATTTGTCAAAAGCTCAGCAGCCATATTGTACACATCATCTTCAATAATTCCAGCCAGTTTCACAGTCCCGGCTTCTATCGCTTCCGGCCTCTCGGTCTCTGTCCTCAATACCAGCATAGGCTTCCCGACAGCCGGTGCTTCCTCCTGCAAACCTCCCGAATCGGTCATAACCATATAACACCTGAACATTAGATTATGCATGTCCTGCACATCAACAGGGTCTATCAGATAAACCCTCTTAGTTTCACCCAGGATTGAATTAACTGTTTCCCTCACAGCAGGATTTAAGTACACAGGATAAATAATATGCACATCATTAAAGTCTTGTACAAGCTTCTTTACCGCCCTGCAGATATTCTCAAGCGGCTCGCCCAGGTTCTCCTCCTATGGGCAGTCAGCAGAATATACCTTCCTTTCGAAAAATCAATACTCCTGAGGATCGAATCTTTAAATTGAAAGTGGAATGAAAAGATGGCATTTACAAAACTTGCAGCGGCGTGATAAAATACAGAAAGATATTTGGACCGCAGTTATTTACAATTTACAAAGCGGGTGATGCTTATGAATACCCGGTGCAGTATATGCAGCAGTACAGGTTGCGAGGAAAATTTATTTTGGCAACTCTGCCCGGTGCCCGAAAGACGTTCCCGAAGACCATCTGTTCTAGAATCAGTGAAAAGAAAGGCGGTGAAGTAGTGCTGTGCGTTGTGCTGCTTTAGAGAAAAACGACACAAGATATGCACTTCTTGCGACAGTTGTGCTCCTTGATTTGATTTTGACGGGCAAATTTCTGCAAAGAAACAACCCAAATGTTATGCTGTACATGGCAGTATTCGGAGTAGCTGCATTTTTGGTGGTGTTTGTTGCCTGGCGTTTCAGCAAATCTGCTGCGCTCTCTGTGTTTGCAGGGTTGCTCATTCTCTCACCGCCGGTTTTTGTTGCGACTACGCTACCTAGCATACGCTTTGACGAGGTTATGTTGGTTTTGCTTTTAATAAGGCTGCTTTGCGAAGATCCGCACAGTTTTCTCAAACAAAATGCTGCTGCAATAAAATTGTTTTTTCTCATCGTGGCGTATGGATTAATCTCAATACTTCACTCATTTTTATTCCTCGGCTGCATTCCCTCTGTAGGGGATTTTTTTGAAATAGCGCGTTTTATAGAGTACGGTATTGTGGTGGCGGTGGCGAAAACTGTCGCCTCCGGTGCTTCAAATAAAGACATCCACAACTTTTTCAACTCTTTTATATTCTTTTCCTTTGTTTTTATTCTTTTTTGTTTCTACCAGTTTTTCAACCTGTTTCACTTTAACGGAAATATCTCTTTTTTGTACACGCACGAGCTTCACGTCTATGCCCTCAACAAATACCGCCGTGTAATAGGGACAGTGGCCAATCCAAACAGTGCTGGATTTTTCTTGAATATAATATTTTTCTACATGGTGTGCAGGCTTTTCTTTTTCCAGCGAAAAGAAAAAAAAGTCATCATCTGGGCCGAGGTGCTTTTGGCCATCGCATCATTTGCTGCACTGCTTTGTACCCTGTCGAGGACGAATATTCTTGCCAATTTCATCTGCGTGACATGGCTCATATTTAAATTCCAAAAGAGAGCATCTCCCCGGATGAAAAAGGTAACCCTTCTTTTGCTTTTTGCTGCCGTAGCTTTTGTTGCTATCTTTTTTGCCTTTGATGAATCATTCAGAATACGCATGATAAGCGGCCTTGACCTTACGCATGACAGGAGCCTGCTTGCCAGGTTTCAAAGATGGGCTGATGTGCTGCAAGAGATAGCTAAATCGCCGCTTTTCGGGTGGGGTCCTGCGAAAAACGTTTTTGACATTGCCCCCCCGGTTGACAACGAATACCTTCTGGTATTGAGAAAGTACGGAATCATTGGTTTTGGTTTTTATGTATTTAGTTATTACCTTATATACAGGGAAGCATCCGTAGCTGAAAAATCACGGGATATGAGGTGGTTCGGGTTATTTGAAAAGTGCACTCTCCTGTGCGTCGCGATCAACAATATTACCGGTGGAGTGCTGTATCACGTACAGATTATGCCCTTTTTATTGCTTATTGTAGCCTTTATAGCTGGTATTCGAAAGTTATCCAGCCATGAAAGCTGAATAAAAATAGCTAAAAGGGGTCATGAAAATGAAGCTGAAAAAAGGTGTTTATTATGTGGTACTTGCGGTTTTGCTCATCTTTCCAGTGCTTTTGTCCGCTACCGTAAAACCGCCAGAAATCATAATTAATACGGATGACAGCCCGAAAAACCTTATACGGGTAAAAGACCTGAACAAAGACGGTGTGGTAAACCTCTACGATTACGTGCTGCATTTTAAAAGAATAACATTGCTCTCTCCCGGAAAGACTGCCCAGCAAAACGCTGAAATCCGCATAAGTGTTCCAAGCGATGTCCGCGTCTGGGAAGAATTTACGGTTGAAATTAAGGTAAGCGGTATTCGTGATCTTTACGGTGTGTCTTTGGAGATGACCTATAACCCGAATACCCTGCGCGCTGTCGCGGTAACGCAGGGAGATAGTTTCGATGGCACAGGCTCCGTTTTAAAAGAAGTGGTAAACTACTATGACAACGACGCGGGCAGCTTAAGCTATGCATGTGTCCTAACGGGCGGCAGGGGGATAACGGGAGGTGGAACCCTCCTTTATATACACTTTCGCGCGGTAGGCGAGGACTATTTCGGTATAACGCCGGTGTTCGACCCTGCTGCAGAGCTTAAAGAAGGAACATGGAATTTAAGGTTGATGCTGGCGGACGGCGCCGCACTGCCGATCAAATACGAAATAAGTAACAGTGCAAATATCGCAGCAAGAATTTATCCCGTGCCTGGAGCGATATCAAGCGTCAGAATAGCAGGGGAGGACAGGTACGACACTGCAATAGAGGCAAGCAAAAGGGGCTGGGCATCTGCAGAAAGTGTCATTCTGACAGGCGGCGAGGATTACGTGGATGCACTTGCCGCAGCTCCGCTCTCCCGTGCTCTTGATGCGCCCTTACTGCTTACACCATCCCACACGCTATACCCGGGGGTGCTGGATGAACTTGAGCGTCTGGGAACCTCGTACGTTTATATACTTGGCGGGAGGGAAGCGGTTTCAGAGAACATAGAGGAGTACCTTGTCAGTTTGGGCTACCATGTAGAGCGCATCTATGGCGGTGACAGGGTGAATACCTCTATTGAGGTGGCTTCCAGATTAAAGGAAATCACAGATTTTGACACTGTTGTTCTGGCAACGGGATATGACTATCCTGATGCGCTGGCGGCCGCGGCGTGCGCTGCTCAAAGAGGGCAACCTATTTTGCTTACCGCCGGCGGTAGCCTGGAGTTTGAGCTTAAAGATGCCATTGAAAAGTGGAGTATAAAAAAGGTGATAATAGCCGGTGGGCCGGCTGCCGTCTCGCCGAATATCGAAGAACAGCTCGAGAAAATAGGTCTGCCATCTGAGAGAATATACGGCGACGACAGGTACCTGACATCCGTCAGGATAAACCGTTATTATGGTAAAAGCTACAGTAATGGCACCGGAGTTGTGCTTGCGACAGGGCAGGATTATCCCGATGTGCTGGCAGGTGTGTGTCTGGCTGCCAAAAAAGGATGGCCTTTTTTGCTGGTCCCAAGGTACTATGTAAAAGCGGAAACCCTAAATTACCTGCGTCAGATCGCACCACAGATAAGAGAAGTGTATGTTATAGGCGGAACTGGCGCGATTGATGATTCTAACTGGTTTTCAATAATTGATGCCATCAATGAAGTTAGAGTTCGAAAATAGGTGGGTAATTGAATCAGTTTCACAATTAAATGGCAGGAAAATTTGTATAACTTGTATAGTTTAGCGAAACAGTATTGACATACCCGCAGGATGAGTTATAATCACAGTTGCCTTTTTATAGTTTACATTGTGTTCCATATTTCACCCCGTTATTCTATCCCCCACCTTTACTGCAACAAACCCCTTCTTAGATTCCTTCTCCTCAGCATCGCCGGCAAGCAGCAGAACCGCAGCATTCAGAAGATGCTCATCCCGTAGGTTCAGGTCGGGCTCCAGGCCCACACCGTTTATCGGTTTGCCCGCAGGAGTATAAAAGTAGTGAGTGGTTAACTTCAACACATCACCGTTGCTGAGCTCAAACAGCGATTGTATGCTCCCTTTGCCGAAAGTGGTTTCCCCGATTATGGCTGCAATCCCGTAATCCCTGAGTGCCGCCGAAAAAATCTCAGAAGCACTTGCCGTGTATCCGTCGGTCAGTATAATCGCCGGCATAACAATCATTCTTGAGGGTATGCCTGCCAAAGGAATAAAACCATCGTTTTTATTCCAGGCAATAACCGCTGGCCTGTTTCCCACAAAACTGGCAGCCATGTTGACAGCAGTATGAAGGTATCCACCACCGTTCCCCCTCAAATCTATCACAAGGCCCATCCCTTTCTCCTCCATTTGGCTTACCGCTCCATCGAACTCCACATCTGTCTGTGCACCAAAAGACCACACTTTTACATACCCCACCTGGCTGATTGTGCTGTACTCAACGGTGGGCAGTGCAAACCTTTTCCTCAATACGCCCACCGGGAAGACATCCTCACCCCTCTTTACCGTCAGGAGCACCGCTGTGCTTTCCGGGCCTTTTATATACGTCACCGCCTCTGTCAGGTCCATATCCTTCAAATTCACACCATCCGCGCTCAAATTATATCCCCCGACCGGAGCCCCGCAAGGTCAGCCCCCGAACCTTTAAACACCGAAGTCACAAGTACCCCCTCGGGTACCTTTACCACCGTCACGCCGATACCAACAAATTCCATGTCTATATCCTGAAGCAATTGCCTGTACTGTTCCTGCGTCATGTAGCCGCTGTACGGGTCCCCAAGCTTTTCAAACAGTTCATCTATGGTTCCGGTATTCAGCACATCACTGTCAATTTGTCCCACATAATAGCTATCAACCAGATGCCGTACCTGTTCCAGTATCTCTTCATCTAACTGCGCGCAGACAGCAGCGTTGTGAAATACGGTAAGCAGGTAAAACACGGTAAATGCAATCAATGTTTTATTCTCATATTCATCCCATTTCAATCGTCCTGTTGATGGTCAATTCACGCAATAGCCGACCAGCGCGCCCGTACTGCGACAAATGCTGTTTAATCAGGAGGCCATCCCTTGTTTCATTAATAGGAAAAGGCCCCGGGCGTTCAACCTGGGGCCTTTTCTCAGCTAAGCCATTTATCTAGTTACATCCTTCTTCAATCCAGTGGCTACATTCCCGTGTATATCCTCTATTTGCAATGCTTGCTCTACAGTGACCTTTGTACCGCTCGATACGCTATCTTTCAGCGTCAGGGTAAGCGTCTTACCATCTGCACTCAAAGTAGCAGCTGTTACTGTATTGCCGCTTACTGTAAACGTGTATTTGGAGACTGTATCTGCCTTCACTGCTTCGGTGAATATAATGTCAATTGTCTTATCACTGGTGAATTTTACGTCTGCAATCTTGGGAGCAATCTTATCCGTAACAGTTACGTTTTGACTTCCTGCTACCTTTATGCCGTATGCGTTCTCGGAAACAGGCGCACTTACTGTAGTGACTGCTATAGTCGACCCATTCAGCGTCGCTTCTGTTGACAGCTCAGTGGCAAGCGTATAGGTGATCACGCCCTTGCCATCAACATTGGCGAAGCTTACAGACGCCACATTGACACCTACTACCTGGAAGTCCTCGCGCTTGAAGTTTGCCAGTGCGTCTTTCAGCGTCACCTTCACCGTCTTGGTATCAACGGCTACAGCACTCTCAATCGCTATTCCTGTTACGCTTTGATCTTCTAGCGTGACTGTTGTAGCCAGGGCTTCTGTCGAGTTACCGGCCAGGTCGTGTACCTTGCCTACTATAATTGTAGCTCCATTGCTCAATATTACCGTAGAATCTTTGCTGAAGTCAAGCAACACAGCCTTGCCGCCGTCCGTTACCGTAGCAGTTACACCGTTGTACTGCGTCAGGTACTTGTCATTGTAGATGTAGTTGCCAAGGTTCAGGAGGTCAGATGCCTTAATAGGTTCGTTGAACATGACCTTTACTATCTTCTTTGCAGGATACAGATATGCCGTGGTATTTACCGTGGGCGCTGTCGTATCCACCACAGTCACTGTCCTTGAAGTCTTGTCAATTTCATTGCCTGCCAAGTCTTTTACCTTTTCAACCACTACAGTATAGGTTGACCCCGGAAGCGCACTTGTAAATAACAGTTCTACTTTGTTGGTAGCCGACTGATTAACGCTGAAGGTAGGACTGGTAACTTTAGCACCGGTGGAATCAAGTATTGTATAGGTCCCGGTAGCTCCATCCTCGATATCTTCTGTAAACGTAATCTCTATCTTCTTGTCTGATACAGCTTTCACTTCTTTAATTGACGGCTTAATGTTGTCAACGGTAACAGCTAGTGCATACGCATTTATTGCATCGTTCTTGTTGCCCCAGCCATCCTGCACAACCTCTTTTGCAATGTACAGATAGGCTATACCGCTGGGCAGGTTATGGGTCGCAAAACTAATCTTCAACTGGTTACCGTTCTCTACAACCACATTATCAGCTTTATTGCTGGAGTTGGTATGATAGAACTTACTCCAGTCGTTGGTCAACAGTGTAATGTTCTCGTTAAATTGGAGCACAACCTGTTCAGGCGTTGCCGACACTACACCGGTTACTTTAGGCTTTTCGGAGTCCTTTATTCCTACAAAAGACAGGGTAACTGGCTTCATCATGGTCAGGTCAGCATAGTCCTTCACGCCGGAAACAGTAACAGTATATGCCTTTCCTTGTTCTAGAGTAGTATACAGGTTGAACGTTACCGCTTTACCACCGTCAGCAGGCGTTACGCTGCTACCATCAATAAAGTACTCGCCATCGTTGACTTTGAAATTGCTGTAATCATAAGATTTTATCGGTTCGCTGAACGTTACCTTTATGGTGGAAGGACCAATCTGCTCTGCCTTCAGAGCCGTCGGGAAGGTAGTATCAAATGCAAGGAAATCTACTGTCGTCTCTGCAATGGATATTCCACTAGCCGATTTTACTCCACTGACAGTTACTTTGTATGAAGTAGCATTAGTAAGAGCATTGGCAAGAGTTATGGTTACAGATTTCCCATCTGGATTAAGAGCTACACTGTCATTATCACCCAGTGCAGCATTATTCAGCTTGAAGTTCGCCTTGATTACCGTGTCCTTGTTCAATGCCTGGCTGAAGGATACCACGATTTCCTTCAAGTTATTTGCACTTACCGATGTCACAACAAACTTGATGGAATCCGCAGCTTTATTGGCCAGAGTATCACTGATCACACCAGTGCCACCTATTACCTTGACGTCACTGGCCTTGCTGGCTATAAAGCCTTCTACTTCGGAGATCATGCTGTCTTTTTTGACGTACAGTATAGGCATTCCAAGGACGGAAGCAGCAACCGCATCAACAAAGCTCTCACCGTTTACCAGAGCGACTTCTTTCACACTTTCAAATTTTTGAGCAACAGCAACGCTGGTCAAATACCTGTCATTACCTCCGAGGCGGATGACACTACCACTTACCAGCCCATCAAGTTCATCTTTCACGCTATCGCTTATGACACCAGTTCCTCCGACTATGATGATGTTCTCGATGCCTAAATCCTTAATTGCTTGTTTGGTCACGTCGCCCACTGCATCTTTGCCTACCAAGAAAATTGGATACTTGTTGACGAAGGCAAGCGGACCAGCTACCAGAGAATCAACCAGTGCGAGGTACTGAGTAACGATAGCCGTCTTGGAACCCGTATTGGCAGCCTTTGCGACCTCTACAGCGGTCTCAAAACGGTTTTGTCCTGCTATCCTCTCAACAGTCAGACCGAGGTCTTTCAATTCAGCTTCAACATTGGCACTTACTGCTCCCTCTCCTCCAACTATGTATGTCTTCTCTGCACCAAGTGCTTGGATGGTATTTTTTACAACATCCGGTAAAGCATTGTCATCGGTCAACAGTATTGGCGCATTTTTAGCCCCTGCCAGCACGCTTGCGGTCAAGCCATCCACTACATTTGGAGTGCCGTCCTCTGCGCTATCACCCCTTACTATAATAACGGCTTCAGCACTCTGAAATTTCGTCTTTGCGACTGTGCATGCCGTCTCATAACGGTTCTGACCCGCAATACGGCCCTCAAAACCGCTTGCATACACAGCGCTCAAAGATGCTCCAAAGACTGCTGTAAACAAAAGGACAGCTGTTAATAAGATTGAGAGTCTCTTCTTCACTTTCCCTCTCCTCCTCTGATTTTTTATTTTTAACCATCTGCATTTTGACCCCCCTCCTTTTTGGTAAAGCTCAACCTCATTTGGATAGTTACTAGCAGGAGGTCAATGCAGAGGTCAAAACCGAAGTGAAAAGAGAATAAATAAGTCTAAAATTACCAAGGTTCTATATTTAATTATATGGATGGCAAGAGGTTTGTCAATATTAAAATTGGCTAAATTTTCATTGGAAAAACTGACATAATTGCTCAAATAAATCGTTTGGCTTCTTTTCCCTTTATAATTATGCGGTATTTCATGAACATTTTGGACCTGCCTGAAAAGAAGATTAAAACACCACTAGCCACCATCATGGACACATCTACCATCTCAGCGGCTATTTGTTTGTATAATTAAGCTTATTACTGCTACCACTAAACTTTAAAATAACCCCTTTATCGTCCCCATCAAGGTTATTAAAAATTCTCAAAAAAGTTCTAACTATTACTAAAAGATCCTTCCAGCAGTTAGCCCGACTGGAGTACTCGAGATTGAGCTTTATCTTCTCAGGCATTATTATCTCCACATACGCCTTCTCCGGGTCCTGAAACTGACTTAAGATGTCGCTCTCATTGGAATATCTTATCGAAGCAGGGTCAGTTATACCAGGCATAATATCCAGAACCTTCATCTGTTCGGGAGTATACAATTTTACATATTTCTCTACTTCCGGTCTGGGGCCCACCAAGCTCATCTCACCTTTGAGGACATTAAACAGCTGTGGCAGTTCATCTAGCTTAAATTTTCTCAAAAAATAACCAACCCTGGTTATTCTCGGGTCTCTTCCTACAGTAATCAAACTCCCCTGCTGTTCTGCATCTACCACCATCGTCCTAAACTTCCATATTTTAAACGGCTTTCCCTTATACCCTATTCGTTCCTGAACAAAAAATACAGGACCTCCATCATCAAGTTTTATTAATATGGCTATAATTATAAATAAAGGAATAAGGAATGGTATGCCCACTAATATCCAGAATATATCAAAAATCCTCTTGCTAATCCTCATCTTTTATACACCTTCACTACATCCAATACTGCTTCGATTACGTCATACACATCATTATCGGTAAGTTTTGGGCAAAGAGGAATGCTGACCATCCTTAAATAATTTGAATAAGCCACAGGAAAATCTTCGGGCTTGTAGTTATACTTCTTCTTGTAATACGGATGAATATGAACCGGGATAAAGTGTACAGAGGTTCCTATGTTTCTTTTGGCCAGCTCCTCGATAAACTCATTCCTACCAATTTTTAATGCGCTGGCATTCAGCCTAAGCACATAAAGGTGCCACGCATGCTCCACATGCTGACGCTCCACGGGAATCTCCAGCGCTTCCTCTTTTGAAAAATGTTCATTGTACATTTTAACTATCTCTCTTCTCCGTGCTTGAAATCTGCCAAGCTTTCTAAGCTGCCATATACCTAGACTGGCCTGGATATCGGTCATATTGTACTTAAACCCCGGCGTCACCACCTCGTAATACCAACTACCTTCCTTTGAATACCTCTTCCAGGCATCCCTGCTCATCCCGTGAAGGCTTATAACCTTGGCCTTTTCAATAAATTCGGGGTTACCGGTGAGCATTCCACCTTCTGCTGTGGTCAAATTTTTAGTTGCATAAAAGCTAAAACACACAGGGTTACTGCTGGAACCAATGAACTTCCCTTTATATTTTGCCGACACCGCATGAGCAGCATCTTCGATGACGAATAAATTATACTTCTCAGCTATTTCATAAATATAATCCAGCTCCGCCGGATGGCCTGAGTAATGTACCGGAATGATCGCCCTGGTACGGGGTGTAATCGCCCTTTCTATCTTTTCGGGGTCAATATTCAAAGTATCAGGTTCGACATCCACCAGTACAGGGCGGGCACCAACATGCTCAATCACATTAACGGTCGAACAAAATGTCATAGGTGTTGTAATTACCTCGTCTCCCTGCCCTATACCCAGTGCTATTAAAGAAGTATGCAAAGCGGCAGTACAAGAATTAAGCGCCAGGGCTGCCGGCGCATTAAAATAATTCTTAAACTCATCCTCGAACTTCTTTGTCTTTGGACCTGTAGTAATCCAGTCCGACTTTAAAGTATCCACTACCTCGTCAATTTCTTCTTCACCTATCAGTGGAGGAGAAAAAGGAAGAAAAGTATCCCTCATCTTAAACCGCCTCTCTAACCTGCAGTATTTTTTGCCTCTTATCCTTTAATTGCTTCAATAAATCGTTTTGCCAACACATTGTAGCTATGATTCTTGATCACGTATTCCCTACCTTTCAAGCCCATTACGTTTCTCTCTTCTGCTGGCATATCCATTATCCTCTTCACCGCCTCTGCAATAGCAATGGGGTCTTCGGGAGGAATAGAGATCCCGCAACCAGATTCCACAACCGGGTCATTGCCCGCTTCAACGGCATGAATGACAGGTTTCCCGGCCATCATATAATCAAAGAGCTTATTAGGGCTTATTCCAAATCTGTACAACCTATTTTTACGCCAGCCAATATACAAGGCATCCATTTTTCTTAACAAATTTGGAATACAATTCTTAGGCACAGGTGGCAAAAATATTACATTATTAATCTGATTTTCCATTACATATTTTTGAAGCCTATCTTTCTCAGGCCCCTGTCCTACCAGGACAAATGCAACAGGCAAATTTTCAAAGTATCTGGCAGATTCAATAAAATAATCCAAAGCATTTGCAATTCCATGAGACCCTGCGTAACCTACAATAAAATAACCCTCTTCTCTTAATCTTTCGATGACCGTCATGTGCTCCGATGGCAGAGGGACATCAAGAGTTTCCCATTCATCCGTATCGATACCATTGGGAATATATGCAAATTTTTCAGGAACCAGGCCTCTGCTCACCATATAATCTAAAGCCTTAGGTAGTACCGATACAACCCTGTCGGCATGTTTATATGCAAAGTCTTCAGCCTTCTGCAAAATTACGATAAACGGGTGCCATTTCGACATACCTCCCAGCTCCATGGGAGTCAGAGGCCACAGGTCGTGTACCTCAAAAACCAATTTAGCCCCCGAAAAATTGGCGATGCGGTAAGCAGGATAAATATCCAAAGGGTAGGTAGAGGAAGCTATTACCGCATCGGGCTTTATATCTTCAGCCACTTTCCTGCTGATTCTAAATAACTTCCACACAAAAGAAAACATATTCACTACCCTTTTTACGCCGTTACCCTTGTAGGTCGGCGTTTTGAGCCATACATATTTTATACCATCTATGACTTCTTCTTCAAGCCCTTTTACTACACAAGGATTTTTACTCCTTAAATGTGAGTATGAAGCAGCCACCACCATAACCTTATGCCCGCTTCTTAACCATTCCCTGGCAAGATAATACGGCCTGTACTCCATTCCGTGGGTCGGGGATCCGGCGTAATGGTTGATATATAAAATATTCATGCTAACACCTCAATAAATGAGTTGAAATTTTTATAAACCTCTTTTAACTTTTCACTCTCTTTGCCCCAACTGTAATTCTCGAAAATCCATTTTCGGCCGTGTTCTCCCATCTTTCTTGCAAGTTCATCATTTTCCAGCAAATACCGTATCTTTTGGGCAATGGCCTCGGGATCCAGCGGGTTGACGGATAATCCACAGCCGCTCTTATTGATTATTTCTTCCCACAATGGAAAATTCGAGGCAACAATCGCCAGCCCAGCTGCCATATACTCAAACATCTTATTGGGCAGCGCCATAATATGATTGGGCTCCGGATGCAGGGTGATTATGCCAACCTTAACGCTGCACAATATATCTCTGACCTTGGCTCTATCCACAAATCCGTAATACCTAACTTTTTTCCATCCATCTAGTTTTTTTACTTCTTCTTCCAATTCCCTGCTTTCAAAACCACCCGCCAAATGCAACGTGGTGTCCACAAACTCCAGCGCCTTTATCAGCTCGATAATGCCCCTGCCTTTGCTTATCCCCCCGATATAACAGATATCATTGTTTCTCTTGTCCCAATCACAAACCGAAGTAAATTCATCCAGGAGAGGATAATTATTGACATCAACCGTATTGGGATTCAACTTTAAGAACCTGTCCCGTATATACGGTGTGGCTGTGATTACCACGTCGAATTTCCTAGCAGCGTAATTTTCATAAATCTCAAATACCTTTGAAAAAATTTCCCTGCTAAAACCCTTTAAATAAGGCTTGCTCATAATCTGCCTGGGTACATCCTCATGAGCATCGTAAATCACCCTTTTGCCCAACCTTTTTAATTTAAGTGCCTTGGGTATAAATTCCGGGTCATGGAAATGGTACACATCCGCATTTAACTTTAACGCAATCTCAAAGGCTTTATTGACTAAAAAGAACATCCTCTCTATTCGATTTTTAACCTTCGGAAGGGGAATTATATGGACACCATCCACAACCTCTTCTTTATCATGCCGGGCTACAAGATATACCTCATAGCCTGCATCGGCAAGTGCCTTGCATTCTTTGTAAAAAATCCTGATATCAAAACACGGATGAGCAGTGGTTATGTGGCAAATCCTGAGTTTTGCTTTGCCCTCCCTTATTTCCTGTGCTTTTTTATCAAGTTTATCAACTTGTGTTTTATCAACCCGTGAGTTATTCAAAAACAGCATAAAAATTGGTATCACCACCATTGTATATAAATTCAGCCTGCCAATTACCACTTTCATAAAATACTTAAAGCCCCTCTATCACTTCTTGGTAAACCGATATAATCTTTGAAGCAACCTTTTCCCATGTATAATTTTCCATAACATGTTTTTTGGCTTTTTCACCAACATCCCGGGCTTTTTGAGGATTGTTCAATAAGAACTCCAAAACCTCCGCTAAACTATCAACGTCCTGCGGCCTGACAAGAAAACCCGTCTCTCCATCTTCTATAACATCTTCTATTCCCTCTCCTTGGCAGGCAATTACCGGCTTCCCACATGCCATGGCTTCAAGATAAACTATTCCAAAGCCTTCACTCCAGCTGGGCAACGAAAAGATATCGGCGTTGCACATATACCTTATCACTTCATCATTTGGCTGTTTACCCAGAAATTCAACATTTCTGATTATACCTAATTTTTCCGATAAGTCCAATAAAGAACCTTTCTCCGGCCCATCACCAATCACCAAGTATTTAACATCAGGGTATTTAGGCAAAAGCCTGGATAAAGCAAGTAAATTGAAATCAATCCCTTTTGTTTTAATCAGGTTGGACACGCTTAAAATAATCTTTTCATTGCCGCAAGTACCAGTATTTTTAGCTAATAAAGCTATCTGCTCAATCCTGTTCTTATTTATCCCATTATTTATTACTCTTATTTTATCAGAAAATCCAATCTCTACCTCCGCAACTCTTTTCAATTTTCCGCTTACAGTAATGACAATATCAGCATTTTCGAAAACCCTGCTCAAAGACTTCCTGCACCCATGCCCTTTATATATCGTATGCTGCAAATCCTGCCCATGAATGGTTACCACAAAAGGCTTTTTTAATTCTTTGCTTACCAGCATTGCAGCATACCCGTCCGGTAAAGCTACATGGGCATGGATGATATCAAACCTAAAACTCTCGTACAGCTGCCGGATTAATTTCCTTATTCCCCAGTACATCCTTAAGCCTGAAGAAGCAAAAAATACATCCCTCGGAAAAGCCACATACCTGGGATAGTATACCTCCACACCATCACGCACTTCCCTAAACGGTACCTTCGAGTACCGATACCACTTACTGCTAATTTTATTCAATGGAAAAAAAGATAACGGCACGGGCGACACAACCTTAATCTCGCAGCCCTGCCTAATCAGCTCTTTAACCTGCTCGTGAACAAAAATTCCCGACAAAAAATTAAAGGATGATGGATACATATGGGATAATACCAAAACTTTCATTCCCACAGGTCCCCCATGCATCTTTTAGTATCAAATACCTTCTCACATTTTGAGAATCTCTATTATTTGCCCGGCAGCATTACCTCGACCATAAATATAATCGGTCTTAAATAGCTCATTTCCTTCACTCGCAATACCTTTATAGGCGATGTATAAGTCACCCGCATCTACCAGTTTATTCCACCCTATATCTATCAATTCCCTCCAGCCGGTGTCAGGCATAACAACTAAAACCCTTTTGCCAGAAAAATAGGCCTCCTTTTGCAAACCTCCACTGTCGGTTATTACCATAAAGCATCTTCCCAGCAGCCCCATTATGCCAAGATAATCAACCGGCTCTATCACAGAAACACCATCTAGCAAAGGTTCAAACCCAAACTGGCTTATCATTTTTCTGGTCCTTGGATGCATTGGAAATACCACATCGATCTCTCTGGCAATTCGTGAAAGGCCATCCAGTATGCCCTTTAGTTTTTCAGGATTATCGGTATTAAAATCTCTATGAATGGTGCACAAGATGTATTCATTCTCTCTTAATCCCAGCCTCTCAACTATTTCATAATTAAAGTGAGCCTTCATCTTTAAATACAGGTCATACATTATATCTCCAACAAAATACACTCCATCCTTTATATTTTCCCTCTCGAGGTTTTTCACTGCAAGCTCCGAGGGACAAAAAAGATACTGCGATACATGGTCAGTGACTACTCTGTTTATCTCTTCAGGCATATCTTTGGGCTGCTGCCTTATGCCCGCTTCAACATGCGCTATTTTTATCCTGAGCTTAGAGGCAGCTATCGCTCCCGCCAACGTCGAATTGGTATCACCATATAGCAAGACAACATCCGGACTTTCTTTTAGCATTACCTTTTCAAGCTCAACTATCATTTTTCCCGTCATTTCACCGTGGCTTGAAGCCCTAATTCCCAGGTTGTATTCTGGTTTTCTCATATGCAGTACGTCAAAAAAAACTCCCGACATACTGTCATCATAGTGCTGTCCCGTATGAACTACTACTTCTTTTATGTCGTGAAACTTGCCGATTTCATTTTGAATGACAGCCTCTTTTATAAACTGCGGCCTTGCTCCTACAACAGACAGTATTTTCACTCAATCCTCACCTTCAAAAATTTATTCCACCCGTCGCAAATAGACACCGGCTCTTTACTGATTCTCAAGGAGCTGTTCCTCAGGTACATCCCTTATCTCCCTTGCAGGATTGCCAAAGTAAATCTTACGGGCTTTAACATCGTGCGTTACCACGCTTCCTGCCCCAACAAAGCCCTCCTCTTCTATTACCTTGCCAGGCAGAATGGTCGCCTGGGCCCCTATCCTACCTCCGCGCTTCACTGTCACTCCCTTGAAATATTTAAAGCGCTCCTTGCCTCGCCCGGCAAAATTGTCATTGGATGTCACCACGCCCGGTGCTATAAACACATCATCTTCCAGCTCCGAATAGGCGGTAATATAGGCGTTGGTTTCTAATTTGCATCGTTTTCCAATACGGCAGTAGTTCTCAACCGCAACACCGCGGCCGATAATGGTCTCTTCTCCAATAGTTGCCCTCTCCCTTATGGTTACCAGGTCGGCTATCAAGACACGGGAGCTTATATGGCAGCCCCTGTAAATTACAGTTCCCGCACCTATGAGGCACCCATCCCCAATATATGCGGGAGCAAGGTCACTGGAAGAAACCTCCGTACCGGGTTTAACCGCACTTCTGGGGGAACGCATGGGCATCTTCCCAATAACCGTTCCATCCTCTATCCTTACAAAGCTGCCAATCTTCGTACCGGGATGTATAACCACATTGCTCCCGATAACGCAACCATCCCCTATTTCCACATCCTCGTGTATGACTGTAAACATGCCAATTTTTACATCCTTACCTATCCTGGCACTGGGGTGAATATACTGCATTACAAAATCCTCCTTCTTTTGTCCACTCCAACCATATCAAGCGTAGAAAAGTCCTCCAAAGGAAGCTCAACGGGCAGGCCTGTTTTAACAGACTTGTAGGCCGCCAGTATAATTTCCAGGGCTTTTTTGCCCTCCTCACCATCAACAGCAGGCCTTCTATCCTCGCGCACAGCTTTAATCATATCCGCAAATAACGGCGCATGGCCAAATCCATAAACATTATCCGGATTTTCCCCATACTCCCGCATAACCTGTTCCTCATCATCCAACCCGTCGCCAAACTTCCATACCTCTATATGGTTGAGCGCAATCCCGCCGAGACAAACTGTCCCTTTTTCTCCAAATATGCTCAATGTCTCTTCTAAATTCTTTGGAAATACGCACACACTACCTTCCACAATGCCAATTGCACCATTCTTGAAACGAATAATTATAGCTGCACAATCCTCCCCCTCAATGGGCCTCAAAAAAGTATCAGCCTGGGCGTACACCGTCTGGGCTTCTCCCAGGAACCACTGAAGGAGGTCTATGTTGTGAGTGCACTGGTTCATCAAGGCTCCTCCATCCAAAGCCCATGTCCCTCTCCAGGAAGCCTGGCGATAATAATTTTCATCGCGGTTCCAGCGAATGGAGGCTACTCCATGAATCAATTTCCCAAACCTCCCCGCCTCGTAAGCCGAACGCAGCTTTTGCACGGCCAGGTTAAACCTATTTTGAAATGATACGCACAATTTGCGGTTGTATTTCTTTGATGCCTCTATCATGGCATCGGCATCTTTAATGGACAAAGCCATCGGCTTCTCCACAATAACGTGTTTGCCGGCCTGCAGAGCCTCTATGGCAATCCGCGCATGGTAACCGCTTTCGGTTGCAATGTTCACTATTTGAATTTCGGGATCCATAAGGAGCTTCTCATAATCGGTGTATTTCTTTACATCCATTTCCTGCCCCATACAATCGTTATAGCGTTTTACCGCTGCCTCCATCCTTTCCGGTATCAGGTCACATACCGCTTTGAGCACTGCATCACTGCTGTTTTTTGCAATACCTTCCACATGTTTCCCCGATATACGGCCGCATCCAATAATGCCAAAATTGATTTTCTCGTTCATTCATTATCCCCTTTCGAAAAATTCTCGAATAGCCTGTATTATGTACTGCTGCTTTTCTTCTTCCAATTCAGGATAAAGCGGTAGGGCTAGCGCTTGTTCACACAGCTCTTCGGCAACAGGGAAATCACCCTTGCTGTACCCGAGCCCTTTATATGCCGGCTGCAAATGTAAAGGCAGCGGGTAATATACGCCACATCCTATACCTTTTTGTTTTAAATAGCTGAGCAATTCATCCCGCTTGGAAGTTGCCAGCACATATAAATGATAAACGTGGCGGCCGTAAGGAGCTTCGTACGGGGTTCGAACAGGCAAATCTTTAAATGCCTCAGTATATACAGCGGCTTTTTGCCGTCTGGCCTCATTCCATTTATCCAAATATTTTAACTTAACGCGCAAAATCGCAGCCTGAATTTCATCTAACCGGCTGTTATACCCCAAACACTCATGGTAATACTTTTTCGGACTTCCATGCACCCTCAGCAAACGTATTTTAGCATTTAGCTCGTCATCCGATGTAACCACCATCCCGCCATCTCCATATCCTCCAAGGTTTTTGGTAGGGAAAAATGAGAAGCAGCCTGCATCCCCTATAGAACCAGCGGGCCTTCCCTTATAGGTAGCTCCTATAGCCTGACATGCATCTTCAATCACTTTAAGGCCGTACTTTTTGGCAATCTCTAAAAGCGGATCCATATCCACCATCTGGCCAAATATGTGAACAGGAATAATGGCCTTAGTCCGTTCAGTTATTTTTTCTTCAATCTGATTTACATCCATACAGTATGTCAGAGGGTCAATATCAACGAATACGGGACGGGCTCCCACTCGCGAAATGCATTCAGCCGAAGCAAAAAAGGTAAAAGGTGAAGTAATTACTTCATCTCCCGGACCTATGCCCAGAGCATCCAGCGTTAAAACCAGCGCATCGGTACCATTGGCCACACCTATACCGTATTTATTCCCTGTATACTGCGCAATTTCCTCCTCTAGTGCTTTAACATTTGGTCCCAAAATAAATTGACCACTTTTAAGGACTTTTTCAATTGAATCATGGAGTTCTTCCTTAATCATTTCGTACTGCTTTGTCAAGTCAATTAATGAAATATTCATCATACCACTACCACCTTCTTACACTATTTTTCCTAACAATCCTATCAGAACATTAAAGCCTGCTTGTTAAAAACAAGGAATCACAACATCCCATCGCATGATTAGAAATCACCCAAGTACGCACCGCCTGCTTTACTGCACGAGGTTCTTACATATACACATTACAACAAAATCCAAGAATTACCTCTAACCCAAACGTATAAAAAGCTCAAACTCTCTTCATAACTTATACACCTTGTTGGCCGTATCTACTACACCTTTAGTAGCATTTCTTGTATCAAACACTAAACGTGCATGCTTGACCACCCAGTCATAGTCTATAACAGTATGCCCAGTAGTGATTATCACCAGATCAGCGCTTGATACCACCTCTTCAGTCAGCTCTACAGAAGTATAATGCCTACCTTTCCAGGTAAACTCCGGTACATACGGATCATGATACGATACAAGAGCTGCTTCTTCTTCCAACAGGCTTAATACCTTCAATGCAGGTGATTCCCTTATATCATCTATGTCGTTCTTATAGGCTACTCCCAAAAGAAGAATCTTCGAGCCGCTCATCGCTTTTTTCTGTTTATTCAAAAGCTTCATGGCACGCTCCACAACATATTCAGGCATGTAATTGTTGATTTCCCCTGCAAGTTCAATAAGCCGGGTATGATAATCATACTCTCTTGCTTTCCAGGTAAGATAAAACGGGTCTATTGGGATGCAGTGTCCACCAAGCCCGGGGCCGGGATAAAAAGCCATAAATCCGTACGGCTTGGTCTTGGCCGCTTCAATAACCTCCCAAACATCAATACCCATTTTATTGCACAATATAGCCATTTCATTCGCTAAAGCTATGTTTACATGGCGGAATATATTTTCAAGCAGCTTCTCCATCTCGGCCACCCGGGGACTGGATACAGTAAAAACCTCCCCTTCCAGCACATTGCGGTACATAGTGGCCGCAACTTCTGTGCAGTATTTCGTAACCCCTCCAACCACCTTAGGTGTATTCTTGGTATTATACTGCTTATTCCCCGGATCCACACGTTCAGGCGAAAAGGCAAGGAAAAAGTCCCGCCCGCAAACAAGGCCGGTAGATTCCAGAATGGGCTTCACTACCTCCTCGGTCGTACCAGGATAAGTAGTGCTCTCGAGAACCACTAGCATTCCTCTATGCAACCGCTTTGCAATTTCTCTGGTTGAAGCCTCCACATAGGAAATGTCTGGCTGCTGATGCTTGTCCAGTGGAGTTGGCACACATATGGCCACCGCATCAACTTCTGAAATACGATCATAATCGGTGGTAGCTTCTAATTTCCCAGAAAAAACTAATTCTTTTAATTCCGCATCAACTACATCTCCGATGTAATTGATACCACTATTAACCATATCAACTCGTTTCTGCTGTATATCAAAGCCCAAAACTTTATAACCCGATTTGGCCTTCTCTACAGCAAGGGGTAATCCCACATAACCCAAACCAATTACCCCTATTACCGCTTTCTTTTGGTTAAATTTATCAATCAATTCTTGTGCAACTCTATTATCTGATAATATGTTAGCCTTCCTCATTGTTCATCTTCTCCTCCATTGTAACTATTTATCGCAAATATATTCAAAGATCAAAAAACATTAAATATTAATTAACCTGAAATTCTTTTCAAACAGCATGTTTTTGCAAAGGTCTATATGTTGGTACTATTTGCTCTATACTAGCAATCAATTCCTCATCTGAACCCATAATCACACTCTTAAGCTTCTCAAGCTCCTTTTTTAAAGCATCTAGGTCCGTAAACACCGGCTTGCATACAAAAATCTTCTCATGCTTAGTGGCAGTAAGGCTTTCTTCTGCCATAAGAAGTTCTTCACATAATTTTTCACCTGGCCTTAAACCTGTAAACTCAATCTTTATATCCACATCAGGCTCAAAACCTGATAACCGGATAAGGTCCCGAGCCAGGTCAAGTATCTTAACTGGTTCACCCATATCAAGAACAAATATCTCGCCACCTTTGGCCATAGCTCCTGCCTGTATCACAAGCTGCACTGCCTCGGGTATGGTCATAAAATATCGTTTTATTTCGGGATGAGTAACTGTAACCGGTCCGCCTTCTTCTATTTGCTTCTTAAATATAGGAAGTACACTTCCATCACTGCCCAGTACATTGCCGAACCTGACTGCTACAAATTCCGTCTTACTGTGAGCATCCAAAGCCTGTATTATCATTTCAGCTATACGTTTTGTGGCACCCATTACATTTGTGGGATTAACCGCTTTATCAGTTGATATAAGTACGAAACGCTTTGTACCGTATTTATGAGCACATTCAGCTACATTGAGCGTTCCAAAGACATTATTCTTTATGGCCTCGGTAGGATTACTCTCCATAAGCGGTACATGTTTGTGCGCCGCTGCATGGAAAACAACGTCGGGACGATATTTATCGAAAATGGCCTCCATTCTGGCACGATCCCGCACCGACGCTATCAGCACCCTCTGATCAAGGTAAGGATAACGACGCAAAAGCTCCTGATGCAGCATATACGCATTATTCTCATATATATCAAGTATAAGTAACTGTTTTGGCTCAAACCTGGCTACTTGCCTGCAAAGCTCCGAACCAATAGAACCACCTCCACCAGTCACCAACACAACTTGCCCTTTTAGATACTGAGAAATCTCCTCCAGGTCCACCTTAACTGGCTCCCTGCCTAGCAAGTCTTCGATTTGTACATCACGAATATGATTTATTGTAACTTTTCCGTCAATAAGCTCATACACTCCTGGAAGAATTTTAAGTTTACACGTCGTTTTTTTGCATTCATTAAATATTTCTTTTATCTCTCTCTTAGGAGCAGAGGGAATAGCTATTATAATTTCATCAATCCCCTTTTGTTTTGCAATCTTTTGTATTGATTCCCTCCCACCATATACAGGCACACCCAGAATCTTAGACTTATGTTTGGCTTTATCATCATCAATAACCGCAACAGGTTTTAATCCCATCTCAGGATGATTTTTAAGTTCCCTAATTACAATTGCTCCCGCTTCACCAGCTCCAACTATCATTACTCTCTTATAATCCTTATCCCCGTTGTTATATACAATGCGAATCCTCTTAAATATACGGTAACTGAGTCGATGACCTCCTATAAGTAGCATACAAAAAAATGAATACAAAAAAAATACTCCTATGCGTATTCTGAAATCCCACCATAGTAACAAACATAAATAAATCACAATTGGAGCACTAATACATGCCAAAACAATCTTGATAAACTCATCAAGACTGGCATACTTCCAAAGACTGTTGTAAAGATGAAAAATATAATAAATAGGAATACTAATTAATGTAAATATCAAACAAAGCATAAAAAAATTATCACTTAGATTTCTCGGTATATCACCCTCATATATTATAAAAAATGACATAACTATAGCCAAATTTATACATGCTATGTCAAAAATTATTAACTTTATCTTTTTCTTTAGGTTACTTATATTTATGTTCGCACTCATACAACTCCCCTGCTTTTAAATTTTGCAATATCAATTAAATTTTTATTTAAATTATGTAAACCACATAACTTTAGCTACTCACTCTTTTATTAAACAATACTTTAACTCTCTCTTATTTTTTTACTTTAAAAAAGCAAACTTTTCCCTTTCCCACTCCCTAATCGTGGGATTCAAATAGTTCCCCTACTATGACCTCCCTCGGAAAACATTTTGCGCCGAAACAGCAAAACTTTCCTCGGGATTTTGTCCATATAGCTCACTTAAATTTTACAATGTATATCAAAGTGTGTCAATCACAATTGATTTATCAATATTTACCAGAATAACTTTTAAGTAACGGCCTACACAACTATTAAACACACAAAACCCGGGCCTTTCACCCGCTCCATCTGTCAACCAGGTGAGCGCCCAGGTCAATGCGCTTTTCCCTGCCGAGAAATTGAATCCGCACCTTTACCCGTTTTTTACGGGCATCAAACCTCTCTATAATACCTTCCAGGCCCTTTAAAGGACCGCTTATGACGACGATGCGCTCGCCTTCCTTGTACACTTCGGAGAAGCCTATCGTTTCTCCCTCGGCGGTCAGCGCAAGGATGACGGCCATCTCTTCATCCCTTATTGGCACCGGCTCGGATTCATCCTTCAAAACGCCGTACACCCTTGGCAACCCTGACAGCTTATAATATACATCGGTGTTCATCACTGTTTTTACCAGCACATAGCCGGGAAACAGCTTCTTGGTTATCTCATAAACCTTGCCCTGCCTTCTCTCTATAAGCTTCCTTTTGGGAATCAAAATCTCTATATTCTCATCAGGATACAGCACATTAATCAATCGCTCAAAGTTTTCTTCCTGGCCGGTTTCGACAAAAATGGCATACCATTTCATCTCCGGTTCAACTTCCATATCCACAGCGATCCCCTCAACCCCTCAGCGTGAAGTAGCATACGTTAAAAACCGAATATCCTCATCCTGGGCTTATACCTTCTCGGGGGCTCTGTGGAAACCATCTTACCTTCCAGTATATGATAAGGCGTAATGCCGACTATCCTTCGCACCTGTTCCTCATCCAGCCAACTTTTTAGCTGCTCAACAGCTCTTTTCATGTAAGGCCCCCTTGTACCGTCGGAATGGGCGTCTGTGCCCAGCACATGCCCCATGCCGTGCGTCAGCAGTATTCGGGCACACCGCTTCACTTGCTTCCCAAAAAGCCCGGTTATGCTGCCGGTGTTGATCTGGCACAGGCAGCCCAAATCCACCAAACGATAGAGCATATTAGGGTCACGCATGATCGCAAGGTTCCTCTCAGGATGGGCGATTATTGGTATAAACCCCATAAGCCTGAGCCTGTATATAAAATCCTCGGCGTACAGCGGCACCTCACCCATGGGGAGCTCTACCAAAATATAGGGGGTGGCGTTTATGGTCAACCTTTCAAGCCCTCCTGCTTTAATGAATGAGGGGTCCATAAACACCTCTGCTCCCAAAAAAATATCGAGGTCCATCTGCTGCGCATCCAGCACGCGCTGAAGCTGCTGTCTCTGGCGCTCGACACCCCGTACAAAGGCATCGATGTTTCTTGCATCCAGGCAGTGCGGCGTGGCTACAATGGCATCTATTCCCTCCTTGACAGCCACAGCCGCCATTGAAAGCGCCTCACCTATAGAGCCGGCACCGTCATCCACTTCGGGCAGTATATGGCAGTGGAGATCCAGCATTACAGCTCCATACCCTCGCTTCTTGAGACTGAAATCCCATCCACCGAAAGCGGTTTTTCCACCGTAGACTTCCTGCGCCTCTTTTTCCTGCCATGTTCATCGTAATAGTAATAATAGTAGTAATAATAGCCTCCCCGTCTGTCGGTCGGAACGCCGTTTAATACAACGCCCAGTATCCTGGCGTTCACCTTCTGCAGGCTGGCCTTGGCCTGGACAGCAGCATCAAAGGTGGTCAAACCATAACCCGCTACCAGCACCACACCGTCTACGTACTGGGACAGCACAGCAGCATCGGTGACCGGAAGCACCGGCGGCGTATCTATGATGATCACGTCGTAATCTTCCCTCACCTTATCCAGAAACTCCTTCATCCTTTGTGAACCGAGAAGCTCGGAAGGATTTGGAGGCTTGGGCCCACTGGTTATGACCTCTAAATTTTCTACCTCGGTCACATTGGTAATCTCGCTGTATTCAAGCCCTTCCACCAGGATATTGGTAAGGCCTTTTATGTTTACCAGGCCAAACATCCTGTGAATAGAAGGCTTCCGCAAGTCACAGTCTATGAGAAGCACCCTGCGATTGGCTTCAGCCATGGCTATGGCCATATTGGCGGCCGTAGTGCTCTTGCCCTCGGCAGGCCCGCTACTGGTTACCAATATTACCTTTATCTTGCGGTCAGTGGATGAAAATTCGATATTGGTCCTCAAAATCCTGTAAGCCTCTGCGACAGGCGATTTTGGGTCTGCATGAATTGCCAACCTTGTAGATTTCAACATCTATACACCTCACAAACCTTTTACTGTTCCTCATACATTGGAATGACCCCTAGCACAGGCAGCTCAAGGTACCTTTCAATATCCTCCGACATTTTGATGGTGTTATCAAGGTATTCTATAAGAAATATCAGACCCAGCCCCAGCATAAGCCCTAGCACTCCTGCTATGGCTATGTTAAGGAGCGGCTTGGGTTTAACCGGTTCCTGTGGAACCTTGGCTACATCGATTACCTGCACATTGTCCAGCTTCATGATGTCCACTACTTCCCTCATAAAGACCTCAGCGATGGCATTGGCAAGGTCGGTGGCAAAGCCGGGGTCTGTATCCTCTACCGTTATGCGTATGATCTCGGTCTCACCCTCTGAAGTTACAGTGATCTTTTCCCGCAAATCAGCAGGCTTTAAATCAAGCTGCAGCTTCTCGATGACCTTGTCCAAAACGCGGTCGCTCTTTGCAATTACGCTGTATGTCTTGACAAGCTTTTGATTTGCCAGTATGTCATTGTACTCGATGGTATTGGCCTGGCTGTTTTGAGTCTTACCCACCATGAGCGTGGTAGAAGTCTCGTATACCTCATCCAACAAAAAAAAGCTCACCACAGCGCTTACAAGTACGGATAATAAAGTAACCACAATGATAAATCCCAATCTTTTGCGAATAATTTCAAATAAATCTCTAAGCTCCATTTCCTCGTTTAAAGCCATAGGTTCCACCCTTTCCCCATCTCACACCGTATTTCGAATTAATTATAGCACAGTCGACAAAGAAAGGGAATACAAAAAGGCGGATTTTTAATCCACCTTTTTCCTGCCCACTGCAGCAAATTAGTCAGTCGTATATGGGAATATCCTGTATTGTCTTGACAAATTTCTCTTATTCAATGCGATAAACCAGTGTAACCGTTGCGCTTACCTCTATTTCCCCTTCGGATATGGGAACCGTCCAGGCAGCATCGGCGGCTTTTTGGGCACTCTCCAGCTCTACGTAATTTCTTTGATAGCGGTAAAGCTCTGGTGGAGCCGAACCCTCGTATATGGCTACCATGTTTTTAAGCTTTACACCGGCCTGCTGAGCCATCACTTCAGCCCTTCCTTTAGCTTGGTCGACAGCCTTTTTCAGAGCCTCTTTGTAAGCCGCTTCCTGGTCCTGAAGGCCAAAGTATATGCCATAGGAATAGTTGGCCCCTTCCTCGTGTACATTGCTGAGCACCTCTCCCACCTTCTCGACGTCTCGTACTGTGACTTTCACCGTATTGGTAACACGATATCCTTCCAGAATGCTTTTATTGTTTATATACTTATACTGCGGGAAAACTTGATAGTTGGAAGTCTGTATGTCTTTCTCCTCTATGCCCATTGCTTTTAATTTATTTACTATCTTTTCCATAGTTTTGGCATTTTCCTGCTGGGCCGCCTTGGCATCTTTCAAAATAGTCTCCACTCCCACATTGATATATGCCACATCAGGTTTTAACGTGACCTTATCGGTCCCCAAGACGGTGAGAATATTTTCTTTTACATACACGTTTTCAGGGTTAGTGACGTTCACTACAGGAGTATCTTTAAGGAACACCGCCCCTGCAGAGACACCTAAACACGCCACCACCAGCACTATTATGATAGCAATCAAAAATTTATTGTTCATGGTCCGCACTCCCATCTTCACTATTTTCAATTTTTTTACCACTTTTGAGCCTTGCTGCAACAGCCGGTCTAATGACAATGCTCCACAGCATCCATGCCACGGCAGCCAGCACCACCAGATAAGGCACAGCGCTCACTAAAAATACCACCAGATCAGCGAACAGCTTGCCAATGCTCTCCCAGGACTTTATAAACCCGTTTATTATCCTGTCGCCCCAGGTTATGGGCTCGGGCTCCTCCTTCTTGATCTCCCGTACCTCATACACATCAACAGAGACACGCGAGTACTGCACCATGTTATCCCACTGTTTAAGCGTGCCGGTGTAGTTCTCAATCTCGTAGCGCACGCGGGAAAGCTCGCGCTCTAACTCTATGATGTCCTGCAGCTTCTCGGCTTTGCTGAGCAGGGTGAGCAGCCTTTCCTCCTGGAGCTTCAATGACTTGAGCCTAGCCTCCACATCCAGGTACTGGCCGGTTATGTCCTCGCCCCTTATCTGCCTGCTGGTCACGTTGCCCAGCTCGACCATGTCTCCTATAAACGAATCAAAGGACTTTGAAGGCACGCGTATCTCAAAGTGCGCCCTGCGGTTGGACACCTGGCCCTGGTAAGTGGGTTTGCCCTGGATCTCGGAGGACTCAATATATCCCAGGTATACGTTCACCCTCCCGATTATCTCGTTCACCGTGCGGTCAAATTCCGTAGTCTCCATGCTGAGGTAAGCCGAGCGTATAATTTTTCTCTCGACCCCTGCCTGTGCTCCTGCCGAAGCTTGTGCAAACCCAGAGATCTGGACAGCCAGTTTATTTTGCTCTGATGCCCACTGGCTGTCGGAAAGCGCTGCGCTTTCGTCTGCCTTATCCTGGGCCTGCTCAGCCACTTCGGGTTCCATCTCACCTTTTACACCGGCGCCCGCGCTGTCTGAAGCCCATTTGGCATCAGGCGCCATACTGTTGCTTGCGCTGTCGTAACCCTGGTAGCCAGCCTCCTCATTGGAGTCCGCCTTGTAGTCGGCCGTCCTCTGGGCAGCGTCATAAAGCGGCGGAGCAGCCTCTTGAGAAGCCGTTTCCCGGTCATACACTCCCCCGCCACCCCATAATCCGCCCAGCGCCATAGCCGCTCCAAAAACCAGTACCACGGCGGCAGCCACGCCAGCAACAACCCTTCGGTTAACTCTCCACCTGATTTTTCTGACCATACCCGCACTCTCCTCCCCCTTCAACCTATCGATGAGACAGCTGCAAAAGCCGGAAGGCAGTTCCACATCCTCCAGCCCAGCGCACATCTCCCTTACTTTGAGAATGGCACTATATTCCTCCCGGCATCGAGGGCACTCGCTCAAATGCTGCTGCATCTCGGATATCAAAGAGCCATCGAGCACGCCATCTACATATGCCGATATATTTTCCCTGCACTGTCTGCAGTCCATATCCCCTGCCCCCTTTCACCTTTACAGACGAAGGAAGAGGGAGAAAAGTTGCAAAAAACTGTGGTATAAATTAAAAATCGCTGACCTTCTCGATCTCAACCCGCGGCAGCATGCTTTCAAACCCATCGAGGGTGCAAAGAAGGGTGCCCTCCCTCATCACCGACGCCGTAGCGGCCGCCACCCCATAGCGCAGCATGTCTTCCAGACCGGCTCCCTCCTTAAGCGCAAGGCAGAACCCCGCTACCATGGAATCGCCTGCTCCGGCCGTGCCCTTCACCTCCACAGCGATTGGGTGGGCGTAATATGCCTCGTTTTCGTCTATGATCATGGCTCCCCGGCTTCCCATGGACACCCCAACTATGCGCACTCCCCTCTCGATAAACCCTCTGGCGGCCCTGACTATTTCACCGTGGGTGGTAAGGGTTTTGCCCACCGCCTTTTCAAGCTCATACAGGTTGGGCTTTATCATATAGGGCTGCGCTTTGATACCTTCAAGCAAAAGCTCACCTTCAGCATCCAGCACGCATATGACACCGTGCCTGTTTGCCCGCTCCATAAGGTCCTTATAGATGGAAGTGGGCACTCCCCTGGACACACTTCCGCTGAAGACCATCATGCTGCTCTTTGCGGCGTATATGTCGATTTTGTCCATGAGCTCTTGGATGTGCTGTGGCGAAACGGGATGGCCGCTCTCGTTGATCTCGGTGACCACGCCCTGAGATAGGTCAAACACCTTGAGGTTGACCCGCACCTCGCCCTCGACCTCCACAAAGTCGTAGGGTATGCCCGCCCTGTCCAGCAGCTCCCTTATCATGTGCCCCCTTTCGGTATAGTTAAAGCCTGTGCAAAACGCCTTTTGGCTCAGTTGGTGAAGCGCCACGGCCACGTTTATGCCCTTGCCGGCAGCGTCCATGCGGCTGTCTATGATCCTGTTCAGCCCGCCGTAGATGAACCTCTCCACGGTAACCATCCTGTCAATGCAGGGATTGAGCGTAACGGTCGTTATCATAACGGGTGTTCCTCCTCAAACCTCAACTTTTTAGAGCATAATCGCAATATCACGACCCATTCATATCTTTTATCTCTCATTATAGAAGCTTGTTATAAACAGCTTGACAGATTGACAGCTTGAATAACTAGAATAAACAGGTCAATGGCTCATTGATAATACTCATTGATAATTATAACGGCATAACGATTATGACTTTCAAGAGACAAATTCCGTTCAATTGACCAGGTTTTCCACAAATGACCAGGCATGCTACGAAATATTAAAAAACCGGGCAGCCTTTGCAGGGCGCCCGGTTTTTTAAAAGGCTATTCTCCCTGTGCCTCACGCCTGGCCTGCTCCACGATTTTGGCGCTTATGTTGGCCGGCACCTCCTCATACCGCACAAAGGTGAGCTTGAAGCTCCCGCGGGCCTGGGTCATGGAGCGCAGGTCGGTGGCATAGCGGAACATCTCGGCCAGCGGCACCTCGGCATCCACCTTTTGCAGCCCGTTCCCCAGGGGCGTCATGCCCAGTATGCGACCGCGCCTGCGGTTCAAATCGCCTATGATATCGCCCATATATTCATCGGGTATTATGACTTCAGCGTGCATGATGGGTTCAAGCAGTACGGGGTCGGCCTGCTCCAGCTTCTTGTAGGCCAGGTATGCGGCAATCTTAAACGACATTTCAGAGGAGTCCACCGGGTGATATGAGCCATCGTAGAGGGTGGCCCTTATTCCCACCATGGGGTATCCAGCCAGCACGCCCTTTTGCATGGCCTCGATCAAACCCTTTTCAACCGCGGGTATATACTGGCGCGGCACAACGCCGCCCACTATCTTGTCAACAAACTCAAACCGCTGTTCATCGGGGTTGGGCAGCGGCTCAAACTCGATCCACACATGGCCGTACTGCCCGTGTCCGCCCGTCTGCTTCTTGTGCTTGCCCTCTGCCTTTATGGATTTGCGAATGGTCTCGCGGTACGGCACCTTGGGCTCTTTAAATACCGCATTCACTCCGAATTTATTCTTCAAACGGCTGGCAATCACATCGAGATGCACTTCTCCCGTTCCAGAGATGAGGGTTTCGCCCGTTTCGGCGTTCTGCTCGATTCTGAAGGTGGGGTCTTCTTCCATGAGCCTGTTCAAGCCTGTGAATACCTTTTCCTCTTCTCCCTCTTTTTCTGCGTTAACTGCCATGGAAATACAAGGTTCTGGGAATTGAAAGCCTTCATATACGATGGGATATGCCGGATCACAGAGCGTATCGCCTGTAGCCGTATTTTGAAGCTTGGCAAGTGCGCCTATATCGCCTGCCGTCAATTTGTCCACCGCAATCTGCTTTTTACCTCTCAGGATGTATAGGTTTCCGGTCTTTTCGCCCTTTTCCTTGTTTGCATTGTACAGGTTCATTCCGTTTGTGAGCTGGCCAGACATGACTTTAAAGAGTGAGAGCTTGCCTACGAAGGGATCGACGATGGTCTTAAACACGAAAGCTGAGAAAGGTTGCGAAGCATCGACTTTCCGTTTTTCCACTTCACCCGTCTTGATATTGGTCACCGAAACCTCCGGCCGCTCGTCAGGCGCCGGAATATATTTTATGAGGCTGTCCATCAATATATCAACGCCGGCATTGGTGAGCGCCGAGCCGAATAGCACCGGCACTATGTCCCCATCAACAACGCCTTTGCGTATGGCCGCTTGAATCTCCTCTTCGGTCAGCTCTTCTCCTTCAAAGTACTTCTCCATCAGCTCTTCGCTGGTCTCGGCTGCAGCCTCCACCAGGCGAGTTCGAACCGATTCCACTGTATCCGACATGTCATCCGGGATACTCACCTCTTTGAGGCCCTTATCGGTAAACTCCCAGGCCTTCATCTTGACTGCATCCACAAGCCCGGCAAACCTGCCGCCCTTCATGATGGGTACCTGGAGGGGAGTGATACAGGTTCCGTACTTGCCCTCAAGCTGCTCGAGAACCTTTTCATAGTGCACGTTCTCCCGGTCCATCTGGTTGACGAAGATCATAATGGGTAAGTCGTATTCCTTGCAATAGTCCCACGCCTTTTCAGTGCCAACCATCACGCCCGATACCGCGCCGATCACAATGACGGCCCCATCCACCACCCGCAAGGCCTCGATCATTTCGCCCACGAAATCGAAGTAACCCGGTACGTCTATGACGTTTATCTTATGGCCATTCCATTCAAATGGCGCTAAAGCGGCGTTGATGGATATCTTTCTCTTTATCTCCTCGGGATCAAAATCGGTAGTGGTGGTGCCATCCTCGACCCGGCCAAACCGGTCGACGACCCTGGCATTGAAAAGCATGGCTTCGGTTAGAGTGGTCTTACCTTCTCCGCCGTGGCCTATCAGCCCAACGTTGCGGATGTTACGGGTTGCGTAACTGCTCATGTACATTCCCCCTTACAGCTTATTCGTTTTCATTTTTGTGCCCCTTTAAGAAGTGCATACCTTGAAGTGAACCTACTATAGATATTTCTGCATCAAGTACAAATATCCTCTTTTATTGTATCATACTTTCGTTAAAAACTTAATATATTTGGGAAAATAATATTTTTTAAGGCCAATTTTTCGGCCCGGCCGTCCTTGACTTTTATTCCAAATGAAGTTACAATTTCTAAAATATCAACAATTTCGGAGGAAAGGGTATCATCCCACCGTCTTGTAAGGAGGCTTGGCCATGCAAACCATAATCGTTGACCTCCAAGAAAGGGCATATCCCATACATATCGCTCCCGAGGGGTGGGAGGCTCTGCCCCATGCCATAGAGGGAACCATCAAAGGCAAAAAGGTCATGGTGGTGTGCGACGAGAACACGCACCGCCTGTACTGCAGCCCTGTAAAATCGATGCTGGAGACCAAAGGATATACGGTATGCCAGGCCGTCGTACCCCCTGGAGAGGCCAGCAAGAGCTTTGAGCAGGCCCAGGCCCTTTACACCAAAGCGCTGGAAGCAAACCTGGACCGCTCATCTACCATTGTGGCTCTGGGCGGAGGAGTGGTAGGCGACCTGGCAGGCTTTATCGCCGCCACATACATGCGTGGCATTGGGTTTATCCAGATACCCACCTCACTTCTTGCCCAGGTGGACAGCAGCGTGGGTGGGAAGGTGGCCATAAACCATCCTCTGGCCAAAAACATAATAGGGGCGTTTTATCAGCCCCGTATGGTGTTCATAAATCCTCATACCTTGAACACGCTTCCACCACGGGAGTTTGCAACCGGAATGGCCGAGCTCATAAAACACGCATTCATAGCCGATAGCGACTTTATAACATGGCTGGAGCAAAACATGGAGGCGCTGCTCTCTTGCGATGTACAGGCGCTTACCCATGCCCTTTATCGCTCATGCAGCATCAAAGCCAGAGTGGTGGAGCAGGATGAAAGGGAAGCCGGGCTGAGGATGATACTCAACTTCGGCCACACCATAGGCCACGCCATTGAGTCGGCCACCGGGTATTCGAAATACACCCACGGCGAAGCGGTGGCCATAGGGATGGTGTACGAAGCCAAAATAGCCGTGCACATGGGATTGATAGGGCAGGAGTACGTAAAGCGCCTGTCGTCTTTGCTGGAAAGGGCCGGGCTGCCCACCAGACTCGAGGCAGCAGACTGGGGCCTCATAATCCAGCGGATGGCTTACGATAAGAAGAACGTGGACAGCCGCATAGCTTTCGTGCTTCCCACAGGGTACGGCAAAGTGGAAGTATTCAAAGACGTTGCGATAGACGACATCAGGCGGGCACTGGCTGACCAGCAGAAAAAGGAGGGAAAGTGATATGGTAAAGCACAGAAAGACGGTTGAAAGCCTTGAGCCCTACAGGCCGGGCAAGCCCATAAACGAGGTCAAGCGCGAGCTGGGCCTCACCGACGTCATCAAGCTGGCTTCCAACGAAAATCCGCTGGGGTGTTCGCCCAAAGCCGTTGAGGCGCTCATCAAATGGACAAATGAGGCATCGCTTTACCCAGATGGCAACTGCACCGAGCTCAGAAACGCCCTGGCAGAGAAGTTTAAGCTGGACCCGGGGCAGTTCCTGTTTGGCGCAGGGTCGGATCAAATTCTGGAGATAATAGCCCAGACGTACATCAACCCCGGTGATAGCACCATCACGGGCTGGCCGTCCTTCTCAAGGTACGAAGCGGTAACCCGCATAATGGACGGCAAAATAATCCGTGTGCCGCTGACCCGGGATTACCGTTTTGACCTCGATGGCATTTTAAACAGCATAACCGACACCACCCGCATTATCTGGGTGTGCAACCCCAACAACCCTACCGGCACCATCATCACCGCCGGGGAGCAAAAGGCTTTTCTGGAGAAGGTGCCCAGGCATGTGCTGGTGGTGCTAGACGAGGCCTACTATGAATACGCCCGCGGTGGCGACTACCCCGAGAGCACGGCACTGCTTGACGAGTACGACAACATAATCATCCTCAGGACCTTCTCAAAGGCCTACGGCCTGGCCGGGCTGCGCATAGGGTACGCCATCTCCAATAAAGAAATCATAGAGCTCCTCAACAGGGTACGCGGGCCGTTCAACGTCAACGCCGCTGCACAGGCCGCTACCCTGGCTGCACTGGGTGACCAGGGGTTCGTCCAAAGAAGCGTGCAAAACAATGAAGAAGGGAAGCAGTACCTGTACCAGGCCTTTGAAGAGATGGGGCTTGAATACATCCCAACCCATACCAACTTCATCATGGTCAATGTGGAGAAAAACAGCGTGGAGGTGTTCAGGGCCTTGCTTCAAAAAGGGGTCATCGTCCGCTCGGGAGATATATTCGACATGGACAACTGGCTCAGGGTCACAATCGGCACCCCTGAACAGAACGAGCGATTCATCGAGGCTTTAAAAGAAGTGCTGCAACGGTAAGAAGCGTTTCAGCGATGAAGTTTTTGTTAAATGACTGCCGGCAACTTTACTGTCAACCTTGGACGCTATCTGCCGGCAACAGCCGTATGGTAGCACGGTAGTATGGCAAAAACATTATTGCTTTTAACACATTTTAAAACGGGAGGATGGGTAGTATGGTTATCGTCATGAAGCCTGACGCCACCGAGGAACAGGTCAGGCAGATCGAGGCGCTGCTCAAAAAGCTTGGCCTGGGAGTGCACATATCGGTGGGCACCGAAAGAACCATAATAGGGGTAATAGGCGATAAGCGGGTGCTGGCCGACACTCCCCTGGAGCTCATGCCGGGGGTGGATCGCCTGGTCCCCATAGTAGAATCGTTCAAGCTGGCCGGGAAGACCTTTAAACCCGAGCCAACGGTAATTCGCATCAAAGACGTGGCCATAGGCGACAAAAAGATCGTCATAATGGCAGGTCCGTGTGCCGTTGAAAATTACGACCAGATCATGCAAACGGCAAAGTTTCTCAAATCCAGAGGGGTTCAATTCTTAAGAGGCGGCGCGTACAAGCCGCGCACTTCGCCCTACTCCTTCCAGGGGCTGGAGGAAGAAGGATACCGGCTGCTGGCCGAAGCGGCCAAAGAAACCGGGCTCCTTGTGGTATCCGAGGTCATATCCCTGGCATCCCTAGAACAGGCTGTAAAATATGTCGACGTGGTGCAAATCGGCGCTCGCAACATGCAAAACTTTCAGCTGCTGCGCGAAGTGGGTAGGATGAAAATACCGGTGGTGCTAAAGCGCGGGCTGGCATCCACCATAGAAGAATGGTTAAACGCCGCAGAATACATCATGAACGAGGGTAACTACAACATAATACTGTGCGAGCGGGGAATACGAACGTTTGAAGCCTATACGCGCAACACCCTGGACCTCAGCGCAGTTCCGATCATAAAGGATATAAGCCATCTGCCCATAATCGTTGACCCCAGCCACGGTACCGGAAAGTGGAAGCTGGTAACGCCCATGAGCCGTGCCGCCATTGCCGCCGGTGCCGATGGCTTGATGATAGAGGTTCATCCGGAGCCAAAATGCGCTCTGTCGGATGGCCCTCAGTCCTTGAACTTCGAAACCTTCGAGGCGCTGGTCCAAGAGGTTGCCAAGATAGCCAGCGCTGTCGGCCGGGAGTGGTGATGTTGCCGGGCACGGAAATAAAAACCATAAGCATTGTGGGACTGGGGCTTATAGGCGGCTCGCTGGCCAAGGCCATTCGCCGCAGCCACCCGGACTGGCAAATCACGGGAACGGATATCGAGGAAAAGCATCTGGCTTTAGCGCTGAAGGAAGGGGTAATGGACAAGGGGACCACCAGCCTTGAAGAGGCCGTGTACAATGCACAGGTGATATTCGTATGCGCGCCGGTAGGTGCCATACCCGGCTTAATCAAAGAAATTGCCGCCCATGCCCCTGCCGGCGCCATAATCACCGACACCGGTAGCACAAAGGAAGCCATAGTGCGCACTGCGATGGAATGCCTCCCTCCCGGCGTATTCTTCGTGGGTGGGCATCCCATGGCCGGCACCGAGCATTCGGGCTATGCCGCCAGCATACCACACCTGTTTGAAAATGCCTACTACGTCCTCACCCCCCTTCCTTCTACTCCCGCCTGGGTAATAAATCGTTTGACATCCCTTCTCTCATCCATAGGCGCCATTCCGCTGGTCATGGACCCGCAGCTTCACGACAGGATAGTGGGGGCCATAAGCCACCTCCCCCATGTGGTGGCATCAGCGCTGGTCAACGCGGTGCAGGACATAGACGACCCACAGCACTTCAAGGAAAGGCTGGCCGCCGGGGGATTCAGGGATATAACCCGGATTGCGTCATCCAGCCCGCAGATGTGGTGCGACATATCGCTTTCAAACCGCCAGCGGCTTGTGGAGCTCATCGAGAGCACCATCCGGCACCTGAATGCGTTTTGCAAATATCTGGATGAGGGCAGCGCAGACAGAATCGAAGACTTCTTTTGGAGGGCAAAGAGGTTTCGCGATAGCCTCCCACACCTTCAAAGCCAGGCCCTGCTTCCCTATCACGACCTTTATGTGGACATACAGGACCGCCCCGGCATCATAGGAGAGATAGCCACCCTGCTGGGGCAGCACAGCATAAACATAAAGAATTTGCGCATAATCAACAGCCGCGAGGACGAGCCGGGAGGCTGTCTTGTGCTGTCACTAGCAGATGCGGTATCGCTGGAAAAAGCGCGCCAGGTGCTGACCGAAGAAGGGTATAAGACGTATGTGAAATGAGGCAAGTTGAAAGGAGGCAATCATGAAGATCACCATAACACCCGCTAAAAGGCTTGCCGGAGAAATCCGTGTCCCGGGCGATAAATCCATCTCCCACCGCTCCATAATGCTGGGCTCTATAGCCAGGGGCGACACGTACATCACCCATTTTCTTATGAGCGACGACTGTTTGAGCACCATACTGGCATTCAAGCAGATGGGAGTGTCCATAGAGATAACCGGTCCAGAAACCGTTACAGTTAAAGGGCAGGGCTTGCGCGGCCTTAAAGCCCCAAACGCGACCATAGACGCCGGCAACTCCGGTACCACCGCCCGATTGCTTGCCGGCCTTCTCTCGGGGCAAAGCTTCAGCAGCACCATAACCGGGGATGAATCGCTGCGCAGGCGTCCCATGGGCAGGGTGATCATCCCCTTACGCAAAATGGGCGCTGATATATCCGGCGTACAGGACAGGTACCTTCCCCTGTCAATCAAGGGCGGCACCCTCAAGGGCATCCAATACCACATGCCGGTGGCCAGCGCTCAAGTTAAGTCCTGCTTGATATTGGCCACGCTGTATGCCGATTCCCCCAGCCGCATATATGAGCCCGCACCCTCGAGGAACCATACAGAGCTTATGCTGCAGGCCTTCGGCGGCAGGCTGGACATAAACGGCAACGAGATAACCGCCTACCCCGCCGACCAGCTGTACGGCCAGCAGGTCCACGTCCCGGGAGATATATCGTCGGCCGCTTTCTTTATAACGGCCGGATTGCTGGTTCCAAATTCTACCATAATATTAAAGGGGGTAGGGCTAAACCCCACCCGCACCGGGATCCTGGAGGTCTACAAAGAAATGGGCGGCAGCATCGCCATCGAGAACGTCTCCACCTCGGGAGGAGAAAAGATGGGAGATATCATCGTGAATACCTCCCATTTGAAGGGCACCGTAATAGGCGGCCAGCTCATCCCCCGCCTCATCGATGAGATACCCGTCATAGCCCTGGCCGCCACCCAGGCTGAAGGCACCACCATCATAAAAGATGCACAGGAGCTCAAGGTAAAAGAATCCGACCGCATAGCCACCGTGGTGGATATCCTGTCCCGTCTGGGAGCCAGCATTGAAGCCACCGACGACGGCATGGTCATACACGGGCCAACACCTCTTAAAGGAAACGCGGTGGACAGCTTTGGCGACCACAGGCTGGCCATGATGGCAGCCATCGCAGGGCTTATCGCCCGGGGCGAAACTACCATAAACGGCTGGGAATGCGTAAATATATCATTCCCAGGGTTTTATGATATGCTGAAAAAGCTGCAGAATTAGCGATACAGATATACGCAGGTACACGCGCGTCTTTAATGAACGCATCCTTCACAACTTCACAAGCCTATGCTAATAAGCCTATCAGCATAAGTTTACGCTGATAAGCACACTAAGCAACCTCACGCACACGGGTATGCAGTTGAACTCATTGCTCGCCTTTTCAAGACAGCTCTGCCCTGTACTTGTCCATGAGAACCCTAAAAAGCTCAGCAGGCGTAGGAGGAGTATAGGTTATGGCGTTGGCACCCGCCTCGATGGTGGCCATTATGGTATCCTCATTTGGCCCACCTGTGGCTATGATGGGTACAGTGGGCAGTTGATCCCTTATCCTCTTTACTATATCCACCGTCTTGCGAGCCCCGGAAACGTTGAGAATGGTGGCGCCCGCCTCCACGCGGGCTTTAAAATCGGTATTCTCCGATACCACCGTCACGACAATGGGAATATCAATGGTCTCCCTCATAGCCCTTACGATCTCGTTGGGCGTTGGGGCGTTTACCACAACGCCAATAGCTCCCTTAAATTCTGCATCCAAAGCCAGATTTACCACCCTCTTGCCGGTGGTTGTCCCCCCTCCGACGCCGCAAAAGACGGGCACATCGGCCGCCATCATGATGGCCTGGGTGATGGCGGGCTGAGGCGTGAAGGGATACACCGCTATGATGGCGTCGGCGTTGATGTTCTTTATGACTGCGACATCGGTGGTAAATGCCAATGAACGAATCGTTTTACCGAATATCCTTATACCGCTTGCCTGTTGAATGCACTCCGGCACCTCAATCATGTGCCGCCTTAAAGTCCCTCTTATTTCAGGAACATACCTTTCCATAACATCTCTCCTTTTCGAAACTTATCGAATCTTATATCGTATTTAAACCCTGTCAATGCCAAGAGTACTGCCCAGCTGGCCATAGAGCGAACATAATGATGTCCACACTCGACTTCATCCCATGGATTTCTCCTATACCCATCATACCGCTTACAGACAGCTTTAACAAGCGTTAACCCTTGATCGACAAGCCTTCATATATCAGATGTGCAGCTACTTGATATTCTATTCCTGTCCATACCTTATCACTTGAACTTCGTTTTTTTGTGGCCTTGTCCAAAAATACAACATAAACATACCGCACCGGACTGGCCTTAGGGGGCAAGCATACCCCCCTATATGGCATTCAATATGGTAGCCACACCCTGGTGCATTTCCTTTCCGCTGCCGGCTATCCTCAGCAAAACTATCAATGCAATGACCACAGCCAGCAGTACAATGCCCCAAATGATAATGTCTTTCTTAAAGAAAAAGACCCGCACATCCTCCACCCCCTAATCTAAAGGTATGCGGGGGAGGCTAATTTTAGAATATACATTAATGTTACCACCGCAAATTTGTACAGCATGATAGAGTAACTTTATTTACAGCCAATTCAAAGCACAGACTTTTTTGCAGCTGGCCACACAATTCAATGTAATATTTTTGCAACATTGAACGAAAACTATTCCTAGTAGTATGCGGCAGCATTATTGACAAGGAGGAGTAGCTAAACTTCATGGAACAGTCCAGGCTAAAGGAGCTATTGCTGAGGATCGAAGCATTGCGTAAGTGTATGAATGAGCTCATATCACAAAACGAGCTTCAGGATCCTAAAATCCTTGAAATAAGCAGACAGCTTGACGAGCTGTTGTTAAAGTATTATGGAATTCTCAAAAACAAGCAATAAACTTTCCTGGTCATCTAAACTGTACAAAACTGCACAAGTTTAGACGGCTGGGGTATTTCTTACCGCCTTTCAGGTTGTCCCACCCCCAGCAGGCGGTATTTGGGACAACCATAGCCCCTGCCCCAAGAAGCA
>Ga0224486_100063_pt1 | contig 55202 bp, 51 predicted proteins | sample TexhydDE_CT_test_FD_172013 | JGI IMG/M metagenome (GOLD analysis project Ga0224486, IMG submission 172013) | Fracking water microbial communities from deep shales in Oklahoma, United States - hydraulically fractured wells DE_CT_test ... | reverse complement strand
CGCTGCAGGTGGGTAATTATCTGTATGAAACCGACCAAAAGTTTGCAGGTATGCGCCTTGAAGTTAGATACGACCCTGAATGGCTAAAAAGCAACAGCAACATTCCCCTCAAACTCTACTATGAGGGAAAAAAGTGGGACAGGCTTACCGCGTTAATTTCCACGATAATGCCCACCTAAAAAGACGGCACACAGAAAACACCAGAAAAAGTGATACCAACACTTACGAAGAACTCTCTGAGCCTGTACCTGATTTGTCAGGCAGCCTTTCCACATCTCTTTCCTTTGCTAGCATGATGAAGGAGGATGAATAGATATGTTTGAGCAGTTCTTTGGCCTTAAGTTTAACCCTTTTACCAAAGAAATCCCCGATAAGGATTTGTTTATGAGCCAGGACTTAAAAGAGCTCATCTCACGGCTTAAATATCTGCAGAACACCCGCGGCATAGGTCTCATAGTGGGAGAAGCGGGTACAGGCAAATCTACAGCTTTACGTCAATACGCCAGCTCCTTAAACCCTTCTCTGTACAAAGTATGCTATTTCGCCCTCTCTACGGTCACCGTAAAAGAGTTTTACCACGGACTGGCTTCCATGCTGGGCGAAACTCCCGCATACAAAAAAATCGCCCTGTTTCAGCAGATTCAAAGGGCTATCTTGTCTTACTATTTCGACCAGCGAATTACTCCCGTTATCATGCTGGATGAAATTCATATGGCCAGCAATGCCGTCCTCGAAGATTTGCGGCTCATATTCAATTTCAACATGGATTCTTCAAACCCTTTTATCCTAATACTCTCCGGCCAGCCGCTTATCAAAACTAAGCTATCCCTCAATATCAACAGCCCCTTAAGGCAGCGTTTGGCTGTCAAGTATACCCTGCAGGGCCTGTCCAAAGACGAACTACCGGAATACATAAAAACACGATTGAAAATTGCTGGCCTTACACAGGATATATTCACACCAGCTGCACTGCAGGCCATCTATGCCAATACCAAAGGGTTCCCCAGGCTGGTAAACAACTTAGCCACCACCTGTCTTATGTTTGCCGCCAGTCAAAACAAAATGCTGATAGACGAAGAGATTGTCTATCAAGCCCAGAACGAAATCACCCTCTAGGAGAGGAGGAACAATTATGGTACAAAACAAGTTCAAAAGGTACGAAAAAATACTGAAAAACCCTACAACCGTAAAGATGTTGGCACTGCAGATTAAGCAAGCCGCTGACGATTACATTGCCTTAAAAATTAGCGAGAATGAGTTTACCGAACTCATTCTCTACTATGCAAGATACCATGGCAAAAAGATGTTTTCTACAACAGGTGATTTAAACCCTACACTGCTGAATCGCATTGGTAAAAAGCGTGCTGAGCTGGTTAAAATCGCACTTACAGGATTCCAAATGTGTATGTTTTAATGTATCTTTTCCAACTTTATTCTACAGAGGCAGCATTTGCTGCCTCAATTTTTTAATTATGATACCACAGCAGAAAGATATCTGACAAGACTGCATTTTAACTTGATTTTAAGCTGAATGCCACCTTAATTTGAAAAACGGTCTTATTTAATTTGAAGATATTCACTAATTATTGGTAATTTCCGTCTAAATTAATCTGAGAATATTTTCTGTTTTAATTTGAGAATTGACAGCTGCTCTTTAGCTTTGTTTTCCCTGACGTTGTTATTAAACGGTTCTTGACTACAACCCAATAAAATTAATGAAAGTGTAGTGGCAATTATAAATAATAAAATGCCCAATTTAATCCTTTTTTTCACTTGTAAAACCTCCCTTAAAATTTTTTCCTAAAAGTATAGATGTACAAGCGGCTATATGAGGTGCTTGAAGCTCTCCAGTAGTCTCTAGACTCGCAGGTATGATTACTGAACATTTAGTAGTTGAGGTTATGAATGATGCGATGCATGCGCGAGTATTAGCAGTGGGACATTCTTGCTTTTCCCCGAAGCTTTTCTGCATTCGTACAATATCATATCTCAAGAAGTAAATAGTACTTTGTTGTCTTCTAGGAAAAGTCTCCTCATTTTCTATAGTGTAGTTATACACTCTCGAAAAGTCTTAGAGCTTTATTTCTGCATATTCCGGGGCTCTGCTTTTTAGCTTCGCTCATTATATTGAATTTCATAGCCCGTTGGAATCACTCCCTTTTTTGATTCATCTCTCTAACAAATATAACAAATCAAAGAAGGTTTTTGTGACATAAGAATAAAAATTTTTTAAATGTTCATTGTTGTCAATGATTATTCAGAATCTTTTCTCTTAAACACTCTCAGAAGCTTCGACCTCCCTTACTCTGATGATGGACTTGAGTAAAATCAAAGATGACCTATAAAGCGGACTGGACCTTTTCAAAGAGCGGGAATTACCCGAATCGGTGTTTGCTTTATTACTCAATGCCTATCACTGCTAGATAAAAGAGGGCTCAAAAGTGAGGAAAGCCGCATGCTACATAGTACTTGGCATAGATATGAAAGGCAAAAAAGACATATATGTTTGAAATCGATACATAACCAAAAAGGAAGAGGGTATATCCCACAAATATACCCCTTCCTTGTTCTTATGCTGCAGGCTGTTAATTTACTGAAATTTGTTCTTCCATGAAGGATTTTATTACAAAGTCGCCGTATGCTACTGAACCATGCTCTTCCAGGTCAAGGCCTTTAATTTCCTCATGAGAAGAAGCCCTCAGGCCTACAGTGGCTTTTAGGACGCTAAAGAGTATGAACGAAGTAGCTACGGTCCATATAAATGTGGTCAAAACGCCCAGTAGCTGAATCAGCAATAGGCTTATGCCCCCCCCGAAGAATAGACCTCCGTCGGTTGCAAAAAGGCCTACCATGATGGTTCCGAATGAGCCGCACACGGCATGAACCGAAATGGCTCCCACAGGGTCGTCGATTTTCGCTTTTTTCTCGAAGAATTCCACCGATATCACCACCAGGATTCCCGCAGCCGTTCCTATGATGGCGGCCGAGGCAGGATTTACCGTCGCGGCGCCTGCTGTGATGGCTACCAACCCCGCTAAAGCGCCGTTTAGGGTCATGCTGACATCCGGCTTTTTGTACTTGAGCCAGGTAAAAATCATGGTGGCATTAGCACCAGCGGCTGCAGCCAAATTAGTGGTAACCGCGATGTGACCAATGGAATCGGTTGTGCCTGATAAGGTGCTGCCCGGGTTAAAGCCAAACCAACCAAACCATAACAGGAATGTGCCCAGGGCGGCTAGCGTAATGCTGTGGCCCGGAATGGCGTTGACTTTTCCATCTTTTGAGTATTTCCCCAAACGCGGGCCCACCATCCAAGCGCCTATCATGGCGGTCCAACCGCCAACTGAGTGGACTACGGTAGAACCGGCAAAATCAATAAATCCCAGTTTGGATAGCCAACCACCGCCCCAAGCCCAGTGCCCGACGACGGGGTAAATGATCAACGATATGATGGCGCTGTATATGCAATATGCGATAAATTTTGTTCTTTCCGCCATGGCACCTGATACTATGGTAGCCGAAGTGGCGGCAAACACCGTCTGGAAAATGAGGAAGGACTCCAAGGGGATATTAAGTTCCAAATGCTCAAAGCTGTCGAGCATGAAAAATCCACTGCCACCCAAGAAACCGCCTATATCTTTTCCGAACATTATGGCAAATCCAACTGCCCAATATATTAGCGAACCTATGCAAAAATCCATGAGGAACCGGAAGAAGAATCCCTATCCTAAAACGTATAACCCATCATATACGCAAGCGGTGGTGTGTGAGCTTAACAGGATAATAAGCTGTCCTTCGTCGCCCCTTGTGCAGTTGATAGATGTTGCTGCTGTGAAGGCTTTGCTCGAAGAAGTAATGAGCAGTCAAGACAGTACTCCGTGGTTTGGCCAGCTTATGACGGGGCCTCAATTTTGTGCATATTTGATTCAAATCGACATGTGGCTCAGGCAATATGGCATTAACGTAGTTATCTGATATGGCTTATGGAATGCACGAAGAATATAATCCTGCCTTATATATTGAATAAAAACCGTGAATTTTACTGGTATCCTCAAAAGAAATATAATTAACACTGGAAATGCAAATGAAAATCTGTTGTTTGGAGGGTTATGTGAATGGTTAAGGCTGTTGTAGGTGCCAATTGGGGCGATGAAGGGAAAGGTAAGATTACCGATATGTTGGCGGCAGAGTCGGATATAGTGGTCAGGTTTCAGGGGGGCAGCAATGCGGGGCATACAATAATAAATAGTTACGGGAAGTTTGCTCTGCATATGCTGCCCTCGGGAGTGTTTTATCAGCATGTAACTAATGTGTTGGGACCGGGCGTTGCTCTCAACATAGAGGTGCTTATAAAAGAATTGAAAGCTTTGGAAGAGAAAGGGGTGCCACGGCCCAACATTCTCATATCTGATCGCGCTGAGGTGGTAATGCCGTGGCATATACTGCTGGACAGATATGAAGAAGAGAGGCTGGGCAGCAGGCAGTTTGGCTCTACCAAATCAGGTATTGCGCCGTTTTATTCGGACAAGTACTACAAGGTTGGAATACAGGTGTGTGACCTCTATTATCCTACCGTATTGAAGGGAAAAATAGATTCTATACTGGAAGTTAAGAATTTATGGCTCAAAACCCTTTACAATGCTCCTCCTATAGATGGGCAAAGGGTTTATAACGATTTTTTGAGGCTGGGCCAAGAGATAGAGCATATGGTATGTGATACCACCGCTTTTTTGCACAAGTCAATTAAAGAGGGCAAGAGGATTTTGCTGGAGGGGCAGCTGGGCGCGCTGAAGGACCCCGACCACGGGATTTATCCCTTCACCACATCTTCGTCTCCGTTGGCCGGCTTTGCTGCCGTGGGTGCAGGTATTCCACCTTATGAGATAAACGAAATCATAGCCGTAGTCAAGGCCTATTCCACATGTGTCGGAGCAGGTCCCTTTGTATCCGAGATATTCGGAGGAGAGGCGGCAAATCTTCGCGAGAGGGGCGGTGACGCCGGAGAATATGGGGCTACAACCGGTCGTCCTCGAAGGATGGGATGGTTTGATGCGGTTGCAACAAGGTATGGCTGCAGGGTGCAGGGTGCGACCTGTGTGGCACTGACGCTGCTGGATGTGCTGGGATATCTCGATGAGATACCTGTATGCGTTGCTTACGACATCGAAGGAGATATCACGCAGGACTTTCCTGTTACGCCCTTGCTTTCAAAAGCTAAACCTGTATACAGGGTGTTTCCGGGCTGGAAATGTGATATAACGAAAGTGCGAAAGTACAATGACCTCCCGGATAATGCCAGGAGATACGTGGAATTTATAGAAGAATTCATAGGCATTCCAATTAAGATGATATCAAATGGCCCGAAGAGGGAGAGCATAATATTGAGGTAGATGCCTTTGTCATATGGAGCAAGCTCTCGAGCCTTGCAGATTATTATATAGTTGGTTACACCGGTCAAGATCGCTTTCCAGGGCTGGATGAATGCGATGGCGTAATCCTGCTTGGATATCACTCTATGGCCGGAACTGCTGGCGGTATGCTTGAACATACTATGAGCTCAGCGTCTGTACAAAACTATTGGGTCAACGGCCAGAAGGTGGGGGAGATTGCCATTGATGCTGCTATCGTGGGAGAACGCGGCAAGCCTGTCATAATGGTTTCGGGGGATGACAAGGCTTGCCGTGAAGCCGAGGCGTTTTTGCCGGGAGTGGTCACTGCCGAAGTGAAAAAGGGTATCACTTGGAAAGGCGGGATGTTGTTGCCGCCAGAGAAAGCCTATGTTCTCATCAAACAAAAAACAAAGGAGGCAATTTTGAAATTGCCTCATCTGAAGCCATTCGTCTTTGAAAAGCCAATAAGATTGCGGGTTGAGCTTACAGAAAGAGGTATCCTGCCGCCACAGTATTCAAAACCGTATATGAAGATCATCGATGGCAGGACATATGAGGTTGAGGGGTCTACCATGGAAGAGGCGCTGTTTAGGCTTTAGCCCTCTAATTTTTTTATCAGCAGTTCGTTTATAAGTTGCGGGTTGGCCTTGCCTTTGGTAGCTTTCATGGCCTGCCCCACTAAGAAGCCGATTGCCTTTTTCTTACCCTTTTTGTAGTCGGCCACCGAATTGGGATTTTCCTGGATCACCTTTTCGACCACTTGCAGGAGGAGCGATTCATCGTTTAATACCTCCAGGCCCTGCTCCTTGACTATTGTCTCGGGGTCTTTGCCGGTGTCAAACATCTCTTCAAATACCTTTTTGGCTGTAGGGCCGTTTATTACTCCCTTATCCAACAAGGCTACCAGCTTTGCCAGATAGGCTGGCGGGAATGGAACCTGGGACACCTCAAGGTTTCTCTCATTGAGTATTCGCAGCATATCTCCCATGACCCAGTTGCTGACTGCTTTGACGTTGGTGCTTACCTTTGCTGCCTCATCGAAAAAGTCGGACAGCTCCTTTGAGGATGTCAAAACCCCTGCATCGTATTCGGGTAAACCGTACTCCGATATATACCTCTGCTTTCTGGTATCGGGAAGCTCGGGCAGCTCATTTTTCAATCTTTCAATGAGCTCTTTTTTAATTATCAAGGGAGGCAGGTCGGGTTCGGGGAAATACCTGTAATCCTGCGCGTCTTCCTTGCTTCTCATGGGATAGCTTTCTCCCCTGGCATCATCCCAGCGCCTGGTTTCCCTGTGGATCACCCCACCGGATTTTATGACCTCGATTTGTCTGGCCACCTCGGCCTCTATAGCCCTGTATACAGCCCGGAAGGAGTTCAAATTTTTCATCTCCGTCCTCTCGCCCAGCTGTTTGGAACCTTTGGGACGAACAGAGATATTGACGTCGGCGCGGAGGGAACCTTCCTCCATCTTGCAGTCAGAAACCCCTATGAACTGCAGTATGGCTTTGAGCTTCTCAAGGTAGGCCTTTGCTTCTGCTGCCGAGGATATATCGGGTTCGCTCACTATTTCAATGAGCGGCACCCCTGTACGGTTGTAATCCACAAAGGAATAGTTGCCGTGTTCGCTGTGTACCAGCTTGCCGGCATCTTCCTCTATGTGGATTCTGTTTATGCGTATTTTCTTTTTCCCGTTTTCGGTCTCGATTTCAACGTACCCGTCCTTGCATAGCGGCAGGTCGTACTGGGATATCTGATACCCCTTTGGCAGGTCGGGGTAAAAGTAATTCTTTCGGTCCTGCTTGGTAAAAAGGGATATTGTGCAGTTTGTGGCCAGTCCGGCTTTTATTGCATATTCAACTGCCTTTCTATTTAAAACGGGCAACGTACCAGGCATGCCTAGGCAAATGGGGCAACAGTGGGTGTTTGGCTGGCCACCAAATTCGGTGGTACATGAGCAGAATATCTTTGATTTGGTGGATAGCTCAGCATGTACTTCCAATCCGATTACCGCTTCGTATTCCATCGGTTTCACCTCTATCATAGTTTTGTCCAATTTTGGTTAGAATTTAATTTTACTCGTTTAAACTGGGCCTCGCTTTGTGAAAATCCGTGTTCTGCTCAAATGTATATGCAGCCCTTATGATGGTTGTCTCGTCAAATCGCTTTCCGATGATTTGAAGCCCTATGGGCATGGATTGGCTGTCAAAACCGCACGGGATTGATATGGCAGGAAGCCCGGCGATGTTGACGGGCACCGTGAATATATCTTCCATATACATTTGAACAGGGTCGTTGATCTTTTCGCCTATCCTGTATGCTGTTGTGGGGGACACCGGTCCTATGATGATGTCGTACTTCTCAAAAGCCTTATTGAACTCACGGGTTATGATAGTTCTTGCTTTGAGGGCCTTTTTGTAGTATGCGTCATAGTATCCCGAACTCAATACATATGTGCCCAGGAGTATCCGCCGTTTTACCTCGGTGCCAAATCCTTCGCTCCTTGACCGCATGCAAAAGTCCAGCATGTCTTTGGGGTTGGCAGCCCTGTAGCCAAATTTTACGCCATCGTATCTAGCAAGGTTGGAGCTGGCTTCCGCAAGAGCTATTATGTAGTATGTAGGTACCACATATTCCATAATGGGGATTGAGATCTCTTCGCATTGCGCACCCAGGTCTGAGAACACTTTGACGGCGTTGAGCACAGCATCCCTTATATCCTTTTGTACGCTGTCATCGATAAATTCACGGGGTAGGCCTATCTTCAATCCTTTTACATCGTTTACCAGCGCTTTTGTGTAGTCGGGGTGTTGCCTTCTTGAGGAGGTTAAATCCATGGGGTCATGGCCCGCTATGGCGTTCAAAACCAGCGCACAGTCGGTTACCGTCTTGGTCAAAGGTCCGATCTGGTCAAGGGAAGACGCATAGGCTACAAGGCCGAACCTCGAAACCAGGCCGTAAGTCGGCTTTAAACCGACGCAGCCGCAAAATGAGGCAGGCTGCCTTATGGAACCGCCGGTGTCCGACCCAAGAGCGTATATGGCTTCCCCTGCGGCTACTGCGGCCGCCGATCCACCGCTTGATCCGCCTGGTACCCTTTCGGTATCCCACGGGTTTTTGGTCTTTTTAAAGTGGGAGCTTTCTGTAGAGCTTCCCATGGCAAACTCGTCCATGTTCAGCTTGCCAAGCAACACTGCCCCGTTGTCGTAAAGCTTTTTAACCACATGGGCATCGTAAGGCGGTACAAAATTGCTCAGCATTTTGGAAGCGCAGGTGGTGGGTATGCCCCTGGTACATATATTGTCTTTAATGCCCATGGGTATGCCCGCCAAGGGAGAGGTTATGGTACCTTGGTCTATCATCTTTTGAACTTTCTCGGCTTGTTCCAAAGCCTGCTTCTCGGTGACGGTTATATAGCACTCAAGCTTTGAGTCCAGGCTCTCTATTCTGTCTAGCATGTATCTCGTCAGTTCAGGTACGCTGATCTCTCTTTTGCTTATCAGGTCATGCAGCTGGCTTATGGTGTATTCATGAAGTTTCACGAACTTCCCTCCGTTCTCTTAAGCGTTGGATGTTATGTCGTTTTTTGGTAAAAGTTGTAAATAAAGCTTTTTGTTGTTATTTTTATATGCTAATTTTCTGAGACCGTATCTTGCCCGTAAAAGAGAAAAAACGGCACTAAAGGATAGACGGATTGGCTTTTGGAGCCTCGTTTTTACCATGATGCAATTCCAGAGTTATTCAACCACCCGTGGCACAGTGAAGTATTCTGAGCCTTCCTCTTCTTCGGGGTGCAGCAAATCCTCCCTATCGTATGATTTGCCGACGATGTCGTCCCGCAGAGCGCCCTCAAATACGTCTTCATCCATGACAAGGAATTCCATGGCATTTATGTTGGATGTATCCAGCTCTTTTAACTTGTCAAAGTAAGAGATAATTTTGCTTATGTCTGCCACCATGCTGTTTTTTTCGTTTTCATCAAGCTGCAGCCTTGCCAGCATTGCGATGTACTCGATTATTTCTTTTGTTATTGCCATAACAATTTACCTCCAATATCAAAAATCAACGCAAAAACATCACATATATGAGGATAAACCTTTTATTTTCCGGTTTCAAGAATTATTTTTAAAAATTTTTACGATTTTATTTTAGAAATACTTATAACATCATTTTTATTTTAGAAATACTTTAGAAATACTTTAGAAATACTTATGATAGCATTAAGTTATGCTTATGGAAGCGTGAAAGGACCTTTGTAAAGCCACGGTTGGTTTAAAGTTAAATCAGCGTTGTGTTGCAGGTTTTTGGCCGAGTTTAACGCTTTTTCTATAATCCGATGGGGATAGCGATGTGATGCTCTTGAATGTCCTTCCAAAGTGTGCCACGCTTCCAAACCCCACTCTTTGAGCGACTTCTATGATTTTCATGTCGGTGCCTTGAAGCAGCTTTTGGGCTTCCTTTACCCTTATGAGGTTTAAATATTCCACTAAATTGAACCCCGTTACGCGTTTAAATGTCCTGCTTAGGTAATATGGGCTTATATAGAAGGTTCTAGAAAGTGCCTTCAGGTTGAGCTCCTCGCTGTAATGGTTGTTTATATACTGGACGATCTCCGATATCTTTTGATGCAGGGGGTCGGCTGCCTCGATGGTCTCCTTTAGCGATTTTCTTTTCTGTTCCCTTAAGCGGACGAGCAATACCAGCAGCTCAAGAAGATAGGCCCTAAGGCAGATGCTGGACCCCGGCGCCTTTGCTTGTTCCTCCTGCAGCATCTTGTTTAGCAAGTTTTCTACCATTATCTGTTCGTAAGGTTCAAGCCTGATGACCGGGCTGCTCATGTCAAAGGCCTGAAGGAGCAGGGCTCTTTCCTCGGAAGACACGGCATTCAAGGCTTCATCAGTAAAATCCACCAGCAGCCTTTCATGGTCGGGAAATGAGCTGTCAATGGTCCTGTGCACCACATTCTTATATATGAGAACTATATCGCCTTTTTTTATGGCGTAAATCCTGTCCTGGATGAAGTAGTTTCTTTCACCGTTGAGCAGATAATATATCTCATAGTGTTCGTGATAGTGCTGGACGGGCATAGAGAAGTGACCCTGCCTCTTTGAGTGGGTTACGTTGATCAAAAAGGGAGAGCTTTTTAACTTGTGTACGTTGCTGCCTGTCATCTTACACTCATTCTCCTTTCTAATTAAATATTAACTCAAATTTGCCTATTAATAAAGCAAAATATGATGTATTTTTACTGATTTGAGCAAAAAATAAGCAGAAATTATAAAAATATTGCTCTATAATGAATGCAAAAAGAGATTTGAATTCAAAGGGGAGGTAGTCGAAGATGGCCAGAAGGAAGAGATATGCCATGGTAGGCATAGGCGGGAGGGCCAGGTTGTATTATGGAGCCATTGCCAGCACATTTAAGGATACATGCGAGCTCGTCGGTTTCTGCGATATCAACAGGGTGCGCATGGATTATGCCAACAAGGTTTTGCAGGAGGAATATGGCGCAAAGCCCGTGAACACTTATACGCCGGATCAATTCGATGATATGATCAGAAATGAGAAGCCCGATGTGGTCATCGTCACCTCCATAGATCGCACTCACCATATTTACATCATTCGCGCCATGGAGCTGGGATGCGACGTAATAACCGAGAAGCCCATGACCATAGACGAGGTGAAATGCCAGGCCATCTTGGATGCCGTAAAGAAGACCGGGAGGAATTTGAGGGTCACCTTTAACTATCGCTATGCACCTCACAACACCAAGATAAAAGAGCTCATAATGAACGGGACCATCGGCGATGTGCTGTCTGTGCACTTTGAGTGGTTGCTGGATATCCACCATGGCGCCGACTATTTCAGGCGTTGGCACAGGGATAAGCGCAACAGCGGCGGGCTGCTTGTCCACAAGGCAACTCACCACTTTGACCTGGTCAATTTCTGGCTGAACACCCAGCCCGAGACGGTATTCAGCATGGGGGACCTCATGTTCTATGGCCGTGAGAATGCTGAAAAGCGTGGCATATACAAGTTCTATTACAGGGCATACGGCAGCGAACTTGCTAAGGATGACCCCTTTGCGATACACTTGGATAAGAATCCTCAGCTCAAAGCCATGTACCTGGATGCTGAGAAGGAAGATGGTTATTTGAGGGACCAGAGCGTATTCGGCGACGGTATAAGCATTGAGGATACCATGGCCGTCATGGTTCGCTACAAGAACAATGCCATCATGACCTATTCGCTGAATGCATATATGCCATGGGAGGGCTTCAGGGTGGCCTTCAACGGCAACAAAGGCCGTATACAGGCAACGGTGGTTGAAAGAACGTATATAAACGCAGGTGGCGATGTGACCGAAGAGGGTGCCGTAAGAAAGAAGAGCATCACGGTATTTCCAATGTTTGGTGCACCTTATAACGTGCCTATTGAGGAGAGCGAAGGGGGCCATGGCGGAGCGGATCCCATAATGCTCAACGATTTATTTGGTATCCCCGCTGAAGATCCTTTCAAGAGAGCGGCATCGCACATAGACGGCGCCATGTCCATATTGACGGGCATTGCGGCCAACAAGTCCATAAGGACGGGAATGCCCGTTGACATAGACGACCTGGTCAAGTTTTAATGATTTTTTTCTTTAGTCTTGATAACGATGCTGCCTTTCGGTTTAAAGAGCCAAAGCCGGAAGGCGGCATTTTCTTTTTGGACAAATAAAATTGCATTTAAAAAAGGAATTCTGGGTGTCGATGTCGTATATAAAATAATGGAAGGCGCATTTGATTTGAGAAGGTTGTGATTGAGGTGAAACCTGTTATAATCAGGACGGAAGGCGTAAGCCGCTGTTTCCCTTCTGGCAGGGAAGTGGTGTACGCCTTGAAGAACGTCAGCATTTCTATAGAAGCAGGCACTTTGACCATACCAAGAGGACGTTCAGGTTCTGGCAAAACCACCCTCATAAATCTGCTGGGAGCTCTGGATAAACCAAGTAGCGGCAAGATATACTTCAACGGCAACGAGATCACCGGTATGCCGGAATCCAAGCGGGACCTGGTACGGCAGAAGGAGATGGGGTTTGTCTTTCAATCGATAGCCCTTATCTCCATGATGTCGGCTTATGAAAATGTGGAGTTTGCTTTGAGGGTAGCGGGGTATGACCCCAAAGAGAGGAAGAAGAGGGCTGAGGAGTGCCTTGCATTTGTGGGGCTTCAAAAGAGGATGCACCACAGACCTCATGAGCTGTCTGGAGGGGAACAGCAACGCGTGGCCATCGCAAGGGCTATTGCGCATCGCCCGCGGGTGGTGTTTGCCGATGAGCCCACCGCTGAGCTGGATACCCATACTGGCCTGCAGGTGGTAAAAGTTTTCAAAGACCTGGTTGAGAAGGAGGGGTTGACGGTGGTCATGACCACTCACGACCCCAGCATGGTGGAGATAGCCGACAGGGTATTTACGTTAGAGGATGGGGAGATTGTGGATGAGCGATGAAGATGTAAAGTACATGGTGGTGTGCGATAATTTAGTCAAGATATACAAGGTGGCCGACATCGAGGTGGTGGCGCTACAGGGCCTGGACCTGGTGGTGGAAAAGGGCGAGTTTATGGCCATCATCGGGAACAGCGGCAGCGGCAAGTCCACCCTCCTTAACATACTGGGCGGGCTGGATCGCCCTTCGGCGGGTAAGGTTTTTGTTAACGGCGAGGACTTGCTGAAGCTTACAGATAAGCAATTGGTCAGGTATAAGAGGGAGACTGTGGGGTTTGTGTGGCAAAACAATGCCAGGAACTTGATACCCTATTTGACCGCGCTGGAAAACGTGGAGCTCCCAATGCTCTTGACCGGCAGGGCCAGAAGGGAACGGGCATTAGAGCTGCTTGACATGGTAGGATTGTCGCACAGGAAAAAATATAAGTTGGAGCAGCTATCGGGTGGCGAGCAGCAGCGCGTGGCCATCGCCATTGCCCTGGCCAATAACCCCAAGCTGCTTCTGGCGGATGAGCCCACCGGGGCGGTGGATACCAAGACGGCATCTCAGATACTGGACGTGTTCAGGGAAATAAACAGCGCCCTTGGCGTTACCATAATCATAGTCACTCACGACCGGCAAGTCGCCAGAAAGGTGGATAGGGTGGTGGCTATACGCGATGGCAGGACCAGCAGCGAGTTTATTCGAAAGAAGTCCTATGCTGAGGAGCTGGCTGAGCTCAGCAACGATATAGGGACTGTGGGTAGGGATACGCATGAAGAGCTGGCTGTTCTCGACAGAGTGGGACGACTTCAGCTCCCACGGGAATATCTTGAGGCCTTGGGGTTAACCGGCAAAAACAGGGTAAAGGTTGAGCTGGAAGGAGACAGGATTGTGATCATGAACCCGGATCGTTCTGTAAGTCCGGGTTAATCTATCAGGGGTTGACTGCAGAAATGCCCTGGATGATGCATTTTTGCAAAATCCAGGGCATTTTATTTTACACAAAAAGTTCTTCAGCTATTATTAATCGCTATAAAATTTTTGTATGACCTGCAACCGAATTCGCCTGTATTTGTTCGGGAAACCGGGTTTTGCGCATTCACACCGGCAGCCCAGGACAAACATCCAAACACCATTGCGGGCATCATGCCGTATATGGATTCCGGCGCAATTATTTTATATTTTATAGGCGTCGACGTATTTTCTGAGCTCCAGAGACAGCTCGCTTAAGGTTTTTGAGTACGATGCGATTTGCTCTATCACGCTCCTCTGCTCGGTGGTGCTGGCCGCCACTTGCTGGCTGGCGGCGGCAGCCTGCTGGGAAACTGCCGAGATATTCTGGATGGCTTCAATCACCTTGTCCTTATCTTCTTCTATGGCCGCTATGGATTGACTTATATTGTTTATGCGGCTTATTATGTTTTCAATGCCCTTCGCAATGGCGTAAAATGCTTTATATGTATTGTCCACCGCTTTTACCTGGTTTTCCATGACGGTCCTTACCGAATCTATTATAACCGACGCTTTATCAGCTTCTTCTATGATGTTTGTCATTATCTCCTCCACCTGTTCAGTGGCTTTTTTGGTGGCGTCGGCCAGCTTTCTGACCTCGTCGGCAACAACCGCAAACCCCCGGCCGGCTTCACCTGCCCTTGCCGCTTCTATGGCCGCATTGAGGGCCAGCAGGTTGGTCTGCTCCGCTATGCTGTTGATGGTATTGACGAATTCGCCTATGCTCTTGGATTTTTCGGCCGACGAATTGATGAACTCCAGCACTTTGGCGGCGGCCGTCTGGCTTTGCTCGTTGGAGTCGCGCAGGGTTTTGACCGCTTCAAGCCCCTGTTCATTCAATGCGCGCATATTGTTGGAGTCTTCCACCACTTTATTGGTATTTTCATATACCACTTGGATCTGCTCTGATAGCCTGGTTATCAGGCTTACCCCTCTTTCGGCCTCTGCGGCCTGTTCGGATGCCCCGTGGGCTATCTCGTTCATGGATGCCGATATGTCATCGATGGCCTGATTAACCCTGGTGGTATTGCTGTTTAAAAGCTCGGCTGCGTCCACCAACCGTTTGGTGATGTTTTTCAATGAGGACATTATGGATTTGAGGTCGGTTATCATGTTGTTGAAATTGACTGATACTGTCTGCAGGTCTTCAAACTCCGAAACGTCTACCGTGTAGGACAGGTCCCTATTTTTTATGCGGTCCATTATGTAGGCTATGGATTCTACTTTTGAGTGTATCGCTTTCATCAGTATGTAGGCTATGAGTTCCAGTATGGCCAGCTTAAATAAGAATAGAATGATGACGGCGATTATCCCAATATCTGGTGCAATCAGTTTTTCTATTACAGCTGATATTACTGCAAGTATGGCTGCAAATACGAATGGTTGCTTTACGGCAAATTTCATAATTTTTTGTTTTAACCGTTCAAGGACTTCCATATGCATCCTCCTTTTTGCTGTATTTTTCGACTTGTTTCTTATTATATCACAATATACAAATTGGCAAAATAAAACTTTTTTCCCTTTTTTAATTTGTGAATTGCTGCGCAACGAGTTACTCGCAATAAATTCATTGACACAGCCTGTATAATTGTATACAATTAATGTGATCATTGTATATGGCTTTAAATTTGGCAAAGGGGGATTGACAATGGGTAAAAACATAGTACAGAAGATCATAGAGAGCCATCTCGTATCCGGCAGGATGATACCGGGAGAGGAGATTGCCATTTCTATTGATCAGACTTTGACGCAGGATTCGACTGGAACCATGGCCTATCTCCAGTTTGAGGCTATGGGCGTGCCGCGCGTGAGAACCAAAAAATCGGTGGCTTATATAGATCACAATACCCTTCAAACGGGTTTTGAAAACGCCGATGACCACAAGTACATTCAAACAGTAGCGGCCAAATACGGAATATACTTCTCGAGGCCGGGCAATGGAATCTGTCACCAGGTGCACCTGGAGCGGTTTGGCAGGCCGGGGTGGACGCTGCTGGGCTCTGACAGCCACACGCCTACAGCCGGTGGGATCGGTATGCTGGCCATCGGAGCCGGTGGGCTGGATGTGGCGGTGGCCATGGCCGGAGGGCCTTATTACCTTACCATGCCTAAGGTGTGCAGGGTCTGGCTTAAGGGGAAGCTTCAGCCGTGGGTAAGCGCCAAAGACATCATCCTCGAGCTTTTAAGGAGGCTCACCGTCAAAGGTGGCGTGGGCAAGATCATGGAATATGCCGGCGAGGGCGTTGCCACGTTGACGGTGCCCGAGAGGGCCACCATAGCCAATATGGGCGCAGAGCTGGGTGCCACCACATCCATCTTCCCCAGCGATGAGGTGACCAGAGCTTTCATGAGGGCTCAAGGGCGTGAGCACGAGTGGATTCCTCTGGAGGCCGATCCTGATGCCCAGTACGATGAGGAGATCGAGATTGATTTAAGCAAGCTGGAGCCCTTGGTAGCGCAGCCGTACAGCCCTGACAACGTGGATACCGTAAGGAATGTGGGACCTATCAAAGTTGATCAGGTGGCCATTGGAAGCTGTACCAATTCCTCTTACCTTGATTTGATGCGGGTAGCAAAGATACTGAAGGGCAAGACGGTACATCCCGACGTCAGCCTGGTAATTTCCCCTGGTTCCAAGCAGGTTTATACCATGCTGGCACGCAACGGAGCTCTGGCAGATCTGATAGCGGCCGGTGCGCGCATTCTGGAGTGTGCCTGCGGGCCATGTATCGGTATGGGCCAGGCGCCGGCTACCAATGCGGTGTCGGTGCGAACCTTCAACCGTAACTTCTATGGACGCAGTGGAACTCCAAGCGCAAAGGTCTATCTGACCAGCCCCGAAGTGGCGGCTGCTACTGCCTTGACCGGCGTGCTGACTGATCCGCGTACCCTGGGCGAGTATCCCGAGGTTGAAATGCCCGAGACCTTCGAGATAAACGACAACTGCATCATTCCGCCTGCACCGGAGGGGACGCATGTAGAGGTGGTACGTGGTCCCAACATCAAGCCTTTCCCTGTCAACAAGGAGCTTCCCGATACAGTAGAGGGGATAGTGCTGCTTAAAATGGAGGATAATATTACTACCGATCACATTATGCCATCCAATGCCAAGCTGCTTCCTTACCGGTCCAATATCCCTTATCTTGCGGATTATTGCCTCACCCTGGTGGACAAGGATTTTCCGGAGCGTGCCAGGAAAGCAGGTGGCGGTTTCCTGGTGGCCGGACACAATTACGGGCAGGGCTCCAGCAGGGAGCATGCAGCTTTGGTGCCGTTGTATCTGGGCATAAAAGGGGTAATAGCAAAATCGTTTGCCAGGATTCACATGGCAAACCTTATAAATTCGGGAATATTGCCTTTGACATTTGTGGATGAAAGGGATTACGATGACATCGACCAGGATGACCGCATTGTTATCGAAAATGTCATCGAGCAGATAAGGCAGGGTAATGTGATCATTGTCAAGAACCTCACAAAGAATAAGGAGATAAAGGTGGGGTTAAACCTGTCGCCCAGGTTAAAGGAGGTCATACTGGCGGGAGGTTTACTCAATTATACTCGAAAGAATTCTGGGCAATAAAAAAGCATAGAGAGTGAGGTCTTATGGAAGAATTTGAAGAAAGCAGGGTGGCAAAATCGAAGAGGTTTGCCAAGATGCAATCGCTTGAGAGATATTCTTTGCATTCATATGTGTTCAATTATATTCGCGATGCCATACTGAATGGTCGCTACAAGCCCGGCGATGCGCTGGTTGAGACCAAGCTGGCCGACGAGCTGGGGGTGAGCAGGACTCCCATACGCGAGGCCATCCGGCAGCTGGAGCTGGAAGGGCTGGTCATTTCCATCCCCAACAAGGGGGTGGTGGTAAACGGGGTTTCGCAGCAGGATATAGATGACATATATACCATTCGTTCCATGCTTGAAGGATTGGCGGCTCGATGGGCAGCCCAGCGCATAGATGAGCAGGCTCTTAAAGAGCTGGAAGAGATCGTGGAGCTGATGGAGTATTATACCAGGAAAAACGACTTTGACCAGCTCACCCAGCTGGATACGCGCTTTCACGGCGTGATATATGACGCCAGTGACAGCAAAGTATTAAAGCATATGCTGGACAACCTGCTCAGGTATGTCGAACGGGCACGGCGTGGTTCATTAAAGGTGCCCATGCGGGCTCATCAGTCGCTCAATGAGCATAGGAGCATTTTTGAAGCGATTATGAAAAGAGATGCAGCAGAGGCTGAAAGGCTTATGGCCGAACATATCTCCCGTGCCATTTTAAACCTCCACTCTCTCACGGAACAGGATGAAGAAAAGGATTGAGGAAAAAGCATTCCCGGTTTTGAAATAAGCCGGGAATGCTTTATTTTTGTAGTTTTCTATTGAACTTGGCTGTATTATTTGTTACACTGGTATTAATGGTAATAATTTCGAAATAATGGGATTGACATGCCTTAAACGGCGTTTAACCCTTCGGGAGGTGATTTTGTGATGGAAAGAGGCAGGCGCAGAGTTTCTGAGGCAGTCATACGGCGGTTGCCCAAATATTACAGGTACCTTATGGAACTTAAGAAAAATGGCGTGCAAAGGGTATCGTCCAGCGAGTTGGGGCAGAAAATGGGGCTCACAGCATCTCAGATTAGGCAGGATTTCAACTGTTTTGGAGGGTTTGGGCAACAGGGGTACGGTTATAATGTGGCAGAACTGTGTGAGGAATTCAAAAAGATACTGGGATTGGACAAGCATTACAACATGATAGTGGTAGGAGCCGGGAATTTAGGCCAGGCTCTAGCAAATTACAGCGGCTTTGAAAAAGAGGGCTTTTTTATAAAAGCCATGTTTGATGTCAATCCCCGCTTGATAGGTATGTCCATACGCGGTATCGAGATTTACGACGTGGATAATTTGAGAAGCTACGTGGCAAGCCATAATATAGATATAGGGGTGATCTGTACCCCAAAGGAGAAGGCACAGGAAGTGGCCGAACTTTTGGTAAGCTGCGGCATAAAATACATCTGGAATTTTGCTCCGATTGACGTCGTTCTACCCGATGATGTCATAGTTGAAAACGTTCACTTAAGCGACAGCCTTTACATCCTGTGCTACAGAATCAATGCAACAAAGTCGTAAATAGTATGCTAAAATGCCAATAGCGCTGTAATCGGGGTTGATAATATGAAGGCCATGCATGATATTGAAGGGTTGCCGGTGATATGCGTAAGGGAAGGGATTGAGTGTGGCAGGGTTAGAGAGCTGCTGATTAATTGCTGTGAGGGGAAGATACAATACCTCATCATTGAAGATGAGGAATGGTATTTGGGAGCCAAGCTATTGCCTTTCGATAAGGTGTTAGGAATAGGGCGCCATGCCGTTATCACAGAGAGCGAGGAAAATATATTGCCTTTTTCGCAGGTCAAGGAAGCCCATGATTTGATAAGGCAGGGCATGGGTCTCACCGGTGCCAGGGTCTATACCCAAAAGGGCGAATACATAGGAAATGTGAAAGAATATTACTTTGATGAGAAAGATGGAAGGGTTGTAAAATGCGAGCTACACGCGGAAAACCAGAAGAGTTTTGAGCTGGATGCCTCCCAAATTGTTACCTATGGTAAAGGCATACTGGTTGTTAGCAATGGCGTTAGTGAAGCAGCTGCTGATGCAAGCAAGGCACTGCCTCAAGAAGTTTACAAGTCTGCGGAGAACGCTGATTATGAGCAATCCAAGTATAAGGGCTCTTCTTTGTTCGAACAAAAGCAAAGGCGATTTCTTCTTGGGAAGAGGGTGACTAAAAGGATAATAAGCGAGAGTGGAGAATTGCTGGCCGTCGAGGGGGATATAGTGACCGATGAGCTTATCGATAAGGTAAAAGCGGGGGGAAAGCTTGTCGAGCTTACCATGAATATTGAGGCCGTATGAAAGGGCGCATATAAACAATGAAGCTTGACAGGCCTGGAGTAAAACTGTTACGAAAATTTTAAAAAACTTTACAGTTTTGCTTCAGACTGTTAAGCTTTTATTATTTTATCGCATAATATATTTACTTCTGCTTGAGGTTATTCTACTATATAAATTGATTGTGTGAAAAACAAAGTGGTAAATGGTATAAATATAAAAATAAATGGGTAGGCCCCTGTAATGAGCGGAGGTAAGATGGATGCAATCCACAACTCAGTCTAAGCGAGAAGCGGTAGGGAGAAAGGCTGTACGGCGGAAGAGAAAAGGTGCGATGTATAAAGCGGTATTGATGATGATTTTTACCGTCATTTTTTTGGCGGTTTTGGGAGCAGGTGCTTATGCCTATCACATTTTAAACAGCGACGAATTTTATCCTGGAGTGACGGTTGACGGCCTATCATTGCAAGGGTTGACGTTTGAGGAAGGGCTGAAAGCCATCCGTGACCTTCGTCAACCTGAGCTGGATGAGATGAAATTAATACTGCGGCATGGAGGGCACCAATGGGAATACAGCTACCTGGATATCGGTGCCAGTTTCAACATAGAGGATGTTGTGAAAGAAGCCTATCAGGTGGGACGGCGGGGCAACATCTTTGAGCGGCTTATGGAGATATATGAAGCTGGTAAAAAAGGGCGACATTTTACCACTGCTTTGACCTATGACGTCTCTCTTCTCAAGGACGAGATGGAGGCAATCGCTCAGCAAATAAACGTCCAGCCCGTAGATGCGCAGATCGAGTTTCATCCCGATAGCAAACAAAAGTTTACATTCACGAAAGAGGTCATAGGAAAAGGGATGCTGATTGAACAGGCTATGGCCGATATAAAGGCCAAGGTGGATGCGAGGGACTTTGCTCCTTATGAGATCCCAGTTCAAACGCTTTACCCTAAATATACTCTGGAGGAGGTCAAAACCTGGACCAGCAGGATTGCCGTTTATTCCACCAAGTTAAGTGGTACCCCTGAGAGAATTCATAATATAACCCTTTCTTCCAAGAGCTTTGATGGGCTTCGCCTCGATCCAGGGGAAGTGTTCTCATTTAACGAGGCAACAGGCCCCAGGGACAAGGCGCACGGGTATCTGGATGCCCCGGTCATCAAAGAAGGTAAAAAGCTGGTAGACGAGCCAGGAGGAGGCAATTGCCAGACCTCCACTACTTTATACGGCGCTGCTGTACGCGCTGACCTGGAGATAGTGGAACGGTGGCATCATTCATGGCCTTCTGCTTATACGGAAGTGGGTCAAGATGCTACAGTGAACTATCCTACTCTTGACCTAAAGATCAGAAACAACAAGGACACGCCGGTATTTTTCAACAGGTATATCAGCGGCGGAAGGCTTTACGTTGAAGTATATGGCAAGGCGCCTGCCGATTACGATAAGATAGAGGTGGTGTCGGTAATATTGCAGCGGACCGAAAAGCCACCCGAAAAAGTGGTGCAGGACAATACCTTGAAGCCCGGCGAAGAGATTATAGAATACGAGTCCAGGCCGGGCATCAAGGTTCAGACCTATCGCGTGTATTACAAGGACGGAAAGGAAATCAAGAGGGTCAAAGAGGCATACAGCAATTATCCCAGGATTGTGGGCAAGAAAAGGGTAGGGCCTCCAAAACCTCCTGAAGAGGCGGTTCCAGAGGCTCAAACTCCTTTGGGGACGCAAAAACCGGATGGGCAGCCTGCCAACGATGTGGGCAATGGCAGTGCGCCGTCAACTGAAAACAGCACCGATGCGCCGTCGGACGAAATGTCAGAGTGAGAACAAGGCCAGGAAAACTAAACATTTGCATCTTGAATTGGTTTTCACGCTTCCGGGTTCAACCGGAAGTTTTTTGTTTGAAACATTGTCCTTCATTTTTTGGCCTTAAATCGTTATAATAAAAGGGTGACTGGCCGGCAAAATTTTTGTGATAAAATGCGAAGTAATAAGCGGGGGGGAGAGTATGATGCTGTATCCTTTGCTGTTTGATCCCATATTAAAGGAGAAGATATGGGGTGGTAGCACCCTTCAAGAGAAATATGGTAGGAAGCTTCCATCCGACAGGATAGGGGAAAGCTGGGATGTGGCCTGCCATCCGAACGGTACCAGCGTGGTGGCCAACGGCCCTCTCAAGGGAATGACCTTGAGGCAGCTCATTGATTCCTATGGAAGCCAGCTATTGGGAGAAGAGGTGCAAAAGAGGTTTGGGAATGAGTTCCCTTTGCTCATAAAGCTTCTTGATGCTACAGAGTTCCTCTCTGTGCAGGTGCATCCTGACGATGAGTATGCGGCATTGCACGAGGGAGGTCAACCGGGTAAAACAGAGATGTGGTATATCATCCATGCGCAGCCTGGTGCCAGCCTGATTTACGGCCTTGTGCCGGGAACCACTAGGCAAGAATTTGAGGAGGCCGTAAGGGCTGGACAGTTGGAGAAGTACTTGAGAAGCGTTGAAGTGCAGGCCGGAGACGTGCTGTATATACCGGCAGGGGTGGTGCACGCCATAGGGCCGGGAATTCTTATATGCGAGATTCAGCAGAATTCCGATACCACATACAGGGTGTATGACTGGAACCGACTCGGAGATGATGGCAAGCCCAGAACGCTCCATGTGGACAAAGCACTGGACGTGATAGATTTCAGTGGAAGGCTTGCAAAGGACAAGCTGCCCGGGCTGTCCGTTGAAGAAGAAGGCGGCAGGCGTACATACTATGTGGCCTGCAGCTATTTCGCTGCTCAAAAGCTGGAGTGCCATGGCTGTATGAAGGAGACGGCCGATGGGTCTAAATTCTTTACGTTAACGGCGGTGGAGGGGCAGGGCGAGATAGTGTACAGCCAGGGAAGCCAGCCCTTTAAAGCCGGGGATTCGGTACTTATACCTGCCTGTCTGGGAGATTATATGATTAAAGGGGAGTGTACCATAATAAAGGCATATGTCCCCAGCAGGGAGAGGGACATAATTGAGCCGCTTAAAGCCAAAGGTTTTACCAAAGACCAGCTTAAAGCCATCGCAGGCTTATTTGAAGGAGATGATGCGAAAAAGTGAGCAATTTGCCTGAGGCTTTTGTAGATAAAATGAAGGGCCTGCTGGGCCCGGAATATCCAAGGTTTATGGGCTGTTTTAAAAATCCGCCTTACCAGGGCTTAAGGGTAAATACCTTAAAGATCACCATAGAGGATTTTTTGTCCCTTGCTCCTTTTGAGCTGAAGCCTGTTCCATGGGCGGAAGGCGGCTTTTACTACGGTGATGAAGATCGCCCGGGAAAGCACCCTTACTACTATGCCGGGCTGTATTATATTCAGGAGCCCAGTGCCATGGCGCCGGCTGAGCTTTTAGGGGTAAGGCCGGGACACAAGGTGCTCGATTTGTGCGCCGCACCTGGCGGGAAATCATTCCAGATAGCTGCACGGCTAAAGGGTGAGGGCTTCTTGCTGTCCAACGAAATCGACGCCTCACGCGTTATAGTGCTGGGCGAAAATTTGGAGAGGCTGGGCGTCAGGAATGCCGCCATTACCCAGGAGACGCCGGGCAGGCTGGCAGCGGTGTTCAAGAACTACTTTGACCGCATACTGGTGGATGCTCCATGTTCGGGGGAGGGCATGTTTCGAAAGAGGCCGGATATGTGCTCGGTGTGGTCTTATACCCTCCCCGATAGAATCAGCGTAAGGCAAAAGAGCATATTAAAGCATGCAGCCGAAATGCTGGCCCCGGGTGGGAGAATGGTGTATTCAACCTGCACCTTTTCTCCCGAAGAAAACGAGGGAGTGGTGGACTGGTTTTTAAAGGAGCACCCCGATTTTTCGCTGGTGGAGGATGTTCACTTCAAGTGGTTTGACAGGGGAGTACCCGAGTGGGTAAACGGAAGCCCGGAACTTGTGAAGACTTACCGGCTTTGGCCGCATAAGATAAAGGGCGAAGGGCATTTTATGGCGCTGTTTGAAAAGAGGGCAGATGGCGGTGCAAGCAGCTTACCCCTTTTCTATAAACGCAGAGGAATAAGCAAGCTGCCGGTTGAGTATGAGTGTTTTATGAAGGAATATATGAGGGAGTTCATAGAAGATCATCTTTATGTGCATAAGGATCAGCTGTACTGGATACCGCCTTCCCTTCCGGATTTAAGCGGGCTTAAGGTATTGCGGCCGGGTTTAAGGCTGGGGACCATCAAGAAGGGAAGGTTTATACCCGGACATGCGCTGGCCATGTCCTCCAGGAAGGAATCTGTAGCACAAACCATTGACTTTTCAAGCGATTCAAGAGAGGTAATGCAGTATCTGGAGGGGTTCACCCTTACAGGGTTTGATGGAAAGGGATGGGTGCTGGTAACCGTGGATGGCTATTCCTTGGGGTGGGGTAAGCTGTCGGATGGTATGCTGAAGAATTATTATCCCAAGGGGCTGCGACGCGTATTGACGTAAGTGGTAAGTGGGTGATACAATTATCCAAATATACCTTCATAAAAAGAAGGAGAGGGTTGGCTTATGGTCAATGAGATTCTTGAAATATTAAATGAGGATAGCAGGAGGACCCCTGAAGAGATAGCCGTGATGCTGGGCACCGATGTGGAGACCGTAAAGCAGAAGATAGCAGAGCTTGAGAAAAACAAGGTTATAGTTAAATACAATACCATAGTCAACTGGGATAAAACCGATCGGGAATACGTGACAGCCCTTATAGAGGTAAAGGTGACCCCGCAGAGGGATCAGGGATTTGATGCTATCGCGGAGCGGATTTACAAGTTCCCCGAGGTTAAGTCGGTGTACCTTATGTCGGGGGACTATGACCTGGCCGTCATGATTGAAGGGCGAACCATGAAGGAGGTGGCCTTTTTCGTAGCCGAAAAGCTGTCGGTGCTGGATTCAGTGCTTAGCACGGCCACGCATTTTGTCTTGAAGAAGTACAAGGTGGATGGAGTTATATTGGAAGATGAAGAAAAAGATTACAGGCAGGTGATCGTACCATGAACGTGGAGAGCATGATAGCCGAGCGGGTGAAGGAGGTACCGCCGTCAGGCATACGGAAGTTTTTTGATATAGCCAGCGAGATGGAGGGCGTTATTTCTCTGGGAGTGGGGGAACCCGACTTTGTAACTCCATGGAACGTGCGCGAGGCGTGTATATATTCCTTAGAAAAGGGGATGACGTGTTATACCTCAAACTGGGGGATGCCGGAGCTCAGAAAGGCCATAAGCTGCTATTTGAGCAGGCGGTTTGGGCTTCAGTACAATCCAAAGAACGAAATAGTGGTGACCGTCGGTGCTAGCGAGGCCATAGATTTGGCGTTGCGCGCAATCCTCAATCCAGAGGATGAGGTTTTGATACCCGACCCTTCATATGTAGCTTATATGCCCTGCGTCCGTTTTGCGGGGGCAAAGGCCGTGGCGGTGGAGTGCAGGCCGGAAGACGAGTTTCGTTTGACCCCTGACAAGCTGGAGCAGAAGATCACTTCGAAGACGAAAGCGCTCATTTTGCCATATCCCAACAATCCTACTGGAGCCATCATGACCCAGGAAGATTTGGAGGCAATTGCGCAGGTACTGCGCCGCACTGATATTATAGTCATATCCGATGAGATTTACGCTGAATTGACATATGGGCAGAGGCATGTCAGCATAGCAAGCCTGCCAGATATGAAGGAACGCACTGTAGTCATAAACGGCTTTTCCAAGGCTTTTGCCATGACGGGTTGGCGGCTGGGATATGCTGCAGGGCATCCCGCGTTGATCAGCGCTATGGTGAAGATTCATCAGTATACAACCCTGTGTGCCCCAATAATGGCCCAGGTGGCGGCTATCGAGGCCCTTAGAAAGGGGTTCGAAGATGGCTTCGCTTCAGTGGAGTATATGGTCAGGCAGTATAATGTGCGGAGAAAAGTAATGGTAAACGGTTTCAGGGAGATAGGCCTGGAATGCTATGAACCCAAAGGGGCCTTCTACGTTTTTCCATCGATAAAGAAGACCGGCATGACGTCGGAGGAGTTTTGCGAAAAGCTGCTGATGGATCAAAAGGTTGCCGTGGTTCCGGGCACAGCTTTTGGAGCCAGCGGTGAAGGATTTATAAGGTGCTCCTATGCCTATTCTATCGACAACATCAACGAAGCCATAAAGCGCATAGGCAACTTTTTGAAAAAGATACTGTGATTAAGGAGGTTATCATGAGGTATGAATGGGACCGCGATCCGGACATCATAGAGGGAGAGTATGAGGTGATTGATGAATGGGACGCGGGCGGAACACATGATAGCTGGGAAAACAGAGATATACGGCTGGACCCCAGTCCGCCGCATGTTACATATGCAATTCTGGGATTGAATGTTGCCGTATGGCTTGTCATGAGCTTTATAGGTACGGTATTCGACATCAATTTAAACTATCAGCTGGTATACTTTGGCGCCAAGGTGAACGAATTGATCGCCACAGGGCAGTATTGGCGCCTTTTTACCGCCATGTTCCTGCATGTCGGGGTTATGCACCTGTTGTTCAATTCATATGCCCTCTATGTATACGGGCCGATAGTGGAGAAGCTGTATGGTAAAATCCGGTTTGTGGTAGTGTATGTATTGTCGGGGATGATGGGTAGTCTGTTCAGCTACCTCTTTAGCCCTAACCCGGCAGCCGGCGCCTCTGGCGCCATATTCGGGCTTATGGGTTCTCTGCTTTACTTCCGCAAACGGAGGCGCACCTTGTTTCAGCGCGCGTTTGGACCGGGTTTGTTTATCATAATCGGCATCAATCTGCTGTTTGGATTTATTCAGCCGGGTATTGACAATTGGGGACATATAGGAGGCCTGATAGGGGGATTTTTGGCCGCAAATGCCGTGGGGTTGTACAGAGAGCGCAGGCTGTCAGATAAAGCGGTTGTATGGGCGCTTATCGTTATAATCTTTGTGCTGGGCCTGTGGATTGGGCAGAGGAAATACGGTAAAATGGTTATGTATATAGAGGGTCTTCATCAAGGTCCAGCGTATGGGGTGCTCTTTTATGGTGAAGAGCGTGGAATGTAAGGGAATTATTTGTGTTATGGGAATTGTTTTGACCTGTGTACTTGAAAATTGACGCTGGATAAAATTAGAACCATATCTGAAGTCATCATATCTGGTATTTTTTCTCTGGTATTTTTTCGCCGTAAGAAGCATCAGTTAATTCTGTCGTACAGGTTTAAACAGTCCTGAGGGGTAGGGATAGCGACCTGTGCCTGATAAGCCTGTCTAACATTGGCGATGAGCACCTAACTCCGTAAGGAGGCTTACCGCGTATGGTGTATGTAATTTCAAAGGCAAGGTTGGGATAATAGCAGGTTTAAGGAGTAGCGGGTATTTTGCTGTAAGAAGTCTTTCAGGTGAGAAGATACATGACAGTGCAAAACATAGCAAGTTAAGACTTATAGAGAGGGCAAAGACGTTAATGTTAGAAAGGAGGGAAGAGCGCATTCCTCTCCATCTTGAAGAAGATGGAGTCTCCTGCGCTCGTATATTATGAAATACGGACCGGTAGCGCTGGCCAGGTGCGAGAGCTATGACCGCCAGGAAGTACAGAACGCTGTGAAGCGGGCTGTGGAGCTGCTGGGCGGCATTGAAAGGTATATAAAGCCCGGGATGAGGGTTTTGCTAAAGTGCAACCTGCTGTCCAGGAAAAAGCCCGAGGAGGCCGTGACGGTGCACCCTGCTGTGGTGGAGGCTGTGGTGAGGGCTGTGCAGTCGGTAGGGGCTATACCTATAATTGCCGACAGCCCCGGGGGACTGTACACCGAAAGGGTTTTAAAAGGCATATACAGGGTCTGTGGTATGGAAGAGGTACATGAGAGGACGGGGGCTCTGCTCAATTACAACACCGATATAGTTGAGGTCAGCCACCCTGAGGGCAAGGTGGCAAAGCGCATAACGGTGATAAAGGTGTTGCAGGATGTGGATGCCGTCATATCCCTGGCAAAGCTAAAGACCCACGAGCTGACCCTGTTTACCGGCGCAGTCAAAAACCTTTTTGGCGTCATCCCGGGCATGACCAAGGCGGAATACCACCTGCGCATGAAGAGGCTTGAAGAGTTTTCGGATTTATTGGTCGATATATGTACCTACGTAAAGCCCGTCCTTTCAGTGATGGATGGGATAGAGGGAATGGAGGGCAATGGCCCATCGGCCGGCAGGCCGCGCCATGTAGGGGCATTGCTCATGAGCCCAAGCCCTTATGCCCTGGATGTGGTTTCGGCCGCGCTGGTAGGGCTGCCGGTTGAAAGGATATGCACTGTGCAGCGGGCTGAGGAACGGGGTCTGTGCAGCAGCAAGCTGGAGGATATGGAGATTATAGGGGATTCGTTTGATGAGCTCTATGTGTCTGACTTTAAGCTGCCCGATTCCAAAAAGCTGGGCTTTTTGGTGAGAGCCCTTGAAAGCAACAACAGGGTTTCGGAATTTTTGAAGTTCTATTTGGGCCCTCATCCTATGATAAGGCATGAGGCGTGTGCCGGATGTGGCGATTGTGCCAGGTATTGCCCACCCAAGGCCATAAAAATGGTGGAGGGAAAGCCACGCATTGATTTGAATGCCTGTATTCGCTGTTATTGCTGCCAAGAGCTATGTCCTCACAAGGCTGTTGTCATAAGGCGAAACTGGTTTTTCAGGCTGTTTAAATGATGCGTTCACCATCTGGGGAGATGAATTTCAGATAATGATTAACCGGAGAGGAGATGTATTCAAAACCAGAGGAGTGGGATGATGTTTAACAGATGGCGGTTGCTGTGGGACCTCATGAGGGGAAACAGGATGCGGTATGCAGGTGCTGTGGTTGCTACAGCCTTTTCTGCTCTGCTTTCCCTTATACCGACGCTGGTTATAAGGACCACAGTGGATTCCATCATTGGCGATAAGCCAATGGATGTGCCTGGCTGGGTGGAGGATGCTGTACTGCGTTTAGGGGGTAGAGATGCTCTAGCGCACAACCTTTGGGTATGCGGCGTGGCTTTGCTGGCTATAAGCCTGATAAACGGAGCGGCGATGTATGTAAGGGGCAAATGGACGGCACAGGCTTCCGAGTCCATGGCAAGGAATTTGAGGGACCTGCTTTATGACCATCTTCAGAATTTGCCCTATGATGAGCATGTGAAGGCTGAGACCGGCGACTGGGTACAGCGCTGCACTTCTGATGTGGAAACCATAAGGCGTTTTTTGGCTGTTCAAATGGTAGAAATTGGGAGGACGGGGTTTCTGCTTGTCATGGCTTTGACCATAATGTTCAGCCTTAATGTAAAGATGACCTTCATTTCCATGGCTGTAGTTCCCATCATATTTGCCTTTTCCTATGTGTTTTTCTCAAAAGTAAAGGAGGCTTTTCGACTGGCTGATGAGGCCGAGGGAAAATTGACTACCGTTTTGCAGGAAAACTTGACTGGAATAAGGATTGTAAAGGCCTTTGGGCGACAGGCTTACGAGGTTGAAAAGTTTGATGGCAAAAACAGGGAGTACAGGGATTTATCGTATCGCTTGGTACGGTTGATGGCCAACTACTGGGCGCTTTCGGATTTCCTTATCATGGTTCAGATGGTAATAGTAATGGTTACAGGCGTCTACTGGGCATCACGGGGTACCATGACGCTAGGGACTTTGCTGACCTTTATGAGCTATGAGGGTATGCTGCTGTGGCCTGTTCGCCAGATGGGCAGGATACTGACCGACATGGGGCGGGCTCAGATTTCTTTGACGAGGATTAAAGAGCTGCTTGATAAGCCAAGGGAGGATATGGACGAGGATGGGCTCACCCCTGACCTCAATGCCGATATCGAATTTAAAAACGTGTATTTTGAGTATGAAAAAGGGCATCCTGTGCTTCAGGATATATCCTTTAAGGTGAAAAAGGGGCAAACTGTTGCCATTCTTGGCCCCACCGGTTCGGGAAAGTCATCGCTGGTACATCTGCTTTTGAGGCTATATGACTATCAGCGGGGCTCTATCGCCATCGGCGGAGTTGAGCTTAAAAAGATAAACAAGAAATGGCTGCGCCAGAATATCGGGATCGTGCTTCAGGAGCCTTTCCTGTTCTCCAGGACGATAAAGGAAAACGTAGCTTTGGGAAGAAGCGATGTTACTGAGGCAGAAATATTGGAAGCAATGCGAGTGGCCGCCCTCAGCGATGTCATACAGCAATTTGAAGAGGGCTATGATACGCTGGTGGGCGAGAGGGGTGTAACCCTCTCTGGAGGGCAGAAGCAAAGGGTTGCCATTGCCAGAGCGCTTGTCAGGAACAGCTCCATATTGATCTTCGATGATTCCCTCAGCGCTGTGGATACCGAAACCGATGCAGCCATCCGCAGGGCTTTGAAGGAAAGGCGGAAGGGGATAACTACATTTATTATATCCCATCGCATCACCACCCTGGCTGAAGCGGATTTGATACTGGTGCTGGATCAGGGACGGCTGATTCAATCAGGTACCCATGAAGAGCTCATCAGGCAGCCGGGCCTATACCAGCGGATATGGGCTTTGCAGAGCAGGCTTGAAGAGGAGCTGGCAGATGAGTGCAAAGACCTCGAGCATCCAGCACAGGAGAGGGGAGTGATGTGAATGAGCACCTACCAGGAACAGGAATATACCCAGCCGTTTAACATGGATTTGTGGAAAAAGCTGATACGTTATGCTTGGCCTTATAGAAGGGACTTGCTGCTTCTGGCGGCCGTTATGGCAGCGTCGGGCGGCATTGATGCCGTCTTTCCGCTCATGAACAGGTATGCAGTTGATAACTTTATTGTGCCGGGGAAACTGGATGGACTTTGGATTTTTGCTCTAATTAATGTGATGCTGATCTCGATTCAAGCTTTCAACGTATGGATGCTTATATGCATTGCCGGTCGGATTGAGACTGGCCTGTGTTATGATATCAGGAAGATGGGCTTTAAAAAGCTGCAGGAGCTGTCATTTTCGTATTTTGATAAGACTCCGGTTGGCTGGATCATGGCCAGGATGACCTCCGACATCCAGCGCCTGGGCGAAACGGTTGCCTGGGGCCTTGTGGACCTGATGTGGGGGAGCGCCATGATGGTGGCTACAATAGGGGTCATGCTTTATTTGAACTGGAGACTGGCCCTCATCACCCTGTCGGTGGTGCCGATTTTAGCGGCGGTCAGCATTTATTTCCAGAGAGTAATATTGATGGCTTACCGTCAGGTGCGCAGGATCAACTCCCAGATCACCGGGGCTTTTAACGAGGGGATAATGGGGGCCAAGACCACCAAGACCCTTGCCAGGGAAGAGGAAAACCTGAGGGAGTTTAAAGAGCTCACCGAAAGGATGAGGCATTCATCGGTTCGAGCGGTTGTGGTGTCATCCATTTATATGCCGGTTGTAATGGCTCTGGGCAGCATTGGAACCGGGCTGGTTCTGTGGCTGGGGGGCGAGGGCGTCATTGGGAAATCCATCAGCTACGGCACTTTAGTGGCGTTTATAAACTATACCATGCAATTCTTTGAGCCCATCCGCGAGCTGGCCCGAATATTTGCTGAGCTGCAAAATTCTCAGGCTTCAGCAGAAAGGGTTTTTTCCATGATTGAGACCCAGCCTGATGTTAAGGACTCGCCGGAGGTTATCGAAAAATACGGCGATCTGTTTGCCCCTAAAAAGGAGAACTGGCCGCCCATAAAAGGGGATGTGACTTTCCACAACGTATCCTTCTCGTATAAAGAGGGAGAGGAAGTGCTTAAAGATTTTAATCTGGAGGTGAAAGCAGGGGAAACCATTGCTCTGGTAGGTGAGACGGGGGCCGGCAAGAGCACCATCGTGAATCTGCTGTGCCGCTTTTATGAGCCTACTGAAGGTGAGGTCAGGATTGATGGGGTGGATTACCGCAAGCGTTCCCAGCTGTGGCTGCAATCCAACATAGGGTATGTGCTTCAGACTCCTCACCTGTTCAGCGGAACCGTAAAGGAGAATATAAGGTACGGGAGGCTGGATGCCAGCGATGAAGAGGTGATAGAAGCCGCCAAGCTGGTCAATGCCCACGATTTTATCATGAGGCTCGAGAAAGGATATGATACCGAAGTAGGCGAAGGTGGAAACAGGCTCTCCACTGGCCAAAAGCAGCTCATCTCGTTTGCCCGTGCCGTTCTGGCCAACCCCAGGATATTTGTATTGGACGAGGCCACCTCTTCGGTGGATACCGAAACCGAGCAAATCATCCAGAATGCCATACAAAAGGTGCTCCGTGGCAGGACCAGCTTCGTGATAGCCCACCGTTTGTCAACCATAAGGTCGGCTGATCGCATACTGGTGATTCGCAATGGGCGTGTGGTTGAGCAGGGCACCCATTTCGAGCTGCTCAGGCGAAGGGGGTACTATTACAGGCTGTACACAAACCAGTTTATGGAGGAAAAGGAGAGGGAGATTATGTCACAGACTCGCGGTTGATTTGATAGCAAGTCGTCAGCTGGTCCAGGCGATTTGTTCAAGTGTGAATGTCGATTTCCATCTAAATATGCTTGTGGTTAACATTATCTCGTGGTTGTGACATTATTATAGTGAGCATTGGCGTTTCATATACCATATTTTTCAACTAGAAGATTCTCCCTCGACCAGGTTATAATATACTTACACTAAGATACAGGCCATCCTTTTTAGCACATCATTTCAATTATCTGGGAGAGGGGGGAAGAGAGCGTGTTTACAAAAAGGCTTGCATTGTCGGTAGTTGCGGCCTTAACCCTCATTTTATTTCTGTGTGTGGCTGTTTCGCAGGCTTCAGCTGCAGGGTATCAGCTTACCAGGGATTTAAGAAGGGGTATGAGCGGCGAAGATGTGGCCGTTGTGCAGCGCCTTCTCAAGGACCTGGGCTTTTTTACATACCCTCAGATCACAGGTTACTTTGGCAGTATAACCGAGACGGCTGTAAAGGCTTTTCAAAGGGCAAACGGGCTGGCTGCTGACGGCATCATAGGCCCTATTACCCGCGGTGTCATGAATAAGCTTCTGGCCGGTTCGACTCCTTCACGGGGCGACACTACCAGCGTTTATATTGTACAGCCGGGTGACTCCCTGTGGAAGATCAGCCAGCGCTTCGGGGTTTCGCTGGACGAGCTATGTGCAGCTAACAATATGCCGGGTTGGATTCGGCACCCGATGGAGCCTATGTGAGCTGGAGAAGCGGTGATTATGGGCCAGGGACAAATTACGATAAGATAAAGGGAAATGGAGCAGATGGACACTTCGATATTCATTTTTTGAACAGCGTGCGCCACAAAGACGGGCAGGTGGATGTCGAGCACCAGGCCATGGTAAGGATAGCCGCAGGGCAATAGACGGTAAACTTATGCATAACATTTAATACAACGGTAAACAATTTGTTGTTTAAATGTAAAGACAGAATGGGAGATAATAATGTATAATATAATTGAAATGATGTGCGAAAGGATGGCGCCTCTCATGAAAAGGAAGGCATTAATTTTAATTGCCCTGCTTCTGGTGTCGGGAGTGTCTTATGTAGCCTACACTATCTATCAGGTTCTCAATCCCGAGACCCTGTTTGAAACGCAGCCGCATACCGAAGAAGATGTGGATAACAACCGTCCGGTGCAAAACGATAAAGAAGTTTCTGTGCACATCCAGCAGCCAGAAGAGCAGTACCGTTTTGATGAGGACAGAATAAACATTCTCTTGCTTGGGTTGGATGCGGATCAAGAACGCTATGAGACCATGAGAGCATTCAGAACCGATACAATCATTTTATTGTCCATTGACTTTCAAGCCAATCAGGTGTATCTCATCTCAATTCCTAGGGACAGCTATGTTAAGATACCTGGAAGACAACAGAGGGATAGGATCAACACCGCCTTTGTATGGGGTGGCGGGTTCAATGGCAAAGGCTTTGAGAGAACCATAGAAACGGTGAGCGACTTTTTGGGCGGAATTCCCATACACTATTACGTTGGGATTGATATGAACGCCTTTGTAGAGATAGTTGACATCATGGGCGGTGTGGAATTTGAGGTGGACGTTCCCGTCAAAATAGGAGGAAGGGAGCTAAAGCCTGGGCTGCAACGGCTCAATGGACAGCAGGTACTGGATTACTGCAGGAACAGGCATTTCCCCTGGGGAGACATCCAGAGAGTTAAGAACCAGCAAAAGATGCTGCTGGCCATGTTTGATCAGCTCAAGTCTTCAAAACAGCTCCTTAATGTTTCGAAATATTATGAAGTGTTAAAGAGCAAAGTTTATACCAATTTAAATGCAAAGCAGATTGCTGCTTTGGGAGTTTTTGGGATGAAGCTGGACCTTTCAAACATCCATACTTACAGCATACCCGGTGATTTTCTCAATATTGACGGGATAGGCTACTGGGGAGTAAATCAGTACGGGAAAAAAGACCTTGTAAAGGAGATATTCGGCGTTGAAATAGAAATAGACCCCAAAGATGATGTAAGGTATATAAAGAGGGAACTGGAGGAGAAGCTCAAGGCGCTTGCAGCGGCTATCAGTGAAGCCAATGATGTGATAAACAAAGCGCAAGAGGTTATGTCTACGTATTCTGCATATATAAAGGAGGAAGAGAAGGCCGGCGTTGAATCGCGCATTGGTAAAGTGCGCCAAAGCATAGATGTTGAAGATACGGCATCTATCAAGACGGCAACAAGAGAGTTAAAAAATTATATAGATAACCTCTCTCAAATATTTGAACAGCGCAAGAAAGAGGATGAGGAGAGAAAGGCACATGAGCAGGTCCTTGCAAAAGCCCGAAAGGACGCCCAGCAGGTAATACAGTGGGTCACCGCGCAGATTGAAAAAAAGGGCGACAGGCTATCCCACCAAGACAGGCAAAGGATTGAGGCATCAATTGCAAGCGTAAATGAAGCATTAAAAGGCCAAAACGTCCAAGATATTATGAATAAAACGGCCGAATTGAAAAAACAGGCTGAGGCCATATTCAATGCCATGGAACAACAAAAAGAAGAAGGCAATAGTTCTCCGCCACAGGATGCTACAGACGGATCAAATGGCAGCCAGGTGCCGGAAAATGATGAAGGCAATTCTCAGGTACCTGATGATAATCAAGAAACTCCGGGTAATGGGCAGGACAGTCCAGAAACAATTATAATAAAGATATCACCCTTGAGGATGTGGCGCGAAAGGTATATATAAGTCCTTATTATCTCAGCCATTTATTCAGGGAAGAACTTAACATAACGTTTTTAGAATATTTGACCATGGTGCGGATGGAAGAGGCCAAGAAGTTGCTCAAGGATACATCGCTCTCTATTGTAGCCATTGCATCTCAGGTGGGCTATGAGGATGCCAGCTATTTCAGCAAGGTGTTCAAGAAATACGTCGGCATATCCCCTGCTCAATACAGGAAGAATCTCTAGAATAGTATTGACAAGATTTTACCTATATTCACAAGATTTAACCGGTACAGCTTCAGCTAAACCTGTTATAATTTAAAATGTGAGCTTTGAAAGCATGTACATGGCAGGAACCAGACATGGATCGTTGAGACGATGAAATCGTGATATTTAATAGGGGGGGAAGGGGGATTTAAATAAATGGCTGATTTTAGGGCAATCGCTGATGCTTTGAAAGCTGGCAATGCTCCAAAGGTGAAGGAAATGGTCGAGGCAGCGCTGGCAGAGGGGGTAAACCCCGAGGATATTGTGAATAAGGCACTCATAGTGGGAATGAGCGAGATAGGTGAGCTGTTCAAGAATAACGAGATATACGTTCCAGAGGTGCTCATCGCTGCTCGCGCTATGTACGCCGGACTGAATATCTTAAAGCCCTTGCTGGCCGAACGGGATGTAAAGCCGATGGGAAAGGTAGTCATTGGTACCGTGAAGGGCGATCTACATGACATTGGGAAGAATCTGGTTGCCATGATGCTTGAAGGGGCGGGATTTGAGGTAACCGACCTTGGCATCGACGTTTCGCCCGAAAAATTCGTCGATGCAGCAAAAGCTGCAGGGCCAGGCTGTATCGTTGCCATGTCGGCGCTGCTCACTACCACCATGCCGGCCATGAAGGATACCATTGAGGCCTTGAAGGCAGCAGGATTAAGGGACCAGGTGAAGATTATGGTAGGAGGGGCTCCGGTCACGCAGAAGTTTGCCGATGAGATCGGTGCTGACGGCTATGCGCCCGATGCCGCATCGGCTGCTGATCTGGCAAAGACTTTTGTAGCGTAATAAAAAGAGGGCGTTTTAAGGAGGTCAAACGCCCTCTTTTTGTTTTATCAAAAAACACGGAAAGAGACTCCATCTTCAACGAAATGGAGATAAGCTACTTTATTCCTCATGAAGTCCCATCTCCATATGTGGTTGATAGTTCACTTAATATGCAATTCGTTGCTGAAATGCCTTTTCCAGCTTTTTTGTATAACATCCATCACCGGCTGCCTTGTCTTTAAAATTACTACCAGCTGTGAGATGTTACGCTCTATGTTAATAGGCGTTATAGAGATAGCAGTATTTACTCCGTCCACATAATGCCATCCTTCATTTAGCTTAAAAAATCCTTTTATTCTGAATGCGAAATCCGAAAGGCTTTGTAAAAAGCCCTTTAGCTTTTCCCTCTCAAATACTCCATCGGCTTCAAGAAGCAGGGTTTTTGGCCTGTTGGACGGACAATTGAGGTTGGAAGTGGCTGGAGGTAGTGGAAAATCTTCAAGATTTTGCTGCAACCAGGTGTGGTCCAATCTGCCGTAAGAGGTGGTTACGATGGGGGCGACAGGATTCAGGCTTCGAATGCTCTCTTCCACACTGTTGAGCCTCGCAGAATCCACCAGATCCGCCTTGTTTATCACTATCAAATGGCTGTATTCTATCTGTTTGCGTGTAACCTCCAGCGTCTGTGACAGCTCTATAAACGAGGTGGCGTCGACTATGCATATGGTGCCTCTAAAATCGTAGATATCGCCGGTTTTTGGTTGTATATCGTAAAGGATTTTTTCCATCCCCGATGGGTCCGAAAGCCCTGAGCTTTCGATAAACAGCCACTCGATGGGGGTGCTGGCCATTGCGATCAGCCCTTCGGCAAAAGTGGAGGCAAGGCAGCTGCAAAAAATAGAGCCATTATTTATTTCGATCAGGTCTATGCCTTCCTTTTTGACCAGTGTACCGTCTATGCCCACACTGCCAAACTCATTCATTATTATGCCTATCTTATTATTTTGGCTAAATTCCAGCAGGTTTTTTAAAAGCGTGGTCTTACCCGCTCCCAGAAAACCGGTGATCAAATATACCGGTATCTTGCGACTCATTTTAGACACTCCTCAATACTTCTGAATAGATCGTTTCTGCTGGGTATTATGGACGAATACTTGAGCTTGCCGTTGATGTATATGCACGGGAGGTTCTTTATGCCCATCTTCTTGATGCGAGCTATACCTTCACGGGTGGTAAACTTGTGTTCCACCCAGTCTATCTTGTCGCCAAAGTGTTCTTTAGCGATTTTTACGGCGTTTACCATATAGGTACAGGCAGCGCAGGTAGCCGAATCCAGGGTGAAGACTTCGATGAGGGGTTTTTCGAGGTTTTCATAGTCGGGCAGCTCAACCTCAATGTCCAGCTGTGTACCCTGGTAATTTTCCAGCATCTTTCTTACCTCGTCGGTGTCGCGTATGGCTTGCTGTATGCCGATGGGGTTTTCGGGTGGAACGTCGTACGGCATGTCGCATCCTGGTGCAATGGCCAGGTTGTGGTGATTTAGCTTATCCAACAGGTCTACCACGTACTTCATGTTGTCCTGCTGGCTGCCATACAACATGATGGAGGTTAATGGGATGTTGCCGCCCAGAACTATGTTGTATCTATCGGTAATCTTTTTGGCTTCAACCATGTCTATGTTTTCATCGATGAATATGGAATCAGGGCCGGTTTTGCACATCTCCTCAATGTTCTTTGAAGCATTGCCGCACACGAAGAATGAGGATAAGGATCCGTTTTGCTTAATAAAGCTAAAAATTTCGGCGGCAGGTTCCGATATAAACTGTGCAAAGTGCTGTGGAGAGATCTGGGAGACCAAAGGATCCACAATTGCGATGACGTCCATCCCGGCTTCTAGGTAGTATTCTGCCATCCTTTTGGCTACCTCGCTGGTGTATCTAATGAGCTGATGTACATAATCGGGGTCCATGAACATATCCATGAACAGCTCGGTACCTCTCAGATGGGATGCCAGGGTCAAAGGTCCACATATCAGTCCAAATAAAGCGGTGGTCTCGCCGACTTCGGCTTTAAATCTTTTCATCACTTCTAGTATCATGGGGAGCCTGCCATCTGATTTTTCGGGCAGGCGTTGAGGAACGGTTTTATGAAAAGCCAGTGGATGGGATTGGACAGATGGTGGGGCTTTTTGAGCCCATACTAGCTCGCAGCCCAGGATTTCGGCTTCTACCTGCAGGTCAAACAGCACCGGCTGCCCATCTGGGCGGTACAGCCTATTCACTTCCATGAGGGAATCAAAGAGCTTTTTGCTGTCGGTTAAAACCTCGATGGCGCTGTAGCCTTTGAGCTTGCCAGCATGGACACCGGCAAAAGGCACCCAAGGTACCCTTGGAAGGCCTTTTTCATGTTTGAAAGTCCTTATAAGCAGCTCTTTTCCTGTTATGGCTTCCATAACCTTATAACCCCCTTGATGCTATGGATGTGCTGTTCTGTGTTTGCCTTTTATTGTATCAACTGATATCCGGGATGTCTGCATCCTATCTTGTTAAGTTTAGTAAAATCTTGTTGAGGGGTGTTTTAAAAACTTCATAAAGAAGTGATTTGCTCAAAATGATGTGGTAAAATATCCTCATAATGATAGACGAAGAAGTAAAAAGTGATCAACTTAAAAAGGGGAGCAAAGCTTATGATGAGCAATTATTTTTTGGGTATCGATATTGGAACATCCAGCGTTAAGGCTGTGGTGGTGGATGAGGAAGGTACAGTGGTTGCATCAGCTCAGCGACAATATGATATCTTAAAGCCCCAACTGAAATATGCAGAGCAGGATGTTGAAGCCTTATGGGAATCCACCAAACTCGCGATAAAAGAGGCGCTGGCACAAAAGGACGGTATTGCTGAACGTATAAGAGCAATTGGGTTGTCGGGCCAGATGCATGGGCTGGTGCTGCTTGATCAAAGGCTTAAGCCCGTGAGAAATGCCATCATCTGGGCAGATCAACGTTCTCAGAAAGAAATAGAGCAAATTTATAAGATAATACCGCAAGAGGAGTATGCTAAATTTACCTTAAACGCTTTGAGCACCGGTTTTTTGATATCTTCTCTCATGTGGGTCAAGCAGCATGAAACCGAGAATTTCAAACGCACATTTAAGGTGGTATTGCCCAAAGATTATATTCGGTACAGGTTGTGCGGGGAAATCGGAACGGATAAATCAGATGCCTCAGGTGCGGTGATATTTGATGTTGCACAAAGGGATTGGGCATGGGAGTTGATTGATAAGCTAGGCTTGGCGCACAATATGTTTCCTGTCAGCCGAGAATCTTATGAAGTTGCCGGTGCTGTAACTTCAGAATGTGAGAGGGAACTGGGCTTGAAAAAGGGTACGCCTGTAGTGTTTGGTGGAGGCGATACCATTATGCAGTTGGTAGGCAACGGCATCATAGGCCCGGGCATTCTCTCTTCAAACATTGGAACGGCAAGCCAGGTATCCTGTGCGCTTGACCAGCCGCTATATGATGACAAGTACAGGACAAATACATTCTGCCATGCCAGGGAGGGCCTGTGGACAATTATGGGGGCCTGTTTAAGTGGCGGGGGCACCTTGAAATGGTTAAAAGATAGCGTTTTGATGATGAAGGATTACGATGAGATGATGGAGCTGGCCCAAAATGTGCCGCCAGGCAGCGAGGGCTTGCTGTTTCTGCCTTATCTCAGCGGGCAGCGCACGCCCCACAATGACCCCGATGCAAAAGGGATATTCCTGGGGCTTACCCTCAAGCATTCTAGAGAGCACTTGATCCGCAGCGTTATGGAAGGCGTCGTATTTGCTCTGAAGGATTCGCTTGAGATCTTTGAGGGGCTGGGCATTAAATTTGAAAGAGTAATAGCCTCCGGAGGCGGCGCCAGGGGAAGGCTGTTCTTGCAGATTCAGGCCGATGTGTTTGGCAAGGAGATATACAGGAGCATGCATGAGGAGCAGGCATGTATTGGAGCTGCCATTACAGCAGCGGTGGGAGTTGGCTTTTACCCGTGTTTTGAGGAGGCCTGCAATCATATGGTTCACTTGCATCCCAAGGTGATAGTTCCAAACAAAGAAAATCACGAGATATATCAGGAAAGGTTTGAGGCTTATCGGAAGATGTATTTGTGCAATAGGGATTTGTTTTGAAATGGCGGCATAAAGGGAGGTAGCTATTCATGGAGTGGATATCGATCAATGGCAGTGATGACGTGCCATTAATTGCAGAATTGGATCTATTGGTTGTGGGAGCCGGGCTGGCCGGAATCTGCGCTGCCGAAGCGGCACGCAGCGCTCATGACGAGCTTGTAAGCATCACGGGCAGGGACTTTGGGTTTTACTATGAGAGATGGATAGAGGAGCTGAGCACTTGGCCAGATCAATTCGAACCAATTCCTTGGGCACAGCCGCTCGAATAGAACATGGAGGGGAATTGTGGAATGGCGTCTGACATAGTATCGTTTGACATAGTATGAAGATCAGTGGTAGCATAAAGTTAGCAGTCGATTACTTACTACGTGAGGGAGTGTTTTATATGGATAAAAAGCTTGCAATCATACACACGACCCATGTTACCATTGAGCCCTTAAAAAATTTGGCATCTGAATTTATCCCCGAGGTTAAGGTGATAAACTTTCTCGATGATTCTATATTGCCGCAGCTTATAGAAAATGGGGGCGACATTGCAGAGGTAAGGGACAGATGGTTTACCTATGCTAAAATTGCGGAAAGTCTGGGAGCAGATGTCATACTGAGCGCCTGTTCGTCTGTGGGGGAGCTGGCTGATGAGCTGAACGGTAAGCTTAGCGTGCCGGTGCTTCGCATAGATGAGGCTATGATAGAGCGGGCAGTCGCTTTGGGAAACGTCATAGGCGTTGCGGCCACCCTCAGCACCACTTTAAGGCCAACTATCAATCTGGTTAAGGCTAAAGCTGAAAAAGCCTGCAAGGCTATTAAGGTAGAACCAGTTCTCGTTGATGAGGCATATAAATTGTTGATGCAGGGCGATGGAGAAGGGCATGACAAGGTACTTGCTCAGAAGCTCAACGAGCTTGCTCAAAGGGTGGATGTTGTGGTGCTGGCTCAGGCTTCAATGGCCAGAGTCTTGGATAGATTGCATGAAAACATAAAAGACAAGTTTTTAACCAGCCCCAGGCTTGGCATGATGAAAGTAAGGGATGTATTGAGAGGGATACGAAGACATGAATGACGTTTTTATGGGAATTGATATAGGCACTACTCATTGCAAGGTTGGGCTGTTTGACGTCAACGGCCGGCTTATAGGTATAGCGAAGTATGTTGATAGAGCGTATGCCGATGAGGATGGAGATTATTATGATCCACAAGAGATTTGGCAGTCGGTCCAGCAGGGTATGGCCAAAGTTTTGTCATACGCGGAAGGTTATAACCTGGTAGCTATTGGCATAACGAGTATGGCCGAGACTGGGTTATTGGTAAATCTCGAGGATGGCAGCCCTTACACCCCGTTTATTCCCTGGTTTGATATGAGGGCGATGGAACAGGCGCGTTTTATAGAAGCCAATATAGATCAACTGGAGGTATTTTCAAAGACGGGGTTGCGGGCAAGTTACAAGCACGGCCTGCCCAAGCTGCTATGGCTGCTACACAAAAAAGGGAAGCTACCGTGCAATGCCAAATGGCTATCGGCAGCTGATTATATTGCGTTTAAGCTGATCGGAGCAGTGGCCACCGATTACACCTTGGCTGCCCGAACTTTTGCCTAGGATTTAAAAAACAATGCGTGGAATGTCGAACTGCTCAAGATAGTGGGGGCAAAAGCTATATGACTCCAAGAGAACGTTTTTTGAAAGTGCTCAATTTTGAGAAGCCAAACGACAGGCTTCCCATGGTGGAATGGGCACCCTGGTGGGACAAGACTATGGAGCGATGGAATAATGAGGGCCTTCCTACAGGGATGACATGGGAAGAATCTCTCAGGTATTTTGGCTTAGATCCTCTTCTTATGATAAATGGCAGCGCTATATCTTCTGAATGCCCTAGACCTTCTTCGCATGGTGCGCCGATTATTACCGACGAGAAATCCTACGAAGAAATAAAGCAGTATCTATATACCGATTCAATTATCGACAATATTAAAAGAGCAGCAATGGGTTTAAAGGAAAAACACGATAAAGGGGAAATAATAATTAGGTTGTGGTTGGATGGATATTTCTGGTTTCCCAGAACCCTTTTTGGCATTGAAAATCACTTCTATGCATTTTACGATTACCCCGGGCTTATGCATCGCATAAACAATGATTTGGCGGAATTCAATATTCATGTAATAGAGGAACTTTTCCCAATATTAATTCCAGATATGGTAGGATTTGCAGAAGACATGTCTTACAATCATGGGCCTATGTTGTCGTACAAATTGTTCAAAGAGTTTTTGACTCCTTACTATCAAAGGATTATTCCTCTTATTAAAAAATATGGGGTAAAAGTTTTTGTTGATAGCGATGGAGATATTACTCGTATGATTCCCTGGTTGAAGGAAGCCGGAGTAGAGGGTGTATATCCCTTGGAGAGGCAGGCTGGGGTCGATATTCTTAGAATACGCAGAGAATATCCTGAATTTCTTATGATGGGCGGATATGATAAGATGGTTATGTCTAAGAGCGAAAAAGAGATGCGGGCTGAGTTTGAAAGGCTGTTGCCTGTCATGAAGTCGGGCGGATACATCCCTTCGGTAGATCATCAGACCCCTCCTGAGGTTTCACTTGATAACTACAGAATGTATGTCATATTGTTTAGGGAGTATGCGGAAAGGGCTGTTAGAGAGGATGGTTAAGCTTGTATTTAAAGACATGAAAGACAAACTAATTAAGGAAGCTCTAGAAACGGGCAATGATAATATTATTGCACAGAATGTCTAATTTGGACAAAGAGAGGGCATATGGCGATAGATCTATACTTATTCTGGTATTGTCTTTTGTAGCGTATACTCATTTGGAGGGGATTATATGAAAAAAATATGTGTAGTCGGTAGTTTAAATATGGATCTGGTAGTAACCGTTGACAGATTTCCCGAGCCCGGAGAGACCATTACTGGCAGAGAATTCGCTACATATCCTGGAGGAAAGGGCGGTAACCAGGCTGTAGCTCTGGGACGACTGGGTGCAGATGTGCTAATGGTGGGGAAGTTGGGAAATGATCTTTTTGGAGAACAGTATCTGAGTAACTTGAAAGAGAACGGTGTCGTTTTAGATGGAGTAAAGGTAGAGGAAGGCGTATCATCCGGCATTGCTGTGATAGAAGTAGACAGCACCGGCGAAAACCATATTGTTATTATTCCAGGAGCCAATGGAAAAGTCGACAGAGCTTTCATCGAGGAAAATTGGCATCTTATGGAAGAGCGGGACATTTTTTTGTTTCAACTGGAAATACCCATAGATACTGTATTGTATGCCGTGAAAAAGCTCAAAAAGGCCGGTAAAATAATAATCCTAGACCCTGCGCCCGCTAGAATCCTTCCTGACGATATTTTCCTTAATATAGATTATATTACCCCTAATGAAACAGAGATGGAAACTCTAACGGGGATAAGAATAGAAGATGTTGAAGATTTGAAACAGGCTAGCTACTGGCTTGTTAAAAAAGGCGTGAAAAATGTTATTGCTAAAGTCGGTAAGAAAGGAGCGTATCTGGCAACAAGTGATGATTTTGTTCATGTTCCCGGCTTCACTGTTGAAGCAGTTGATACCACAGCTGCTGGGGATTCTTTTAATGCAGGATTTGCATTCGCACTGGCTCAAGGTAGGGGGATAATAGAAAGTATTCAGTTTGCTAATGCTGTGGGAGCCATATCTACTACTGCTAAAGGAGCTCAGTCCGCCATGCCTTTCCTGAGGCAGGTGGAAACCTTTATGAGTCGGCAAATGAGATAGTATCGGACCAACACAAAGGGCTTATGCGAGCTGAGCTATTAAACAAAAGGATATTTGCAAATAGGAAATCAGTAATAAGTTTAATAGGGAGATTATTGATGGAAATAGATGGGAAATAAGATATGGCAAGAAATATTTTGACATGGGTAAGTATTTTAATATGATCCAATCCAGCCATGGCGCACTGAATACTCCCAACTATAAAATGGTAAGCGCTGATTACGACTTGGTGCCTGTCAAGCCCACATTGGACGGAGAGCCGTGCTAAAACCCGGGCAGCCCCCTGAAACCTTTAATATCCTCCACCCTGAAATTATTGAAGAGATCCACAGGAAATACATAGAGGCTGGTGCCGATGTCATAACCACCAACACCTTTGGTGCCAACGAGCTCAAGCTTAAAGGTACAGGTTATACGGTGGAGCAGGTGATAAGTCAGGCTGTGGCCCTGGCACGGCGTGCTGCAGGAAGCAGATGGGTGGCCCTGGATATGGGGCCTATAGGTCAGCTCATGGAGCCCATGGGGCCGCTATCCTTTGAACAGGCTTATGAACTATATGCCAGGCAGGTCAAGGCAGGAGTACAGGCGGGGGTTGACCTCATTTTGATTGAGACCCTTGGTGACCTGTATGAGGCCAAGGCGGCGGTGCTGGCTGCAAAGGAGAACAGCTCGCTGCCTGTCATATGCACGCTGACGTTTGATCAAAGCGGGAGGACGCTTACAGGCACTGACCCGTTAACTGCCGTGGTGGTGCTTGAGGGCCTAGGGGTTGATGCCCTGGGAGTGAACTGCTCATTGGGGCCGGAAGGGCTGTTGCCCATCGTCAAGGAGTTCCTCTCCTATTCAAGCATTCCGGTTTTGGTGCAGCCCAATGCAGGGTTGCCGCAGATGGTGGACGGACGGGCGGTTTATCCCTTGACTCCTGAAGTTTTTCAGCGACACATCCTGACAATGGTACAGATGGGAGTAAGGCTGGTGGGAGGATGCTGCGGAACCACTCCCGATTTTATAAGGGCTATAAGGCAGGCGGTGGATGGCTTGACACCTGCAGTGGTGCCAGCAAAGAAGTTTACGGCCGTGGCTTCGGGTTCAAAGGCTGTCATTCTCGATCAGGGCGTTAAGCTCATCGGCGGCAGGATAAATGCGAGGTTCAATGAAAGCATTGCTAGGGCAATACAAAGCAACAACATGGGAGATGTAGTGTCAGAAGCCATCGCCCAGAGAAGCCAAGGAGCTGATATGTTGGCGATTGATGTGGCCATCCCAGAAATAGATGAGAAGGAAGCAATGCTCAACCTGGTACGCGAGATTCAGGCTGTTGTCAATCTTCCACTTGAGTTGGATAGCTTAAGGGCTGATGTTTTGGAGGCTGCTATGAGGCTGTACAACGGTAAGCCGCTGGTGCGGGGGGTAAGCGCTGAGCAGGCCGTCATGGATTCGGTATTTCCTGCTGTTGCAAAGTACGGCCCCTGCGTTGTGGGATATACTAGAGATGAAAAGGGTACTCCAGTTGATGCCAAGGATAGACTGAAAATGGCCGAGAGGATTGTGAGCGCTGCCGAGTCCTATGGCGTACCGAAAGAGAATGTGATCATCGATTGTACGGTGGCAGACGTGGTTGCCCGTCCTTCGGAAGCCATGGAGGCGTTGAAAGCCATTAGGCTGATCAAGGACGAGCTGGGCCTGGTGACGACTCTGGATATAAGGGAAGTGTGCAGGGGTTGGCCAAATGATGATAGCGTCGGAAGCACCTATCTTGCCATGGCGTTGGCCTACGGCCTTGATGCTCCGGTGGTGGACCCGGGAGATGCCCGCACTGTGGAGACCGTTAAGGCGTTCCGTCTTCTGAGCGGACAACGGTAGGATTGAGCATACAGCAGTAGAATTGAACGGACTTAAGTTGTTAACTTTACACTAAAATTGAAATCAAGGTTAAAAAGGAAAAGCGGCTGCTGACGATAATTTTGCAGTCGCTTTTTTTGTGCGGGATAGCATGTTGCCACCAGGTATGACAGGGATATTTTGGGGAAAAATCAAAGATGAGGTGAGGTGCGTTGAAAAAGAGGCTTTTTTTACTCATGGTGTTCAGCGTTTTATCATGTTCTATAGCCTTGAACTCCGGGATTACAGCGCTGGCCAATACGGTAGCGTCAATCTGTCAGTCTGGGGCAGATAACAGATCTACTACTAAACCTATGGATGAACAGGCTGAGGAAAATACAGGAACGGCCAGCATTTCAATTGCGGATACTTCAAGTGCAGGTAGTATGTTTCTACCAAGTACCTGTAAGTATGCCGGATTGTTGCCCCAATTAAGTGGCAAGGTTGTGCAGAGCACCGCCTTGCCTGAGGCAGAGAAAGGCAAGGTAGTTCTGGTGGCTCTGGATCGCATAGGATGGAAGGACATAAAAGAGGCTTCAACGCCCAACATAGACAGATTGATGGAGATCGGTGCAATTGGGCTTATGACTACCAACACGGCAGGAAGCCGTTCATGTAACAACCTGTATGTCACTATGGGAGCAGGTGCCAGAATTATCGGCTCCTCTAATTCCCCTCTGGCTTTTTCGACCGATGATGTATATCAGGGGCAAAAAGTTGCCCACCTCTATTATCAAATAACCGGTCGCAGGTTAGAGGCCGGTTCAATAGCCAGTATAGGAATTGCTGCTGTGTATCGCAACAATGCCAACAGGCCCTATCCCGTTAAAGTGGGGGCATTGGGTACTGCGCTGGCGCAAAACGGATACAAGGTGGCCGTCATTGGAAACAGCGACACTCCCGAGAAGCAACAGCGGTATCTGGCATCCATGATGATGGATGACAAGGGCGTCGTTCCGCTGGGAGATGTGGGGGAATGGCTCAACGTAAAGGACGGTACCCGGCCTTTTGGCATAAGAGTGGATTTCGGCAGGATGGCTCAGGCGGTTGAAAGGATATGGGATGAGGCCGATGTCATAGCCGTTGAATGGGGTGATACCTACAGGGCAGAAGCCTACAGGCATATGGTGATGGATGATATGCTGGAGGAACACAGGCGTAAGGCGCTGGAGGATGGGGATGCCTTTATAGGATGGCTGATGGAGCGGCTTGATATGGACAAGGACCTTATTATAGTCTTTACAGCTTTGGGTCCGCTGCGTGATTTGCAGGTCAACAACCGCTTAACGCCCGTGATTATGGCAGGCAAAGGCGTGCGCAAGGGATGGCTGACCTCTGCTTCCACCCATCGAATGGGCGTAGTAACCAATCTGGATGTGGGGGTCACTGTACTCGATTTCTTTGGCATACCGCCTCTCCCCGAACAAGGCGGTGCCCCCATGAGGAGCGTCTATAACGATAGCGGCCTGGATGGCATTATGGCCTTTAATCAAAGATTGGTAGAGATTTTCAATCAACGCCCGTTCTTAATACGGGGTTTTGTGTTTTGCATCATAGCGGTAGTCGCAGGCTCGCTGGTGGTGCTTTTATTTAAAAGAAAATACCTGAGGGCTATCAAGTTCTGTCTGTTGTTTGCGATGTTGGTGCCATTTACTTACCTTGTTTTACCCCTTGTACATCAATCTTCTCTGGCAGTGGCTGCTTTGATGGCGACGGCTTTTACCTTATTGTTTGCGGCTGTCATTTGGAAGCTTATTCCCGGCATGTTGGACAAGATTATGACGATATGCCTTATGATGACAGGGGCATTGCTGCTTGACCAGTGGACGGGCGCAAAGCTCATACAGGGGTCTCCGCTGGGATACGATGTGATAAGCGGGGCGAGGTTTTACGGGATAGGCAACGAATACATGGGTGCGCTGGTTGGAGCTGCCTGTATAGGTACTGCGGCGGCTGTGGAGCGGTTGAGGCTGCAACGCGGCATAATCCTGGGCGGAGCGGCCGTGTTGCTGGCCGTGGTTCTGGCCGTGCTTGCATTGCCATGGTGGGGCACCAATGTGGGTGGGGCCATAACGGCATTTGCGGCGTTTGGGGTGTTTATCATGCTGATGGCAGGATTGAGGATTACATGGAAACGAATAGCAGTGCTTAGTGTGGCTTTGGTGATTGCGATTGTGGGGCTGTTTATTTTAGATAGCTTCAGGGCGGTTGAAAGCCAGTCGCATATAGGGCAGACCGTGAAGCTGATCAGGGAAAACGGCGTGCAGGAGCTGTTCAATATAGCTTATAGGAAGATATCCATGAACATCCGCCTCTTTAGATATACCATATGGACGCGGGTGTTTTTATCCTCACTGCTTTCCATGGTCATATTGTTTTATCGGCCCAAAGGGATTTTCAAGGACGTAAAGGAGCGGTATCCGTCACTGTATTACGGCTTTATCAGCGGAGTGGTGGGAAGCGCTGTAGCGTTTGCGGTCAACGATTCGGGCATAGTGGCTGCTGCCACATGCATGATATATGTGGGTCTGTCGTTTATATTTGTCATTGCACAGCAGATAGAGGATATTGAGGGGTCAAAGGGTATATATCGTGAGATGCAGTTAAAGAGAAGCTGAAGTATAGGCAAGAGGGGTAAGGCATGAGTTTCAATAGAAGGATTAAGGTTTTAGAACTTATACGAACGGCTTCGGGAGGCATGAGGCAACACTATGTTTCCCTGGCAAAGGGGTTGAAAGGTGCGGGATTTGACGTGTTGGCAGCGTGCAGCTTTGACAAAACCACAATGGAAGAGCTGCGAGATGAGGGTATAGAAGTTTATCCATTTCATCTCCCGGGAGAGGTACAGCCGCATCTGGACGCGATGAAAGCGGTGAAAATTGCGCACATCATAATGAAGCAAGGCGTGGATGTGCTGCACTGCCACGGATTTAAGGCCGGGGTGGTGGGCAGGGTCGGGGCGATTTTGGCCGGGTGCCCTAAAGTTTATACCGTTCACAACTTCGTGTTGCCCTTATCTCATAGGCTTAAGCGTGCAATGCTGTCCAAGACGGAAAAAGTCCTGGCAAAACGTACAGAAGGCATCATCGCTGTATCCCATGCGCTCAAGCTTGAACTGGAACGGGAGTGCGGCATTCCCGGCGACAAGGTCAGCGTTATATATAACGGCATATCATTGCCCCATGCTGGCAAGGGTGAGGATGTAAGGTGGCGTCTCGGGATAGGGCTTGATGCAATCGTGATAGGAAGTGTGGCCAGGCTGATACCCTCCAAGGGTATTCAACACCTCCTGGATGCCATCACGCTGGTAAAGGGCTACTGTGGAGATATTCGCTTTATGATAGTGGGAGATGGCCCGTATGAGGGGGCGCTTAAGATGAGAGCCAAGGACCTTGGCGTTGAAGGTGATGTCATATTCACGGGATACGTAACCCCGGTATGGGATTATTTAGATGCCATGGATGTTTTCGTACTGCCCACCTTGTCCGAAGGTCTGGGCGTTTCCATACTCGAAGCTATGGCCATGGGTAAACCCGTTGTAGCTTCGAATGTTGGCGGAATACCTGAGATAATTGAGCATGGGCAAAACGGGTATTTAGTACCGCCGGGAGATGCAGCAGCTCTGGCATCTGCCATAATTTATTTAATTAAGAATGCTCATCTGCGGAATACTTTTGGCCAGAAAGGGCGTGAGCGTGTGATGACGCACTTCTCGGCTGAAAGGATGGTTCAAGCTACGGCCCAGTTGCTGGAAAGGTGTGCACGCGTGAAAACTCATGGTTAAAACCTCTTGAAGTTTTTGGATAGTAGAGAGTATAATAGCTTTGAAGGCCTGGCATCGAAGTAAATTTCAGGATAAAAGACTTGATGCTGAGTTTTGCAGCTGTAAAAATTTTAATAAACTGGCTCAAAAGCGGTTTGTAGACAGGCCCTTAAAAGTTGCTGGTGGTTGTAAAGTTTATCTTTGTGATTTTGCTGTTTGCCAATTTGGTGGCTTCTCAAGTAAAAGCTAAGTAAAAGCGTTCACGTATTGCAGGGTATGAAAATAGGGTTCCCGTGTGGGACAGACAATAAATAGCTTGAAAGGAGGGAACGGCGCGTTTCCTCGCTATACGGCGTAACCCGAGGAAAGGTGTCGGTACATAATGAACTGGAAACTGTTCTTATTGTCGTTCTGTATGCTGTTTATAGCCGAGCTGGGCGATAAGACTCAGCTGACTGTCTTTACTCTGGCCACTCAGCATAAAGAGCCTCTCCCGGTATTTCTCGGTGCTTCTTTAGCTCTAGTTGTGGTTACTCTGCTGGGTTCTTTTTTGGGTGGAGTGGTAACCAGGTATGTTCCCACATCTTATCTGCAGCTTTTAGCTGGCCTCCTGTTTGTAGGAATTGGAATTTTTATTTTAAGAGAAGCTTTGCCCCAAGTATGGAATATGCTTATTATGAAGAAATAGACTTTCCCAGACCTGATTGTGGTCTGGTTTATTAAAAATTTTTAAGGGGGAGAGTGGCTGTATGAATCGGGTTATAAGCCTTGACGGGACATGGCGGTTCTGCTCAAAAAAGGACAGGCAATGGAAAGAAGGCAAGGTGCCGGGCTGTGTTCAGCTGGATCTGATGGCATTGGGAGAGCTGGGGGATCCCTTTTACCGTTTAAACGAGGTAGAGTTTCACAAGCTGGAAGAGGAAGAGTGGATATACCGCAAGGAGTTTGAATGGAACGACGTTCTTCCTGTACCAGGGAAGGTATACCTGGTATTTGAGGGCATCGACACTCTGGCAGATGTGTATATGAACGGGCATCATCTCGGCAGAGCCGAAAACATGTTTATTCCTTACCGCTTTGACGTAGGAAACATCCTGAGGGTTGGATTAAATGAAGTGGAGGTACATTTTGATTCCCCGATTAGGACAATTCGGGCAATGGAACGCAACAGTCCGGTTGCTCTGCGCGGCGGCAGCGAGATTGGCAGGCCCTATGTGAGAAAGGCGCAATATTCCTATGGTTGGGATTGGGGCCCCAGGATTGCACAGGTGGGACTGTGGAGGCCGGTGTATCTGGAGGTCATTGAAACCGCCAAGATACGCTATCCTTTCTTTGAAACCCGACGTATCGATAAAGAAGGGGCTTTTGTAGCGACGGGCGCCGAGATTGAGATGGTTGTCCGTGATGATGGGAAGGCAGTTTCCTATGATGAAATGGAAGCATTTGTGGAGATACTCTACGATGGGAAAAACGTCGTCTCGGAAAAGGCAAGCATCGATAGGTTCAGGGGGAAGCTGCAGATAAGCTGGCAAGGTGTGATCGAGAAGCCGGCGCTGTGGTATCCCAATGGTATGGGTCAGCAGCCGCTTTATGAGGTAAAGCTACGCCTTATGTATAATGGCAAAACCGTAGATGAGCACAGCTTTTGCACAGGCATTCGCACTGTGAGGCTCATACGGGAACGGGATGAGGAAGGCGAAAGCTTCATCTTTGAAATAAATGGGGAAAAGGTTTTTGCAAAAGGGGCTAACTGGATACCCGCTGACAGCCTTCTGCCCAGGCTGACGGAAGACGATTATTACTATTACATAAAAGCAGCAAAGGACGCAAACATGAACATGCTTCGCATATGGGGCGGTGGCATATACGAGCATCCCGCGTTTTACGAGGCATGCGACAGGATGGGCATCATGGTATGGCAGGATTTCATGTATGCCTGCGCTCAGTATCCCGACCAGTTTGATTGGTTCCAAAGGTTGGCCGAGGTGGAGGCCGAGCACGTGGTAAAGAGCCTGAGGATACATCCATCCATAGTGCTGTGGTGCGGCAACAACGAGAACAACTGGGGATTCCATTCTTGGTGGGGCAATGGCGTTCCGAAATATTTGGGCAACTATATATACCAGGAAATACTGCCCACGGTTTGTGCCGAGAATGACCCTTCCCGTCCTTACTGGGTGTCCAGCCCATATGGAGGCGAGGACCCCAACTCGATGGCCGAGGGGGATCGCCATTCCTGGACGGTGTGGAGCGGCTGGGCAGACTATAAGGAGTATCTCAACGATACCGGTAGGTTCCTCAGCGAATTTGGATTCCAGGCCATGCCCTGTCTGAAGACCATATATTCTTTTACGCAGCCTGAGGATCGCCATCCGCTCAGCCCGGTGATGCTGTCCCACAATAAGATGGTGTGCGGCACTGAGAGGCTGGTAAGGTTTATGATAGCCAAAGCGGGGTTCCCAAAGGATTTCAGAAGCTTCGTGTATCTCACGCAGTTTATCCAGGCCGAGGCCATAAAGACCGGTGTAGAGCACTGGCGCACCAGGAAATTTAAGACCGCCGGTACGCTTTACTGGCAGATTAACGATTGCTGGCCGGTGGCCAGCTGGTCGTGCATCGATTACCAGCGCAGGAAGAAAGGCCTGTACTATTATACCAAGAAATTCTTCCATAATATCTTGGTGGTACCCAAATACAAGGAGGGGCGCATATTCATTCATGCTGTAAATGACACGCTCAATGAACTGGATGCCCAAGTACGAGTAACGGCCTATGCACTCGATGGTACCAAGAAGGGCGAGATGTACATGAAGGCGGTTTTGCTGCCCAACAGCGCTTCGGTAGTGGGCAGTATAAAGCCTGAAGAGCTGGGAATTGGTTATAGGCGCGTGGTTATGCCTGTGGATGCGGGTTCAACCACTTTCCCCGTTGAAAAGAACGGTGAACTTTTGGATACCGTGCTGTTTGTAGAGCTGGTGGCCGATGGCCAGAGCGTGAAAAATTACCTGGTGTTTGACGCCTTCAGAAACCTTGAACTCAAAGAGCCTAACGTAAGCTGCGCCGTAAAAGGAAACAGAATAGAGCTTGTATCCGATAAACCGGCCTTTGGGGTGTTTTTGGAGACCCAGCAGGACGTTGAGCTGTCGGATAACTGCGTTATCTTGGAGCCCGGCGTCCCCTGCGTGGTGGAGGCCTCGGGTGAGCCGGGAGATGTTAAAGTGATTGATATCACGCGTATGATCACCAAGCTGTATTGAGGATGAGCCATTCATCCTCTTTTTTTATGGGAAATTTTTGTTGCAGCGTGGAACGCGGGGGTAAATGCTTAGTAAAACGTGGGGGTAATAAATGGGGAAAACAATATCCTTATGCATTTCGTAGTTAGAAAAACAACTGGAATGTAATAAGTCCGTTTTTTAAATATACTCGAGAGATACGTAAGATTATGTATACCACCAATATTATTGAAGGTTTACATCGTAAGTTTAAGAAAGTAATCAAGACAAAATCTGTATTTCCTTCTGATAGTGCACTTGAGAAGATGCTTTATCTTGCATCTATGAATGTTATGAAGAAATTGATACAGCCGAGTCTCCGCATGTAAAAAAGCAGAATACAGGATTTATGAATTTGTGGAGGCTATAGATGGGAAGCCATATCGATTTGTATTAGTTTATACAAATTCGTTAAGGGAGCAGAAAACAAAGACATTGCAGAAGCGCTGGGAGAAAGAGAAGAGGGAGCTTGAGAAGAGGCTAAGAGTATAGGCAAGAGAGCATTTGCATGTGTTGAAGATGCAATGCGAGAGAGTGCGACTTTTATGGAGAAAGTTAAGTCTTTGCATTACAATGTAGAAGCTCATATAGAAGAGGAGGTTACTCGGAGGTATAATAGAAGAGGGAGGCCTGGTACGGAAGATAGTTATGAGGAGACAGTAAGCTACTATGTAAAGCATACTATAGGTGAGAGGGACGATATGGCATGTGAGAAAGACTTATTTATGGAATCGACATTTGTTCTCATTACTTCAGTTATGGATAGGGATAGGTATTCTGGATGGAGGATACTGGCGGAATATAAAGAGCAAAGTTCAATAGAGCAGGCATTTAAGTTTTTGAAGAATCCAGTGTACTTAGGGCCAGTATATTTGAAGAAACCTGAGCGAGTAGAAGCGTTGGGGTATGTCTTTATACTTGTTTTGCTGATAGCGAGTTATTTAGAGTACAGAGTAAGGAAAGCATTGAGGGAGAGGGGAGAATATTATATTCAGCCTAATGGGCAAAAATCAACTCGACCATCAGTTAGGACTATACTTGAGGTGCCGGAGACTGTGTTGGTTATATATTTCAATGGCAATCTATATTTACCGAATGATACTTCACCAAAGATATTGAAGATGCTAGAATGGTTGGGATTTAGTCCTGATATTTACACCAGAAAAATAAATCCCATTTTTTGACATGCGAAATGTGGGTTTTAATAAATACCAGCCAAAATCACGTAGTCTCCCTCTCTATCAGAGTGATAGGTAAAATACTTTCTTTTTCAACCTTTTTACCATCTATTTGGTGTAATACCAGTTCAATAGCTTTTCTTGCTATTTCTTTGATTGGTTGTCTTATAGTTGTGAGAGAGGGAACTACCAAATTAGCAACATTTATATCATCATAGCCTACAATCTTCAAATCTTGAGGTATTTTTTTATTTAGCTCTTTAGCCACACTTATTACAGAAACAGCTATTAAGTCACTGCTAGCAAATATACCATCAATGTCTGGATGTTCTTTAAAAAGGTCTCTTACTATTTGTTTATATTCTTCTATTTCAAACCTATTCAACTTTGTTTCTACAACAAAATACTCAACATTCTCTTGTATTGCTACCTCTTTAAACGCTTTATAACGGTTATTAGCCGGTGTATTTAAAATTAATGGCCCGCTTATGTGAGCGATTTTTTTACATCCTTTTTGTATTAAAAGTTTTGTAGCCAAAAGTCCACCTTTATAATTGTCTGAAGCTACATAAGGTATATTTGGGTAATATCTATCAATTGCTACTATAGGAAGTTTCATATTTAAATATTGTTCTGCTTCTAAGGTATGACTTCCGATAATTATAGCATCAACTTGATGTCTTTTTAACATATTTATATATTCTCTTTCTTTATTATTATCTTGCTCAGAGTTACATAACAAAATTTTATAACCTTCTTGATAAGCATAATATTCTATATAACTGGTTAACTCTGCAAAAAAAGGATGTGATACATTAGGAATTAATAGACCTATTAAATACGATTTTTTTCTATATAAGGACCTTGCTAATTCGTTAGGTTGGTAATTTAATTCTTCCATTGCTTTATAGACTTTTTTTCTTGTTGCTTCGCTTATATAGCCTCTGTTATTTAAAACCCTTGATACAGTCGTAACAGTAACTCCTGCTTTTCTCGCCACATCTTTTATAGTTGGCATATTTATCACCTTCCGTCACTATTTTTATTTTCTTCTTCTATTATTATTATAACTTTATTGCTATATTAAAAGTTAAGTCCATATAATTGTGTAAAAAGGGGGTGAGCCACCCCCACCCCTCTGGTTAGAATTAAAAATGTAAAAACCAAAACTAACTGGAGGGATGAGAAATGGCTCAATACAATATTACCATTGATTCTGAAATTTTGCACTATCTTTTTTTAAAAGG
>Ga0224486_100062_pt1 | contig 55811 bp, 61 predicted proteins | sample TexhydDE_CT_test_FD_172013 | JGI IMG/M metagenome (GOLD analysis project Ga0224486, IMG submission 172013) | Fracking water microbial communities from deep shales in Oklahoma, United States - hydraulically fractured wells DE_CT_test ... | reverse complement strand
CTTTCGTTTGCTATTTTTACTATTATTTCCTACCCTCTGCAAGAGTGTTGAGATCAAGTTTTATTCCAGGTCCCATTGTGGAAGCAATAACTGCTTTCTTTATAAAGTTACCCTTCACACCTGCCGGTCTGAGAGCAAGAATCTGTTCGTAAGCAGATTTTATGTTTTCTTTGAGTTTTTCTGAGTCAAATGAAGCTTTTCCAACTGGTATGTGTATATTTCCTGTCTTATCTGTTCTAACCTCGACTTTACCCTTTTTGAACTCAGAGACCGCAGATGCAACATCATCTGTAACTGTTCCTGTTTTTGGATTCGGCATTAATCCTCTTGGACCAAGGACCTTACCGAGCTTACCAATAACCTTCATCATATCTGGAGTTGCGATTGCAACATCGAAATCAAAGAATCCTTCGTTAGCAATTTTGTCAGCAAGTTCTTCTGCTCCAACGTAATCTGCACCTGCTTGTTTTGCTTCCTCTGCCTTGTCTCCCTTTGCAAAAACCAAAACTCTTACAGTCTTACCTGTTCCGTGTGGAAGGCTAATTGTACTTCTTATATTCTGCTCACTTTTTCTGTAGTCAATGTTCGTCTTTACGTGAAGTTCCACCGTTTCATCGAACTTTGCCGTCGCTGTCTTTTTTACAAGCTCTACTGCTTCGTCAAGTGGATAAGATTTTTCTCTATCTACGAGTTTTCTTACTTCATTGTACCTCTTGGAGTGTTTAGGCATGTGTGAGCCTCCTCCTTTCCGCTTCAGTCTACAACTTCCAGACCCATGCTGCGAGCTGTTCCTTCGATTATTCTCATCGCAGCTTCAATGTCGTTTGCATTGAGGTCTGGCATCTTGAGTTCAGCAATTTCTCTGATTTGTTGCCTTGTCACTTTTCCAACAATCTTCCTCTTCGGTTCCGGCGAACCTGAGTTGATTTTCGCTGCCCTCTTCAGTAAGAAGCTGGCAGGAGGAGTCTTCGTGACGAACGTAAATGACCTGTCATCGTAAACAGTAACGATGACTGGTATTAGCAATCCAGCCTTATCAGCCGTGACTGCGTTGAACTTCTTACAGAATTCCATCAAGTTAACTCCTCTTTGACCCAATGCAGGACCTACTGGAGGAGCTGGCGTTGCTTTTCCGGCTTCGAGCACAAGCCTAACCTGTGCTACTACTTTCTTTGCCATACAACTTACCTCCCTTTTTGTGGTATTTTCGGGCTCTTTGCCCTCCCACTGCGCACAATGCGCGCAAATTATCTTTTATTTTTTACCCTTTATATCTTCTCTACTTCACTCACATGAACAGTAACTGGTGTTTCTCTACCAAATATCGTAATATTCACCTTAAGCTCTTGTTTCTCTTCATCGACTTCTTTTACTACACCTACAAAACCTTCGAACGGACCAGTTATAATCTTTACAGAATCGCCAGGTTGTATTTCCAGCTCTACCTTTGTAACCTGTGCTTTTGCTTCGTGTCGTATTTCCTCAAGACCTGCTAATCTCTTAATGTAATGTACTTCTTGTGGTTTCAACGGGAGTGGTCTTCCACCCGCCGAGACAAATCCCATCACAAATGGTGTGCTTCTGACAAATTCCCATGTATGGTCGTTCATTATCATCTCAACAAAAAGATAACCTGGATAGAGTTTTCTTTTCTTTGTCTTTTGGATAATTATCTCTTTTCTCGTTGGATATTCTACAATTGCAACCCTTCCAGTGCTCTTTGCGTATATCTTTCTTCCCTCAGCTAAAACTTGACCAGCCTTAACTACAACACCCTTTTTACAAACATTCGGATTAAACACATCAACGTGAATTACATAAACATCCTCGTCACCAAGAATGGTTCTAACAACTACCCTTTTGACTTTTTCATTTATCGCCACTTTACCATCTATATCACAGATATATTCATCCGAAGCTGCCAAAAACGTTCCCTGGAATACATTTGCCCCTACGCGAAGTCCGGAAACCGGTTTGGCAGATTCCGGGATTACGTAAGTCTTTGAAAATTTCTTATCTGTAGTTTCGATAACTATCCTTCTGGCGTTTGTAACATCAACTATCGTTCCATCTCTCCTAACCTTAACAGCCGGTTCTTCAGCAATCAGGTCACCTTTTTCTACATCCATTCCGTTACTAACATGTAATTTAGCATCATGACTTACGATATGTCTTTCAAGAGACTTACTCGAAGTGTCTATAACGGTCTCTTCCAAAACAACAACATTAGGGATTATGTTTTCATATCCCTGTGCTTTTATTTTTGCTTCCAGGTTCTCCTTAACCTTGTTTTCATACCCTGTGATGGTATGAATTATGTACCATTCTTTTTTCATTAGTTATTCACCTCAAAATTTCTTAAGCAGCACGCCAAGTGTTCCAGAGAAGAGAAGGTCAACTAAGAAAAGATAAATTGACGAGACTGCCAGAATAAACAAAACTACTCCTGTAGATGCCAGGAGTTCTTCTCTGTTAGGCCACGTTGTCTTTTTCGCTTCTGCGATAACCTCTCTAAAGAATTTCTTCAACTTTTCCATCGTTATCTCCCCCGATAGCCTTTATATTTAGGTACGGATAGTGTTGTATGTTCAATATATTATAAAATTTGGCAGGGGCGGCAGGACTTGAACCCGCAACACCCGATTTTGGAGACCGGTGCTCTGCCAGTTGAGCTACGCCCCTGCAAAAATAATCATAACTAAATATTAGCTATTAAACCTTTGTTTCTGTATGGAATGTGTGTTTGTTGCACTTTGGACAGTATTTTCTGAGTCTGAGTTTATCTTTCTTACTTTTTTCTTTTGTCGTGTAATAATTTCTTGTGCCACACTCTTCACACTTGAGCCCTATTTGAACTCTCATCGTCGTCCAGCCTCCTATACTATAAAAAAATATTTGGTGGTGAGGGAAGGATTTGAACCTTCGAAGGCATTCTGCCAGCGGATTTACAGTCCGCCCCCTTTGGCCACTCGGGCACCTCACCACACATTCAGTGGCTGGAGCCAACGGAGGGACTTGAACCCTCAACCTGCTGATTACAAGTCAGCCGCTCTAGCCGGTTGAGCTACGTTGGCTCGCTTATGCGTTAGTTATTATACCTGAGAGGGGCAAATTTGTCAACGTTTCATCTGCGTTTAAGTATGTTACATTTTTTCAAAGACGCTCACAAACTGCCAGTGAATATAATACCATATTCTCTCGGAATTTCAAGGGAGAATTTGATTTTTGATTGTCGCATAACTTAGAGTATTGTATAAGCTTCAATTATTACTGATATCTAGTATATTCCCTGTATCCCTCAAATTTCCTCCGAACTTCGACCAAGAACTTTCAGCTAAGCCTGAAGATTTGGTTTGAACGGCATAAATCTTCCAATTTTCGCCACCAAAATAGATAGTTCCACCCTTACTCAATGTTGGAGGCGACCATATCTTGCAACCTATATTCACACGCCACTTTTCTGTTCCATTTGAAGGGTCATTTTAATCACATCTTTTACAGCATACAATGTTTTAATCCCAGCCACTCACATAGACCGTTTCGTCTGGTCCAAGTACTGGTGATGCATTGACATGCCACGTAAAGTTCAACCTTGACAATACCACTTACATTCGTTGCCTTAACAATAACAGTAATAATTCCAAAAACAAATGTGTTGTGTTCTGAGTAAATTATTTTGACTTGCGGATTTGACCTACGAAATTTCAAAATCGTTCGGTAAGTAATAAAAAAGCCATCCCTCAAAGGATGGCTCAAGGCAGAAATCTAAGTTTTACTTTACTCGTATATAATCTCCCAAGTGAATTCTGGCACTGCCTTTTTCAACATTGCGGAAACACCACAGTATTTGTCTTGAGAAAGCGTGACAGCCTTTTCCACTTGTTCCTTTGGTGGTTCACCGTTGAATTTGAAATGGTATTTTAGATGAATCTTTGTGTAAACTTTTGGATGTTCCTGTGATTGCTCGTACTCTACCTCCATCCAAAAGCTTTCCATTTTGTCAATCACTTTCATTTTCCTGAGCAAGGACACAACATCCATACCTGTACATCCCATGAGTGAATAAAGCATTAATTCTTTAGGTCTTGGTCCTGCATCCCGACCACCAACCGAGGGGTCCGCATCGATAACTAAATCATGACCAGACAATGTCTTCGAATAAAAAAGCATTCCTGAATAAAAATCCATACGTGCTGTTGCCATGGTCTAACCTCCTAAAATAAACTTTTTAAACCTTCATTTTTCCAAGCAATATGAGAAGTCCCAGGATTATCATAAACGCTCCACCGATATATTTGACCCACATTTCCCATTTTGGTTTTCCAAAGCCGACAGTGAGAGCTTTTGAAAGTGCTGCGCCTATTGTCAAAAATGGGATTGAGATACCAAGAGAATATACGAACAGCAACAAGATCCCTTTTAATACACTCTTTTGAGCTGCAATGAGCAATATAGAAGCAAGAACTGGACTACTGCAAGGAATCCAAACAAACCCAATTGCACCACCAAGGATAAGTCCACCAACAAAACCAACATTCTTGAATTTCCAAACGTTTGCATTCTTGCCTTTAAATATTTGGACTTCCAACATGTATAATATTCCCAGAGTTATTATACTAATTCCAATAACCTTTTCCAAAATGCCACCGTATTTGGACAAAAATGTGCCAAGAAGCGAGGAAAAACCTCCGAGAAGGCTGAATATTACAGAAAAGCCTATGAAAAACCCGGCAAGTCTTTGAAACCTTTTTTGTCCGCCAAGAACTATCCCTATGAATCCCGGGATTAGGGGCAAAACACAAGGACTAAAGAATGAAAGTAACCCATGGATAAGCGCAACCCAAATACTCACATCTGTTTGAACAAGTGAGACCATCTTTCTCACCAACTTTCAAGAAATCACTTATTCAATTGTTTTCAACAAGCAAAACCCTTAATACGCCCATTTCCTTAAGCTTGTTGGCAACCTGTACATTTGATGTCACGTAAACCGTATTTATGTCAACATTACTTGGAACACTCTCAACTTGCTTGGCGTTCTTATCATATTTCAAAACGTATTGTGCATCGTTTTGTTTAACCTTTACAATCGTTGGTTTTCCTTTGTAGTCGTCTTTCTTTTTCGAATACGCTTCGAAACTTTCTTTGTAGTTTTCTTCAACAACTTTTACTAGAAACCTAAGGGCTTTGAGAAAATCATCTGCCGGCATATAACCAGGCACCTGTGTTATTTGGGTTTTATCTTTCAAAAAGACAAAAGTCGGAGTACCTCGAACACCAAAGGCTCCAAAAAGTTCTGTGTTGGTGTAGGTTTTCCCCAGGAACGTGGTTTTATAGTTTCCAGGTTCTATCCTAACAAAGATATAGTTACCCCTTAGAAAATCTTGGATTTGTTTGTTTGTAAGTACTTCTTTATTAAAAAGTTTACAATAATAACAGGATTCGGATGTAAAGGCTATCAAAACCATTTTTCCCTCAATATTCGCTACTTTGTGTGCAGTGCCAAGGTCTCTAAATTCGTACTCGTAAGCTTGCACCGTAGTGGCAAAAACTGAAAGAGTAAAAAATGCAACCAATACTAGAAACCTTCCAAAACGGTTAAGCATATATATCACTTCCCTTTAATTACTGTGGTTTTAACTTTGAATTTCTTCATAAAAAATCTTGATAAAAAACGCAGTAACGGACAGCTGAACTTCATTCTATTAACCTCCCTTTTGTAAAGAAAGAACAGTTGAAGAAAGAGAATGTAGGGAAGGCTCTTGATAACCTTCCCTACGTTCTTTGTTCTTAGCTTATTCCAAGAATTCTATCAATTCTTGCTTTATCAAAACCAACGATTATTTGGTTGCCTATTTCGATAACAGGAACACCCATCTGTCCAGATTTTCTTATCATTTCTTCCGCACCTTTTCTATCTTTGGAAACGTCCACTTCGGTGAATGGAATCCCAAGCTGCCTGAAATATTCTTTCGCTCTTCTACACCATGGACAAGTTGGTGTTGTATAAATCTTTACTTTAACATGTGCCATAGTCTCACCTCCCAAGATTTATTTTTTAAATTAGAAGTATTTCTTTAAATTAGAAGTATTTCTTCGCAGCATGTTCCACAGCTATTGCACCGTCTGCTGCTGCGGTAACTATCTGTCTTAGATTTTTGACCCTGATATCACCAACTGCGTATATACCTGGAACGTTTGTTTCCATGTTCTCATCTGTAATTATGTAACCATAATCATTCATGTTAACAAGACCTTTGAATATTTCGGTTTGTGGGACAAGTCCAACGTAGATAAACACTCCGTCAGCTTTTATAACCTGTTCTTCTTTTGTTTCGTTGTTTACAATAACAACTTCTTCAACTTTGTTTGTACCTCTAATTTCCTTCACGACATGGTTTGTTATTACCCTAATCTTTGGATTGTTCAAAACTCTCTCTTGCAACACCTTTGCAGCTGTCAGGTATGGCAAGTTCTGTACCATTGTAATGCTCTTTACAATCTTTGATAGAAAATGGGATTCGTCACATGCACTGTCTCCACCGCCGACTACAACAACATCTTTATCTTTGAACAGGTATCCATCACAAGCAGCACAGTAGGTAACTCCTCTACCTCTGAATTCCGCTTCACCAGGAACTCCGAGTTTCCTTGGTTCCGTTCCCGTTGCCAAAATAACAACTCGACCTTTTACTTTGTTGCCATCATCAAGTTCTACAACTTTGTAATCCCCATCCACGTAAACTTTCTGTGCGAATGCATAATGGAATTCTGCTCCAAAATGTTTTGCATGGTCCGCAAATTTTTGACCTAACGCTTGACCTTCGATGCTTATTTCACCAGGCCAGTTTTCAACTACGTGCGTTTGTGTTACTGCTCCACCTTCAATCGCTTTTTCTATGACAAGTGCAGTTAAACCTGCTCTTCTTGCGTATATAGCAGCAGTGAGACCAGCAGGACCTCCACCGATTATGACAATATCGTAGTAATCTTTTAAATTCGAACCAAAACTACCAACTTCGAACTCAAATCCACTCATCTTAATCCCTCCTCCTTTAATACTCTTTCTTGTATCATTTCTTTCTAAAAATTCAGGGCACAAGTGCTTGTGCCCTGAACGGTTTAACTACTTTAAAAATGTCTCTTTTTCCTAATCCTTATTACTCTGCCAAATCGAGAACTTGCTGCAAGAACTGTGGTTCGGGATAAGCACCTATAAAGAACTTGTCTGGATTCCTGTTGATCGCTATGTGAGGAACGGAAGAAACACCAAACTGTTCGCTTAAATCAAAGAATTCATTTGCTTCAATGACTTCCGCTGTTACCATGTCACTTGCAAGAGCCATGTTGTGTGCTGTGAGTGCTGCCCTTGGACAGTACGGACATGTTGGTGTAACAAAGACACTTATTTTCACAGGTTTATCAAGTGATTGAAGTTTGGCTATAGTTTCAGGTGAAAGTTGTGGTTTTGCACCATTTCCAAATGTAATAATGTCTTGAATAAGTGTTCCGAACTCATGTCCTGAAGGAATACCGTAGAATCTGACTCCTCTATCTTTTCCATCTTCGAGCGTGAGAATCAATGCAGGTGCAAACTCTACATTGTATTCCTTACCTTTTTCGCTGTCTTTGTGATACTTTTCAACAATGATTTTATCGGAAAGTTCCTGTACTTCATCGAGCAATTGGCTCTCTAAATCACAGTATTCACAGTCTTCCCCATGAAAGAAAATCAACTTCACGTTGTTTTTAAGTTCCTTTGCGAACAAATCTTGTAAGTACTTCCTATCCTTTTCTTGTAATAAACCCATATAAAACACCTCCAGTTTCGTTTTTACACAACCATTATACTCCTAAAGTCTTCAATTAGGGTTAACTAATTGTAAAAATTAGACTAAATTTGTCTATTTTTCTCCTATCGGATAAACAAACGATTTCATTCAATTACTTGTCTAAAAACCACTCGATCACGGCTTTAGTAACCTCTTCTTTTTCCACATCGTTACTGAGCACGTGCCCTGATTTTTCGAAGACTAACATTTTGCGCTTCTCAGAGCTAATGTTTTTATATATGAACTCAGCTGCTGAAAGCGGAACTGTGTTATCGTTTCTTGCTGCAACGACGAGAGTATCACTCGTTATCATGGGAACCTTTTTTCTTGCTTCCTTCATGAGTTTATACAATTCTGCCGCTTGTTTGGGCCAGTTGTATGACCAATATTCATTCTTGAGATATTGCAAATCTGGGTCATCGTACTGTTCATCATTTTGTCTGACCATCTTCTCTTTGAAGAGTGCCAACAACGGGGCCAAGGCTATTCGTTTATCAAACACATGCGTTGCTGCTGCGAGTGTTACCAGTTTTTTGGGTTTCAAATCGGCTGCCATAATAAGTGCTATGACCCCACCCATTGAAAGTCCTGCTATATAAACTTCTTTACAGATGCCTTGGAGGTCATAATAGGCATCGTATGCTCTTCTCAACCAATCGTGACGCGTTGTAGTTAAAAAGTCCTTCCCACATGTTCCATGCCCTGGTAGTCGTGGTACTGAAACCGTGAGACCTGCTTTGTTCAATTCGTTTGCCATGTATTCAAAATCATGCGGTGAGCCAGTAAAACCGTGAACTAAAAGAACTCCCGTATCCCCTCCACGCAAAAATATTGGTAAAGACCTCTTCACTGTTCGACAATTCGCAAACTGCATAGTTACCCCCTGTTCTTTAAAATTCGCTGTTAACTCTCTCAATTATACCATACACTATCGTGTTCTTTACTTTTTACTTGTAAACATCGTAGAAACAAGGAAAGCAGTGAATAAGAAAAGCACAATCGTTGGGCCTGGTGGTAAATCAAAATAATAAGCAGATAAGAAACCAAAGAAGGAAAATACGGAGTTGAATACCATAGATTGAATAACTGCAGAAATAAGCGACCTTGCACGCCCCTTAGAAAAAGCTCCAGGAAGGACCAAAAAGGCACCCATAACAATTACGCCTGCAAGTTTTAAAGCGGATACGACAACCGTTGAAACAAGCACGAGTACTAAAAGTCTAATTATGTGCGTTTTTATACCATAAAATTTTGCCATTGTTTCGTCAGCAAGCCAGTAAGCGATTTCATAATGTTTCAAGCTTAGCACAGCTATAGTAAGCGCAAGAACAAAAACCATAAAATAGATATCATGGTTAGAAATAAGTAAGATATTTCCAAATAGATAAGACGTTACATCCACTGTGTAACGAGGGGATTTAGAAAAGAGTACAACACCAATGGACATAAATACAGGTAATAACATCCCTATGGCCGTGCTTTCCGCAATCTTTGAGTCGTTACTTAATACATATACAAGGTATGCGAAAAACAATGTTGCCAGGACTGAACCAAGCAAAACGTTAAAATTAAATATAACAGCAAACGCCACACCAGCAAATATTGCGTGCGCCAGCCCATCGCCTATAAACTCCAATCTTTTGTAAACAATAATAGGTGAAACCATACCTGTCACAAACGAGATTAACACATTTGCAATCAATGCATTTCTCAAGAATTCGTAATTCATCAAGTCAGTGATGAAAGTCATCGTATCACACCCTATTTATTTTCTTTGAGATTTGAGAGATCAGGATTTTCATGCGCGTGTTCTACTTCATAGTGTGAATGAGCCCTAATCCATATATCAAACTCACCAAATAACTTTTTAATATCTTCTGGACTAATTTCTCTTGTTGGTCCGTGACAGTGCAATGTCTTATTGAGACACATTACAGTTTTACATTTTTCGAAAACCATTCCAATATCGTGGCTCACCATTAATATCGTAATTCCCAGGTCTTCATTAAGTTCATAGAGAAGGTCGTAAAATCGTGCTTTTCCCATTTCATCCACTCCAGATTCTGGTTCGTCGAGTATCACAATATCAGGTTTACCCACAATTGCCCTTGCCAATGATGCTCTTTGATACTGACCACCAGAGAGTGTTCCAACAAGCCTTTTTCCGAAGCCTTCAAGTCCTACCTTGGTTAACACCTCGTCAACAATCGCTTTCCAATTTTTCTCTTTTCTAACAGGTAACCTCACGAAATCGTAGACGCTGATTGGAAACTCTCGGTTAAACGAAGAAAGTTGAGGAACATACCCTACTTTTCCCTTCAGTATAACTTCTCCTTCGTAGGGTATCATCCCAAGAATAGATCTAATAAGCGTAGACTTTCCGGCACCATTGGGTCCAATTATTCCCACAAAATCTTTTTTGTAGACTTTGAAATTTATATCCTTTAAAACCTCTATCTCACCGAACTTAACAGAAAGATTCTTTACAATTACCACAGGTTCGTCATTTAAACTACTTGCCATAAACTGCCTCCTTGATTGAGTTATAAGCATTTTCAAACAAATCGGCTATGGTTTTTGCTTCTCTCCCAAGTGGGTCAAGAATCTTGTATTGCCTTTTCAATTCGCTTGAAACAACCCTTATTGCTTCGGCTTTGAACTGCGGACCTACGAATACTCCTATCAAATTACTCTTCTTTGCCAGTTCAATTACATTCTTTAAATGTCCTGCCGAAGGTTCTTTCCCATGACCTTCTTCCAAAGCAAGAACTTGTATACCATATTTTTTAAACAAGTATACGTAAGAAGGATGCTCTAAGATAACGACTGCACCTTTCTTGTCCTTGAGGAGCTGATCAAATTTTTTAGAGACTTCCTTTAATGAGTTTATAATCATTTTCGCATTCTCTTCATAAACTTTTGCGTTTTGTCTATCCATTCTCACCAACTCGTCCCTTATCGCAGGAATGATGTAATTGGTCAAAAAGTCGATAGAAAGCCATACATGTGGATTATAAGTACCTTCTTCATGCTCATCCTCTTCTTCCAGCTCGACCAAATACTTTGATGGTATTTTTTCACCAACAAAAAGCACTTTCTTATAATTCTTTAAATACGCATTATCAAGCCCCAGCCCATTCGCAACAATTAAGTCAGCCTTCGAGAGTGCTTTGACATCACTAATGGTTGGATTAAAAGTGTGAGGGTCACTCCCCGGTTTTATTAGCAAACTCACGGTTACTTTCTCACCTACAATCTGTTTAACTATAAGGTAATACGGATTGATAGTAGTAACAATGTTCAGTCCAAACATCCAAGTAATGAATATGGAAACAATACTCACAGCTAACATCTTCCTCATTCTAACACCTCCACCTTAGATTACCTTTCCGATACTTTGAGTTACGATTTTTTCTTATGACAGTCTTCGCACAATCCACTAAATAAAACAAAATGTTCTTGGATTTTGAATTTGAAGTGCTCGGAGAGATATTTTTCGTAATCATGCATATGACATTCATCAATTGGAAACAGTCTTCCACATTCGACACACCTGAAAAAATGTCTGTGGACAGAAGATGAGTAATAGTATGTATAGTTGTCAAGTGAAAAACGTTTCAGATAACCAGTCTGATACAAATACTCAAGTGCGCGATATACTGTAGTCAAGCTCATATCTTTAAGTCGTTTGCTTACTTCATACGCGGTCAACGGTACCGGAGAATTTATTATCTCTTTATAAACCTGTTCTCTGTTTCTTGTCATGCGCATCTGGCATACCTCCGATGACTTTTTGCAAGCCGTTGCATAATTTGCAAATGATTTTCATTTTCATCTACAGTATATCACTCTTACCAAGTCTGTCAAGTCTAATTCAACTTCAGCAGACCTATTTATTATGCCATGTGTTAATGCGTAGTTTCCTCATAAATAAATTGTTTTAGCACACATTTAAAAAATTACCGTCAAACCACTTGACACTTAAAAACCCTTGTGGTATTATGTTTATCGGCACGTCAAGTCAACGCTGCCGAAGAGGTGACCTGGTAGCTCAGCAGGTAGAGCACCTGACTTTTAATCAGGGGGTCGCGGGTTCGAATCCCGCCCGGGTCACCAGAGAGAGGTGCGAGAGTGGCGGAATTGGCAGACGCGCTGGACTTAGAATCCAGTGGGACTGATAATCCCGTGAGGGTTCAAATCCCTCCTCTCGCACCAGGGAAAGGTTACCGAGCGGGTGTAGCTCAGCGGTAGAGCACTTGCTTGCCAAGCAAGGGGTCGCGGGTTCGAAACCCGTCACCCGCTCCAGAACTCGATAGGTGCGAGCGCACAAGCGCTCGTTTTTTATCGGAAAAATCGATGCCTGACTGTTTGACTTGTAAGTAAAAAACAAGAAGGGTTCTTGACGAAAGTTGGCTTGTGTGGTATAATATATAGCGAAAATAACAAAGAAAAGTTTATGCCGAGGTGGCGGAATTGGCAGACGCACATGGTTGAGGGCCATGCGGTCATTGGGACCGTGCGGGTTCAAATCCCGCCCTCGGCACCAAAAAATGATGAAAGCGCCCTTTAAAGGGCGTTGTTTTTTCGATAGTGCAAAATCAAATAATTTTGAACGAAATTGAAACAAGGTAAGTCTAAATATATGGAAAATAAAGGATTGTTCTGAAAACAAAGGGGGCGAACGGTCTCGACGGGGGTAAGCCCTCTTTGGAAGCGAGCCGAGGTTGCCTGCCGTCCTCGTAAAAAAACGGCAGGGAAAAGATAAGTGCCAACGAATACGTTCCTCTCGCTGCCTAATTAACAGGTAGCCGTCCTCTACGAGGTTTGGCCAGCGCCTCGTAGTTGGGCGTGACCCAGCTGGCCAGGTAGCTCAGATGCGCCTCACGTCTGAAGCTACCTTACTTAGTGAGGCTGGTCAGTCAGTAGCCTGTCTGTGGGCGACTGACTGACGAGAACCAAAACACAGACTGCGCTCGGAGATGCCAAAGAGGGTTTACTTTCGGACGCGGGTTCGATTCCCGCCGCCTCCACCAGATGTAAATATATACAATATACAAAAAAGCCCTGAGGAAAATCAGGGCTTTTTTAAATGCATTTGAAAATTTCTCTACCATGGTAAGTTGAGAGGTTTGATTTCCTCTTCATACAATCTTTCTAATTCTCGCTTCAGTTCATCGCTTAGTTCAAATTCAGAAGCTTTGATATTGGATTCAAGTTGTTCAAGATTTTTAACACCGGTTATAACAGTCGTTACAGCATCAAAGCTTAGGATAAACCCGATAGCGTATTTAACTAAGTCCTCATCTTTAACAATAGTTTTTATTTTGTCAACTATCATTGCTCTCTTTAAAATCACATCTTGACTCCAGCGTGCACGTATACCTTCGAATTTACTGTTTGCGTTGTATTTGCCTGTCAACCAACCAGAATCCAAAGGCACTTTGATTGCTAAGAGAATTCCTCTTTCCTTGACTTTGTCGAAGAGATATTTCGGTGATTGGTGAATTATATTGAAAAGAATTTCAATAACATCAACATCCCAGTTGTTCAAAACTAACTCAAGTTCTTCAAGAGTGTCTATACTCACTCCGTAACCGCGTATTTTTCCCATGCGTTTAATCTTTTTAAATTCTTCTTCGTGATTTGTTTTTCCTTCCAGGATTTCTCGAGGTGGATTGTGAAGAATCACACTATCGATATATGTTGTCTGGAGTCTTTTCAAACTCTCGTTTATCGACCTTTCTATCGCCTCTTCACTAAAATCTGTTTCACCCAAGTGATTGTGACCGAATTTTGTGTTGATGAACACATTCTCCCGAACATCTTTTAAAGCTTCACCTATGATTCTTTCGCTTAAGCCATTGGAGTAACCTGGCGCTGTATCAAAAAAGTTGATACCCATTTCATATGCTGCTCTGACGAGTTTAACGCCCTCCTCGTAGGTCATAGCCCCCCAAAGGGGATTAGCTAACTGCCAGCCACCAAATCCTATTTCACTTATATAAACATTGAACCTTTTTACGTATCTTTTGTTCATAAACTAACACCTCCGTAATAGAACTTTGTTATTCATATATGATATCGCCATATCAACTCTCTGTCAATGAATTGTAATCATAATTAGCTTGTTGAAAATTGTCTGATTTGCTAAAATGGGATTTAGAGAGTCAATAAAATCTTTCCGAAAGGGGGCTCTATATGACTCGAGAAAGTCCACACAACATAGAATTTGAAATTACAACAGCCTGTAATTATCAATGTATCCACTGCTATTGCAACGCTGGTCCAAAGTCAAAGAATGAACTTTCGACAGAGCGGGTAAAGAGCGTTATAGACCAGCTTGTTGAAGCTAATACAGAACTACTTGATATTGTTGGTGGGGAACCACTTGTTCGTTCGGATATCTACGAAATACTTTCATATGGCTGTGAAAAAGGGTTACAAATGATGATGAACACCAACGCTTCGCTGGTAACAAAACAAGTAGCAAGAAAGCTTAAAGAAGCTTGTCCAAACTTGCTAATCGGTGTCTCACTCGATGGTCCAACACCAGAAATCCATGAAAAAATTCGTGGAAGGGGAACTTTTGACAAGACGATGAATGGAATGGTAAATTTGCTCAACGAAGGTTTTGATGTTACTATTCTCTTCGTTGTAAATGCCTTGAACTATAAATACATCGATGACATGCTCAAACTTGCAGAAAGCCTGGGAACACACTTATACGTTGACCGCTTCGTCCCTGTTGGGAGAGGACTTTTGCACAAAGATTTGTTGATGCCAACAAAGGAACAAATTCAATATGTTGCCAAAAAGCTGGAAGAATATAACGGAGGTGTACAGTTATTTGTCGAGGAGAATATCTTTGGTGGAGAATGCTCTGCAGGAAAAACACTTGCGTCTATCTTAGTTGATGGAACCGTTGTCCCTTGCGGTCATTTCAGATACAGTCCAAAATTCTACATGGGAAATATAAATGAGAAACCATTTAAAGAGATTTGGTACAGCTATGACCCACAACACGTTGTTCCAAAACAGTGCTCATCCTGTTCACTTTACAAAACAAGTTGTGAGGCAGGGTGTTTTGCATATTCACATTTGATATACTCAAGTTGCGATGAATTAATTTGTAAACTCGTATAAAAGTAAAAGTTGAATTAAAAGAGCCCCGGTTAACCGGGGCTTTCTTTACATTTTAATCACCATTATCTAATTGGTTTGTCTTTCGTCACTTCTTCGAGTGCAAGAAGCCTTTCGTACCTAATTTTAACATATTCTTGAAGTTCGTCTATAATCTCCTGAGCATCTGGTCTTGAAAGTAGAGGTTTGAACCTTCCCTGAGCTTTTATGTATTCTGCTATTGGTTTTGGATTTGTGATTTTCTTTGTTACACGATAGACTCCTCTTTCAACTTCGTAAAGTGGCCAGTATAGTGTTTCTATTGCTAGTTTGCTAATTTCAACTGACTTATCATCGCTAACTCTCCAAAACCTAACACACGGTGAGTATGCAGCTATGAACGATGGTCCATCAAATTCAAGTGCTTTTTCTATTTTCTTCATGAAATCCATCGGTTCTGCTATGGAAACTGTCGCAACATAGACATTCTCGTGTGCTGCCATTATCTCAACAAGGTTCTTTTTGAGTTGTACTTTTCCAGGGAGTTTTTTTCCAACGGGAGCTGTTGTTGTGTCTGAACCTGGGGGTGTTGCACCTGACCTCTGATTACCTGTATTCATGTATCCTTCGTTATCGTAGACGATGTATATGAATTTGTGACCTCGTTCAATTGCTCCAGAGAGTGATTGCAATCCTATATCGTATGTTCCACCGTCTCCACCGAATGCAAAGAATGCATATTTCTTATCTTTATCAATTTCTCCCTTTTTCACAAGCGCTCTGTAAGCCGTTTCTACTCCGCTTATTGTTGCAGCAACGTTTTCAAATGCGTTGTGAATGTATGGAACATTCCAAGATGTGTAAGGATAAATGGTTGTAGAAACTTCCAAACAGCCAGTTGCAAGGCCAACAACGGGTTCGTATCCTTTAGCTATTGCTGTCATAAGGGCAAATCTCACAACGTTTGGAGCCGCACATCCCGGACACATTCTGTGTCCCTGTGTCATCCCAGGATTTTTATCGTGGAACAACTTTGCGAGTTCTATAGCGTTAAGTGGCATTTATTACACCTCCTTATTCTCTTAATCCAAGGTATCTTTCTTCATCAGCAATCAAGTTGCCTTTGAAGGCATCTTCAAATGCCTGTCTGATGTGTTCTGGTGTTATGTCTCTTCCACCAAGACCGTAAACATAGCTACCAATCTGTGGTCTCACTGCAACTTCATAGAGCGCTGATTTTACTGCCTCGTAGAGTGGAGCTTCAGCACCAAAAGATGCAGACCTGTCAAGAACAACAACACCTTTTCTGGCGTTAAGCACTCTTTGGAATTCGGATTTTACAAAAGGTCTGAAGACCCATGGTTTTACGAGTCCGACCTTCTTACCTTCTGCTCTAAGCTCCTTTACTGTGTGCTTAATTGTTCCTGCTGTTGAACCAAGGGCAACCATTATATATTCAGCGTCGTCTACCATGAATTCGTCAAGAAGGTCGTATTTTCTCCCAGAAATCTTCGCAAATTCTTCCGCAACTTCTTTGAACACTCTTGGAACGTGCTTCATCGCTTCTATTTGCTGTCTCTTGTGTTCAAAGTAGTAATCGTAAAGGTCAAGTGGACCATACGTTACTGGTTTTGATGTATCAAGTAACGGATACATTTTGATGGGTTTCCCAACAAAGTTTTTGACTACGTCATCATCAAGAGTTTCGACTACTTCAACACCGTGGGAGATTATAAATCCATCGAAATTGACCATAACAGGAAGTCTAACATCTGGATGTTCTGCTATCCTGTATGCCATTACTGTAAAGTCGTATGCTTCCTGAGCATTTTCTGCCCAAAGTTGAATCCAGCCACTGTCTCTTTCTGCCATCGCATCGCTGTGGTCACAGTGGATGTTGATTGGACCAGAAAGCGCCCTGTTGGCAACTGCCATAACGATTGGAAGTCTCAAAGAAGCAGCAATAAATACGACTTCGTGCATAAGTGCAAGACCAACAGAAGCAGTTGCTGTGAATGCTCTTGCTCCTGCAGCTGCTGCACCAACAACCGCACTCATTGCTGAGTGTTCACTCTCAACAGGAATCATTTCGGTATCAACGACACCATCAGCCACGTATTTGGCAAAGTACTCAACAACAGGTGTTTGTGGCGTAATTGGATATGCCGCAACAACATCTGGATTTATCTGTTTCATTGCGTAAGCTATCGCTTCCGCTCCCGTAATTGCTTGTTTTAAAGGCATTTTCGCACCTCCTTACTCTTCAGCAAATTCTGTTTCTGGTTTCATGACTATAGCTCTCTTGTCTTCTGGAGCAGGCTGTTTTGTCCTTGGATCCGTACTTTTTGGACAGACATTTGCACAAAGGCCACAACCTTTACAGTAGTAGTAGTTGTAACCTTTCATCTTCGGTTTTCCATCAACAATTTCGACCACTATAGCCTGGTCCGGACAGTACAACCAGCACTGCATACAGTGGATACAGTTTTCTGGTTGGTAAACCGGTCTCATTACTCTCCAAGTCCCTGTTTTGTATTGTTTTGAATTTCCTGGTTCAACGATTAAACCACCAATTGGTATTTCCTTCCATCCTTTGAGTTCAGGCACTGCAGGTCACCTCCTCATATCCTCTGTGAAGTGCCCTAATGTTCTTTTGAACAATTTCTTCACCGAATTTCTTAAGGAACATGTCTCTAATCTTGTCTTCTACGTACTTGAGTTCAACAATACCAGTAACCCTCGCAATTGCGCCAAGAACAACCGTGTTTGGTGTACCTCTTCCAAGCTCTTCAAGCGCGATATCTGTTGCTTTTACAACACAAATTTTTCCTTGGAATCCTGTCTTTTGTCTTACCCATTCAATAGGCTTAACCGTGTTCACTATAAGTATCGTTTCGGGGGTTGTTCCCGCTAATATATCTGGGTTTCCTAAAAGTGTGTCATCAATAACAACAACAAGGCTGGGCTTTTCAACGGAACAGTGGAGTAGGATAGGTTCGTTCGAAATTCTGTTGAAGGCTTTCATCGGAGCTCCCGTTCTTTCCGCACCGTATTCTGGGAATGCTTGAACGTATTTACCCATGTCAAGTGCGGCTTCTGCAAGCATTTGGGATGCACTCTTTGCACCCTGACCAGCTCTTCCATGCCACCTGATTTCAAATATCTTCGCCGGCACGTTTTTTACCTCCTTTCGAATTTGCAAGATTTTGGAACTTTTGTGAAATATGCTGTGATTCTGATTGATAAAATTTTCACATTTATTGGTAAAATATTCTTTCAACACATAACCCCCGAGATGAAAACACCACCTCGGGGGAGATTATTTTTCCAGAGACCCGAAGCTTTAAATTGACACCAGTTTATATTTTTAAATACATCTTGTAATCAGCATCAGGGAAGATATCGTCGACATACTCGAGTCTCTGTAACTCCCCGATATCTATATTACCACTCTTTAGCATATCATACAAGTTTAAGAATCGTTTAATATGCGTTTTGGTTCTGTTAACTGCGTATTCCACACTTGTTCTTGTGGTCATTATAAACGCCCAGTCACTCGATTGTGCGAGCAATAACTCCCTAACCATCTGATTCAACACGCGAATCTTTAAAGGGTCGGTCTCATTCGCATGCTCTTTTGCAACTTCTGTCATTCTCTCAACCATTTCATGAAGGTGCGGATAAATCCAATCGTTCGTTCCATTCAACCATACTTCGTTGTAACCGTTCGCACCCCAACTTGAAGCAGCAGGGGTAAGTATCTGGACTTTCTCTATCCAATCGACGAGATCACATGCTCTAACAACTCTGAGTTTTTGACTCTTAGCTGCTTCCCTCATAAAGTATTCCAGGAAGAACGGTCCTTCGTACCACCAATGACCAAATAATTCTGCGTCAAATGGTGCAACAATTACTGGTTCAAGACCTTCGAAAAGATTTAATAAATAGTCTATCTGAGCTTCTTTCTTTCTTAGGAAGTCCTTAGCATGTTCGTATGCAGTCGCTTTCGCTTCGTCGATATCATAGTAATCTTTTTTGTCAAGAGGTGTATCTTTCGAAGTGATTTTGTGGTATTTTATACCTGTGTTCATCCTAACCCCACTTGGATCTATATAGGGCCTTATATATTCGTATTCTCTGTCGAATCCAATATCTCTGTAGAATTCTCTGTACCTTGAGTCTCCCGGATACCCAATTTGTGCGCTCCACACCTGTTCAGAGCTTTCCGGGTCTCTTGCAAATGCAAAAACGTTATTTGGAGTAACAATGGGTCTATATACTCCGTATCTTGGTCTTTCATCAGCATACCAGAATGCGTGTGAATCAACAAAGAAATACTCAAGCCCATATTCTGCCAAGTATTTATCGAGTCCTGGGAAGTAGGCACATTCAGCCAACCATATACCGCGCGGTTTAACTCCTATATGCCTTTCGTATGTTTTGATAGCTTGTTCTAATTGCGCACGAATAGCCTGCGGATATTGTTCCATAAATGGTAAATATCCATGCGTTGCGTTGCATGTAATAATGTCCAGGTATCCTCTTGCCATGTATTCTTTGAAACCGTTAAGGATATTCTTCTTGTATACTTCACGGAATATGTAAAGTGTATCTTCAAGATTTTGCAAGTAATACTGAGCCATTTTGTGTTTTCGTGGATGCTCGTTTACTGTTCTAACAACTTCTTTGCGAGCCAATTCTATAAGTTTTTCTAAATGTTTTTCGTATTTATTTTGAAGGTCTGGATTAGTGAGCATCTCCATTAAAGGAGGGGTTATCGACATTGTAAGTTTCACAGGAACTTTATCCTGCTCCAAATTTCTGAACATTCTCAACAATGGAATGTATGTTTCCGTAATAGTTTCAAACAACCAGTGCTCTTCCAAGAAGAACGGATACTCTGGGTGATGAACGTAAGGCAAGTGTGCGTGAAGGACAAACATCATCTGTCCACGTGGCATACTTACATCCCCTTCCCACTAAGTCGAATAACACTGATACTTCCAGCACTCGAAATCCGAAAAAGGTGCTCCAAACCTTGGACTGAGCCACTAATTCTTTCAACAATAGGTGTTAGCATACCTTCAGATGGCATAACTATTCTCCTTCTTTTTCTTAGATCCAGCCATCTTTCTCTCGTAGACTGACTTGGAGAGTTCACTGGAACACGGCAGAGGTTAGATCTCATAAGATATTTGTAATTGCCGTTTGAATCGTAGTATCCAAGTTCAGCCAAGTAATGTGCTCCAGGCATCGGGACGTTTATATAGTAATTTTTCGTAGAGAGGATATCTATAGCAACTTCAAATGTTCTGTGCGCATTTGTCCCGTCAAACTCTATGAAGGTTACATCGTAAACCCTCAAAACAACTTTTTTCACTTCCTGAGATTTCAAAAATTCTCTGTTTGCATGACTAAGGTCCCAGTAAATGTGTATCCAAAATGGATTGACAGGCATCGCAACAAGTTTGTCTTTGTTGTAGGTGTCGGGAATTGATATATCTTCTTTGAGTGGTTGTGGCGTTGTCTGAATTTGACCTGTTGAGGAAGTAGACGAGGATGGTCTTGATTGCTCCGCTTCTTCAGGTTGGACAGCTTTTGTTCTTTCGATATACCTTTCGATGAGCTTCCGTACCTCGCTTTTTGTCATCTGCTTTTTAACGGCTAAACCAAGTTCTTTTGCTTTTGCCTTTAATTCTTGAATCGTTCGTTTCTGACTTAACCATTCTTCCAACTGTTTTACAATACTCATACCAGATTCACCCCCCAGGCTTCTGTCGTAGTTTGACCTTTCATGTAAAATGTTACTACGGGGGCTCATAGTTGTAAAATGTTGTAAGAACATAAATTCTACATATATTGTTGTGTAATGTTTTATAATAGTCATTATTCGTCTTCAAACAAATGATTACAACATACTTATATTAATTTAAGAATGTATTTCCATTCATAAAATTAAGGTTTCATCAAGAAAAAGGAGTCCAAACGATGGACTACTGCAATACTAAACTTTAAAAAAGTTTAAAAAATACACTTCGATCTACTCTAGTATTCTTCTTAGAAATTCTCTCGTTCTCGGCTTTTTTGGATTTCTCAAAATCTCTTCTGGTGGTCCTTCCTCTTCAACGACACCTTGAGAAATAAATACGATTCTATCAGCCACATCCCTGGCAAATCCCATTTCATGCGTAACAACAAGCATGGTCATACCACTGCGTGCAAGGTCTTTCATGACGTCAAGAACCTCACCTACAAGTTCAGGGTCAAGGGCGGATGTAGGTTCATCAAAAAGCATGATTTCAGGGTCCATCATCAATGCCCTCGCAATCGCAACTCTTTGTTTTTGACCACCGGAAAGTTGTTCTGGGTAGGCATCTATTTTGTCAAGTAGACCAACTCTACTAAGTAATACTTTCGCCTTCTCAATTGCCTCTTCTCTTGGCATTTTTTTCACCTTAGTCGGAGCAAGAATTAGATTGTCTAATACGTTCATATGAGGAAACAGATTGAATTGTTGGAAGACCATACCTATTCTTGTTCTGAGCTGATTTACATCGTATTCGTCGATATCCACGCCATCTAAGTATATCTTGCCGCCTTGATATTCTTCGAGTTTGTTTATACATCTCAAAAGTGTGCTTTTTCCTCCACCACTGGGACCGATGATAACAATTGTTTCACCTCTTTTGACTTGTAGGTTTATTCCCTTCAGGACTTCCAGTTTTCCAAAACGTTTCACCAAGTTCTCTATCTTAATAATGATTTTTTCCGTGCCATCATTTAACTTGCTCATTTCACTAATTGCTTCATTGTTATTACTCATGCTGTAGCCATCCTCCTTTCAATATACCTAACTATGCGGGAGATGACGAATGTCATGACAAAATATATGAACGCTATCCCAAAGTATATAGAGAATGTTTGAAATGTTCGAGATATTATAAATTGTCCACTTCTCATCAATTCAGAAACACCTATCACAGATGCAAGGGAACTATCTTTTGTTAGGGTTATGAATTCGTTACCAAGTGCTGGTAAAATGTTCCTAAAAGCCTGTGGAAGGATTATGTACCTCATCGCTTGCCAGTGAGTTAATCCCAATGAACGCGCAGCTTCGTACTGACCTCTTGGAATAGACTGAATACCCGCACGAACGATTTCCGCAATATATGCACCGCTGTTTAATCCAAGTGCCGTTATTGCTGCTGGGTATGGTGCGAGTTGTATTCCAAGTTGTGGTAAACCAAAATAGATAATTGATATCTGAACGAGCAGTGGAGTTCCACGCAAAAACTCTACATATGCAGTACAAGGATAATTTATTAGTTTTATCTTAGATAACCTTCCCATACCGATGAAAGTTCCTAAGATTAATCCTATACCAACGGAAAAGGCTGTAAGTTTAAGCGTTTCCCATGCACCAACAAGAAGAAATGGAAAACTTTTTAGTAATTCTATCAACGCTTCCACAACTTTCCCTCCCGAATAGAGACTCTAAACTGTTCTTGTCTCCCATAAAAAGGTCAGAAAAACAAAGAAGCCCCCTTTATGTTTCAACACAAAGGGGGCTTTTTACGAATTATTCAAACCACTTCTGGATTAACTTGTTATACACGCCAGAGCCTTTCAAAATATCAAGTGTCTGATTTACGAAATTCAATAATTCTTTGTTCCCCTTCTTAACCGCTATTCCGTAAGTTTCGCCAGTATCTATGACAGCACTAATCAAGAACTTTGGAAATTTCTTTACGTAAGCTTTTGCTGGTGCTTCATCAAGTACTACCGCATCAACACGGCCATTTTGCAATTCCAAAAACGCATCAGTGAATTTTTGGAACCTAACAACTTGTATTCCGTTGATCTCGCTGATAACTAAATCTCCCGTAGTTCCAAGCTGGACTGCCACCTTTTTACCAACAAGCTCTTCTAACTTCTTTGGTTCGAATCTCCCGTCCTTTCTTACAACTATCGCTTGGTTTGCCTCAAAATAAGGCTTCGAGAAATCAACAACCTTTGCCCTTTCTTCGGTAATAGTCATACCTGCGATGATTAAGTCGATCTTCCCTTGCAATAGAGCCGGAATCAAACTATCAAATGGCAGGTTCACTATCTCGAGCTTAACACCTAGCCTTTTTGCCAGTTCGTTAGCGATGTCTATATCAAAACCAACAACTTGGTTTTTCTCGTCAACGAACTCAAATGGTGGAAACGTTGGTTCAGTGCCTACAATTAGTTTTCCTCTTTTCTTAATCTCTGTAAGGCTTTGTGCAAAACTCAGTGTTACAACTATCACGATAGCAACAAGTAAAACTAGCACAGCGATCCTTTTCATACAACATCCCTCCTCGTGTTATAAAATCAAGAAAAGCTTAACAAAGCTTACTTAAAATTACATCTGTGCAGAAACTATCCAAGTAACTTGACCAGTTTGCACATTGTACTTTCCAACTGCATTAAAGAAAGAATTTGCAATGCCTAACCCAAATACCCAGTCATTGTTACCCGGTTGTCCAACATATACGTAAATCATACTCACCGGCAATGCAAGTTCCCAGGTGTAGGTGAATGAACCTCCGAGAACATCCTTTAAACTCGGAACTGTGAATCTAAATAGGAAGTAACCGACATCGCAAGATTCAACTTTGAAATTAACAGTGGCATTTAACCAATCCAAAGAATCATTCAAAACAAACTGACCGTCTTGTTTTTTGAAAACTCCCCTGTTTTCAAACGAAAGTTCAAAGCGTGACCATGAAGCGAACAAGAAAGACGTCTTTTTGTAGCTCGCAATTCCAAACGCAACGGTTGGTGTTTCGTATGCACTCAAATCTGATATTTGCTCAAAATTCGGGACATTTGAACTAAGTGCAACGAATAATCCACTCGTAGAAATCCCCAAACCAACGTACACAGGTTGATTTAGCTCAAAGTTTGGATACTCAACGGTTGTACCAAGTGACAAGTTTAGTCCAAAAATGTCCAAATATCCCTCAACACCTATAGTATAAACTCCTTCAGAACTTCCAGGAACAAGCGTAGCCCTGATGATGTAAGGCTGAGCAACCACACTTGAAGGTTTTGAAGCATTCAATAACTGAGAGACATCAACTCCCTGAGCATAGGTAAGCACAAAGGTAATAATCAGAAAAATGAACGTAAGTTTTTTCATATTTTCCACTCCTTTCATCAAGATTTTTTCAAGCTCGGAGCTTTTTTTCAATCAAAGTGAGATCTCCAAATTCCGAGAATAGTTCATCGATTGTTTTTAGAAATCCAAGTCTGTTAAGCCTTATATCTTCTTCTTCAACCATCACAAATACTTTATCAAAGTACCTGTCTATAAATGGTCTGAGTTCTGTTATCTTTCTCAAAGCATCTTTGTAGTTGAGATGTTTGATGTAATCGAGAACCACTGGTTTTATTTCAAGATATTTTTCGAACAATTCTTTTTCTTCATTCTGAACGAATTTTGCGGAATCAAAATAATCAGACTCATGCTTTTTGCTTATATTATGGACCCTCTCGAACCCAACCAAAAGATGTTCAAACTCATCGGTCCCGACTAATTCCATAATCGCCTGTGCCGAAAGAATACCTCTCAAAGGTTTGTTCCAAAGTTCTCTAACTGCACGCGCGATATCGTATCTCAAACGAGTGTTATAAAGTTCGAATCTGTTTTCAAAAAAATCAAAAAGTCCTGTTGGCAATTCTTTATTTAGCTCTTCACATGCTGCAAATATGATTGGTTTCAAATCCAAATCCCAAGAGAACTTTTCCACGATTGAGTAAATATCATCGACCTTACTTCTTAATCCGTATGGATCTTTCGAACCGCTGGGTATATTACCAATCACGAAATTTCCAACAACCGTGTCTATCCTATCCGCAATACCCACAACTGCACCTTCGATGGTTGTTGGATTGTTAGAATAATGTTCTTCAATGCCCCATGCGACATCTTTTGGTTCACCATCTTTAATGGCATAAATTCTACCCATTATACCTTGTAGCTCCGGAAATTCGTATACAACATGTGAACCAATGTCTGCCTTACACAGTCTTGCTGTCCTTAATATTGTACCACTTTTCTTTTCCAATCCCAAAATCTCAATTATTTGTTGTGAGAGTTTTTCTATCCTTTGTACTTTATCGTACAACGTTCCAAGCTCCTTTTGAAACACCATTTCTTTGAGTTTCTCGTTGAAACTTTCAAGCGGGACTCTTATGTCTTTGTCGTAGTAGTATCTGGCATCTTCTAATCGGGCATTGATAACTCTCTCGTAACCTTTTCTTGCATTGCCTTTTACGTCTTCTGGCATGTCGATGAATGCCAGGAATAAATTGGTTATCTTTCCATTTTTCTTTACCGTGAAAGACCTTTGGTGATGTTTAATCGTTGTTCTAATCAATTCTTCTGGAAGCTCTAAATATTTTTCTAAAAACTCACCTTGTATCATCTTCGGGTATTCTGTTAGTATTGCAACTTCCTCTATCAAAGACTCATCTTTGTCAACTTCGAACCCCAGTTTTTCAAACTCTTCAAGTTGCTTCAAAATAAATTCTCTTCGCTTTTCAATTTGTGGAATGACATAATAACTGTTCATCTTCTCCAAGTAGTCCCTATAGGAATTTACTTCAAAGTAGTCATCTTTAACAAAACGATGTCCAACGGTTTTGTTCGATGATTTCAACCCGAAAATTTCCATATCAAGAATTCTTCCGTCGTAAACAGCCAAAACATGATGAGGTATTCTTACAAATTCGTACTTTCCATCTCCCCATTTCATAGGCTTTCTGAATTTCAAACCATAAATTATCTGAGGTACAACCTTCTTCAAGACGTCCTCTGTCTTTATACCTTTTTGTATTTTCGTTATGTAGACATAGTTCTCTACTATTTTGACATCTTCAAGCGTTGAACCGTTCGATTTCAAAAAACCAAGCAACGCCTTTGTAGGTTGTCCATCTTTATCATATGCCACGTTCACCGCCGGACCTTTCTTTTCAAAAACTCTATCTGGAGTGGTGTCAGAAAGACCATCCAAGACGAATCCGAATCTTCTTGGAGCCACAAAGACTTCGAACTTTTCGAATTGAACTCCTTCATTCTTTAATGTATCTGGCACCTTCTCAGAAAGTTGTTGAATTATCACGGGCACTTCCGTTGTTGGGAGCTCTTCAACTCCTATTTCAAAAAGGAATTCACTCATTTTTACCACCCTCCGCTTCAACAAATGCCTTTGCACATTTACTTGCCATAGCTCTTATGTCTCTTATAAATGTCTGCCTTTGCGCAACACTTATTGCATTTCGTGCATCAAGCAAGTTGAATGTATGCGAACACTTAAGCAATTGTTCATACGCAGGGAAGAGCAAACCTTTTTCTATTAATCTCTCAAACTCTTTTCTGTATATATCGTAAAGTGTAAATAGCGCATCAGTGTTGGCTTCTTCGAAGTTGTAGATAGAAAATTGCCTTTCGTTTTCTTTGAAAAGTTCTCCGTATCTAACATCTTTGTTCCACATTACATCATAAACGTTATCGACACCCTGTAGATACATGGCTATCCTTTCCACGCCATATGTGATTTCCAAAGGAATTTCTGATAACGAAATTCCTCCAACTTGTTGGAAGTAGGTAAATTGAGTAATCTCCATACCATCGAGCCAAACTTCCCATCCGATTCCCCATGCACCAAGCGTTGGCGATTCCCAGTTGTCTTCAACAAAGCGTATATCGTGCTCTTTTGGGTCTATTCCGAGTGCTTTTAACGACTCCAAATAAAGCTCTTGGGACCTTTCTGGATGTGGCTTGAGTATCACTTGGTATTGATAGAATCTTTGCATTCTATTTGGATTTTCCCCGTACCTACCATCAGTGGGTCTTCGGCTTGGTTGCACAAAAGCAACATTCCAAGGTCTTTTCCTCAATACACCAAAGAAGGTTGATGTATGGAATGTTCCAGCTCCCATTTCCATGTCGTAGGGTTGTTCAATAAAGCAACCTTGGCTTGCCCAAAATTCATCGAGGGTCTTTATCACGTCCTGCAAGTACACATCGGGTTCCTCCTTTCAAATTTATAATATTCCACAATTAAAACTCACCCAAAGATTTTCTCTATTACATACGCCCAAAATGGAAGTGTCACTAAAGAAAAGAGTGTTGTAAGTGCAACAGTCATTCCTGCCTTCGGAACAAGTTCCTTTTTAAAAGCACCTATAACCACAACACTGTTGACACCTATAGGCATGGCACATTCAAGGAGGAAGACTTTTGCTTCGAGTGGTTCAAAAAAGAACGCTATTGGTAGCAACATCAGAGGAATTAACAAAAGTCGTTCAACAATTACCAGGCTGTAACCCTTTATTTCCGAAGTCTCAAATTTGATTCTCGATATACCAAGTCCAACTTGTAATAGTAAAAACGGTATCGCCATTTCTTTGAGCCAGTTAAAGGCCGTAAGAACTCCTCCAGGAAGTTGTTTATACGAAATTCCTGCTATTCCAAATCCCCAACCCAAAATGATAGCATAGAGGAAAGGAAGCTTCAAAATATTTCTTACCTCAAGCTTACCCCTGATAAGGGCTGGAAGTAAGGTGCTACCTACAAGTACATTTACGAATGAATAAACCACACCAAGCGCAAGAGCTTTTTCTCCCCAAAGTGCCATTAGTACTGGATAACCAAGGTATCCAGAGTTCACATACACATTTCCCGTGAAGAATATCTCCCTGTCTTCTTTATGTAACCTCGAAATCAAGAACGATATAGCAAACATCACGGAAAAGCCAATTCCATAACGCAAGAGCACACCAGCAGTAGGAATGTAGTCGTTCATGAAAGCAAAGGTTACAATAGGTGCCATTAACCAAGTAGCAATTTTATTGAAAAGAGTGATATCTTCTTTGAACAGCTTACCATAGATATAACCGACAAACATCATTATAAAGGAAGGAACCACCGCATTAAATGCTTGCTTTATCAAAACTTTTCCCTCACTTTTAATTCTAATCTCAGAAAGATTTGCTGAAAGAAACCCCAAAGTTACCTGAGAAGAACGGCAAGTTGTTTCCTTCTTGGGGTCTTAAAAGTGGCTTTCTTACATTGTCACTACTAACTTCAACAAGTGTTGATGCATTCCAAATAAAGCCTGCGCTGACAGAAGCCCAGAATTTAAGATGTCTTGAAATGCTTTCGGAATAGGAAATCGTACCAATTGCCCTATATTCTTTTACCGGATCATCGAGCAGATGCGTTCCTGGTAAATACGTCGTTCTATCGTTCCAGGGGTTAACTGGTGACCTTTCGCCAAGAATAACGAATTCAAAATTTGCGTTAAAATTTGGAATAAAACTCGGTGCATAATTAACCATGAACGCTAAGTTGTTTTCTCCATATTTGTAACCTGCGTATAACAATTCAAACGGTAATACTACATTCTTTCCATCCCTAGTGTAAATAAAATAAGGATAATACGTATATCCATAGAACATTTGGTTACCAGATTCTGCCGATGGTTGGAATGTATACTTAGTTGCTCCAGCATGATAAAAGCTAAAAGTTCCAATACTTGTTTTTTGAACCAAACCAATTGACCAAGCAATCTTGTCTGGGTTTTGGTAACTTTCTGGATAGATGAATCTATTCATGTTTATATCATCGACAAGAACTTGCGCATAGTAATATCTGTCAATATCTGTGTAATCTAAAAAGAATCCGCTTATATAATTTGTTTCTCCGACACCTTCCGGATAGGGTCTCCCAGCATCGTTTACGTACTGAATGAAAAATGAAGGAATCGGATTTGCGAAATACTCAAAGTTAAAAGTTTGTCCAACATACACGGTAATGTCTTCGTATCCGAATCTGAGATTCCCAATTCTCAAAGCGTAGACTTTGTAGTTTGAACTTTTTAATTTTTCGCGTTCATCTGTTCCAAATTTGAGTTCACACAGCTGTGTCCACCTTGTTATGTATATGAACTTCCCATCATCGAATGAAACATCTACTGTATTTCTGGGGATATTGACTGATGAAATGAAAAGAGAGTATGGACTTGGAACAACATCCCCTAGGTGTGTTTTACCTAACGTAACTGAAAAATTATCATTTCTAAGAGATATCGAACCTTCTTTAAAATCAAAATAAAACCCCGCGTAGTATGACTCAGAAAATGGATCGTTAAAAACACCGTCATTTTTTGCAACCATAGAAGCTTTGAATTCGAAAGCATCAGAGAGATGTAAGAGGCCAATATCAAAAGTCCAGAAAGATGAATTGTTTATAACTTCCCTTTCGTTGTACATCAAAAAAAGTTTGCTACCAAAGTTATAGCTACTTGCCAAAGAAAATTCTAAGGCAAAGGCTGAAGTAATATATGATAAACCAAACAAAAACAACAAAAAGAAAAGCTTTAGATTTCCTGCTCCTCCTTTTTCCATACGACCTTTCCTCCGTGTGTAATAGAGTTTACTTCGGACGGTATTGAAATCCCTTGATTAATAACTTCAAGTATCAAGTCAACAGGAAGCGAGGTTTCAAACCAAATCTCCTCAACCCTGATTTCTTCCCATCCTCTGTCCGCAAACCTTTGGATAACCTTTTCGACAGCTTTCTTGTATTTTTCAAAATCCATTTCATATTTGCCCATAACGCCACCTCCGGTTTATTTCTTGATGATAATTTTATCACGTAGAACAAACTCTGCAAACTTTTCTAATCCGTGATTTTAAATACTTTCCATACTCATCATTGTTCAAACTAGTTATAGATACACACATATTATGACCATTTGCATGCACAATTTTCCCATCTCCGATGTACATCATTACATGTCCTTCCATGTAAAGCAAATCACCAGACATTAGTTTTTCTTGTTCATCGATTGTCGCAATCTTTGGATATCTATTTTCCTGATCACTTGCATCCCTTGGCATGTCGACATTCAGCGCAACATCATAAAGCCGATTAACGAAACCGGAACAGTCAAAACCATAAGAAGATGTTCCACCCCAAAGATATGGAATTCCAATCATCTGGAGTGCAAGTTCAACCACAGAATTGAAATTCTCATTTGGTTCATCAACTACATTATAAATGAATCCATTCGGCATGAAAAAATCTTTTCCGTTTTCAGTGTAGAGTCTACTCCCAAATGGCAGTAAGAAATTCACAGGACCGCTTATCCTGCAAAACGGTACGGAAACCTTTATCATTTTAAATTTGATAATCTGCTTATATTCCTCTTCACTCATAAAATACAGGGTATTTTTATTCACGTAACCTTTATAATCAAGTCTTACATCCCGCACGAAGATGTAATCAAATTTTTCCAAGATTTGAATGTCTTCCAAAATCTCCACAATCTCTCCAAAAACAAGTTGATGAACCCTTTCGCTTCTAAATTTTCGTTCCGCGCGCACATCTGTAACAGGTGTCACAACTATCGCATTCATTATCGCACGTCCTTTTATGAAATGTATTTCAAGCATATTATACCACATCCCCGTTCACTATTGAGTTTAATCCTTTTCAAAGAGATTAAGCAAGAAAATCTAACGGTGAAAAAGCATGACCAACTATACTGAACGATTCTCGGACAAAACAAGACTTTTTAGCTGCTATTCGCGTTGCAATTTTCACAGCCGTTTTGGTAAAATGTTGACAGGAAATTCCGGTAACGTTACCAGAAAGATTACAGTTAAGCAGAAGAAAAGACGATCTCAAAAAAGTTCTTTATATTTCGCAAACAGCATGTTGGTGCATTCAAGAGGTACATCACAACCTTTGAGGAGGTGGAAAGTATGAAGAGGAGTTTCTCTAGGATTTTAGTTGTTCTCTTGATTGGTTTGGCGGCTCTGTTGTATGCTGAAAAGGCAAAGATAACCATCTGGGCTTGGGACCCGAACTTCAACATTCCGATTATGCAAGAAGCTGCGGCAAGGTACAAGAAAATCAACCCAGATGTCGAGTTTGAGATTGTAAATATGGCAAAAGCAGATGTAGAACAAAAACTGAATACAATACTCGCGTCTGGAGTAAAAACAGGACTTCCTGAAATAGTCCTTATCGAAGATTACAACGCGCAAAAATATCTCCAATCATATCCTGGGGCTTTTGCTGATTTAACAAAACACTTTACCTGGTCAGAATTCGCTCCATACAAAGTAAAACTCATGACTTTAAACAACAAAGTTTACGGTGTCCCATTTGACTCAGGTGTCGCAGGATTTTTCTACAGAATAGACTACATTGAACAAGCTGGTTTCAAACCATCCGACCTCGAAAACATTACATGGGACAGGTTCATTGAAATTGGAAAAGTTGTTAAACAAAAGACAGGAAAGTACATGATTGCAGCAGACTCATACGACGGAGGTTTAATGAGAATACTTTTGCAATCGGCTGGAAGTTGGTACTTTGACAAATCCGGAAAACCATATATTGCAAATAACCCTGTTTTGAAAGAAGCACTCAGGCTCTACAAGGAAATCAAAGACTCCGGTATTGCAAAGGAAGTTTCAGGTTGGAACGAATGGGTAGGTGCATTTAACAGAGGTGAAGTCGCAGCCGTTGTAACTGGTGTGTGGATTATTGGTTCCATTAAAGCTGAAAAAAGTCAGGCAGGTAAGTGGAGAGTTGCACCTGTTCCAAGAATGAACCTTAAGGAATCCGTTAATGCATCAAACCTCGGTGGCTCAAGCTGGTATGTATTGCAAAACAGCAAGTACAGAGATGTTGCTATCGATTTCTTGAAGAAAATATACGCACGTGATGCCGATTTCTATCAAAAGATATTAGTCAAATATGGAGCAGTTAGCACATGGCTACCAGCTCAAGGTGGTTCTGCTTACAAAGCAAAAGATCCGTTCTTCGGTAACCAACAAGTCTTCCAACTCTTCTCAGAATGGATGAAGAAGATACCACCAGTGGACTTCGGTGTTTACACTTATGAAGCAGACGCCGCAATTATGAGTGTTATGCCCGATGTTTACAGTGGGAAGCTCTCTATAGACGAAGCTCTGAAGAAAGCAGAACAACAATTTTTAAACTCAATTAAGTGATTTTGCATCTCATCCGGGAAGGTCTCCGGACCTTCCCGTTTTTTTAATGCCTTCTTAAACATATCAAGGAGGAATGAAAAAGAATGTCCAAAAGCTATAAAAGAAAAGGTTTAGAATCTGTCTGGGACAAATGGGGCTGGATATTCGTTAGCCTCATGATGGCTGGTGTAATCCTATTCATCTTTTACCCCATTGTATATTCTCTCTATCTTTCAACATTTTCAACGAGAGGTTTTTTAAAAACCTTTGTAGGTTTGGGTAACTACATAAAGCTTTTTAAGGATACATACTTTCTTCTTTCTCTGAAAAATATCCTAACAATCCTAGTGATTCAAGTTCCGATCATGCTCTTCCTTGCTTTGATTTTCGCAACGTTGCTGAATGACCCTAAGGTAAAATTCAAAGCTATTTACCGGACAGCACTTTTTCTTCCTGCAGTTACTTCGTTGGTTGCTTATACGGTAATTTTCAGAGTAATGTTCAGTAACGACGGACTTGTGAACCATGTACTTATGACTATCGGCTTGATAAAAGAACCAATAAGATGGTTGCTAGATCCTTTTTGGGCAAAGGTGACTTTGATAATAGCTTTGACTTGGAGATGGACGGGTTACAACATGATGTTCTACTTAGCAGGATTACAAAATATTCCAATAGAGGTTTACGAAGCCGCCGAAATTGATGGTGCAACAAAAACTGTGCAGTTTTTCAAAATCACAATTCCATTGCTAAAGCCTATTATTCTTTTCACAACAATCACGTCTACAATAGGTACTTTGCAACTTTTTGATGAACCGATGAATTTAGCAGCTGGTGTTGTGACAGGTTCAAGCGTTGGACCTGGGAACTCACTTCTAACGCCTTCGGTTTATATATACAATGTCTGTTTTAAATACTCCCCCAATTTTGGTTATGCCTCTGCTATTTCATACATCATAGTTATAATTGCCGCAGTTCTTGCTATTATTCAGTTTAAAGTGGCAGGTGAGAAAGAATGACCAGAAAATTGAGATATATCCTTATATACTTCTTTCTTACAATCTCAGCTTTCATATCTGTTTTCCCATTTTACTGGATGATTGTAGGAAGCACCAACAGTTCTGTTGATGTTCTGAAAGGAAAACTTGCTTTCGGAGGGGAATTTTTGAACAACCTGAAAAACCTATGGGAAAACTATAACCTAGGGACCGTGCTTCTGAATTCAGCCAAGATATCACTCTTCGTTGTGGTGTTTTCAATCGTTGTCTCATCAATGGCTGGCTACGGTTTTGAAGTATACGCTTCGAAGTCACGGAACAGAGTATATTCTGCTCTATTACTTACTATGATGATTCCATTTGCTGCTCTTATGGTTCCACTCTTCAGACTTATGTATTTTTTCAATCTAATCGATTCTCATTGGGGTGTCATACTACCGATGATTCCTTCTGTATTTCTAACATTTTTCTTCAGGCAAAGTTTTAAGCAGTATCCGAAAGAAATCATAATGGCAGCGAGGGTTGATGGTGCAAACGAGTTGAGGATATTTTTCTCGATAGTCTTGCCATCCATGAAGTCGTCATACGCAGCAGCAGCAATATATGCTTTTATGACAAGTTGGAATGCATATCTCTGGCCACTTGTCATCATACAAAGCGAGCAAAATAAAACTATCGTTCTCATGATTTCCAGCATTGCGTCAGGTTACACACCTGATTTTGGAGTTGTTATGATGGCAGTTGTTATCGCAACCTTACCAATGCTTGTTGTCTTCTTTGCTTTGCAGAAACAATTCGTTCAAGGCGTTCTTGGATCAGTAAAACAATGATTTTGAGAATAGCCTACTTTGCCGTGGATGGCTTTGCAGACAGAAAATGGCAGTTTGTAAAATAGTTTTTGTTCATGCAAAGTAGAATATTTTTTGCAAAGTTGTGTTCGTGGGCATGCTATATTTAAAAACATTGCGTCTGAAAAGTTAAAATGACCGATGTTGATATCATCACCTTTAAAGCGGGGGGTATGTTATGTTTGAGCTTCGTCGAAGTTTTGTTGCTATGCTTTTTTTGCTGATAGTAGCTATGGTGGTACTTACGGGTTGCGTTAAGATTGATTCAGAAGACACAGATGGCATATTTGTGAAAGTTATTGTAAGGTCCACAGAAAACGAGGAAGTCGAAAAGGTTTCGCCAGGACTAAGTGCATATAGCAATATTATCGAAAACATAGTTATCACTGTGGAAAACGAGCAGGGCGAAGTTGTCTATCAATCTGTTGAAAGTGATTTGTCCAAGACCGATTTTCAAGTTAGCCTTCCAGGATACGGTACCTACAAGTTCACCGTTGAAGCTAAGGATTTTGACAAAACAACGTTCATGAGAGCTTCAAATACTGTTTTTGTTGGTTCGCAATCGCAAACGGTAGTACTTTATTATACATACTTTAACCCTTACGGCACGTATTACACCTACTACAAGGCGTACGTTATACCAGTCTACAAATCTCTATATAAGATAATACCCTTTTTTGAATACTCTAACATCAGCTCAAACGGATGGACGCGCGCAACACCTGCACTTTACGAAATAAGGAAAGCATACAGTGGATATCCATCTATAGTTCTAATACACGGCATCGATTCATCGGAAATTTCTGGTTTATGGAGCGACTACAAGAAAGACATTATTAACAAATGGAGTTCGTATGTGCCTAAACAGTATGGTCTGTACTTTTTTGCATATCCAACTTTAGACGTACCATTAGACTTTAGCGCAAGTGTTCTAATCCAGTCGATCAATACTCTCGGAAGTACTTTAAAAACAAAATTTTACTTTTTTGCTCACAGTATGGGTGGATTGGTCTTTAGATACGCACTGCAAAACCCTGTCTTTAGAACTTACGTGGCTAAAGTTATTTTCTCTGGAACACCACACATAGGAAGCCCTCTTGGAAATCTTGTTGTTATGGACAAAAACAAGCTTTCATCAAGGAGTGACTGGGATTTAATAAAGAACGCATTAATACTTGCCAATATGGGTGGTGTTTTCGTCGAAGCTCCAAATTACAGATATTTGGTGTACGGCGTCCAGCATCCAGCAATTCCAACAGGTGTCACGTACAAAACATTTGCTGGTGTTGTTCCTTACTACGACTTAGCAAGCATGATAAATGCTGCATGGTCAAACGGAATAACCAATACTTTAGGACACGCAATAGTAGCTGCTTTGATGGCAAAAGTCTTTGGTTCTGATTTCTCAAAGAGCGACGGTGCTGTTCCTCTACAAAGTGCTAGTGCTCTTGGTAACACGGAAGTTATTAACGGCTTTACTCACTACGACTTAGCAATTAATCCAACGGTTATAAGCAAAGCTATGAAATTCTTTTTCAACGTTACTCTCAGCATACCAGAAGAACAATCTACTAACTAAATAAACTGCCTAATTCTCTAGATAACATCTCCAAAGTAATTTCAAAATTTTAATTGTGCATTACTGTTATTCAATTATTCCACAAGTGGGCCTGCGCCCACTTTTCTTATTGTATGTGCTATAATTTTTGTGCTAGTAATTATCAAGAGGGGAGCTGTAAAATGCATGGATGAAAAGCGTTCCGTCAAATTTTTCAACAAGTTAACACACATTGCGAAAATTATTTTGTTCACGAAAGGAATATTGATCTTGTCCTCGTTCTTCCTTGCTTTCTCAAACTTCTTGCTATTCTTGACTGTAGTTGTGATTCTAAACGTCCCCCTTCTCAGAAAATCAATCTTTGGAAGACTTCCCACAGACACAAAAGAACTTAGAAAATCAAATGTTTTAAGTAATCAGGAAACATACGAGTATTTGCCCGGTCTTTTTCTTGATGTGTTTTACCCTTCTTTCTTTACTGAATCTAAGAAAAGCCAATCTGTAAAAGGTATCGTGCTTTTTGCACACGGCGGCGGATGGATAAGTGGATACAGAAGACAACCAAATAACATTTCTTGGTACAGGTATCTTGTAAGTAAAGGGTTCATCGTAGCAACTATAGATTACGAAAGAGGATATAAAGCCGGTATCGAAAAGTTAATTGCTGAACTACTACAAGCGGTTGTTTTTTTGGAAAACCATTTAGCAAATAAACATGGGATAAATGAAAAGGTTTCACTAATGGGATTATCGGCAGGTGGTCATCTTGCTTTATTAGCTGCTAGTCGTATCCCCGAAAAGGTTAAAAACGTTGTAGCCTACTATTCACCTTGCGACTTGCTTGATATATGGACTTCTACGTCTATTTTTGCTAGACTTGCTGCTGCAACAACGTTAAAAAGACTGCCTACAAGAGCAAAAGACATGTATGAAAGATATTCTCCCATCAACAACATTACAAAGAACTATCCTCCAACACTTCTTGTGCATGGATTGAAAGATTCTGTTGTGCCATACATCTCCTCTGTGAAAATGTTTAAGAGACTTCGGGAGAAAGGATTAATAGCAAAACTTCTTCTCCATCCAAAAGGTAATCATGGTTTCGAGTTTGTTTTGAGAGACCTAAAGACTGTTGATATAATAGAGAAAACAGCACAGTTTTTGGAGGGAAAGTTATGGTGAGTTTTAACTACACAGGTAAAATCAATGATTTTACACAAGGGTATATAATGAAGTCGAAGAAATTTCGTGGCATATACACTCGTTTCCACACACTTTACCCTAATCCAGAGAAGGGTACAGAAATTGTTGAGTACTATCTTTTTGACCCAAAAGAAGAGCCCGTCGGCATATTGTTTATTTTGCATGGTCTTGGAACATCCAATATCCCATTCCTGCTCTGGATGGCAACGCACCTTGCAAATGCTAATGTCAGGGTTGTAATGCCAATTTTACCGGGGAACTTTACAAGGGTTGCGCATGGTTCTGTCAGTGGAAAGGATTTCTTTGATGCAGATGTCGAGAGAGCTACAAAATTTTGGGAACAGGCAGTTGTTGATGTTCTCTCCGTCATTGACCATCTGAAATCTCAGAACCTGTGGGTCGACAACGCTCATCTGTTTGGTTTCTGTCTTGGCGGTATGATATCGGTTATGATAAACGCCATTCGAAACGATTTCAAAAAAACCATCCTAATGACTGTTGGTGGAGAAATGGCAACCCTTATGTGGCATTCACCTACGCTAGCGTATTTTAGAAGAAGTATTGAAAAACTCAAATCAAACGAAAAAACCAAAGGAAAATTAAAACACTTTATCGATGACCAGAAGAAAATAAAGGAGATTTTTGAGGAACAATTAAAAATGTTAAAACGGTTCAAATCAGTTGAAGAAATGCAATCGAGCAATATACACCCCTACCTAAAATTAGACCCCATTGCATACGCGCAGTTCGTGGATAGAGAAAAGATAATTTTTGTGGAAGCACTTTTTGACAAGGCACTTCCAAAAAGAAGTAGGAAGTTATTATGGGAGGCACTGGGAAGACCGAAGCGGTATATTATACCAAGTGGACATGTTACATGGCTACCATTTGGATTCTTCGTTGGACGGTTTATATTACAAAACATGGGAATCAAGGAGTTTAAAAAACAAATGGAACTATTGAAGAAAATAGAACTTGAAGAAAAGAAGTAGAAACCAATCTCTTTTAGAAACCGGGCCAACCAAAATCAAATACTGCACCAAAAGGCAATTCTTGTCTGTTTTTTAAGAGCTTAAATTCTACGGAAATATACTTATCGAATTTTGATTGTGTAACCGTATGGCAGTCAATCATATATTTTATCGTTCGTTCAAAATCTCCAAAGTTCACTTTTAAATAGTAACCGTCTATAGTTAAAGTACTTGGACGTGCTTGTGGGATTTCAGGATGAATACTGTCCCAATAACCACCGTTATCGGTGAGAAATTTTGCCCATATGTTTGCAGATGACATTTATTATCGTTGGTCCAAAGTATCTGCCAGCATTTGGACCAGCATTAGTAAGAATGTTAACAAACAAAGGTTAACAACAAACTTTCTCACATATATCATCTCTCTTGATTTCAATAATCCCCCGCCAATCCAAGCGGGGGATTATTATCCGTGAAATTGCATGAATTACTCTGTTAACCAAGCATATATAAGTTTCGTGTATATACGTATGTATTTCTTAAATGATTCCAAAGACCAACATTCATCAGGCTGGTGCATGTGAGTATCTTCTCCTGGGAAGACCGCACCGTATGCTACACCATATGGAACACTTCTTGCATATGTACCTCCACCTATTGAGATAGGTTCGGAGATGTCTTGAGTTTCTTCGCGGTATATCTTCAGTAGCAATCTCATAAAGTCACTGTCTTTTGACACGTAAAGAGGTTTACTATAACTTGTTCGTTCTACTTCAAAACCTTTCATGGCTTCTTTGATTTGCAATGTTATCATATCCACATTGAAGAATATTGGGTGTCTAATGTTTATAACCGCTGTTATCGTATCGTTCTCAAGTTTTAGAATTCCGAGGTTGCACGTAAGTTTTTTACTCACATCATCTTGACCGGATATGCCAAGACCTATACCGTAGTAATCTCTTCCAAGGCGCTCGTATAACGTTCTAATCGTCTCATTTTCCGGACCAAAATCAATTCTTGAAAGTAATTCAAGCATACCAGACGCTGCATTAATTCCTGCTTCTGGGTGAGCACCGTGTGCAGATTTGCCAAGTGATTTAATTGTGATTCTGTTACCATCAATCTTGCATTCGTACTTACACACTCCCACGTAATTAGACACTAAATATGCAATTTCATTCAACTTATCAGACTCTACAATTGCAATACATTCTTCCGGTACAACATTTGCTGCCGTTCCTGCTCTTAGCTCTACCAATTTTGTTGTGTGTTCTTTTGAAATCTTCTTGCTTATTGAATATGTAACTATACCTTTTTCTGCAAAAACTGCTGGAAAATCCCCGTCCGGTGTTACCGCTGCGTCTGGGTAAGGTTCTTTCGTAAAGTAATACTTCAAACATTGAGAACCATTTTCTTCGTTTGTACCAAATATAATACGTACCCTATTTTTTGGTTTATCGACCAATTCTGAAGCTATCTTTAATGCAAAAAGTGCGCCAATGCTAGGTCCTTTATCATCAGAAACACCTCTACCATACATCTTACCATCTCTAATCACCAGCTCAAACGGGTTACTTGTCCACCTTTCTATATCACCTTCGGGGACAACATCTAAATGCCCAAGTACAGCGTAAATTTTCCCACCTTCGCCGTATTCCACATGTCCTGCATAGTTATCGATGTTCACACTCTTAAATCCTAGTTCTTCAGCTATCTTCAAGGTTTCATGCAAAGCTTTTGCAGGACCCTCACCAAAAGGCATTCCATCTTTTGGTTCACTCATCACAGATTTAATCGCTATAACCTTTTTGAGAGCTTCTAAGATTTCATCAAAATATTTGTCAACCTTTTCGTTGATGATTTTACTGACATCCGACATAGCTCATACCCCTTTCTATTTTTTATTCATCAATATTTTACCATAAACATGAAAAACTTTACACTAAGGATTTCCATTGCCTCGGTTTTTAGTGGAGTTCCTTACTTTTAGTTCAACGGGCAAAATTATCTGAGAAATGGAACCAGTTTCGATATTCTTTATTAAACTCTTGAACGCTTCTCTTCCCAATCTGATTTTATCTGTAGCTACCGTTGTTAAAGGAGGCTCTATTATCGATGAAAAACTGATGTCATCGAAGCCAACAATGGAAAGTTCCTCAGGAATTTTAAATCCATTCTCTTTCAACAACTTGATAACCGCGTAAGCAAAGATGTCGTTATAACAGACTACCGCATCATACTTGAATTCTTTTTTCATCCTACGGAGAAACATTTGGAAAGTTTCGTAGGCATTTTCGAAACCTTCGTTCGAGTATATGACTTCGAATTCAATTTTGTTTTCCAAGGTTTGTTCATACTCATTTAGAGCTTTTCTCATCCCCTGTTCCCTAACTCTTGCTGCATATTTGTATTTCTGAGCGTTTAAAAAAAGCACATTTTTATGTCCAGTGTCTAAAAGGTATTTCATTATTCTTATTCATTGAACCAAAGTCAAATAGGTCTAAAAAATTAGGAAAATCAAGTCTGTACTGTTATAATGGTAACTAAATATTTGTTTTTTTCAAAATACTTTGAATTTCATTATCATCTGGTAACGTTATCATATTATAAAAAATATAAGGTAGCACTTTACTTAGCCACTTTACGAAGTTATTCTTAAATTTCCCTAACCATATTTTTGTAGATTCCTGGATAGGACCCCTCAATTTCTATTGCATTAACGGTTTTTTTATAATACTCAATCGGACCAGGGTCTCCTATAATGGCATAAGCATATCCGACGTTGAACATGTCGTGTAGGCAAGCTAGTAAAAGAGCCTTCCCTATTCCCTTTCCCCTGTATTCTTCATCAACACCTGTTGGTCCGAAAAATCCGCGCACTGTAGCATCATAACAAGCAAATCCAACGATTTTGTTCGTCTTCTCATCTATAGCTATGAACGAAGAAATCGGCTTGTTGGAAAACGTCATATCAGTTTCGCTTGCCCAGTGATTGCCAAACTTCGACCTGACCCATTCAACAACAAAGTATTTCTCTGGACCGATTGGGCGTTTGATGACAATTCCATTTTTCCTTGCTTCCTCTAATGTGCTATTAAGCTCGGGTAACTCATACAACTTTACTAACATATCACCCATACGTTCACCCCCTGCTAAGAGGTCAAATTAAGTCCATAAGTATTTTTAAAAAAAGTATTGCGAGAACTCCAAGCATCACAGGTTTGATAATCTTTGCACCTTTTTTCAATGCAAGTCCCGAACCGAGCCAGTTGCCCGCAATCCCGAAGACGGCTGCAGGCAGTCCTATGGAATACAAAACCTTTTTACCAACGATGAAAGTAAGAAGTGCACCTACGTTTGAAGCCAAATTGACTATCTTAGCTGTTCCTGATGCACTCACGTGGTCTAAGGACAAAAAACTTACGTAAAGTATTATCAAAAAAGTGCCAGTTCCTGGTCCAAAGAAGCCATCGTATGTGCCTATAGTTAAACCTATCAAACCAGAAACTACAACAGCACGTGTCTTTGAGATGTTTTCCACTTCCAATGTTCTTTCTTTCCTCGGATTTGCCAAAAGGACAATTAAAGCTGCCAGAGGTATTAAGAAGGCTAAAACCAATTTTAAGATGTTATCGCTCAATACAAGTGCCAACCTAGCACCTATATGTGATCCAATAAGCGACCCAACGACTGAAGGAACAGCAATAAGGTAAACTATCGCCCTTCCTTTCGCATACCTGAGCGTGCTGAAAATTGTTCCTATCGTTGATGAAAGTTTGTTTGTAGCCAGTGCGTTATGACTTGGCAAACCTACGAACAAATAAGCAGGAAGTGAGATAAGACCTCCACCCCCAGCTATTGAGTCAACGAATCCTGCTAAGAAAATTAATGGATAAAGTATAATTAAGTCTTGAAAAGTTATGTCCATTTTAATCACTCACTTTTCTGCTAGATGAATACACTATAGTGCCGGAATTTTCACTATCTTTTCCAATAACCACCCTATTAGATACGCAACTACTGCCGAAAGCCCACCAACAAACAACATCTCAAAGCCGCCTTTGTACCACTTTACGCCAGTAACAACCTGACGCAGTGCACCCACGAAAAATAACGTCGCCGCAGTTATTAAACATGATGCCAAAAACTGATTTTGTGCTAACAATTGAGATTGAGAAGCGAAGATGTACGCTATCAACGGCATGAAACCTGCGATGACAAACGATAAAAATGTTATAATCGCACTTTTAAGAGGATTTGTATCATCTTCGAAGATCCCAAGTTCCTCGTGTAACATCGTATCTACCCATATTTCTTTATTACTTGTAATTGCCTCAACAAGATGTTCTAATTTTTCGCCAGTTAGTCCTTTTCTCTTGTAAATCTCTCTAACTTCTAATTTTTCAGCTTCGGGCAAATGTTCAATCTCCCACAGCTCCCGTTCTTTTTCGGATTTTATGTAGTCTTTCTCCGATTTCTCCGATAGGTAGTCCCCAATCGCCATAGAAATACCGTCGGCAAATAGATTTGCTAAACCGACAATGATAGCAATCTTAGGACTCAAGTTTGCTCCAGCTATTCCAGATATTGCGGCAAATGTTGTTACTATACCATCACTTGCACCGTAAACAGCTTGACCTATGTATTTTCCCTGCTCAGTCTTGTGCCAAGGTTCTTTTCCTATTTCATCAGGTGAATGTAGCTTTTTGTGAGTTTCTAAATCCCCCTTCTTAAAAGCTTCACTGGCAAGCCTTGGTCTTGACTTCGGTGTGAGCTTTGAGAACAGCCATCTGAACACTTCTCTATGCCCCCCTTCTGGAAGTTTACATAATTTCATTATACCATATATGCATACTCTGGTATCTAAAAAACAGTGTATTAACTTACCTCGTAGTTACTAGATACAAAATGTTAACCTTTTCTTTTCATTGAAACCTATTCAAAACCACTTGACAAAAATTTTTTCTTTGGTATTATTGGTAACGGTCACTGATTGAAGAGCCGAAATTGTGCGGAAAAACACGAAAAAATAAAGGGAACGCCCCCATCGTCTAGCGGTCTAGGACACTGGCCTTTCAAGCCAGCGGCACGGGTTCGAATCCCGTTGGGGGCGCCAGTTTTTAAAACAGGTTGGGTGCGTAGCTCAGAGGGAGAGCGTCTGCCTTACGAGCAGAAGGTCGTAGGTTCAAGTCCTGCCGCACCCACCAAGCGGAAAAAATAAATTGAAACGATTATATAAAAACTTAATGGTGGCCAGGTAGCTCAGTTGGTAGAGCAGTGGACTGAAAATCCACGTGTCGACGGTTCGATTCCGTCCCTGGCCACCAGTTTTTTTATATACACGTGGAAACGCTAAAATCATCTGTTGAACAACTAGAAAATTTTGGTATAATCGGAATTAGACCTACAAATGTATGAAAAGGAGGAAGTAGTATGAAGAGAACGTACCAACCGTCTCGCATTAAAAGGAAAAGAACGCACGGATTTCTTGCCAGAAAGTCCACACCTGGCGGAAGAAGAGTTCTAAGGAACAGAAGAAGAACGGGTAGATGGAGACTCACAGTCTGAAAAGGTATACGTTCAGAAAAAGAGAGCGCCTGAGACTCAGGAGGGACATATCCCTCGTTTTTAGATACGGTAAAGCTATTCAAAGCGAAGAGTTTGTAGTGCTTTACAGGAAGAATGGACTTGATTACAGTAGGTTAGCTATTATCGTAAAGCGAAAATTTGGAAAGGCGAACCGGAGAAACAAATTGAGAAGATGGATTCGTGAGTGCTTTAGATTGAACAAAGATTCTATTCCGAAGGGATTCGACATCATCGTTATAGCAAGGAAAGCGCTATCCGAAAAGTTTGAAAAAAGTAACTACGAAGTTGTCTGCAAAGCACTTTTGGGAAATTTTGAGAGGTTAATTGATGCGGAAAGCAATACTGGGAATCATTAGATTTTATCAAAAGTACATTTCTCCTTTAAAACCTCCAACATGCAGGTTCGAACCAACCTGTTCCACATATACATATCAAGCTGTGGAAAGGTTTGGTGTTTTTAAGGGGTTCCTCCTGGGTTTCTGGCGCATTCTCCGATGTAATCCTTTGTCAAAAGGTGGATTTGACCCTGTTCCGGAAGAATTCACACTGTTCCATCTTCCTAAACATGACAAACCCGTGGAACATCAAAAAATAAATAACATTCGAAGGAGGCGGTCGAGTTGAAAAAAATAACCGTCATTTTTTTGTTGTTAATAACAATGGTAGCGGGATTGACACTTTTTGCTGGATTCTTCGTGGAAGAACGTGTTGATTCTATAGTTATCACATCAAGATATCTACAAGTTGAATTGGGGAAAGATGGCAATTTGCAGAAGGTTACTCACATGTTGGGGAGAGCGTATTTATTTTTTATAAACGACAACGATGGTTTTAATTTGTTTGATTTACAAGGTAAGGAACTTTCAGTTGCAACACCAACATACAACATTCAATACGGTGAGAAATCGAAAGATTTGAAGGACTCATACGAAAGTGTCAAAGTTATTTTCAGTTATGAAAACGGGATTGAAAAGATTTACTCCTTTGACCAGAGGTTTTACACTTACACTTTTGATGTGGAAATTCGCTCCAACGAGGAAATCAAAGTCGCGCTACCATTAATCTGGGATAAATCAACAGTTCGCTCAGCAGTGAATTTCTTTGTCTCATTTAGACCTGATAAAGACTACTCATCCATTGTCAAATTCTCGGGTAAGTTAGACCAAACACAAGTCATTGGGAAGGACTTGAAATTCACAGTTTACATGGGGCCATACAAGAAGGTTGTCGTAAAGCATGTTTTTGGAGAAGATTATGAAAGAATTGCAACACTCATAAAAACCATCCCTGGCGTAGGAACCTGGTACAGTTTTATATCTGATGGTCTCAACGAATTCTTTAGTTGGATAAATTCATTTACAAAAAACTTCGGTTTAACAATTATTATCTTCACAATTATAGTTAGGCTTATTCTCTACCCGTTCTATCATGCACAAACTAAACAGATGATTCAAATGAGAAAACTACAACCGGCTGTAGATGCTATCAAAAAGAAATACAAAGACCCACAAAAACAACAAGAAGAATTAATGAAACTCTACAAAGAAAACAAAATAAATCCATCGAGTGGTTGTTTGATGTTACTTATTCAGTTACCAATCTTCATGCTTCTTTACGGAGTTATTCAAAGTTATCAGGAACTTTTCTCAGTATCTAAAGGTTTCTTGATTTGGAAGGACCTTTCCGTAGGTGGCTGGTCAAACAACTGGCTCTTCTTAGTAGTAACAATATTGACAAGTTATTACCTCGCACTTATCACTAGTCAGGATAGCCGAACTGCTTGGCAGCAGATACTCATGGGTTCCATATTCCCGTTCTTCTTTATAAGCTTACCAAGCGGTATATTCCTTTACTGGACTATGAACTCGATAATTCAACTCGTCATCACATACTACATATACAAACGTTACAAGATAAAAGGCATCTCCCAGCACGAACTTTGGGGAATTCAAAAAAAGAGGGTATAAACCAACGTAAGCAACAAACTACGCGGTAAGAAAAAGGGGTGGGTGACTTGAAGACGATAAACTACGTAGGTAAAAGTGTAGATGAAATCATTGAGCAATTCAAAAGTGAACATGATGTTTTGGAAGGAGAGTATGAAGTCAACGTTATTGACAAAGGGACGCACGGAATTTTCGGACTTTTCGCAAGAGATGCAGTGGTAGAGATTACGATAACTAACAGGTACTATGAGAGAAAGTTAAAAGAGTTTTTAGAAGAGATTTTTAAACGCTTTGGAGCTGATTATTACATTGAAATAGCAAGTCGCGGGAAAACGTTTATAGCAACATGTCACAGCGAAGAAATTGGGAAACTAATAGGAAAGCACGGAAAAGGCTTAGGAGCTTTGCAACACCTTGCTAATATATACCTAAACAGATTAACAGACACAAAAGTTACCGTAGTTATCGACGCAGGAAATTATCGTGAGAAGAGAAGAGAACAATTAGTAAAGATTGTAGAAGCAGCCGTTGAAAGAGCACGAAAATTCGGTAAAGTGAAGTTAGACCCAATGTTTGCATTCGAAAGAAAAATCGTCCATGAGTTAGCAAAGAAACATAAAGATATACACACGTACTCTGAAGGTTTGGAACCTTACAGGTACGTTGTCATTGAGGCAAGGAGAAGGGGGCGAAACAATGAAGATAGGAAACATTTCAGAAATGCAACCACTTGAAATCGATGGCGGAAAGATCTTAAAACGTGTTTTGATTGGTCCAAGAGATGGTGCTCCGAACTTCGTAATGAGACTCTTTACATTGAAACCTGGAGCTTCAACACCGTATCACACCCACCCATGGGAACACGAAGTATTCGTTGTTGATGGAGAAATTGAAGTTGTGAGTAAAAATGGAAGGACAAGGGTATCTAAAGGTTCTTTTGTTTTCGTTGAACCAAACGAAGAACACCAATTCCACAACTTCACAGATAAAGAGGCATCGTTCATCTGTGTCATTCCAAAAGAAGGTGGAGAATAATAAGTTATCACATCTTTGTCTTTATCAACACAAATTTAACGTAGTTTTATATGTATCGTTTACTTGACACTCAAAAACGTGTGTGCTATAATAACTCACGGTCCTTCGCGTCGGGGCGTAGCGCAGTTGGCTAGCGCGCCGGTCTTGGGAACCGGAGGACGCTGGTTCAAGTCCAGTCGCCCCGACCAGTGATGCGGGTGTAGCTCAATTGGTAGAGCATCGGCCTTCCAAGCCGAGGGTTGCGGGTTCGAGTCCCGTCGCCCGCTCCAGGTTTATTGATAATCTAAACGCCGAAAGGCAGGTTGCGGCCGTAGCTCAACAGGATAGAGCATCGGACTTCTAATCCGAGGGTTGTGGGTTCGAGTCCCGCCGGCCGCGCCAAAAGAAAAAATCAATAAAACAACTATTTGTGGTGGCTATAGCTCAGCCGGCAGAGCGCCTGACTGTGGATCAGGTGGTCGAGGGTTCAAATCCCTCTAGCCACCCCAGTTTTTTATATAATGCAACTATTGAGGACGCGCTCGTAGCTCAACTGGATAGAGCGTCGGACTTCGGATCCGATGGTTGCGGGTTCAAGTCCTGCCGGGCGCGCCAGATTTTGAGAAAAAATCCTAGTTCATTCTGTCAACAGTGGTTGTAACATAAAGTGCGTCATTCTCCGGTGCTTAGAACAAACTACTGAGCTATCAAGCGCCAAAGAAGGGGAGGTAGAACTATGGAAGTACTAAAAGTCTCTTCAAAATCAAACCCAAACAAAGTTGCAGGTGCGTTAGCAGGTGTTATCAGGGAAAAGGGCAAAGCGGAAATTCAGGCTATCGGTGCGGGCGCTGTTAACCAAGCAGTTAAGGCAATCGCAATCGCAAGAGGGTACCTTGCGCCAAGTGGATATGACCTTGTCTGCGTTCCAGCATTCACAGATGTAACAGTGGAAAATGAAACAAGAACAGCGCTTAAGTTCATAGTCTTCCCCAGAGAATAAGTGTAAAATCGAAAATTAGAAAACACAAAGCGGTCCGAAAGATGGACCGCTTTTTATGTTTTTTTGTGCCCGTACATCGTTATTTAAGAGAATTAGCTGAAATTCTTGTAAAGAAGGTCATATTGTCGTTTTTTGCAACAAGAATAACAATGTCTTTCGTTGCGTCCCCCATCTTATCTATAGTGATTGACCCAGTTACACCATCGTAGTTTTCGATATTCCTTATACCCAATGCTATCTTTTCCGGGTTTGTGCTTTTGACATTCTCAATAGCCTTCAAAATAATCATATAAGCATCGTACCCTAAGGCTGAAAGTGTCGAAGGCTTTTCTCCGTATCTCTTTTCATATAGCTCAACAAACCTTTTTCCCAAAGATGATAGTGCCGCATCTGGGTGATAATGATCCGAGAAATACAAACCTTCAACCGCTTTACCACCTATTTTAATCAGTTCGGGGGCATTTGCTCCATCTCCCGCAAGGAAGTATCCTTTAAAGCCTAAAGCTCTTGCTTGTTGTGCGATTAAAGCTATCTCGTTGTAGTAACCAGCAATTAAAATGGCTTCACTACCAAAAGCTATCGCCTGGGTGATTTGTGCACTAAAGTCTGTGTCTCCTGTTTTGTATTGAACTTGCAGTACTTTTCCACCAGATTTTTTGAACCTTTCGATGAAATAATTCGAAAGCCCAACGCTATAATCCTGCTCAATATCTGTGAACACTGTAACTTTTGTTAGTTTCAAATTCTTTACTGCAAATTCCGCCAAGGCGGTCCCTTGCACAGGGTCTATGAAACAGACACGTGAGACAAATTTCTTCCCCTGCGTAACAAGGGGATTAGTTGATGCAGGGCTCAAGAGTGGAACTTTCTTACTCTCAGCTAACTCACCAGCAGCCATCGAATTACCACTCATTATTTCTCCAATCACTGCTACTACTTTTTCCCTGTCAATAAGTCTTGCCATTCCGTTGGCGGCTTCTGTTTTCTCACTCCTAGTGTCCATGTAAACAAGTTCAACTTTTTCCCCCAACACTGAACCTTTTTCGTTGTGAGCTATCTCAATACCCCTTTTCACTAAATCCCCAGCAGCGGCTAACGGACCTGTTAGTGGCAATAGAACCCCTATTTTTACGACCGCAAAGGAACTCATATAAATCAAAAAAATGAGTGTAAACAATAGTGCCTTCAATGTTTTACCCAACATAGTTCGCACCTCCTTTAGACAACTTCAAAAGTTTCTAAAGTTTCCCCTTAACGAACTGACATACGCATTCAAATCAAAATATCCATGACCAGAAAGTGTGAAGACAATTGTCTTTTTCTCATTCTTTTTCGCTTCCTTAATCACATATGCTATTGCGTGTGCCGATTCTGGTGCAGGAACGATTCCCTCCACTTTTGCAAAAAGCTTTCCGGCTTCGAAGACCTCATCCTGACTAACCGCTGCAGCGGATATCAGTTTTTCGTAGAGTAACTTTGAGACAATAGGGGCTGCTCCGTGGTATCTTAACCCACCTGCGTGAATTGCTGGGGGAACAAAGTCCTTACCAAGTGTGTACATTTTCATCATTGGTGTCAAACCTGCGCTATCTCCAAAGTCATATCGATACTCACCTTTTGTCAGTGACGGACAGCTCTCGGGCTCTACCGCAACAATTTCGATATCTTTCCCATCGAGAACATCAGGAATAAAAGGCAATATCGTTCCACCGAAATTAGAACCACCTCCATGGCATGCAACAATCATGTCTGGCGTAATTTCTAACTTTTTTAATTGCTCTTTCAATTCGAGTCCAATTATCGTTTGGTGTAGTAACACATGGTTCAAAACACTTCCAAGTGCATACTTTGCATTTTGTTCTTCAAGGACTGTTTCAATAGCCTCTGAAATCGCTATACCAAGTGTTCCAGGGTGCCCTTCGTCAAACATCTGACCAAATTGCGTTAACTTGCTCGGACTTGGAACTACGTTACCATCAAATAAATTCATTAGTACCTTTCTGAAAGGCTTTTGATTATAGCTAATTTTTACCATAAATACTCGAACTTCCAAGCCAAACTTAGCACCTGCGTACGAAAGTGCACTTCCCCACTGCCCTGCACCCGTTTCGGTTACCAAAACTTTTGTTCCTGAGATTTTGTTGTAGTAAGCCTGTGCAAGAGCAGTATTTGTTTTGTGACTACCTGTAGGGCTGAGCCCTTCGTATTTGTAATAAATCTGTGTACGCGTTCCAAGGTATTCTTCAAGAAAGTGTGCTCGAACGAGTGGTGTAGGTCTGTAGACTGCGTATTCTTTCAAAACGGGCTCAGGAATAGGGATAAATCTTTTGTCACTTACCTCTTGTTCAAGCAGTGGTTCCGGGAATATCCTAAGCAACTTCTCGGGTCTCATCGGCTCACCTGTTTTTGGGTCAAGTGGTGGGTCCAATTTGAATGGCAAGTCTGCAAGCACGTTGTAGTAACTTCTTGGCATTTCCTCGGGCTTCAAATACACAACTTCCCTAAACATACAGTCCCCTCCTCCTTTTATGTGGATTTTTTGTTAAATAAAAAAGCCGGGTACGTTTTTACACGTACCCGGCGATTGTCCACACTTTGTATTTTTTGTTGTTGCCTATTTTCTCCTTAGGTGTGGCAACAACAGACTGGTGGACAACCACCGGTTGTCCACCACCAAGAATTTGTTGAATTTATTTGATATTGATTAGCATTCAAAGAAAATCTAAATTTACTCACCAAAATCATACACCGTCCGTTATGCTGAGCTTTTTGGTATTTTATCATAAACATTTGGAAAAAGTCAAGAGAAACTCGCTCACAATTTTATATGTTTGAACTTCACTACTGTGCTTTGCATTTTTCAATCAACTCAGTCACATATTTATCCATCATCTCTTCTACTTTTTCCTTCATTCCAGGCATTCCAAGAAATGAAGACTCAACAGTGATTATGATTCTATCTTTTTGAACTTCGATCGTTCCTTTCCCAAAGATACTAACCTTTGCTTCAAAGACGTTCTCACTTATTCTTGATATCTTCACGTTGAATTTAGAAATGTACGGTTCTGCTTCTTTCACAGCAACATTGTAGAGTCTCTCTGGCTCACAGGTATGCACGTATTCCTTCCTTATCGTCATCCTCTTCCCCCTTTAAAATTCGTTCCCAACTTTGATTTTCATATTTTGAACAGCCTTTTTTGCGAGTTGCTCTTGTTTTAACCAATATCCATCAAGAATACCTTTTGAAGCAAGTTGCCCAAGGAATTTGTAATGGTAATCTTTCAAAACACCGGGTCCGACATCTGAAAGAGGTGTGCCTGGTAGAGGCATAAAGGTGTGGGCATGAATTTTTGCATTGTACCTCTTAACAATCTTCTCGATGAAATTGAACGTTTGTTCCACATCTTCTTTTGTTTCAAACGGAAATCCGAATATGAAATCTACTTTCGCATAAAAACCGTTGTTAGCCAATATTTCAAGCGCTTCTTCTACCTTCTCAACAGTATGCCCACGACGTATAAGCTGTAGTATCCTATTGCTTCCACTTTGTGCGCCTATAACGATATAATCATGGTTCACATATTTTTTGATAACTTTGACCATCTCATCGGTAACACTCTCAGGCCTTACATCTGATGGGAACGTTCCAAAGTATATCTCTTTTACTCCTGTAGATTTTATTTTATAAAGCAACTCATCAACGACTTCAGGCATCGGTTTAACTCCATTCTTACTACCATACCCGAACGCATTTGGTGTAATAAATCGTGCAATCGTTTTTCCATGCTTTACAGAAATTTTTTCGTATTCGACAATTTGTTCTATACTTCGGTGCCTAACTATTTTGCCAGCCAATCTTGGTGTCTGGCAGTATCCACAATCGAAAGGACAACCACGGGAAATCTCTATAGGCATGAAGAGTTTCTTCTTCTCACATATAGGAGGGTATTTATTCAAATCGACACGATTTTTTACCCCATCAAAGATTCTATTTTCAGGTAACTCACCTTTCAGAAATCTGATGATATTCTCTTCTCCATCACCAACAAAGACATAATCAAAACCAAGCTCTAATAGTTCGAAAGGTAGCGCCGTTGCATGTGGACCACCAGCGATTACAGTGTAACCATGTTTTTTCAACACTCTAAGTTCTTCAATTACCGTATCCAAATCGAAGGTCATAAATGAAAAAGCAACTGCAGTATCCGATACCGGATACTGCAAGATATCAGCAACGTTTTTAGTTTCTAAAATCTCCACATTTTCAATCTCACTAAGCACAGCAGAAACAAGTGCAGTAACACTGTAACGATTATGCTTTGTTGTTCTGAATATGAGCCTTTTAAACATACTTATCCTTTTCGAGATTACCTCCAATTATCCTTAACCCCAAATCTTTTTTCTTACTTCAAGAGCAGGTTCAGCAAGTAGTAAAGAATGACCGCTATCCATAAAGACTATAGACTTGCACTCTTTACCGTAAGATAAATTTACCATTTTTCCACCAAGCTGGCTGCTTGCTCTTATACGTCTTGACACCGTTGACGTAATCGGGATAACCGCGATTACTCTGTCTCTTACGATATATACGTTCTCGTTTATTCTTGCAACTGCTTCGGACATATTTCTAACCCCCTCTTTCTTTACGTTTTTACTTTCACACGTTGAACCTTATTGTTATTATATCACCATCTTCAACGATGTAATCTCTTCCAACAAGCTTCATCAATCCAGCGTCTTTAACCGCTTTCTCGGAACCAAGCCTCACGAGGTCGTCGTATTTTATTACCTCTGCACGGATAAAACCTCTTGCCAAGTCGCTATGGATAACGCCTGCTGCATCGACTGCTGTTGCACCTTTTCTGAGCGTCCATGCACGTACTTCGTCTTTACCAACAGTAAAGAAGGAAATCAATCCAAATTGTGTATAAAGTGCTCTGGATAATCTTTCAATACCTGTTTCGTCTGTTCCCAATTCTTTGAGAAATTCCATCTTTTCTTCTTCACTCAAGGCGTTCAGTTCCATTTCAAGCTTACCACACAGTTCGACATACGCAAACCCATTGTCTTGACAAAGTTTTATAACTTCATCCTTGGTTTGATAACTCTTTTCAGAGAACTGTTCCTCATCAACATTTACTACTACACCTATCGGCTTCAAAGTAGTAAGTGAAAAACCACCAAGCATCTTTTTCTCTTCATCCGTGAGCCCAATTTTCGATAAAAGTTGTTCGTTTTCTAAAGCCTCTTGTATGCGTTTTAGCAACTTTAACTCTGTCTCTTCCTTTGGCTCGAGCTTTCTCTTTGCGTTTTCTAATCTACCAATCCTATTTGTCACTACGTCAAGGTCCCTGAACAGGAATTCATCCAAAGTAGCTTTGAGCTGGTCAATAGGTTTTTCTACCTCAGGGTATGGTACACTATCATTCTTAAACGCTCGAACCACGATAAGCATAGCTTCAACGTTTTGGATGGCGTTAAACACCGCTGTTCGTTCCTTAATATCTTTTATCTTCAAAGCGGGCGTATCGAAAAATTCAAGGGTTGCATAAGTCACTTTCTTTGGTTCATACATCTTTGCAAGAACATCAACTCGTTTATCATGGACTTTTGCAGTTCCCTTTTGATGCTCTTGAGAAAAGAGGTCTACTTCAAGTCCTGTAAGCAAAGAGAATATTGTCGTCTTACCAACCTGTGAAAGTCCAACGATACCTACTTTCATTTCTATTCCTCCTTGAACACCTTTATTAGTGTTGCAATGCGTTCGTTCCTATTGTGCTTTTTGAGTGTCTCGATAAATTCAGAATTTCTCTCAGCGCGAGCAATCGCTATCAATTTTCCATCATGAAAAACCTGGATTATTTGGTCCTTTTTGAAATTCTCGTATTCTACGAGGTCTTCAACCTTTGGTTGAACACCGTTATATATTTTCTCTTGGCTATTCACAATTATTTTTGGAAAATCAAGCACTTTTTCCAATGGAACTAGACTCTTGATAATCAGCTCTCGTAAGCTCTCAAAAGCTTGGGCATCTAAATTCTTTGTCTCTGGTATCATTATTGCATTATCGACTACAAATCTCCCAACGGATAACCTCCTAAGTTCTATTGCAGTTGCTCCACAGCCCAACTTATAACCTATATCCATGCACAAGCTTCTTATGTAAGTGCCAGAAGAGACCTTGGTAACGAATTCAACCTCAGGTAAGTTAATCTTTATGTCCCATATATCGTATATTGTTACTTCACGCGGTGGAAGGTTTATAATCTTCCCTTCGCGTGCGAGTTCATACAACTTTTTTCCTTGGTACTTCTTAGCCGAGTACGCAGGTGGAACTTGTTTGTATGTTCCTATAAAAGATTTTATCGTATTCAAGACTTCTTCTTCAGAAAGTTTTGAGACATCATCGGAATGGTCTTCCATTATTTGACCTGTTATGTCAAAAGTGTCGGTGATTACACCTAATCTGAACTTTACCTTGTAGACTTTGTCAGCATGTTGAAGATACTCAAGTAACCTTGTAGCCTTTCCTACACCAACCACAAGAAGACCCGTTGCGAACGGGTCGAGCGTTCCAGCATGTCCAACTTGTTTTACTTGAAGCAGTTTTCTAATTCTCTCAACAATATCGTGAGACGTCGGTCCCTTTTCTTTATCTACAAGTAGTATTCCTGAAACTACTGGCACAACATCACTCCAAGTCTCGCTTTTTTATCAGAAAATTACCAGTTTTCCAAGAACCTGATATCGTTTCTCACCAAGTCCCTGATATCTTTCACACCGTATTTTACCATTGCGATTCTTTCTATGCCAAGTCCAAACGCAAGTCCGCGCCATTCTTCCGGATCATAACCTACGTTTTTAAATACGTTAGGATGAACCATTCCTGCACCAAGTACCTCAAACCACCTGTTGTTAAAGTATATATCAACCTCAAAGCTCGGTTCGGTGAATGGGAAGTAACTTGGTCGGAGTCTTACCTTAGTATTTTCACCAAGCAGCCTTCTTGCAAATTCTTCCAAGAAATACTTCAAGTGCTTTACTGTAACATCGTGGTCAACGTACAAACCTTCCATCTGTGTAAACATTGGAAGGTGTGTGGCATCGTAGTCTCTTCTGTAAACCCTACCTGGTGCAACTATTGCAAGAGGTGGTTTCCTTGAGAGCATGGTACGTATCTGGACAGGCGAGGTATGTGTTCTTAACATGTACTCGTCGTTGATGTAGAAAGAATCGTGCGCATCACGTGCAGGATGCCATTCTGGAGTGTTGAGCGCATCGAAATTAAACCAAGGCTGTTCGATTTCCGGACCTTCAACTACTGAGAAACCCATTGAAATGAATATATCTTCTAATTCTTTCTGGACCTTCGTAATTATATGTAAATGTCCACGAGCCCTGCGTGCACCCGGCATTGTTGGATCAACCCAGAGTTTTTTGTAAAGCAGTTGTTTCTCACTTTCCATCAACTGACTTTTTCTTTCTTCAAGCAAACCTTCTATCTCATCTTTTAGCTCGTTGACAACCTTTCCAAAGTTTGGTCTTTCTTCGGGTGGTAAATCTTTGAGCTTTTTCATCAGTGAAGTAACAATACCAGATTTTCCCAGGTACTTTACCCTCAAGTCGTTAAGCTGTTTACTATCAGTTGCATTTGAAATCTCGTTTTTTGCATTCTCAAGTATACTTTTGAGTTCTTCAGAGTATCCGGAATATCCAGAAACCATGTGTATGCCCCCTTGTTCATCTCACAAGAATTTATTTCTCGAATTGCCCGAGCGTGTAAACAACTAACCCGCCAATAGCAATCCAAAGAAACATTCCAAAAACATTACCTGTCCCATGATAAGCTGGGGTTATGGGATAAAGTGAACCGGCGATTAATCCCAGGATAAAGTTCAAAACAGAGAGCTTAGCCTTTTCAAACCAAATCTTCAGAAGTTTCGAAATAGTTCCTATACCTATCAAAACACCTATTCCAAGAGTAAGTATAAAAAGCAAATCTGAAATCGTGAACCCACCACTGGCAATTTTTGTTAACTTAGACACGGTTTTTATAGCTGCTTCGTAGTACCCCATGAGCATCAGCAGTAATGAGCCACTAATTCCAGGTAAGGCCATCGCCGCTCCCGCAATAACACCAGCAAGAGCTAAAAAGAAATAGCCCAATCCACCTACCACGGAAGTTACGTGTGATTGACCACTTTTAAAAAAATACGGAACGACAACTATCAGAAAACCAACCACAAACTCAAAAAAGCGAAATTTAGAAACTTCTTTTCTGAAATTCCACAAAGAGAAAAGTATAAGCCCAAAGAAAAAACTGTAAGTATAAAACGGGTGGTTTTGAAATGCCCATGTAAGTAATTTACTCCCAGTAATAACCCCAATAAGAATTCCTATAGCAAGTGTTGCTATAAAGGCGATATCTTTCCTACTAATCTTAAACTCCATTATGTCGTTTATAACATCGATAAACCTCTCAAAAATGCCCATTATAACAGCTATTGTTCCACCGCTGATACCTGGAATCACATTCGCCCAACCCATGAACAAACCCGCTATGATTGGTCTAAAAATTTCATCGTACATTCCTGCAGTCCTCCTCCTACGTAAAAGTATGGTATAAATATTTTAGTCAAAAAATAGGCAGGGCAGGACGACTTAGTGTCCCTTGGCTTTCAAGCCATTAC
>Ga0224486_100061_pt1 | contig 56049 bp, 66 predicted proteins | sample TexhydDE_CT_test_FD_172013 | JGI IMG/M metagenome (GOLD analysis project Ga0224486, IMG submission 172013) | Fracking water microbial communities from deep shales in Oklahoma, United States - hydraulically fractured wells DE_CT_test ... | reverse complement strand
ATCGCCGTTTTTTTGACAGTTGCTTTCCATTCTGGCATTGCTTTACAATGCAAAATGCCCATTTTTCAAGGCTTCGCGGATTTTTGGGGGTAAAATAACAGTTTCTGGCTTTCAAACTCGAGTCAGGAATTTGCTCTATTTCAATTGGCCGCCGCCATACCTTATTAATCATACCAACAAGCCATTCATCCCCGGCAATCTGCAGGGCTACCAGTCTCCCAACGCGTGCCTTTTGGAGTTTTTCTGGATCGGTTACTCGAATAGTGAGTTTAGACGTTTCAACCCTCTGCACCTCACCAATGGCTTCTTCTAATGAAAAACTAAATATTCCCATGGTACTCCTCCTCACTCAATAACCGTTTTCATGAAACAGTTTAATTCCCATAAGGGATAATCAACTCTCCCTCGTTGGCCATTGCACCAATATTCAGTACCTTTTTCACATTCTCGAAAAGCATATACATGTGGATAGTTGCTTATTATGTCTTTTATTTTAGCAGTCCAATCTTTCGATAATATTACTAAGGGCATACCCTTAGCGAGCTTATCTTCGATAACCCTCTGTAAATGGTCATCGTTAAAACCAAAGCCGTAAGTAAATATGGCTCTTGCATCTTTTAATATATCGTTCATGATGGCCCTAATTTCATCAAAAAGTGAACAAACAGTAGTTTCGCGATATTTAAAAGGTCCTGGCACAACAATAGCAGCTTCATCTATATCATGGTTTAATGAATTTTCTATAGGCTTCCCACCATCAATATACCAATTAATTGACCCGTGGGGTTTCAATATTCTAATAAAACGTACGGGATCATACGCAACTTTATATTTGCCCTTAGCGGTAATCAATCTCATTCTATATATTGGTCGAGTAAGATAAGTCGAGTCAAAATGTTTTATACGATAGCCTATAAATCCAGTAGTGATAGGTAGCTTTGCCAAATCGCAAAGTATTTCTATGAGACAATCATAGTTAGTGGTAATGACATCTACTGCCATAGTGTGCTGTGGAGCTCCATTATAAAGATATTGTAACAAACGCAACAATGGATATTTATCAAGAGAAAAAGGTTCACAAAGTATAGCTCTTTCAATATCTTTACTTTTGCTTCGAAACAACTTTGTCACACTTTGTCTAATTTTAACTATAATTTTTTCTGCAGAGGCATCAGCCTGGCTTATTTTATTAAGGCTTGCTTCAAGGTTATCTGATATATCCGACTTTATTCGATTCCAAAGTTCTTGCTCTTCCAAGGATAATTCCAATTGCGGAATTTCTCTCTGCAAATATAACCCAAGATCACCCATACTTGGAAACCCAAAGCTACATGAATGCCCTGAGCCAATTATCGTAACAGGAGTTAGCCGAAAAATTTCTTGAAGTTCCTTTAAGTTTTTTTCCGACAAACCAGGCACTGTTTTCCTCCATTTATCTACTTAATTTTTTTCTGGTTTTTATACTAGTTTACCATTTATAAGGAAATTATCATAAAAATACCCTTTCGACTTAGTTTATCTTCTGTCTCTGTTGACAAAATTATAGTCCAAAGATACTGTTTTCCCTAAAAGTTGTATTTCGGGATGAAATATAGAGAATTACGTCAAAAGAAGAAAAAGGAATTGATGATATCCTGATAGCCGGCCTAGCGAATACTCAATTACTTTAATTCTACCGCCAACATCCCTTCGCCTCTATTAATACTCAGACAGGCTGTTAGCAACGTCCTTACCTCCGAACTATTAAAAATTATTTCATAAGAGGTAATTCATTGCAAGGGGAACGCTGTCAAACATTGTCGGGCATTAAGTGTCTGGAGCATTTCAAACAACCACCCTATTGGTCTGAACAGTTAAGAATAAGTGTGTTAAAAATTTAGATTAAAAATTCGACATAACTTTTTCTGCTACACGGTCATGGTAATTCCTCGTACCAACTGACTCCAATCTGGTTTATCCATTAGACAATGGGCCAGCAGTACGCAACCTGGCTATCGGTTGAGAGACCTGTTCTTTTAGCTTTTAAGCAATTCAAAACGGTATCCTCCACGCCACCGCCTGGAACGCAAACCTATTGGTGTATTTGTCCGCTCTGCCCAAGCAGGTACTTTGTAAGCTTTCCCCATCCCAGGGTCATAACTGCTCAGCCTCTCGCTCTCCCATCCCGCAAGGCAGTCCAGAACTGTAATGTCAGTCACGGTCCGGTCCAAGTGCTCCTCTTCACAAATAAGCTTAATTAGCACCAACGTTCCGACGTCGCTTTCTTCCATAATCCTGAGGTATCTCTCGTTCGCCCCGCTGGCAAATATGAAGTCTTTTCCGTGAGCGGCCAACCCCGCAATTTCACCGGCGGAACCTGTCGTTATGGCCAGGCCCTAAACCCCACCTTTTCCTTTTTTTAGTCCCACCTATTGATCCGTACGGTTCGGGATTTGCACCCTCTGGTTTAAACGCTTAGATTCGACCGGATTCTGGATTAAAATTAGTCGTAAATTCTCGTTCGTGGAGGCTCAAATCAGTTTCTCCCCGTCCTACCAAGCGGCTAAAAACTTCCACCAAAAGTGGATCAAACTGTCCTCCGGCACAGCAATGCATTTCATTCATAGCTTCTTCCCGGGATAATGGAAAAGGCCGGTAGACTCTCTCCGAGGTCATGGCGTCGAAGCTGTCGGCCACGGCTAAAATGCGCGCCCCCAGGGGTATATTTTGAGCTGCAAGTCCAACAGGATAGCCCGTTCCATCGTATCTCTCGTGGTGGTGTAGGACCATGAGACTAATTTCTTTCATACCGGGAATGGTTGAGAGAATTTCATAACTGAAAACCGGGTGCCTTTTTATCTCCTCCCATTCCTCGGCAGTCAATTTGCCCCGTTTAAACAGTATAAAGTCGGGGATGCCTATTTTGCCTATGTCGTGTAGAAGGCCCGCTAGGTAGATGTGTTTCCGGTATTTCTCGTCCAGCCTCAACTCCCTAGCCAGCAAGAGCGCATAAAAGGCCACGCGCTGAGAATGCAGGCAGGCCGACTTAAATCGAGATTCCTGCACCCGAACCAATGCCCGGGCAGCATAAATAAGTGTGGATTTTAGTGTGGACTTCATGGAAACACCTCTTCATTAAAAAGTATCTAAGGAAATGATGGTGGCGGGTACAAGGGTGGGGAGCGTAAAAAGGCGAAGCAAAAAAGGTGGAACCAAAGAAGGGAAACTCCAAAAAGTTGTTTTATTGGGCTAATAGATGGGATGTAGATAGGTTACCCTTCCTTCCCCGTACTTACGTTTATAAGGAATCCTTTCATACTTTCTCAAACCTCCGCTTTTACACTAAGAAAGCCGCAAGGAGATAAGTATACGCTTTCCTGCGGCTACCTTTCTCCCTTGCAACCCAGCCGTCATAGTTCCCAACCCTTGGGGAACCTTAGACCTGTGGCTTTGCGTCCCCGGCTTTCGCCGGGTTTGCCCTCCAGGATGCGGATCAATCAAAATAGCTTTTCAACTTTTCATTTTACATAATTCTATTTTCGACATCATTTTAGCCTGCTTGAGTGCGGAAGCGGAATGCACCGCGTGTGGACATCCACGAATCCCGCTGATCCCGCACGTCCGCGCAATAGATTATCCCCCTTTCATCGCGGACTTAAAAAATAGAAAGCCGGGCACCCCTGAAAAAGGGCACCCGGCAATGCGATTTGATTATTTTCTACAAAGGAACAGACCACAAGCCTGACTTTCAGGGTTGTCGCATTCGAGTGCCTTATATAGCCCCTCCTTCCCCGCTGCCTTCAAAATTTCCACCGCATGCAGCACAGCCGGCACCCTTTTACGCAAGGTACGGTATTCGGGCAATCCAGCCACGCAGCCCCAGCGTGCTTCTTCCCGACCTTGAATCCGTACAAAAAATCGGCATTCACTGATGTGCTTACAGCTTTTTCCCGCAATTCGGGATACATTATTCTGTGGCTTTCCCATAGCTTGTTGCTCATCCAACACCCTCCTGAAACAGTTGTTCGCCTTTCATTATAGCAAACAACTGTTCGCAGAGGAAAGTCTGCACAACCACCCTAACACCTATCGTCTCCCAAACATGCCCAGTACCGCATTAAACTGCCTCACCAGTTCCGAATTTTTCTTTGCTTCCATCCTGGCTTCCCCGTAAGACACCGTACCTGACAACACCAGCCTGCACAGCGCCCCCAGCCGTACCTGGGGGTCGGGGTCGTCCACCAAAAAGAGCGCCAGGTCCCCCGGGCACCCCGGGTGGCGCACCGCGTGCCAGCACATCTTCGGATTATCAGAAAAAGCCCAGTTTGCTAACTTTTGAAGTAGTTGACCGCATGGTTCGCTCAGTTTTTATCCCTCCCCTGCATTACAACGAACCAGTCCGAGTAAGTGTCGTCTTCCATCTCGACCACGCCATCGTGTAATGGCAAACGCAGATCTCGCCTCAAAAACCCGGGGGTAATATTTCATTAGTTATATTTCGATTCGAGTAAAAGTTTAAGTCATTGCAGCTACAATAGACAATGCCTATTAATATGATAACGAAAGCAACGATTTGTAAAATTCGCCACCCTTGCACAACTTCACACCTCCAAATTACAAAAAAATGCTTGTAATTTGTTATCGCCAGGCCGCCTCCATGAAAGTGGTCTCTCTTACCGCTGCCCGTCCACTTGCCTCAACTGGCTGAAGAATATAGACACTCCCTTCCACCAGTCGGTGTCCTCGGCGTACCTGTACCTCGGGTTCAACGGCGAATCTATCCACTGTATGGGATTCATGCCCGGGGGACAGTTCGCGGACAGCCGGTTCACCGTTTGGGCGGCAATCATGGCGGACTGCTCAAACCCCGGAGCGTAGACCTGCCAGGATCCGTATACATTGAAGGGGTTCTTGATCATCTCCGTGGCCCCCGGTACCCCTGCCGGTACGAATGACTGTTCCTGGCCGGTGATAGCCAGCAGCAGCAGGGGGTTGACGTCGTACCTCCTGCCAGCCGCATCCAGCGCGTCGAGATATTTTCTTTCAGCCAGCAAAGAATTCTTCGCGGCCAGCCAGGCGATCACCGCCTCCGGGTTGTTTACAGGCCGGTACTTGATTTCTTCCGGAGTGACCGCAGGGACGTGTTTCAACTGGCCTTCCGTGAGCAGGTAGGGCACACCAATGGGGCGTGCGTGGAACTCGAACGGGTTGAATTCCGCTTCGGCGTTCGGTTTCAGCTTCATCACCATGCCGACCAGTTGTTGTGGAGCAGGAAAACCGCCCGGGGATTTAGACGACTTTGAATCTTCACCGGGCGGGGACAGCACGTTGGTTATGACCTTCCCGGGCTCCACCTCTTTTTCAGCCGGGAGCACCACCTGTACCGGGGCCGGTTTTTCCAGAGCGCTGACCAGTATCTTTCTAACGTCGCCCCTGGGCTCCCACCCGTCTCCCTTGAGCATGGCGAATATCTCGTCAGCCCAGGAGCGGTATGGTTCCGGTATGGCCACCCCGCCGGTGGAAACGTTGAAGAGGCGCGATATGGCATTGCCGGCCGGGTAAACCTTTATCCCCCTGTCCCCGTACTGCACGGTCATGGGCAGGTCCGGTATCCTGGCGGCCCGGAGCAGGACGAGTTTATCCTTGTAGAGGACCTGGGCCGACTCGCCGCTTACCTCCACCCTGCCGCCCAGTTCGCGCAGCGTGAGGGTCAGGGAAACAAAGCCGTTTCGTGAGTAGATCTCCGGCAGATCGGTGTCCAGAATTGATTCGAGCCGGGGCAGGTTTTCCCGGGGAAGCCATACAGTGCCGTTGGGCTCCACAAAGGCACCCAGGTTGTAAACGGGAATCCGGACATCCGGGGTCGTCCCGTCATGCCCGCTGGCGGTAAGGCAGAACGCGGCCAGGCCAATACTGAAAACAAGTGCGCCGGTAAAGACCACGTTTTTCAGGGCCGTGCCGCAGTCCCTCAGAACGTTGCGGAAATTTCCGTACCGCATTTTTGCTCATCCTCCAGCAATCCCCCCAGCACCTTCAGCTCGGGCACGAACAACGCGGGCGGTTTCCCGGCGTAAATGCCTTCCAAAACCGGGGCGGGAACGTCCGGGATGACGCACCGGCATTTGACCATCCCGGCCCTTTCCACGTCCGACACCGTAACTTTTTTGTTGGTGGTCACACGGTTGGCCACCAGCACCACCCTGCTGTAGTCAATTAAATTCTTGAGCGTTTTGAGTTTACCGTGCAGTATGATCAGCCGGGAGAAGTCCAGGTCGGCCACAACGACAATCCGTGAAGCCGCCGAAAAAAGATAGGACGCAAGCACGGGGTCCAGATCGCGCGGCGTATCCACGACCACCAGGTTACTTCTCTGGCTCAACGAGCCCAATAGAATGGCCAGCCTCTCCCTGTCGATTACCGGGGGACGGTCCGGCGCGGGCGAGTACACCGTCAGGCCGGAAGGCATTTGAAGCTGGTAGCCGGGTGTGCCGGGATCGCTCAGTGCCTGTGCCAGCACTTCCCGCCCGGGCGGTACGTTCAACCACAGGGCGCAGGAGGATTGCGAAACGTCCAGGTCCACCAGGGCCACGGAACGCCCCGACTGCGCCGCGCAGGCGGCGAGGTTCACGGCGGTGAAGGTTTTCCCTGCGGAAACCGGTGAATAGACCACCACCAGGTTGGGCAACAGGTGTTTGCTTTTCCTGCCCGGTAACCTGGAAGGAAAGGAACGGATGTTATTTGCAGCGGGTTTTTGGGCAGGTTCGCGTACCGGATTCAACACACCCGGGTAATTTCCGAAAAGCATCCGCTCCAGCTCGGCGAAATTGAAGTTGCGGGGGAGGATGGCACAGTTCTGCTTTACGCAGCGCAGGGTAACCTCGTCATTTTCAAACTTGTCAACGTGCAGGATGACCCGGGTGTAACCGGCGGCCTCCTGCAACAACTCCAGCATGTCAGTACGGCCCGGAAGGGTGTCCTCAATAATCAGCACATCGGGCCGCTCACTGATAACCGAAGGTATGACTTTTTCACGTTCCGTAACCGTTGAATATTCCACGCGCACGCTCTCAAGGAAGTCTGAAATATCCCTGTTGTTGCAGGCCAGAAGAACCTTCAACACGAATCCCTCCCGAATTTCTTGTCTCCAAAATAAAAAGCCGGACTGGTGCCCGGCTATTGGGTCAACATCACTTTCGAGAAAGAGGCCACGTTCCCCTGGACGATGAGGAACGGGTTCTGAACCAGGTAGGCCTGTCGTCCCCCGCTGTCGGAGGCGGTGAAGGTAACCGCTATGGTGGTACCGTCCGGCGCTTCGGGCGACACCTGGTATTCGCCCACCCAGGTATTTGTCTCCGGCAGTGACGGGTCCTGGGGCATCAGTATCACCAGCTGGCCGTCACTGAAGTGGGCCACCACCTGTGTGGCCAGGCCGGTGGTGGTCACCTGGAACTGCACCCTGGAACCGGCGTAGACCGTCACCGGGAAGGTGGTTATGGGCGGGTCCACCACCGGCTGTTCGGGGGCCCCCGGCGGGTACGTTATCGCCGTTATTTTCAGGTCGGTAATTTTCAGCTTGCTGACTTCGAGAGTGACCTCAAAGATTTTCGGGGTTGCGATAACGTCGGTGGTGTCCAGAACCGCATGGACTGCAAACCGGTTACCCGGGTTGACTGCCACCCAGCTTCCCGGCGTCACTTCCGACCAGGTGATACCCCCGTCCGAGCTGACGTACCAGGTTACAGAAGTACCAGGGGGTAGATCCTGGCCAACCGTCAGCCTTATTGTGTTGTAAACTTCGCCGGTCGTAACCACCCTGGAATAATAATCCTTCGGGTGCAGGTATCCGGAAGAAGAGAGGGTGAGCCCGGTAACTTCAAGGGCCGGGTTTTCCGTTACACTGCCCGTGTCGTCATCGTAGGTGTAATACTTTACTTCCCCCTCCCGGGTTAACACGGCGTAATCGTAAGCCCCGGGTTTCAGCGAAAGCGCCACGGGACCCGATATGGGTGAGGCCGACAGGGCGACCACGCTCCGGTAACCCCCCGTGTCGTCCTGCAGGAAGTAGGAAACGCCCCGTTCGTCCAGTATCCCCACGGCACCCGGCGAGCTGCCTGCCGACACCACCCCGTTCAAACCCGTTGTGTCGCGCAGGCCGTCCCTGACGTAGTTTCCGGTGGCATCGTCGTAAACGTAGTAATAGAATGCGTCCCCGGCGGCAACCACTATGTCCGGCGTGCCGGGGACCACGGAAACGGCTACGGGATCGGAGAGGCCGGTGCTGAAGGTAATACCCGGCACCAGGCTCCCCCCGGACGCATCGTAGATCGTTACCGTGCCGGACCTGGTGAGGACGGCGGCCTTATCGGCATCCGACCAGGAGCTCACGGCGATTACGTCGGTCAATCCGGTAACCTGAAGATTGGGGCTCGTGGCCATCTGGGAACCGTTGAACTTGTAAAGGGTTAAAGAAGTGCTCGTGAGCGCCCAGATGTCCGGCGCATCCTGCCTCACGGCCACCCCTATGGCGCTGGTAACAGCCGGCACTGAAAGGGCCGGGTTTTTAGTCATTTTACCCGTGGCGTCGTCGTAGCTGTAGACGTTGATACCCTCTGCGGTGGCCACGGCATATTCATACCCGAACTCTTTCATGGCCAGGGCGCTGGGCATGGCCTGCATGGGCAGGGAGACGTAACCCTGCGTGGTGTTGACGTAGGCCGACGTTTTATTCAGGTCCACGTAATCCGTGTTATCAAAGGAGTCGTGGAGGATAACTTCGGCTGCACCGGCCGGCGGAGGGTGGTAAAGCATCACCATGAGGATTGATAGTATCAAAAAACCTGCTCTTTTAAGCATTGCCCTCGCCCCCCTAAAGCCGGTCGATACGGGTTATTTTCCACGTTCCGGCACAGTCGGCGGCGGTGAACATTACGTCCATCTTGATCGGCTCCCTCCCGGGGTATTTTACCGTGTAGGAACCGTGAACGAGAAAATACCCGTTTCCTTCTCCCACCGGGGTCAGCCGGAAGTCCGACACGCTGCCCTGGAGGTTTACTTTTTTCATGTCGTGACGCTGGGCCTGAATCTTGGCCTGCCCGGTCAGGTGCTTTCCGGCTTCGGCCCAGTCCCCTTTCACGGCGGCAGTTACGTAGGTTTTTATTGTCTCGGAAAGCTCCTTCGGAATTTCACGTTCTTCAAGCAGGGCGGGCAGCAACGGGTCGGACAGTTCCTGCTTGTAGATTAGCCACTTGCCCGCCTTTTGGGTGAGGTAAAACAAATAGTTCCAGCGGTCATGGCCCTGGGTAACGTCGGCGTGAACCAGGGCAAAACTGTCAGATTGGGTTATTACCTTCAGGTTCCGGCTTACCGGGACAGCCGGTTGGCCCTGAAAGTGCTCTGTGTTCTGGTTTGCGGCCGCAAGGGCTTCCCCGGTAAGGCAGCTCACGGCTTCCCGCCAGTTCATCTCACCTGCCGCCGCGATATAATTTTCCACCGTTTTTTCGGCCCCTGTCCCGGGTGGTGGTTTGCTTCCGCACCCGGACAGTAAAATCAACAGGACCAGCATGCTCAAAAACCGCCGCATCAGCATCCCTCCCTCGAAAAAAGAAGCCCCGGTTTTACCCCGGGGCGAAACTTTAAAGTTTCCAGATGGTAATTGCCTTTGTTGCAACGTTCCCGGCCTCGTCTTTGACGCTAATGACAATTGTATTCGGGCCAGGACTCGATAATGGTACGCTAACCTTACCATCGGCAGGTAGAGGAGAATATGCTCCACCGTTGACATTGTAGCTCAGGCTCGTACTCTTGTTATCGCTTGCGGCTATGACCAGGCGTATGAAACTGCCGCTTGTCGCCGTAGCTCCCGAAAGGGTTTTTACTTCAACTGAAGGCGGTATGTTGTCGGTGATAACTGTATTTTTGATGTCCGTTATGATGGTTTGCATGTTGTTTACGGCAGTTAGAGCTTCATTGGCCTTATCTCTGGCTTCTTTGGCCAATTGGGCGGCTGATTTGCTTTCCGTCGGATCCCATACCCGGCTGGCTGCTGTATCTGCGCTGGCTTTAGCTGAATCTGCGCTGGTTTTAGCGCTGTTTGCGGCGTTGTAAGCATTTACCGCATTGGTTGCAGCTGCACTTGCATTATTAAAAAGTGTATTAAATTGTGATTCAGTCGAAGCAAAAATTATAGCGTTAAATTCAAAAGCTATATAAGCGCTAACCGTGGCAGAGCCCCTGTTCCAGTAACCGTTATTTGAAGCAGAAGGATCACCTATTTTAAATCCTCGATAATTTTGACCTAAATAAATCTCGCCAAAATCTATATCTGTACCCGAACTAGAAGTAGGATTGAAAGTTAAAGTCTTACATAACGTTTGATTTCCATTACTGTCAATAGCATACAATGGAATGGAGGCAGTAGTATAATGGTTCCAGTAGCTGGAATTAGAGCTACTGTTTATATGCAGCTTTACTTTAATTAACCCGGCCCCCATATTACCTGGCACATAAACAGGATTATTATATGGACCACTGTTATAATAGGCAATAACACTGTCGCCTGTCCCACGTAAATACATCCCAAAACCTATCGTCCCACTTCCTGTATATGCCTGATAATAATCAGCGTAAGCTACCGGCACATTAATAGCTGAGAAAAAAGTAGGACCCATAACAGCCAGAATAAGCACCAAAATTTTTATTTTACGTACTATATTACACATTAATGTTTGCGGTTACCAAGCTCTGTAACCGCATTCACCTCCACATTTAAATTTTTAATAGAGACGGTCGATTAATTCTCAATTCTAGCTACTGTTCAATCTTAAACACACTCTTCGACGACAGCGGTATCGTGTCGCCAAACAAACTCCCCCCGAACAGAGCCCCAGCTCCGGGGACAATGCTCGGCTGGTTGTAGCGCACCTCCACCGTGGCGTAAGCCTGCCCTTCCGACACGTTGACCTGATCTACGTTATCGGGTTTAAGCCTGCCGTCGATCAGGGTCTCGTTGACTATATAGTTGGGGTCGCCCAGGCGGAGCGCCTGGTAACGCGCTCCCTCCCGGGCGGCGTCGATGACGATAATCTTGGCCCACACGGCCAGGTTCAGGATCATGGGCACCAGCAAAAGGAAAAGCAGCACCGGTAACACAATGGAAAGCTCCGCGGTTAAAGTGCCCCGCTGATCGCGCTTAAAGCGTTTGAAAAAACGGTAAGCCAACGGTACATCACCCCGGGAAATAAAATTTCCGTCATACATCCCAGCATGATAAACACGGCAAAGGGAAACTCAAAGTCGGCTTTTGCCGGCGGCTCGCGGTTGAAATCGCGGCGGGCAATCTTGTAGAGCAGGTACCTGAAATACAGCCAGGTGTAACGGAGCAATTCCTTTAACCTCCCCCGGACCGCCATGAATGCAACTCCCGAAACGGAGCTGAACAGAACGGCCCAGGCGACGGCGCCCACCGCGAACCACGGCCCGGCCACCGCGCCGACCGCCGCCGCCAGCTTGACATCACCCCCTCCCACGGCGCCGAAGAGAAACAGGCAGAACATCACGCCGAAACCGACCGCCATTCCCGCCAGGGAAAATACCAGGCCGCCGGGCCTGCCCAGTGTGTTTTCGAGCAGGCCCAGCAAGACCGCCGGGAAAACAAGCCTGTTGGGTATCAAACGTTCGCTCACGTCTATGCTGGCGGCACAGGCCAACAGCATGGCAAGGGTAAACATCGCACTGCCCGGGCTGCCGGAATATGCGCCCAGGATTCCCAGGACGAAGGCTAAAACGAAAAGCAAAAATTCATGCCTTTCGTCCCGGTTCACGGCGAATATCAGGGAGGCGGCCGCGAGGTAAACGGCCATATCAATAAGTCTGGGCGGCAGCATCGTCCAGGGTCTGCCCCGTGCTTGTGGTCGTGCTTTTGACCTTGCCGAGCACGTATACCGCCGCTCCCAATGCGGCAGTACCCAGTACGGCTGCCAGGATGGCCGTCACCGGCAGGTCCGAGCCGCGCTCATCCCTGAAGCATTCGACTAAGGCAGTGGCTATTTTGCCGAACATAAGAAATCACCCCATCAATTTAGTTGGATTGAGGGGCGGGGGCATACCCCCCGCCTTTTAGCCGGAAAGTGTGCTGGCAATTTGCTGGTAGGCGTTGATGATGTGCGGCACCAGTATGCGCATCGACGCCAGGGCCGCGGTACAGATAACCGCCGTCAGGATGGAAAATTCGCCGGAAAGCACCCCCCTTTCATCGCGCTTTAACTTCCGCAGTACCCTCAAACGTCACCACCTCCTTTCCCTTTTGAAAATAAAAGAAAAGCAAAAATTCATGCCTTTCGTCCCGGTTCACGGCGAATATCAGGGAGGCGGCCGCGAGGTAAACGGCCATATCAATAAGTCTGGGCGGCAGCATCGTCCAGGGTCTGCCCCGTGCTTGTGGTCGTGCTTTTGACCTTGCCGAGCACGTATACCGCCGCTCCCAATGCGGCAGTACCCAGTACGGCTGCCAGGATGGCCGTCACCGGCAGGTCCGAGCCGCGCTCATCCCTGAAGCATTCGACTAAGGCAGTGGCTATTTTGCCGAACATAAGAAATCACCCCATCAATTTAGTTGGATTGAGGGGCGGGGGCATACCCCCCGCCTTTTAGCCGGAAAGTGTGCTGGCAATTTGCTGGTAGGCGTTGATGATGTGCGGCACCAGTATGCGCATCGACGCCAGGGCCGCGGTACAGATAACCGCCGTCAGGATGGAAAATTCGCCGGAAAGCACCCCCCTTTCATCGCGCTTTAACTTCCGCAGTACCCTCAAACGTCACCACCTCCTTTCCCTTTTGAAAATAAAAGAAGCCCCGGCTTGGGGCCTACATGGTAAAGACTGCTTTTAAATTCATCGCTACCGGGCCGAGCATGAGCACGAACAGGGGCGGGAAGATGAACAGGAACAGGGGGGCCAGCATTTTTAGAGGGGCTTTCTGGGCCGCCTGGGCGTGCCTCTCCCAGGTAGACCTCCTGATCCGCTGTGCCTGGTCCTGAAGTATGGTGACAATGTTCGCCCCCCGTTCGGCCTGCTGGAGGGCGTCAACCAGGAGATCCACGTCTTTCACGCCGATACGCTTTTTGAGGCTTTCGATGGCTTCCGAAAACCTCATGCGGCGCGTCTGGTCGAAGGCCGTGTCGAACTCCGCCGACAGCACCCCGGGCATCCTGTCCGCCACGCGCCTCACCCCGGCTCTGATGTCCAGGCCGGCACGGCAGACTTTCTCCAGCATCCCCACGTATTTGAGGACTTCATCCTGCGCCCTGGCCTGGCGCATCTTCGCCCTGCCCTTGACATATGAGGCCGGGAGCAGGTAAAACATGAGCCCGTTGAAAATTCCCGCCGCCAGCATCCACGTATAATTGGGAGTGAAGAGCAGGCCTGTGAGCACCCCCATCACCACACCGGACGTCCAGCGCAGGGCGTACAGTTCTTCGGGCTTGATTTCCATTCCGGCGCGGTAGATGATCAGCTCCCACCTTTCCAGCACCTGCGGTTTCGGCAAAAGCGGCCTGGTGAGCTTGAGCACCGCGTTGATGAACCCCCGTTTTATGTCCAGCGGTTCATCACGCGGCAGCTCCCCCCTGATGTAAGCCGCGAGCCTGCTGTTGTTGTGCCTTTTCTCAACCTCCCACCAGGATATGAAACACGCGATCATGAAGAATACCGCCAGGCCGACGTGCCACGGTTGAAACTCCATGACTTCCACCCCCCTAATTCATTTTGAACTCCGCCATTTTGTAAATGCGCCACCAGCCGAAGAGGATGGACAGCAGGGATAAAATGACGGCCACCTGGCCGGATATGGTTTTGAGAAAGTCGTTGAAATAAGTGCCCCGGGAGACGATCTGGAGGGCCACCACAACCCCGAAGGGGACGATACCGACGATAATGCCGGAAAGGCGCATGGCTGAAGTCTGGGTGTTCAGGTTTTCCTGCATGGCGTGGACGTCCTTCAGGGTGGTGGCAATGTCGTCGAAGGAAGCGGCCATATCCCCGCCCAGCTGGGTGTGGATGTCCGCCACGACGCACACGGTTTTGTATTCGGCCAGGGGGATGTCCGGAATGGCCTCTTCCAGAGCCCTCACCGCCGGCCTGTTGCGCTGGATCCCGTCACGGATACGGCGCAGCACCGGCCCCAGGGGCTCCGCCACGCCGTCCGCGCAGGCTGTCACCGCCTGGGCCAGCGTGGCCCCCGACCGCAGGAGGTTGCCCATCCGGGTCAGCACGTCGGCCAGCTGCAGGACCATATCGAAACCGCGTTTTCTGGCCCGCTCCTTCATGTAAAACACCGGCACGTACATGCCCACCGGGACGGCCACCCAGGCCACCCCGGCATGGTGGAACAGCGCCATCAGCAATGCGAACCCGGCCCCGCCGCAGAAAAGCATGATCAGCAGGACCTCCACCCCGCCCAGTTGCCAGCCCGCCCCACGGGCCAGGTGTTCCAGGCGCACCAGAAATTCGGGCTTCGGCCCCTTTTCCCTTTTCTTTACCGGGACCTCATCCCGCCCGGTGACGATCATGAACTGCAGGTTCCTTTCCCTGTTCTGCATCAAAACGGTGGCAACCACCGTCAACAGCACGCACAGGAAGGTACCTGCGCCCACCATGAGGCTGTAGTACATTACAGCACCACTCCTTCCCTGAACCAGTCCGGGAAGGTAAGCCGGTGCTTCTGGAACAGCGGAATGCACTTCTCCCATCCGGGAGCTACCACCAGGGCGTCCCGGTCGCGGTCGTACCGCAGGATGTCCTGCATGATCACGCTTTCACCCTGGCACCCGATTATACCGGTTATGTGGGTTATCCGGCGCTTCACTTCCCGGGGGGCGTCTTCCTCTTCGCTCTCTTCGCCGTCCCAGTTGTCGAAGTCGATCACCGTTTCGGCACCCTGGACGGTTTCTTCCAGCCGGTCCTGGTGGATCACCAGGTCCAGCCCGTCCACGATGGACTTGGCCACGAAAGAGCTGCTCACCCCGTTGGTGAAAGCCCTCTGGAACATGCCTTCGATCCGGGAGGGCAGTTCCGCCGGCGAATTGGCATGGATGGTGGTTATTATCTTGTGGCCGGTGTTGGCCGCCTGAAGCATATCCACCACTTCCGCGTCGCGCACCTCCCCGACGATGATCCAGTCGGGGTATTCGCGCAGGGCGTTTTTCACCAGGTAGCGGATGGTGATCTCACCTTCCCCCGCTATGTTCGGGGGGCGCGATTCGTGCACCAGGACGTGCTCCTGCTGTAATTGCAGTTCCACGGCGTCTTCGATGGTGACTATGCGGTGCCATTTGGGGATGAACCCGGACAGGGCGTTGGCCGTGGTGGTCTTGCCGGAACCGGTGTTGCCGGAAATGATGATGTGGAACCCGGCCCGGATGAGCGCCTTGCAGAACCCGGCCACCCGGTGGGAGAGGGTGCCGCGTTTGATCAGTTCGTGGATGTTCATGTGCCGCTTGAACTTGCGGATCGTCACGAAAGGCCCGTTGACCGCCACCGGCCGGACGACGATGTTCACCCGGGACTTGTCGGGCAGCCGCGCGTCCACGATGGGGCTGGCTTCGTCCACGCGCCTGCCCGGCAGGGGGGCCAGGATCCGCTCTATGAGCAGGTAGATCTGCTCTATCGTCTGGAAGTCCCTGACGTACCTGAACTTTATCCCGTCCTTCTCTATCCAGATCTTCGGCCCCACGATCATGATTTCCGTCACGTCGTGGTCGTCGAGCAAAACCTGGATTATGCCGAACCCCAGCACTTCGTCGGTAATCTCCCGCGCCAGTTCGGCCAGGGCGGGGTCCACCACGCCGGGCAGGTTCGCGGCCGCTTCCCGGACGTAGCCGTATATGATCCGGTACACGGATTCCTTGATTTGTTCCCGGCGCTCGTAAGACGTATCCCGGTTTTCAAATTCCGCAAAAAACTTCCGGTCGATGGAATCGGTTTTGAGCAGGACCTTCTGCCTGATCTCCGCTTTTTCCCTTTCCCCGAGCGTTCCCGTGGTGGCCACGGTGGCGCCCTTTTCCATAAGTCTCTTTCTTAAAAGGCTCATGCTGTTGTTCAAAAGGCAACCCTCCTGCGGAAGAAGCTGAAGAACCGCCCGGTATTCTTCCCGGGCTCGACGTAGTTTGGTACGATCTGTTTTAAAATGCCGCTCATGGCTCTGGTGAACTTCCTGGTCCTCCGGCTTAAACCCACCGGCTCCAGCCTGTTAACCGCCACCTGGACGCCAATATCCTCCGGTATCATGATCACTTCCGTAGCCGATGGGATTTCGTCCACCACGTCCATGCGCATGACGGAAAGCTTCGGGACCCGGTTGAGCACCATGTGGAGCTTGTGAAGCATACCCAGATCGGCCAGTATGTGCGCCCGCTTCATGGTGTTGCGGAGCGAGGTGACATCGGGTACGTCGATCAGGAATATGTGCTGTGCATTTTCCAGGGCCACCAACGTTGCGTCCATCATCTCGGGCCGGGTGTCCACCAGCACGATGTCGAACCGCCGCTGCAGGGTGGTCAGGAGGTTCTGGGCCACTTCGGCCGTTATCGCCGCCCCGTCCTCCTCTCTTTCCGGGCCGGACAGCACCATCAGCCTGCTGTTCCCGTTTGTTCCTGGCAGGGGGACGGGAGTGAGGCAGCGGGTTATATCGTCCACCGCACCGTTTATCCAGTCCAGAATCGAAAACCGGGGTGAAACGCCCAGTTTCCTGGCCAGGGTACCCGCAAAGGGGTCCAGATCCACTGCCACCACGCTGGCGTGAAAGCGCGGATCCGTGGCCAGCATGACCGCCGTGGCGGCGGTGAGTACGGACTTCCCCTTGCCGCCGCCGGCGGAGTTGAACGCTATGGTCTGGCGCGGCACGTACTGCTGGGGAATTACCTGTAAGTCATCACCCGGAGCGTTTTCCTGGAAGCGGGCGGAATTCCGGCGGCGGTTAGATTCCGGCCATTCAACCGGCCATTTAATTTTAGCTGGCCGATGCTCATCTCCGTAAAAATCGTCCCGGTTCACCACCCTGCGTTGAGGCGGCGCATCACCGGGCACGACCGTTGTACGTTCCAGGGGGCGGCGCAGCTGCCGCACCTCCCCGGTTTCCCCGGCACGGAGCAACGCCGCCAGGCGCACCGGGAGTTCGGATGACGCCCACACCCCGGCGTAACCGGCGGCCTCCGCCGCCTCGATTATCTCCAGGGAGAGATTATCGCTTACCAGGTAGCTCCTGCCCCCGATTCTCACGTCCTGCCAGCCCGGCACGGAGTCCGATACCACGGTTATGTCCGCCTGGCCGTTTAATTCGTTGACGCTGGAGCACTGTACGGCCCGGTGCCCCGGGGGAAGATCCGGGGGCACAAGGCCGCAAAAAACGACGTTCATTACTTTTCACCACCTTGCTTTTTGTTCTCAGTGTCATTCTGGTTTTGTACCGGGGCGCCGGAAAGCATCTTGGTTACGAAGCTCAAAGACGTGGTCGGTGAGGTGTTGGCCGCGTTTACGTTGGTTTCATAGGGGTTCAGTGCCAGGGAGATGGTCCCGGAGGAAAGAGCGAACTGCACCTCCTGGTTCTGCTGGGGGGTCATGGCCAGAATTACCCCCTCGGTCTGCTTATCCCCGCGGATCACGTCCAGCACTTTAACATTTGCCGCTATTATCCGGCACACCGGCTGGACAGCGCTTCCGCCGCCGGTCGGCAGCTTCATCGCGCCCACCACGTCCACCCTGTCCCCGGGTTCGATCCTGCCGCCCAGACTGCTGATGTGGTCGAGCTTCAAGGGCACTGCCCGCAGGTCCGGGTTGTTCTCCTCGGAGATCCGGGCTGTCAGCACGCTGCCCGGGGTGTTCTGGGCCAGGGCGCCGGACCATATTGGCCAGCCCTCGGGAATTTCGGTCTTCGATACCTTGCCCACCACCCCTTTTACGCTGGGGTACATGCCGCGCCTTACGGCCGCCCGGGGCATCATTTCCACCTTCAGCTGGGCTTCGGTAATCCGGGTGAACGGCTGGATGTCGGTTGCCGCCACCACCACCGGCACCGAGCTGGTGGCGCGGTTGATTATCTGCACCGCCCCGTAGGCGGCCACCAGCCCGAAAAGTATGCCGAAGGCCAGGATGTAAAAACTGCTGCTCCTCTTCCTGGCAAGGGTTTTTGCGCTCGTATCCAGTGTAAACACTCCTTTCTCTAAGTTAAGGGTTCTTTTTGCCTGACTGCCGCTTCCGCCTTGCGGAAAACGGTTATCGTGTCCATGCCCATGATGGGTCCGAGCAGGCGCGTCCGGATCTCCGCCGTGATCTCCGCGTGGTAACTGTCCAGGTAGCCGTCACCGTTGGCGTCGAACGGCCACCCGTGGTAGCTGGTTACCGTCACCCCCTCCCGGTCGAACCCGGCCGCGGCGATGTTCTGGTTGAAGGTGTCCTGGGCGTATTCGTCGCACAGGGGCACGGTGACCACGAGTATCTGGCCTTTGATGCCGCCGTAGTCATCATAAAGAAACTCCGCGTGCACCGCACTGGCCCCGGCCAGCGAGGCCGCGTCGCACATGGCCTGCAGCTGGTGCTTGAGGATGAAGGCCCGGCCCAGGTCCAGCCCCAGGGCGGTGAACAGCAGGATCAGGGTCATCAGGATCGCCGCGTAAGAGGTGATGGTCCCCTTTGGGTCACGGAGTATGCGCATTGGGAAGCACAGGTTTATCGCCTCCTTTGCCAAAAAGTGCCGGCAAAAAAATAAGCCCGGCGTCAGGCCGGGATGGAATGTTTCGGCGGCACGTTCCAGTAAAGGCCGAATCTCGCACCGCAAATTACCAGCAAACCCGAAGACACGATTAGAAACAGGGCGTTATTAAAAGACAGCGGGTCATGAAAGAAGGAGAAGCCGGAAAGGAAGTGGTATATTGCAAACGAATGGAGCGCGACCACCAGTTTACTTTGTTCTACCATCGCAACCAGAAACGGATTGTTGCCGGTCGAGCAAAACGCGAATGTTTTGAAGTCCTGAGCGTTCAGCGGTCTCACCGGACCCCGGTTGGAAAACAGGTACAGCACAAACCATACAGGGAAGGTAATCACGATTAACAACCGGTCCCAAATCGTGAGCGATTGAGCAGCATGATGTATGTTTTCGATAATCTCCCGGTAGTAATGCTTTACCTGTTCGTCTCCATCCTTCTGGCCGTTATCGTCCACGAACTCGCCCATTTCACCGTAGCGAGGTTGTACGGCCTTCCGGTCAGGAATATCGAGTTCGGGCGCGGAAAAAGCTACGAACTTTATTTTTTCCAGGCCGGAGGTATCTTTGTTAGAATCAAGGCGGACTTTTTTCTCTGTGGTCACTGCGACATTCCCCGGTGTATTATCGAAAATATTCCCCGAACCAGCACCGTACTTCTCTTCTATTCCGCCGGCACGGTTGCAAATCTCATGTTGGGCGCGGTTTACTTTCTCCACGGGGATTTTTTTAAGGTTCTTGCCGTTATCAACCTCGTCACAGGTGTTACAAACCTTCTTCCGCTGGGCAGCGACGGCAAGGTAATGCTCCTCGCGGTCAAAAACAAGTTTGCGGGAAAGCCACTGCCCGGGTCTATCTGGGTTGAATATGACGAGTTTGCTAAGGAATTCCCTGCGATATTTCTTAAATTTCTCGTGACGCTTGTTGTTGTCGCCTTTCTGGCCCTTGTAATTTGGGTCATTTAGGAAAAAACCGATCCAGAGGTGCTCGGGGTAATGCAAGTACGGACCGGGGTAGACAGCCGGTTGAATCAGCGGCCCGCCGCGCAACCAGCCGCGCAGGTCCAGTCTCAATTCCGGCATCATACCGCAATATGGGCAATCGTCGTTAGTAACTACGCCGCAGAGCATCTTCTTCTCCCGGTACGGGCGGTACGGATCAACGGGGTATCTGCTGCCGTTAATCCTGCAAAACACTTTCCTTTGCACGACTTCCAGTAAATCGAGCCACAACACAACCAATCCGGCACAAAGAAAGATTTTGCACGCAAACGCCGACAGTATCAGCCACTGCATGTAACCGCTATTCTGTCCATGCACGCCGGAATATAGATGGTAAATGTACAAACACGCAAAACTAAAAAAGGAAAGGAACCCCATTTTCACCATGACCAGATCGTTAATCTCGTGACAGGCGTTGTGAAACACCGGTGATTCCAGCGAAGTATACAGGGCGAACCTGAACCAGCGGTTGAACATAGCCGTGCCTCCTTTTTTCGTCCCAAAGAGCCCTCGAAATTCCTTTCTTCTCCGCTTCTACCACCATAAACCAGCCTGCTGTCATATTTCTCTACTCACAGATTTAAGATATTGTTCTATTTCTTCCAACTCACTTTCATGCAGTCCGGCAGCTTGTTCTTCCATGGCTTTGTATACTTCTTCCAATACAGCAATTCTAAATTCATCCATGGCAATTTTTACTTTCGCAGATGAGTAGTATTGGGGATCAGTATTGATTGCCCATTTAATATCACGAAGACACTCTAATATTTTTTTAACTACCTGATCGTAAAATACGTATGTATCTTTACCTACAGATTTTTTCATAAGTTCAACATAATGACGCAACTTTTTCAGAAGTTCTCCTTCTTTTTCTTTCAAACTTTCCTTGATAGCGTTCCTCTCTTCTTCTTGTTTTTTCTGCTTATACCTGGAATTTCGGCTCATGTAAATTCCCCCTTTTAATACATGAAGATAGCAATAAAAAAGCCCGGCACTAAGCCGGGCGATGCGTCAAAATAAGCCCGGCGTCAGGCAGGGTTTATGATCAGTAAATCCCACTCTTGCGGTTTGCCCACGTCCCTGTTGGACAGCACCTTCCCGAACATCTTCTTCTGCATCTTCTGGAACCTTCTGCCCTCCCAGCCGGTCAGGTTCACCCTGGCCAGGCAAATCCCCTCCTTTTTGAACATCGGGTACCCGGTGAACGCTTTCTCCAATACCCCCGAAGCACGGCGGTTGAAGCTGTTGAACACCAGGGTGCCGGATAGTTTCCCTTCATCCACCAGGCGGCGCAGAAGCTGCGCGTCTTGCTCCATGGCCCGGTTGTAGGTATCCAGGTCGGGATATTTCCTGATGCGGACGTGCAGTTCAAGGTACTTCTCACCTGCAGGTGCCCCGTGCTTCCGCAGTAAAGGGGTGAGGATGAACGGCGGCCCTTTACGGATAACGAAAAACCGCAGCCCCATTTTATGCGACCGGTGCTTTTCATAGGACAAGGAGGCCAATTGGAGCAGGGCGTAAAGCGAAAAAATCAGGTAAAACGCCAGTCCCACCTGGACGGGGACGAATAATGCCAGCACTGCGACAACCACCAGCCTCAGCGGCTTATACACGGCATCCTGCAGGTCCAGGGCGTAAAAATTATTGGCAAACAGCGTTATGCCCGATTGTCTGAACAGCTTTAACATCTCCCGGGCTTTTAATAACGAAGGCAGTATCCTGATTCCCCGGGTAACCGCGTAGGCGTCAAAAGCCATCAGGGTATTGAAGCAAAGTACGGCCATTATGAAATTGTAAAGCAACTCCGAAGCTTCCTGTATGCGACCGTGTTCCACCAACAGGAGTATGAATTTGCTTACAACAAGGATGCTTATGATCAAAGAGCTGAATATAGCTATTCCACGCCATTTTCTTCCGCCGTAAATTTGGCCTGACCCGGGCAAGATTGCCGATAGGACTGCCGCTACAAATGGGCATCTTTTCATGATGTTCCCCCCTTGCACTCCCCATAATTTAAAAAACAAGGCCCGGCGTTAACCGGGCCTTATCTTCAAACATAACATGATCGCGCAGCGCTTGATCCTGCCGCCATGGACTTGCCTGAGTCCGTGCAGGAGCAAGGACAGGGCAGCGGCGAGCAAAGGATGTTTTTTACAGCAGAAAAGCTCCGACAATCAGGAAGATGACTGACGAAAAAAGGAATCCAACCAGGCGCCAGCGAAAAGATTTCTGTGCAGCGTAAGGAGAATCTTCGCCAAATCTGCGAAACAATACGTACTCATCCACCGAAAACACCCTCACCATATCCCTCCTGTTTGACATTAAATAAAGCGGAAACCAAAAGCCGATCATTACCCAAATGGCAAGACGGAAAGGAAGGGGAAATTGATCATCCTTCACGAAACTCTTAAACTCCTGGTATTGATTATCGTGGCTTATCTTTGCGTATTCGTTCTTTTGGTTACACATGAGACAGGTCACTACATTGCTGGCATTTTTCTCGGCTACAAAGCTAAGAGAGTTATAATCGGCGGCTGTAAACCGTCCTTCGCTATCGTTCTGAATAATACCGTTTTTGAAATCAGCCCGCTGATCAGACGAGGAGAATGCGGAAACGCCGGACACGAAATGCCTGACTTCAACTCCGCTTTCAAGGCCTTCGTTTTCTACATTGCAGGCACACTTGCCACTATAAGTCTTTCCACTCTGGCTTTTATATTTTTGCGTTTCTTTAGGTACCCATGGGCAGTTCCAATTTATATTTTTTTGATGATTCTTTCCATAGATGGCATTGTTCCAAAGGCTGATTACTGCGATGGCAAGGCTGTTCTCTGCATCGCAAAAGGTTGCCTCTTTAAACAACGCGGTTTTCACTATATTAAGAATTGCTACAACACGGCGCTGTCGCGAGGAACAGTTATTACTTTTAAAATGATCCATATCCTGTATCTCATTATTTCTTTTAGTTTTTTTATTTACTCTTTCATAAACATCTTTATCAAACAGCAAAACCTTGCTTATTGAATCGCCTTTTAGCCAACCTCCAAAATTGAGTTTTATTGTGGTATATCTCTTTAACTGTTTATAAACCAGAACATCCAGCAATACCTTTTCACTATTGACTTTTTCGTGTTCTTTATAATATGGCGGAATGATTATCTTCTTCTTCGTTAATGACAATAACAAACCGGTAATTCCAAAACAAACCAAAGAAGTAACAAAAGAAAATGCAACAAACAACATTGCCAGGAATCGTTCTTCTATTCTTACCCCGCCGAATGTAAAAACTCCGTTAAATCTTGCTATTACTGCTTCCGCTGCGGCCGCACCGAGAAAAAGGAAATACACTTCCATACCCATCAACGGATTCCCAAAAGGGTTTTCGATATAATGCTGAACAGCGAATCTCATCCATCTCTTCAACAGGCAATGACCTGGTTTCAATGTCGCGCCCCTCCTTAAAAAACAAAAGCCCGGCGTTAACCGGGCCTGTCCTCATAATTCACCGTAATCTTACAGGCTAAAAATTGGCAACTCCCCACCCAGACACTGTTTGATTCATCGTGCAGATTCTGAAAAGAAAGTTATCGATAAGTCATAAACATCTCCTCCGGGGCAATTGTTGATGACAGGCAGGGCACGCATATGAAAATAAAATCCAGCCAACAAACCTATCACGGCCAGACACTCAAGAACCCGCGCCCATTGGGCATATTTTGGAGTGCCCCGCAAGCGAAATGATAGACCAACTGCCAGCAAGAACACCACCAAAAGGCCTATTACCAAACAGGCAAAGCTTTCGACCGATTCTGTACGTTTGCTATATCCAAATATCCCAAATGCAGCTCCCGCTCCCAACATTGCGTAGTATGCAAGAAATCCGAGATACTTGTACTTCTGCACAAGCATCACCCTCAGCATCACCTCTTGAAAGGATATTACTGCGGTCGCTTATCGGAGCGAAGCGAGACACTTGACATGGAGAATGCTCATGTCAGCCTTGATCGGCAAGAAGCCTGAGCAAAGCGAGGCTTCCTACCGGCTTCTTTGAAACACTGGTGCGAAACTCCATGTCAAGAATGACCGCAGTTATAACATGGAAGGCACCCACTCAAAACAGCGAAGAACAAAAAAAATCATAAGAACGAAATCATATAGAAGATGAAAAATATTATTGCTCCTAAAATAACAGAAAGGAGTTCTACATTCATGAATGGCTCAGCGGGTTCACCTAAAAAAGATGACAATTTTTTTATTATACCTCGCGGAGTATATGTTTTAAGTGCGATTATAGATATCTTAATTTTTATGGCTTTTTCACTTAACTTTTTCAAAATAAAGCACCTCGCTGATTTTTTTATTTTGTATGGTTTATACGCATCAGTTTGCGTTATATATACAATAATAGGGATATATCTACATGAACTAACACACAAATGGGCATATATGCTTTTATGCAGCAAAAGTTGTTGCGTTATAATTAAATTACTTCCTTTATCTGGACTTTGACAGCGATCCCTGAAACCCTTGTCATTACTCGACTTTTCGCGTGGCACAATTTAAGGGGTCCAGGAATTGGAAGTAACCTCATTCCTACAGCCTCAAGGCTTTCTAAATTTTAGGTGTCAAAGTCAAGTTTATTTAGATTTTACCATCGAATAAGTGTCTCTAACTTCAAAATAGTTTTACTCGCCCCCACAATGTGGTTTGGTGTGTTATCTCTACCAGTTATAGGAAGCATGTTTTTCAATTCACCAACTTATGTATCGAATGGGCTTTTTTCAGGATACTTGATTACTATGACTGGCTCATTAGGAGATTTATATCTTTTTTACAAAGTTAAAAACTATGATCGTAACTGGTTCATATATCCTTCCAGTAGCAAAGAAATGAGAGGCTTCACAATAAAACAGCCCGGTATTGATCAAGCTCCTCCACTATCCCAATCCCTCCCTTGAATTTCTCAAAACAACAAGGCCCGGCGTTAACCGGGCCTTATCTTCATTTGGTCAATATCTGCTTTTTCCCCGGAATGGGTATTTCTCCGATTGTCACATCCTTACCGGCCTCACCGGACCATTCCCCGCACCAGGCCGTGAGGTGGCCGGATGCGTGAATGTGCACCAGTGTTTTCTGCCCCCATACGCCGCTCCAGGGGAACGTGAACGTGAACGGTATCGGCGTTTCGTCCTCATAGGGTACAGTGGTGCTGTCGCTGAAAGTGGGTTCAATCGGCACGATGTTCTGCTGCCCCGTCGAGTATTCGTACTTGTCTCCCCGCAGGCCCCCAGCGGTGGTCACCTTTACCGTCAGCACCGGCGGCGGTGGCGGATCCGCATCCGGCGGGGGCGGTGGCGGTTCGGGTATGTAGGGCGGCTTCACCCACACCGTGAACGTCCAGGGCTTCGGCAGGGGGCTGTTGTTCACGAACGATGGCGCTTCAATCCACATATTCAGGTCCCCGGATACTGCCTCCTTATGGGGTAAAACCTTCACCATGACGGTGGCAGTATTGTCGTCCCAGCTCGCTTCGTCCGGCGGCCTGTTATGGTTGTAGTTCACCTCCGCCGTGAAGGTTATAAGCCGTGGTTCATCTACTTTGGGGGCGGTCATGGTGTATGTGGTCCCCTGGCTGGTCACCAGGTCGAAGTTGTTGTATTCCCTGACCACCGCCCCGTCAACCTTCCACCGGAAGTCCGTCATCACGTACTTGCCGCTGGTGTTCCTGACCAGGGCGGTCACCGGGATGGGGTCGCCGGAGTATACTTCCTCCGGGTAGTTGGTTATCTGGACGGAGAGGTTGTTGGGCAGCTCAAGCATGATCAGGGCCTCGTCGCTGTTGTTGGCCCAGTTTGCGTCGTAGGCCACGCTCCAGGGGTTGATCTTGACCACTACCTTGCTGTTCTGCCCTTGGGCGGTCACCCTTATCTTGAATTTCTTTTGCTCCCCGGGTTGAAACTCAATAGTGCCGTCGCTGTTCAGCTTGTCGGTGGGGTCCAGCGGTTCCAGGGTCACCTGGAACTGGCTGCTGCCCACCACATGGAAAGCTGTAAGCTTCGCTGTTTCGGCCCTGGGGTGGTCAGCATTCAGGGCGAAGGTGGCCACGAACTCTATGGTGTCGCCGGTTTTGGCCTGAACCTGGTGCTTGTCCAGGGTCACCGAGAAGTCGGGCTTTTCGATGTCCAGGGCTTTGGGCGCCAGCGGGATGGAGATGTACCAGATGCTCCCGTCAGGGAGCTTGTGCCACATCCGGCCCATGCCCCAGGAGTACTGGGTGGGAGGCACCATAATGTGTACGTATTCGTGCCAGTGGTCCCACATGGGGGATTGAGCCAGCAGGCTGACATCGCTGTACTTGATGATCAGCCCGGCCTGGATGTGCCAGAGGAGTTCGGGCCTGCCGTCGAATTTGTTAGGTTTAATTTTATATTTTTGTTTTAATTCTTCGTTATCCCATGGATTCTTGAACCAGTTTCGATCCTCCAGCTTGCCCCCGGCCCAGGCGTCGTGGGGGAAGGTGGGATTGGTGAAGTCTTCGTCCAACTTAGTGTACCCAACATAGCGCCGGTGGCCGTCCTTAATGTCCCCGTGGGGGTCGCCCCAGGTGAGGACGTAGTACCCGTAACCCGGTTCCGCCAGCTCGTGCCGTCGCAGGGGCTTGCCGTTTATATTGGTATCCGTAAAATAGTCGGGTACGCCGAACTTCTCCAGCAGCTCCTGGTTGGCTGCCGCCTTCGCCTCCTCAAGAGAAGCAGGAGGCCCGGCCAGAGCCGGACCTGCAGGAATGCTGAAGATCATTAACACGCTGAGAAAAAAGATAACCGCCTTTTTCAGTTTTTTCAGCATCGGGAAAACACCTCACCTTAGCGGGGGGGTTTGGCACTGTATTCCGGCAGCCAGACCATAATGTCCACTCCTTCAGTCCCGTCACCGCCGACAGTAATTTCCTGGCCGTTGGACGTGAAAAAGCTCTTGTCCGGCAGCGGGTCGCGCCAGGTCTTCTTCTGCATGGCGTAATTAATTACCTTGTCAGCCAGAGCATCGCCCCACTTGCTGGCCAGTACCTCCCTGGCCTGCTCAAAGGCTTCAGCGTTGAGGGGATAAATGTAAAGTCCCAATTCAGCCTGCCCGTTTTGCGGGTACCTTACATCCAACCCGGCCTTGGTGCTCCACAAATACTGAGTCCACTTCTTAAAAATTAAGTCCTTGTCGTCCGGGTTGGGCACCCTGTAGCCGTTAATCACTACCCAGCTGCCCTGTTCGCTGGTGGTTTTTTGAAGGTATTCCTTCACCGCGCTCAGGTCCGGCTTCGGTTCACCCTTCGGCCAGCACACCACCAGGCCGAGGGAGGCGTCCCACTCCACCTGATAGCCCAGGGCCTCGGCCACCCACCGGGCCGGCAGGAATGTGCGCCCGCTCCTGACCAGCGGGGACACGTCCATGTTTGTAACCTGGCCGTTGGACTTGAGCTGCCTGCTGCCGACCACCAGCTCCACCACCGGGAACCCGGGCTGCTTCAGTGTGACCAGCCGGGCCTTCTCGTTCCAGCCGATGTTCTTATCCTCCACCCCCAGGGCATTGCTCAGGAAACGCACGGGGACGAAGGTGCGGCCGGCTAACACGAACGGGGCAACGTCCATTTTTACGCCGGGGGTCTGGCCGTTGACGAAGTATTCCTTCAGGCCGACCTGGAAGACCACGGACTTCACCAGCTTTTGGCCTTCGTATACGTCCACCTTCTCCTGCTGGGCCAGGGCCGGGAAGGCCAGGACGGTAACCAGGAAAAGAAGGGCCAGCACGGAAATTAATGCCTTGCGCTTGACCATAAAACCACTCCTTTAAAGTATCCTACGCCGGGCGCATTCCCGGCATGAAAATCAAGAAAAGAGCCACTGCGATGACGAACCAGAAAAACCTCAGCATGATACCACTCCCCGCTGTTCCAGTTCCACTGTCGTATTTATACTAACGCGCGTTTGTTCCATGGACCACCACCTTCTGGAATATTATAGCATAGCGGGGCAAAAGCAGCCCCCCAAAATAGAAAAAGCCCGGCAGAGCCGGGTATTTGATACCTTATAACGCTTCATCGTACGCAATTTTCCAGGTTCCGCCTTCTTTGACCAGGCAATACCTCCACTTCACTTGCTGCACCGTATCATCCTGGACTTTTCCGTTCGGGTCTTTCGTTATCCTGTGCCATGTTTCCGAATCCTCAACCATTACTTCGCCGGGCTTGTCAGGCGAAAAGTACACGTCGTGGATGGTTATGTCCTCCAGCTCTACGACCGCTGATAGCTGGTCTTCCTGAAGTTCTCTGATATATTCTCTGGTGCTTTCAAGAACATTGCGTGGACCGGAAATAATGAACCAGCCCTCAGGTAAAGGGTAATCCTCCGCGACGTAAGGTTTGACCAGTTCGGGATTTCCGCTTTGCACGGCTTCCGCCCACGTTCTATTGAAATTCTCCACCACCTTGACCACCTGTTGCCTTACCTCATCCGTAGGCTTGAATTTCTCCACCTTGATGAAATTGCTCTGCCAAACGTCTGCTACAACGGGCTCCGCTCCCTGCAGGGCCACGGTCACGGTTTGAGGCAGGAATCCCTTCAGTTCCAAAGTTCCCTCATTTCCCACCGGGTATTCCACGCCGTTCACCTGTACAACTGCCCCCGGAACCGACTGGATTCTGGCTTCCTGTACAAACGGTTCGGGATCAATCTTCCAGCGGGGCCGGGATGAAACAGATGTATTCTCAAGGATCAGGGGCAGCTCCCCGCGGTTTCCAATCCCATCAACGAAAGCCGTATACTCTCTATGGTTTTCCAGCGAATAGTTCCGGGCTTCCTCCGGGCTTATCAGCCCTGAAACACGGCTCTGCATTTCGTTATATTCTTTCTGGTAGTCAATGCGATAGGACCTGATCTTGCCGTACTTTTGATTGATGTAGCTGGCAAATGCCTGCTGCGAGAACAAAGAACCGGTGTCCTGTATATCGAGCATGTCGTAGGCCCGCCCGTAATCGCCCCGGACAAGCGCATTCATGAATGCCCTGGCCACTTTCTCGGGTTTCCCGGCAGCGTTAGCCAAAGATACGGCGACTGCGATTATAATTACCGCTACCAGAAGCCCAAAAGCTATAACTACCGGCCTGTTCTCGTCTTTAATGATAATCTCCTTCACTTTCGAAATTGTACCATTATTCTTTTCGTCCTTAACAGCTTCCCTATCTTCCACCAGCATCACCTCCAAGATCTTTGCTCTCGTTATAGTTTTTTCGTCCCAGCAGTCACCGGCCTTTAGGTTAAAAAAGCAGTCCCCAAAATAGAAAAATCCCGGCAGAGCCGGGAGTCAAATGTTGCAAATCGTTAATTTTTGCTTTTATCATAGGAACACCAATAATGCACTTAAATATGCAATTAACGTAAGACTGACTAAGCTGATTTTGGAATAAGGGAAAACCGGCACTTTAAAATTCCTGCTTGACCCTTAATTTCTTTCCTGGTAGCGTCCCTTTCTCCTTCTTACGTACTGCAGGGCCAATTCCCAGTATTCGGCCAGAGATTGCTTTTCTTCCCCGGCGAGGTCAGATACCTGTCTGAGGAGATCAGCAAAGAGAGGGTCGGTGACAACTGACCATAATTTCTCATCCAGAGGGGGCCTTTGACCCTTTCCGTGCTCATTTGCGTGCGGCTGATCAATGCGCCCCAAGAGATAATCCGTAGAAACACCAAAAAAGTTCGCCAGGCGTATTAGCGAATGGTGATCTGGCGAACGCTTGTTTTTCTCGTACATGGCAATGGTACTCTGCCCTAAATTTAACAGGCGAGCAAGCTCCGCCTGGGATAACCTTCTTTGGTTGCGTAAATAGGCCAGTCTTTCGCCAAAAGAGGACATGGGGTCACCTCGCTAACCAAAAGGTCTTTTATGCTGCTGCCGCCCGGCTATTGCGAACCACGTTACCTATCAGCATCCTGCCAGGTAATCCTTGGCTTATTTTGGGGATTCTGGCGACGCACCGCTGCACTCCGGAACACAAAAAAACAGCCGTCCGGCTGTTCGGTACTCGCAAACCGTTAATTCTTGTGGCAACCTTTGAGGACAAAGGCAAATTCGGCGATATCTTTCGCTCTCACCGCACTACGGAGAAGTTTTTTCAATACCGCTACGTCCTTGATTTCCCGTACCTGTTTGGCCACATCTTCGGGATAACCGCCCAGGTTTTCGTCCAGCGCGTCAAGCACGGCGTCCTGCACCCATTGAATTCCTTTTTGTTCACCTTGAGCAATCCACTTCTCCCGGATACCTTCAAACAGCGGGGACGCTTCCATCTTGCTCACCTCGATGTTCCTCAAAATGATTTCGTCCGGAATTTTTCCCAGATGAGCGAACAAAGCCAGTCCAACATACAGATCAGGTACCCATTCCGCCGGGGCTTCCCTTATGCGTCTCGCGCAATGGGTCATCAGCTCTTCGTCCGGCATCTGCCGCCGCATCAGCGGCACCAGGGGTACAATCCCTACCGGCCCGTACCTTAAAACTTCCTCGGCCGGCAAGTCGGCCAGGTTGATCACCCGGTAGCTGAAGGCCACCACGGTCAGGTCCAGACAGTCAAAACCGTACCCCTCTTCCTGCGGCCTACCCGTCAGGTTGAGCACCACCGGGTAAACAGGCTTCCTGTATTCCCGGTGCTGCATGGCCGTGTATTCCAGCAACCGCAGGGGTATTTCCCTGTCTGGTCGGGTCTGGATTTCAATGAGCATTATATATTCATACCCGTCCTCACAAACGTTAAGCAGTACGTCCGATTCCCGCTTGACGGCTACGGCCTCTTTTTCCAGCCGCTCAACCCTGTCGGCAGGCATACCGCGCACCAGGTGGACAAAGTGGGATGAGTACCGTTCAACGAGAGCTTTGATGATAAGGTCGTATTCCTGCAATATCATCACCGGCCCTTTAGTTAATTATAACCCGTTCCCCGCAAAATTGCCAGCGATTTCGGGATGGACGTATCCGGGCTATTGGTTATCCCTTTCAGAGCACTGCCGCCCTTCTGAACGTCGAGTAAGCGCGAGATCTGTCGGAATATATACTATAAGGAAAAGAGGATTTTTTCTTATCTTCTGGAATTATGACGTATTACAGAATGTAGAAGATATCCGCCTAAACCTATAACAATTATTGCCGCAGAAATCTCTGTAGCAATAATCGTTACCACTGTAAACATTTGGTTATTACCAAAACTACTAATTTTATCAAACAGGGGAATAGATTTCAAAAATAAATTAAATGCTTTTATTTTCATGGCTGCAAATATACCAATTTGAAGCAAAGCTAGTACTACGGCTCCAATTTTCGGAACATTATCCATTGTGTTTAACCTCCTTTCAAGGAGGTGTTATTTATTTGACAAAAAGAATGATTCATTTTTCAGGTACAGTTATTGCCTTGTTTCTTTTATTTGAAATTATACGTGAAATTTTATTAAGAAAACCGATAATAGCTGGGTTTTTTATATTTGCTACAATAATATGGACTTTAGTTTTCTCCAGATTCAGCTATAAACTATTTAAACCAAAAGATGTTCAAAAAATCGCTTATATACCAGAACCAAAGTTGTATTATGCAGTATTTATATTTCTATATTGTTCCTCTTTGTTGCTAGGGTGTTATATATTTTATCAAACAATGAATAAATATAAGTGGTTTTATACCATTACAAGCATTTTTTCCTTTTTACTTGTCTGGGTTGGAGCATTTTGTCATAGAAGAGCCGTAGAACAATTGGGAAACCGATGGGTCGATGGAATTGTTGTGCAACCCGAACAAAAAATAGAAATTAAAAAGTGGTATTCCATTGTTCGTCATCCGGTCTATTTTAGCAATTTACTTCTTTCTATAGGCACGAATTTTTTTTTTTCTTTAATCACAGCGATATTTACCGGAATTATTTACTTTATTGCCGCTAATAATCGTGCATCAAAAGAAGAACAGTTACTCATACAACACATACCGCAATATGAAGAGTACAGGAAGAAAACGCCAGCAAAATTATTGCCCAAGCCATCTGAATTTTTTAAAATGCTTTTTACCGATTTTCGCAATTGGTATTAACTTTTTCATAAGCACTCTCCTTCCATGACAAAATGGCAAAATCTCTAAACAGAACTCCGCTAAATGCCAAATGACCGCCGTTCTGTTATTGGACGGCCTGTAGCATTCTCTTAAAAAAAGAAAAAGCCTGGAAAATACCAGGCAATAATCCCGCAACATCATCTTAAATCACTGCGGCACTTCTGAATACCTCGGCCAATCCCGGCCCCAGCAATGTTGTTGCCGGTCTGCCTTCAGTGTACGGCACAACATAGTCCACCTTCAGCTGAAGGGCGGCTTCAACCCGCCCTATTTCCTCATCCGGTACACCGTTGGCCACCACCCATACTTTGTTCCATTCCAGCTCTTCCCGGTCCAGGATCTCCGTAATGGCATCCAGGTAGGTAACATTCACAACGAGCATTATTTGCCCGGCACACCGTAAAGCGTCCCTGTAGCCGTCCACCACCACAACTTCGAACTCTTCAGCCAGCCTGCGGTACTCTCCCTTATCCAGCACGGTGAGCCCGTGTACTTCACCCGAGTGGGAAATAGCATCCCGGCTTACCAGCACCGTCCGGTACCCTTTGAGGGCATAGGCCGCGGCCAGGTTGACCGCCGTAAATGTCTTGCCGGCCGGGGCCGGGCTCCACACGGCGACCAGGTTGGGAATGTCTTCTTTGGGAGCCGGGGCGATTTTTGATAGTATACGGCTGACGTTCGGTTTAGGTATTTCCGGCCGCCATGTTGGGAGTTTAATATGAATCTTTTCTTTCCTTTTAACTGGCAGAACCGGACGGGGCAAGGCCATTTCGGGCATATCACCTAGCTTGGGCAAACTAGCGGCCCGGGAGGTAATGGATTGGTGCACCGCCGTTTTTTCTACCACCTCAACCCGGTCCCCAGCTGCTACCACCCGGTTTCGCCCGGTCTGCTTGGCCAGGTACATGGACTGGTCGGCAGCCCTGATCAGCGCCTCTGCATCCTGCCCATCCCGGCCTATCACGGCCAGGCCGCCCGAAAAAGTGCTCTGGATTACCTGACCATCCGGCAGCTTTATCCGGCGTCCGGCCCAGCTCCGGCATAATCTCTCGGTTATTTCCCGGGCATCGCCGGTACCGGGGAAAACGACAATGAATTCTTCCCCGCCATACCGGACCGTTACATCGGTTTGTCTTACGCCGCTGGCCAGGAAGCTGGCAAATTCGCGCAAAACCGCGTCCCCGGCATCATGGCTGTAAGTATCGTTGACGGCTTTAAAATGATCAAGGTCAGCCATCATCAGCGAAAACGGCACCCCGGTCTCCCGGTAGCGCCGTTCCTGCTCGGCCAGGTACTTTTCCAGGAACTGGCGGTTATACAGGCCGGTCAGAGGGTCCCTTTCGGCCTGTTCCCACAATTTCCGCATTCTTGCCGCCCGGGCACGTATACGCTCAATGGCCGAACCGTCCAGCACGGTAATACATTCGTCCGCGCCGGCCCGGTAACAGCAGGCGGTGTCACAATCCCCCAGGATGACAACAGGCAATGCCAGAAACCGGAAGTCCCGGCGCAGAGATTTAATTGTTTCAACCAGGTCCTGTCGATCAGCCGGGATTACCACTGCTGTTGGACTGGCTGCAATAATGTCCTGAGCATTGTCGTAACACCGGGCACCGGGGATATTTCCCAGAACTGCGAAGTCCGGAGGTAGCTGCGGGAGAGCTGTTTTTATATGCAGCATTTCCGGGTCGGGTTCTACACATTGTCCTTCAGGGCCATTCCATGTTTTATGGGACGGCGGTTCTTCCTGGTGCTTTTCCATACCCCGTTTCCGGCCGCGCTTGAACCTGCCGGCCAGCTTCCCCAGCATACCTTTCACTTCGGTATGCTCCTCCACAGCCGGAATACTGACAACATTTTCGTCCGGCTCAAAGCCCGCTTCAGCCAGCGTAGCCGGGTTCAACACCCGGTTAACTACCGCCTCCGGACTTACCGGATCCCAGACCAGATCATATACGCCCAGGGCCACCGCCTTCCGGGCCAGGTCCACCGCTTCCCTGTCGTCCCGGCGACCGGGCAGCAATATGACGCGCAGGCCGGCCATGCGGAGTTCCCTCACCAGGTCCGTCATTTCCACCTGGCCGGGCAGGTGGGAGGAGAGAACCACCACGTCCACCCCGCGGTCTTTTGCAAGAGAAAGCAGACCCTCGCGGTAATAGCACTCACCGGCAGTATCTATTCCTCGCCCGGATAAATCAGCTGAAATATCCCTGTCGAGTTCTTCGAAGCCCGTAGCTACCAAAACGCGCAATTGAACCACCTTCCTTCACAAAAAAACTGGCTTAACGCCAGCAATCCCAGGCCGGAGATTGAACCGACTCCCCGTTATACCATACCCTCTATGCCATTATTGGTATAATATTGATAACAAAAAGAACTTAGGCAGGGGGAAGTAATATTGGGAAATGCTTACATCATTTTGACTATAACTTTTTTCATTTTGATCTTAATCCTTCATCTCCTAACATCTCGACGCTTTTCCTTAGGTCGGAAAGTTTTAAAAAACAATCTGACAATGCAATCAACGTTTTCTAGTATTGGTGCTAATGGAAGCGACTGTATAAAATTCTTACAATCTACCTTACCCCACAAACCTTTTAAGTTAATCAAGATAAAAAAGTATACAGAAGGATCATTCCAGCACATAGGCAGACGGATGAAAATAGATGAGTCGTTTGATAAACCCTGCGCAGAATCCGTTATTGACGGAGCACACGAATTTGCACATGCCCTACAAGTTGGTGATTATTGGTTTTTATGTTACATATTACTATTCAGTTCTTTTTTATCCTTATTGGTCATGATTTGGGCTGGCGCTCTTTTGGGTATCTCTACGCAACTTCTTGCATCTGCAACAATCTTTATCATCACGTTTAACGCCGGAAGCACCTCATTAGAAATAGACGCCCTAATTTCATCTCTGTCACTAAGTAAGTTTTACTTAAAACATAAAGGTCTTAATGATAGAGATATGTTAGAATTTATCAATTTTGCAGAAAGTAAAATAAAGGCAGCGGCAGTCTGGTACCTATTTGCAAACTTTGCAACTCTATAACCTGAATTGTTGCAGCTAGTGGTTTTAAATCTGTAAATCCAAGTCCGAAACCAATAACCATTAATAACAGAGAGGTTCTTAATAACCGTAGTTTTGTAAAATACTCCCGAAAACAATTCACAGGCAACCACTCCTCAATTTAGACGCAAGATCATAGATGTCAGAGTCGTGGGACCAACAGATGTCAAGATCACAGAACCGGTAACTATCCAGAAGCCCAGAGAAGCGCAAATTCCGCCTTATCATCAAACATCACCTCCATTTTAAGGCTCGTTCTTCCAGACCCAATAAACAAAATAGAAACCACACCAGAACAGAAGGGCCAAGACGCAAACCCAAAATCGAGTGTTTGCGCTGACCCATGAAATTAAACCCAAAACTTTCCAAAGCAATACGCAAAGCGGCATTCCTATTACTGAAGTAAGAAACAACCTGAAACCAAGCCGCGGTCCAAAGTCTCTCTCATACTCCTTGTGATATATCCCTGGTGGCGGAAAGTTCCAGGCACGCCGCAGCAAACCTGTACATCTACTTACGATCTTAATCCGCTTCAGATTCTTGTCTCCCAATACGAGCACCTCCCCAAAAAGAAAAAACCGGGCGTATGCCCGGCAACTCTACTGTGGCTGCACCACCAGCAGCGGGTCTATCCAGTTGCCGCCGCCCAGGTCCTGCACCCCGAAGTGCAGATGCGGCCCGGTGGAGGATCCCGTATTGCCCACCGCGCCTATCTGCTGGCCCGGCTGGATGGTCTGGCCTTTTACCACATCCGTGCGGCTCAGGTGTGCGTACAGGTACAGGTGCTGGCCGTCACGAACGGTCACATAGAGGCCGTACCCCTGACCCGGGTCGTTCGGGTTCTCCCAGCCGACAAAGGTCACCACGCCGCCGGAAACCGACACCACTGGGTTCCCTTCAGGTGCCGGTATGTCTATACCTTTATGGAACTGCTTTTCGCCCGTAAAACGGATGCGCCAGCCGAAATAGGACGATATTGTTTCGTAACCAGGCACCGGCCAGGTACCCGACACGTCCCGGAAACTTTCCGCCAGCTCCCAGATAATCGAGGCGTACTCCGCCCGGCACCACTCCTCGACGGAACTGTAGGATTTGTCAGGAGGTACCTCGACAAACCCGCCGTACCTGACCAGCCCCGGCAGGGTCTGTTCCTTCCAGTCGCCCTCCCAGTCCACGTTCCCCAGGTAGTTTTTCAGCAGGTAAGCCCCTACCATCACCTGCGCCCGGGGGTTGTCCCTGTCCATTACCGGATCGAAACCCAGCAGGGGGGCGTAATGCTCCCAGTTCGACGGGGAGACCTGCATCAGTCCGTAGCAGTGAGTGTCCGGGTTTTCCGCTCCCGGGTTGAAGGACGATTCCTTGAAGGCCATTGCCGCCAGGAACCACCAGGGAATGCCGTACTTCTCCTCCGCTTCTTTGAAGAACGGTATCAATTCCGGAGGGATCATGGCCGAAGAAGCAATGGAGGAGTAGCTGACGTTGTTCACCAGCCAGTTGAGCCACTCCGTCTGCTCGTCAAACCCCCGGGTGGCTTCCCAGAGCCACGTGCGGGCCAGTTCTACTTCGTCGGCGTCGTTTTCCAGATTGTATTCCTGTCTCATCCAGTCCTTGAGCCGCTGCCATTTGTCCGGGAGGATCTGCTGTACGTCCCTCAGTCTCTCGTAAGTGATAGTGTAGGTGTTTTCTCCTTCGCCGTGGGTTTCCGTGACCCACTCGTAGTGGTACTGGTAGTGGCCCTGGACCGTGTACGCCTCAACCAGGAGGTAAACCGTGTGCGGCTTGCATCCGTCCTTGCCGCAGACTATTACTTCGGATTCCTTGTAGTAGAAGTACGGGTGCAGGTCCTTCGCCGTCTTCTCCCGCTGCTCGTCCGTTATTTCCTGCTCACCCGTGACGTAGTTCCGGAACAGGCACGCCCCGTGCACCTGCCCCCAGGTCAGCGCCAGCTTGAGGTCCTGGCGGTACCTGTCCACCATCGCCCCGATATTCGCCCCCCTGCCCCGGTTCGGGTAAAATGGGTTGTCCGGGGAGGACTCGTAATTGGGACCATCCGGCCTGGAGGGTTCCCCCGGGTTGACCAGCCACGTGTCCGCAACGTTGTACCTGCTGCACAGCTGCTCATATTTCTGCTGGATTTCCTTATCTTCCGGGGAGGGGTTGACCCCCGTCAGGTAGCTGCCGGGGGCCATGGCAGAATACGTTGCGGCAACCAGCACCGCTATCAGAAAGAGGAACACCAGGAAGGGAATGAACGGTGCCAGGTACGGGAGGAGCAGGAGCAAAAGTTTCCTCGCCCCGGCCCGGGCGGCCCTCTTCACGGCCCTCCCGGCAGCCTTTTTCAGGTATTCCAAATCACCACCTCCCCCGGCTGTAAATCAATCAACCAACCAGATACAAACCCAGGACATAAAGTCCACAGGATACCAGGTACAACATGCATACAAGAGTATGTTTCTTTGACCAAAAAGCCGCGGAATACGGACATCTGGGCAGAAATAAGATCGCAATCCCAGTGGTCGACAGGAACAGACCCGCCATGCCCAGAATCATCAAAAATTTCCCCATTGGAAACCCTCCTTCCCCCGGGGGGTGAAACTGTTTCACCCTTCCCGGAAAGCCTTGCGGCTGTAAGACTGAGGGGCATTTTTGCCTTATGGAAAAATCCAAAAACCCTATTTGAGCCTGTCAAAAAAAAAAAGTGGGCCGGACATTGCTATCCGGCCCGCTCCAGACAACGCTCTATTTGAACCTGTACCCGTCCAGGCTCGACCCGGTAAGCCTTTTGGCCACCACCGGCGTGGAACCGGGCGATATGGCGTCCACAGTGGCGGCCGTGGCCGTTTTGGCAACTGCTTTTACAGCTCCCTGGATACCACCCTGCTGCACGCCGGTGCCCTCCTTGATGGTCTGGAGCGCCGCACCGGGCAGCCTGCGCGCGGTCTCCACGAATCCGCCGCCGCCCTGCCTGGCCCGCTGGTAGGAATGGTACGCCATACCGCCAGCAGTGGCGGTCACCTGTGCGGCCATGCCCGCACCTTTTGCCACGGCACGCAGCACGCGGTCGCCGTGGGGCATAACGGCCGAGCCCGCCGCACCTACGGTGGTGACCACGCCCTGGACCACGTTCCTGGTCACCCGGCCGTAGTCCATCGACCTGATCAGGGGGTTCTGGTGGGCGGGGAGCCCGCCGCCTGCTGTAGCAGTTGACTGCAGACCCGCAGCAGCCTGTGTTCCGGCACCGGACGCAGTACCTGCGGGCGTAGTACTCGATGACGCGGGAACAAACAATCCTCCCGGTGATACTGTCCATCCCGGAGGCCCTCCGGTGGCGGCACCCGCACCCGGAGATGTACCCGTTGAACCTGCGGTTCCAGGAGGCGCCGCAGTGCCCTGCAGGTTTATAGCAGAGCCGCCTGAAGCACCGGCACCACCCGTACCGCCGGGGGCCCCAGCCACGGACGGGGCCGCCACGCTGCCGGCGACCAGCCGCCCTACGCCGGCCACACCGCCCAGCCCGAACATGCCGAGGGCTTTCGCGGCAACGCCTTCCTCCTCAATACCGGCCCACCTGGTCCATAATCCCTGCAGGCCGTTGCGCAGCATACCCCCGAGCGTGATTATCATGTACGCGCCAAGGACTTTCTGCGGCCAGCCTATGTCGCCGGTCGCTATGAAAACCACGATGACCACGGCAACTATAGCGTATGCCGACTGGAGGAAGGTGTTCGTCAGCAGTTCCCCCAGCCAGACGCTTGCCGCGGTCACGTTTTTATTCATTGTCCACAGCAGGGCCATCACCGGCGTGAAGACGTACAGGACGGAAATAACCCAGTCCCGCACCCAGAAGATGATGTTTATCCAGAATCCGGCCCAGGCGAAGACCACCTTGACAATGGCGGTGCCCAGCACGGACCCGGTCTGCAGGTCCGAAAGCCAGGCGTTGGAGAGGATCTCGTTCAGCTGCTGGCCGCTTTCACCGCCGACTGCCCGGATTGCCTCCACCAGGGCGTTGTTTAAGACGTACAGCGTGCGCACGACCACCGGTGCACCGGCGATAATGATGAGCGCGAAGAACATCCGCCAGAGCTGCGCCGAGGCTTCCGCCCGGGCGTCCGGGTTTTTCGAGATCCCGGCGCCGATAAACCTGCCCGCGGCCACGAGCACTGCGATGAGGTAAAGGGCCAGGCCCACAAAAGCCATGCTCCCGTAGAGCCCGTCCAGCGTATCCCACTGTTCCGGCGAGAACGGGGCCGGGGCCGTGAGGTCGAACGCGTTATCCCCCGCCTGCAGGACCAGTTCACCCACCGGCTTGAAACCGAACTTACCGGTCAGGGCCGTAAAAACCTTGTACAGCCCGTCGAATACGGTGGCCACGGCACGCTCGAACAGGCCGCCTTCATCCTTGATGTCTTCTCCGGATGATTTGTCCTGCCCGCCCGAGAGTGAACCGTTCTGCGGTGGTGCCGGGTCATTCCTGACGGTGACGGCGTTCTGAAACGACAGGTTGTTGATCTTGTAGTGGTAGGTCTTTCCTACCCGCACTCCCCCGTCCGTCCAGGACATGGAGTACCAGCCCTCAGACTGCGGCAGGTCCAGGACGGCCACCGGGTCGCCGACAAAGGAGCCGTAATATTCGCTGCGCATGATGGTGACCCGGTCGGGTCCCATGGCGGGACCGGCCTTCACAACGCGCACTTCCCAGGAGATGTGCACCTTACCGTCACCGGTGGTAAAACGCACATCCCTGATTTCCACCGCGCGGTATTCGGGTGCAGCCTGGACAGCTGGAGGCGGTAAAAAAAGAAAAGCCAGGAGCAGGAGGACGCAGGTAAGTGCTAGATACCGTCGAATTCCCATCTGCCCCTCACCGGGGCCGCCACGGCCCCGCCCGCCTTCCTTCCCGGCATTTTCTCTGCTTCTTCCCGCTCCACGACTTCTGCCGGCACCAGCCCGCGCGGGGTCAGCACCAGCCTGCACCGCTCGGCGTACACCACTTCCCGCGGCCTGCTCTTCTCCGGCTCCGGGCACACGTCCACTTTCACCAGGCCTTCACCCGTCAGGACGTACCGCTCCCGCACGCCGCTCCCCCACCGCTTCAGGGAAGCGTCGTACTGGTACCCCAGGGGTTCCTTTTCCTCGTGCAGGCGCCTGTACTCCTGCTGGAGGTCGAACCAGTCAAGTATCTTTACAACTGCCAGAAGCACCAGGACGATGAGCCAGCCCACCGCCATAAAAAGCACTTCCATAATCGCCACTATCCCTACCGTGGCGCTGCTTGCCACAGCCTCTTCGTAACTGCTGTTAACATTCCAGGGCTCCACGTACCGGCCGGTGTAAGGGTCGTACACCAGACCCCGAGCTGCGGCATCGGCCTCCCAGTAGCTGTCCCTGTAGTTATAACCATAACCGTAGCTCATTGCGGTTCCCCCTTCCCTCCCGTACGGACGAAGGGCATCTCATAGGGCAGTGCTGTCACCTGCACTTCCGCCATGTTGCCGCCCGCCTCCTGCAGGGTTTTACCTCCAACTTTTATTATACACCTGCCCTGGGTAAAAATCTGGAGCCTTTCACCCATGCCTTTGGGCAGTTTGAACACCTCCACCACCTGGTCCACCACGGACGGGTTCTGGCCCAGCAGGATGTTCGTGGCACAGCCGTCTATCACCGATCGGCCTTCCTCACGGGCCAGGAATTCCTCCACATACTGGCTGGCTACCACCAGGGCGGTGTCGTGCTTCCTGCCCCGGCGGGCCAGGGTCTCCAGGAACTGCGCCGAGTCCGGCCACTTCACGAACATCCACGCCTCGTCGATCACCACCATTTTCTTGCCGGTGTGCCGCAGCGCAAACCGGTGCCAGGCCCAGGTCAGCACGACGAACATGGCGTAAAACTTGGTGAACTCGTCCCTGATCCGCGAGAGATCGAAGACCACCACCGGCGTGGTGAGGTCCCTCTCCGTCTCGCCGTCGAACATGCCCAGGGATTTTCCTCTAAGGAAGGGTTTCAAGATCAGGCACAGTTTTTCTGTCCCGGGCTTTTCCCCCAGTTTCGCGTGCAGGTCGGACAGCGTGGGCATCCGCTTCCTCACGCCTCCCACCGCGAAACTACCGTCAGGCAGTTTCCTGCCGCCCGGCTCGTACAGGCTGGCCGGGTCAGAGGTTATGCCCCGCTCGGCGTACAGCTCGCGCACCGCTTCCTCCAGTACGGCTATCTCTTCAGGCTCCAGAGGCCGGCTGGCAAACCCGCGCACAATGGTGGCCACCAGCGCCCGCACGTCTGCCACCTTGTCGCTTATGTTGATGTACTCCTTTTCCGTATCCGGGTCACGCTCAACCTCTATTTCCAGCGGGTTCATGCCTGCCGGGACACCGGCCGCTATGGGCACTATCTCGCCGTCGTAGAGGTTTTTCGCCGCTTCCCTGTACTCCCCTTCCGGGTCGAAAATCAGCACTTTCACTCCCATCAGGGACAACCTGCCGCAGAAGGTTTTCAGCGTCACGCTTTTGCCGCTACCGGGGTAGCCGAGTACGACCATATGCTGGTTGGGCAGCCACGGCGGGCCGATGAAAGGATCAAAGAACACCGGACTGCCCGTGCCGGTGTAGCCCAGGAACGCCCCGGTCGGGTGGGAGAAGGCGGAGCTGGACACGGGCAGCACCGATGCCGTGCCGCCCAGGGTCAGGTTCCTGAAGGTGCCCCGGCCGTGCACGCACAGGTTGCCCGCGGGCAGGATGCTCTTCAGCGCCTCCAGTTGCCTGAAGGTGAGTGCCCGCACCTCCGTCGCCCGGCGGGCCAGGATGTCTTCGACCCGCTCGCACCGCATGTTCAGGTCCTCTTCGCTGGTACCGTGGACGGCTATCAGCACCGTAACGTGGAACATCCGGTCCCGGTTGCACTGTATGGCCTCCCGGATGGTTTCCAGGTCCCTGATGACGTTCTCCAGTTCGGGCAGGCGCATGATGCTGCCCCGGTTTTTCTCCACGATCCACTGCGACTGCGCCGAGACCACCTTCCCGGTGAGATCCTTCACTACCTTCCTGTCGGGCACGGGCCGTACATACACCGCCAGGTCAACGTTGCCTACCGAGAATATTTCGTCCAGCCACCCCACGTGCACGTCCCGCGGCCATTTCGATATCGTGAACACCCGGCAATACCTGGAGGGCCCCAGGTAAAGGCAATCCCTGCTTTCTTCCAGCCCATCCGGGATGAACAGGTCCTGCACTGCCGGGATCCCGTCATCCAGCGAGTACTCCTCCCGGCGCAGGGTTTGAGTTTCCTTCTTCCGCTTCCGCCCGAACAGCACCCGTTACAACCCCCTTTCCGCTCACGCAAAGGTCCAGGGCACCCGCACCCACCAGGTCGGACGGCCGCACCGCCCTGTTGCGGTTGAGCAGGTGGTGCAACAGGTCCACAACCTCATCACTGGACAGCACCACCGCCGCTACTTTCGCCCGGGACAGGGCACCCGCCAGCACGGCGGCCCGGTGCTCCAGTATGCCGCGGGCCTTCTCTGCCGGCTGCCCATCACAGCCTATAACTGCGTAGGAACGCCTGACCAGCACCGACCGCTGCGACATGAGGGTGTCCAGGTAGGACAGGAGCACGTCCGCATAGTTCCGGCGCACGGCAGACGTCTCCCGGACGGCATGGCTGTAGAGTTCCGCCATCGCCGCCCGGGTGTCCACTGCTTCAGCCGTGCACAAACACTGCACGGGAAAGTCCAGCCCCTGGCACGCGGCCATCAGGGCGTTTTCGATCACATGTTGCTCCCCTTCGGACAGCAGGTCGAAGTTCACCGGCGTTAAGCGCAGGATCATACGGTAACGCGAGCGGGTGAGGTGCACCACCCCGTCCCTGATGTCCTTTATCTCCCAGAGGTCACGCAGGCTGGGGCCGCCCTTCCTGCGGCTTTCACCCTCTTCTTTCTGCGCGGCCTGCTTGCCTGCGCTTTTCCCCCACCTGCCGCTTTCCGTGCGGTTATCAACCCAGCGCAGGATGAAGGGCAGGGATACCGCAACGGCTATCGCCAGGAAAAAGAAAATGAAGCCTATGACTATAGCTCATCCCCCCAGTCGTACCGGCGCTTCCGCAGCCGGTACAGAAACCACCTGAACAGGTACTCGTCCGCGTTTATTCCGGCCAGCGTGCCGAAACTGAAGAATATCCCCGCCGCAAACCACAGCACACCCGCCGGGAAGGCCAGTACCCACGGCACGTGAAACAGCCTCATAAACACCAGAACAAAAACGGCGGCCACGCCGCCCCCCAGAAGGTAGACCACCTGCCGCAGGGATAGCACGCCGCCGATGAGTTTTTCTTCTTCGGTCAGGTCCATGGGAACGGGGAAAAGACGCACCGCCTCCTCTCCCTCCCCTTAACTGCCGAAAACGTTCCGGCCGATGCCGAGGAAAACCCCGGCGAAAAACAGCGCCCCGCCGAGGATGACTCCCCCGATGGCGATGTATAACAGGCCGGTCATCGTTTCCGCCCGTTTCTCAGGCCTGCCCCGGGCCATGATCAGTTCAATGGCCGCCACGCACACGGAGAGGAACAGCAGCGCGCCGCCGACGGGCACGCCTACCTGGTTCACCAGGTCAACAATTTTATCCGTCAGCTGTTTCGGGTCCTTCGCCTCTACTTCAGCAAAAGCAGGGGCAGCTGCCCCCAGTATGCCGGCGGCCAGGACACCGAGCGCACCGGCGAGTTTTTTGAACCTGTCAAGCAATTCTATCAGTCCTCCTTTTCATCTCGTCGCGTACTGGGCCAGCCCCTTGATTAACCCGACAACATAGGGCGCCCCGTAAAAAAGCAGCAGGCCGAATCCCACGCACAGGACTGCGCCCAGCACCCTCTGGAAGAGTTTCATGCCGCTGAAGAGCACCAGCAGCGCGGCCACGCCCGCCACAGCCAGCATGATCTTGGCCACGGCGTCGGTCACGGGACCGGCCGCTTTGTAGGCGCCGTCAATCATGGTGTTGATTTTTTTCGCAAACTGGTCCGGGCTCACCGGCTGGATCCCGGTGGAACCCGCCGACGGAGCCTGCTGGTCGTCAGCCAGGGCGGGTGCTGCCAGAACCAGCAGCACGGCAAAAAGCAGAAGGGTGATTCCGGCTTTACCCGCCAACATTTTCACCAGCCCCCTTGTTAATTATCTCAGCCGTCCTGTAGGCATCGTAGATGCCGTATATCCACACGACCGGCAACAAATTGACGTCCTCCCCCGAATGAATTCAGAGGATTCCCCGCAGGAAACACCCCGAACCCACCCGGGGTTCCCCGGGATTTGCGTGCCCTTCCGGGTTCACGCCCGGTTCCGGTTGGGATCCGCTTCGGCAGGTACATTTCTGCCCCGCGTCATCAACTCCCCCTCTGGGCCGCGCCAACCGGCCCGCCCCCAGCGGTTCAAGGGATCACCTGCCCTCCACCCCCCGGGGCTGCGGTACTTTCCAGCCCGAAGACCGTACTCCATACCGCTAAGATGCTAACCCGCTTACCGCCTGGGCTATGTTATCCGCAGCGTTCACGTCGATGTGCTTTATCCTTTTGCACCGCGGGCACTTGAACCATCGGCTTTTCGGCCTGCTTTTGACTGTTTCCCCGCACCTCGAACAGGTCAGCGTGGTCAGGTCGGGGCTCACAAGCTCCACCTCAATGCCGGCCAGTGCCGCCTTGTACTCGATGAATTGCCGGAGCTGGTAATAGGGCCAGTAATGCAGGCTCCTGCCGTGATCCTTGCGCTGTTCCTTCCCCTGTGCTTTCGTCCACCTCGCCCCCGTCAGGTCCTCCATTCGGATTTTGGTCACTCCATGGGCGACTGCAAAATTCACAAGTACCCGGCTCGCCTTGTGGTTCACGTCCTTCACCCACCGGTGCTCTTTATCTCCCAAATCTTTCAGGGCCTTGTACGCCCCGGCTTTCTGGAGCTTTCTGCGCAGGTCAGCATAGTGCCTGCGGATATATACCAGTCCGCCGCCAGGGAAAAACAGCGTCTGGCCCCCTGCACTGGCCACCAGCAGGTCTACCAGCCCTAAATCGACGCCCATGACCTTTTCCGGCTTCTGGACCCGCTCCACGGGTACCGTCAGGTTCAGGTGGATGTACCAGTACTTCCCGCATTTGACTAGCCGGGCCACTCCCTGTTTAACTTTTCCTGCAAGCAGTAAATCCAAATATTTCTTGTGGTACGGTGTAACCACGATGGGCACCCCGACCCTCTTCTCCAGCGTGGGGAAAGAGACCTTGTAGACGGCTCCGCCGTCCACGGTATACTCTTTCTCCACCCGGAAGTTCTGGTTGTTGAATGCGGGCCATAACCGCTTGAAGCGTCTGGCTTTCGGCTTGCTCTTAATGTCCCTGACAGCCTGACACAGCACTGCCGACGGCAGCGGGTCCGAATACTCCTTGGCTTCTTTTGACGTCCTGGGCCGGTCTTTTTTGTCCAGTTTCAGGTAATTGTTCGCAAATTCCGTTGTCCTGTCGGCCATCAACTGGTACATCTCCCGCTTCGCCTGTGTGGGCCGGTACAGCTTCAGCTTGAGCGTAATGACCTGCTCCATCTCTCCTTCCACCTCCCTCCCGCGGGTTACCCCGCTAAAAAAAGAGGAGAGACCGTTGTTAAGCGGTCTCCCCCTGCTGAAATACGGCCGCCTTTCATCACCTGAATGAATTCAGGTGTATTCCCGGCGGAAGTTTATAAAGTACCGGTAGAACGGTACCAGTCCTGATGAGGAGGGTACGCCCACCATAACGCCCTTGATCAGGCGAAATTCGTACTCGGCCCGGCCCCCGGCCTCTGAAGAGGTCATGGCCCCGGCAACCTCCCCGGCAGCCCGGCGGAGGCAGTAGGTGCGATCCCTAACCCAGTCCCCCCAGCTTTGCGTCCCATGCCTGCCCTACGGCTGCACTCTTTATACGGCCGGAGCTGTTCTTCCACTTCGTCCGCTTTCCACCACAATTCGCGATTGTACCCCCGCCGGCTTCTGCCGCGGCCAGTCTTGAAACGTCCCTATCATTTATGTTCCCGGTTTTCCTGGCTGATCGTTGCCGCCGTGCCATATTCCGTTGCCTCTTGAATTCCCTTATGTCCCCTTCATTGTATAAAGAATCATATGTAACACCCAGCATTCTGGCCAGTAGCCATAGTCCTTCCGCCTTCTCATGTCTCCACACTATCCGTATGATTTCCCGCCTGGCTCCCGGGGTTGACTGCCGCCGGTATTCCCAGGCATATCTTCTCAATTCGCTCAAAAACAAAAGACCCACCCTTTCTCCCGCTTTTCGCCGCACGCAAAAAGAGATCATGCGTGCGCCCCCGGCGCGCCAACGTGGAGGCAGCGGTAATTCGCGCCGGTACGGTACCTTGCCCGGAGCTGCGCTCACGCACCGTGGAGCAGACCACCCTCACACTTTCCCGCCCGGGGTGCGCCAAACGGGAAAGGTGAAAGCAGCCCCCTCACACGGCTCCCTGGTTTCAGGGTTACGGGATGCACCGTCGCGCAGAACACTCCCAGTTATCCCCACAGGGGTCCCCGTTTTCCGGTCCGGTGGCCCGGCGGCAACCGACTGCGCCGCGGCGCCTGCTCGGCAGGACCGGACCGCCGCTGGGGGGAAGGGCTATGTCAAGGAACATCGCCACAGAATTCGCGCACCAGCCTGCACGTCTGTGGAGGGCTTTACCCGGGCGGGACGCCATCCCCGCCGCGGGCGCGGCTCTTTAGGGCGGCCGCCTTCCCCCAGGTTTAACCCTCGCTGGCGGGTACGACTGTTTCCCGGACCGTCGTCGTCCGCCCGGCGGTTTCACCCCCCGCCGGCCGGGTCAAGTGGACTGCGTTGCGCTGCACCCCTGGTTTGTACTGCCGCAACCACTCTCCCACGCCCCTACGGGCCACTTATATCAGGAGGCGATGCGGCAGGACTTGCAGAGGGGCTCCCGGATTATCCCCTCTCCCATGCCGTCAAGAGCTTGACGGCCAGGGACAGGGGATAATGCAACGAGACAAAATTTTCACCCAACGAACAGGAAATTTATACCTGTTTAGTTAAATAAATATTGGTCATTTACAGGCTGCTGGCGGTAAATCTTCACTGTACAGAAACTCCGAAATTGTCAGGCCGAAAGCTTTTGCAATCTCCACCGCCTCGTCAATATCCGGTAAGAATTTACCGTTTTCCCAGTCTGAAATTGTCGTCTGTGGTTTACCAATCATCTGCCCGAGCTCTTGCTGTGACAGTTTTCTTTCTTTTCGCAGATAACGGAGCCTCGCCCCAAAGGTTTTTGCGTCCACTTCTTTCACCTCCGTCTGCTTATATGGTAAACGGTTTATCGTTTACTGTCAATGGTATTTCGTTAGATGTCCTGCAAAAATATGTTTTACAATATTTCTGGGGTAACGGATTTTCGTTAAGAAGGGTATGTTTTACATGGATATTGCCGACCGTATTGTACAGCTGCGCAAAGAGAAGAATTACAGCACCACAAAACTGGCCAAACTTGCCGGAATAGCGCAATCCACGCTTCGTGAAATCGAGTTGGGCAAGACATCGCCGACCTGGGACACGATCCTCAAGCTTTGCAGGGCGCTTGGTGTTTCACCCCGTGAATTGCTCGATTTTGAACCGGATGACCGGGGCGATTTGCCCCACGACTTTAAACGTTTCCTGGAAGTTGCCCGTCTTCTCACCCCCCGCCAGCGTGAGTTAATCCTGGAAGTTATGGAAGAATGGGCGGAATATAACAGGATTAAAGCTAAATAACGGCTTCTGTAGTTTTACTAAATTATAATCTTTCAAACAGGTGTTCCATATGACCCCGTCTGAATTAATCATTAACTTTGTGATCGGAATTGTTACCGGGCTGGCTACAGGCGCTTTCTTTGCCGCTAGAACCAAACCCGGCGACCTATCAATTGATGATTTTGTGTTTAGGAATTATGCCTGGAGACACCATGCCACTCTTACCATAAATGTTCGTTATGAACCCGTTAAATCTTCTCCAAGTGATAGCACGGAGACTGAAATTGCAGGGATACTTGTTTTGGCATTTTTGGCTCTGGCAATTTCAACTGCAATACTTGCCAATTACCAGCAACAAGTCCTATCTTTTGGTTGGCTTTTAATTTCATTTTTCGGAGCATCGGTTGCGTCTTTCATTTTCTTATCCTTCTTACGGGATAGGATAGTAAGCTGGTTTGGTTTATGGAGCTTGATTTGTATCCTGGGCATTACTTTCAACTTCTGGATTTTTTCTCTCTCGTTGAGCAACCCTGTTTATGCAAGCTACCTCCAAGATGTGAGAAACAATGGTGTTTTCGAAGCTATATCCCGGATGAATGATGTTGGATTTCTACCGCTCTATCAGCTTATTGGCCTTGTCTTTCTTTGCATCGTAGCTGGAATGGCCTTCGTACAGTCATTTTTCGTTTTGCTTTGGCCACTCATTCTCCGTAACAGAATTATCTTATTTCTCTTCAGGTGGACCGGCATTTTTGTAAACAAGTGGAGCATGTTTTCCCAGGCAGTTCTCCTTTTTGTGGCTTATAGTTTCTTGAGTGGAAAAATTCTTCAGTGGTTCGACCGTTACGTCTCCTGGATAAAAAGCCTTTAAAAATTTTCGATTCCATTCGTTCAAGTCACCACAAAACAGGCTTAGCACCGATCTCCTGAGCCGGGGGATCATAACACCCGCGATAAAGAGGATGGGAGACAGAATGGCTCCCACGTGCATCACGATAAACAAGATCCGGAAACCAAACTCCGGCGCCAGCAAATGCCATATCACCAGCACTTTTATCAACGGGCTGAGGAGAAACCAGGGCCCGAACATTACAACTACCGCCCGAAACATTCTCAAGGCGGAATCCAGTATGAAACCTGCGATGGCCACCCACCTCTGGCCATCCTTCAGACCTACGCGGGTTGCATTGTCCTCGATTTTCATGTACCGCTCCCCCATGCTTTTGCGCTGCACCAGCCTGCACGTCTGTGGAGGGCTTTTACCCGGGCGGGACGCCATCCCCGCGGGCGCGGCTCTTCAGGGCGGCCGCCGTCCCCCAGGTTTAACCCTCGCTGGCGGGTACGACTGTTTCCCCGGACCGTCGTCGTCCGCCCGGCGGTTTCACCCCCCGCCGGCCGGGTCAAGTGGACTGCGTTGCGCTGCACCCCTGGTTTATACTGCCGCAACCACTCTCCCACGCCCCTACGGACCGCTGTATCAGGAGGTTATGCGGCAGGACTTGCAGAGGGGCTTCCGGATTATCCCCTCTCCCGTGCCGTCAATAGCTTGACGGCCAGGGACAGGGGATAATGCGTAATTAATGAAAACAGAGACATTTCCCCATGCTTTCAATTTTGTGTCGGCAGGAAAAATCTGTTTGCCGGGAGAACTAAAAGCAATTGGGGCGCAGGGCGAATATTTAGTTAGTTACACGACTTTGGGTTTACCTAAAAGTTCATCGAGGGAAATTTCCAGTACGCTTGCCAGCTTTCGAAGGGTTGAAATGTTAGGGTTGCTTTTTCCACTCTCGATTTCACTGATGCTGGATTGAGCAACGCCAGAGAGTTTTGAGAGCTTCAACTGTGATAACCCTTTGTCTTGGCGTATTTTCTTCAGGTTGTGGCTAAGCATTGTCGGGTCCCTCCCAAGGTTATTATATCGTGTTAACGATAATGCGTAAAACCTAATTTATCGTAAATGCGATATGTTTACTATGATTTTGACTTGTTTTTCGCCTTTATCTCGGTTATACTCAAAGTAATATCGGAATAACGATAAGGTCTGATTTTTTATGGACATTGGGAAGCGAATAAAATCCCTTCGCAAATCAGCGGGGTTAAGCCAAAACGCTCTGGCAAAAAAGGCCGGTGTACCCCAGTCGGTAATTAGCGAGGTCGAATCGGGCAAGTACACCCCCAAAATTGAGTTCCTGCAAAGCATCTGCGCGACTCTTGGCCTTACCCTCGCCGAGTTCTTTTCCGAGGAAACCCCATCCCTTTCCCCGGATCTGCGACAACTCCTTGAGGAGGCGGAAAGCCTTACGCCGGAGCAGCGACAAAAGCTGGTGGAATTCATCCGAAGCATGAAAGGTGTGCAACTATGATTTCTTCGTTGCGGCAGGACTTGCAGAGGGCTCCCGGACTATCCCCTCTCCCGCGCCGCCATATTACCGGCGGTCCGGGACAGGAGATAACGCTTCTTTCGAGAGCTAAGAATTTATTTTGCTCTCTGGAAGGTTATTCCATGTTTTAGCAGAAATATTGTTTTGAGTCACTCTCCCGCTGCCTTTGCCTGCTGCTCGTCCAGCAATTCGGCTACGGTTACCCCCAGGGCGGCGGCAATCCGGGATAGTACATCAATGCTCGGATTTGTCTTGACACCACTTTCTAGCTCACAGAGGTAAGCTGCCGTAATTTTGCTGTCACTTGCCAGCTTTACTTGGCTTACGCCTCTTGACTCCCTTAGTGTTTTTATCTTAAAGCTGATACCATTTTTTAACACGCGGCTCACTCCCTTTGTTATAATTTTAGCTATCAGCTAAGTTTTGTCAATAAAAATTTAACCATAAGCTAACAAAAGCTCTTTGCTTTCTGAGTCGTTGAGTTGATAAAATTAGCTCATAGCTAACGAAGGGAATATATTCTTATGGATATAGGCCGAAGAATCAGGGAGATTAGAAAAGCAAACAATCAAAAGTTACTTAACATATCGCAACAAACGGGACTTTCACAGCCGTTCATCAGTGAGATAGAACGCGGAATTAAAGTCCCATCTATTGAAACCCTCGAAAAGATCTGCTCCGCCCTGGGCATCACCCTGGCCGAGTTTTTTGCCGATCAGGCCCCGGAGCTGCCGCCGGACATCCGCCAGATGATAGATGTAGCCCGAAAACTTACCCCTTTGCAACGCGAGTTGATCATCTCCGTCATGAAGGAAATGGCGAAAGATAATCAAACGGAAGGGGAATGATCCGTGTCAGAACAACTGCTGAAAGAAATCCTCGGTGAACTGAAGGCCCTGAATCATCGTGTCGGCAATATAGAGCAACGCGTCGGCAACATGGAGCAGCGCATCGGCGACCTGGAACAGGGCCAGCAGGAACTCGCCGGGCACATGGAAAGAATGGAAACCCGGATAAACAAATTGGATTCACGTCTAAATAGGCTTGAACTTCGTATCGAGGAAGAAATCATCGACAAGATCCGCGCCCTCTTCGACGGTTACAATCTTAGAGGCGATGAAATTGAGAACTTAAGGAAACATCTCGACGAACGCCTGGATGCTATAGCTCTGGACATCAACTACCTGGTGAGAAAAACAGCTCAGCAGGAGTTTGTAATCCAGGAATTAAGGCGGGCCAAATAAGTCGGTTTCATTCTCCACCGGGTTCGGGTTCGTCCCGGCTTACCGCCAGCAACTCGCCGGCGGGAATACCGAAGAATTTCTCCAGACGGATAATTACTTCAGCAGAAGGGTCATGCCGGCAGTTTTCGTAGTGACTTATCATTGCTTTGCTGACGCCAAGTAGCTGTGCCAATTTTTCTGCAGATAGCCCCTTACTTTTTCGTGCAGCTATTAAGTGGGTTCGTTTTGGCATTTACTGCCACCGCCTTTGGGTTAAGCCCTACTTAACCTTGTCATCTTTAATATAGTTAAGTAATACTTAACTGTCAAGAGGGTTTTTAATGTTCAACCGACAAACATTTGCCATTCGCTTGAAGCAACTCCGTAAACAAAACAATGTTTCTATGCAAAAGCTGGCTGAAGCGCTCAACTTAAAAAGTAAAGCGGCCATAAGTCAGTTTGAGAATTGCGTTAATCTCCCGTCACTTGATACTCTTGTCGCTCTCGCCGACTTCTTTGACGTCAGCATCGATTTCTTGCTTGGCCGGACTGACAACCCCAAAAGCCACAAATCGTAAGCGAAAGGAGAACAGCCATGACCAATGAGGAATTCCAGAGCCTCGTGCTTCAGCAGCTTGGAAAGATTAATAAACGTCTCGATTCTCTTGAAGAGGGCCAGCTCCATCTAGCAACCCGCCTCGACAACGTGGACAACAAGGTGGACAAGCTGGAACTTCGTCTCGAAAACGAAGTCATTGACAAGGTGCGTGCCCTCTTTGACGGTTTCGCACTGAGGGGCGACCAGATCGAGCGGCTGCAAAAACACCTTGATGAACGCCTGGACAGCATCGAAACAGATACCCGTTATCTCGTTGCCAGGGTCGCCAGGCTGGAGAAGCTGGCGAAGTAGGTGCGTGTTTCCTGCCCGGTCATGTCCACCTCTTATTCACTGCGATGCAGGTTGTTCAGGCTCCACAGCCAGCAATTCGCCGGCCGGAATACCGAAGAATTTCTCCAGGCGCTGGGCCACCTCCCAGGAGGGATTGATTTGGTTCAGCTCAATCATGCTGTAAGCTCTCTGCGAAATACCAATCTCCTTTGCAACCTGCTCTTGGGTGTAGCCCAGAGTTTTTCTTGTATTGATCAGGTACCGACGCATAAAAACTTCATCCCTGTTTAACCAGAAGCACTACTTCTGACACCTCCATTATATTAGAAGCGATACTTCTGATCAAGTATTTTTATCAAATCCTGCTCGGAGAAAAATTATCATGCTTAAATTAAGTGCCAGACTCAGGGAACTTAGAACATCTCGCAAAATCAGTCAGACAGCCTTATCTAATGCTATTGGTGTATCTCAAAGAGCAATTTCGTATTACGAAGCAGGTAAAGACATTCCTACACTTGATGTCCTCATCCGTCTAGCCGACTTCTTCGACGTATCCCTTGATTACCTGGTAGGCCGCTCCGACGACCCGCGCAGGCACTGATCTTCTTGACGCTTCTCCACCGGTATCGAACCGCCGGAGGCGTTCCTGGCATACTGGAGCATCTTCAGGAATGCAGCCATACCCTCTTCGTACCTGCGCTCCCAGCCGGGAACAGGAACAAACCTAACACTTATCACGTAAGTATGCGCTCGTTTCATAAACCTCCCTCCCGGCTAGTAGTTACACTTTTAATCTAGATCAATATTAATATGCGGTCAAGACCCAGACATCATTTTCCCTCTATACTTCCTTGATTTTTTGGGGTAAACTAATACTGAACTTATTCTTAATCTAGACCAATTTCTACATGTCAGGAGGTGAGATGTTGTGGACCGCTTTTCTACCTGGGAAGATCTCAGAGGAGTGAGAATGGCTTTTCTGCCCGTGGGGTCCCTGGAACAACACGGACCACACCTGCCTCTGGGTACAGACGGGATTATCGCAGAGGCGCTGGCCGGCAGGCTGGCCGACATTTTTGCGCCGGCCTACCTGCTGCCGCTGCTTCCCTTCTCCTCCTCTTTTGAACATGCCGGTTTTCCGGGGTGTGTTTCCCTTAAAGTGACGACTATTGCTTCGATCATTTCCGATGTGGTGGAATCCCTCGCGTTTTCCGGTATCAAGAAACTTGTCATCGTCAGCGGTCACATGGGTAACCACCTCCTTCGAAACGTCGTCCAGGAATTGAATTATCCCCGTCCACGGGTGCTGCTGCTTCCATCCCGCCATCACTGGGAAAGGGCTTACCGGGTGGCCGGAATATCCTCGTCCCCTTCCCGGGACATGCATGCTGGTGAAAGCGAGACGTCCATTGTCATGCATTTGTTTCCCGAAGCCGTACGGTACCGGGAAATTAAGGACGTTGACCGGCCGGAACGGCAGCTTCTAGAAACTCTGGGCATGAGGGCTTATACCGAAACCGGAGTCATCGGGTTCCCTTCAAAAGCTTCTGCCGAAAAGGGAGCTATGTTTCTGAATGCCCTGGCGGAAGAAACAGCAAAAACGGTAAAGGAGTTTGTTGAAATTGGCTGAGCAACTTAGTTGGCAGGAAATAGCTGCAATTCTGCGTGAAAGAATTCTTTCGGGTCAACTGAAACCGGGACAACCTTTTCCAACCAACAAGGAATTGATAAACGAATTCGGCGTCTATGTAAGCACCGTCCAGAACGCCGTAAACGCCCTCATCAGGGAAGGATTAGTCGTCACCTCCGGCCCCGGCAACAAGCGCCGCATCGTCAGGCCTTTGCTGGAGCGGTCGGTACGCCGGGGAGGCTTCCTGACCGAGTTCGGGCCGCGGGCCAGGCTGGAGATCCTGGAGCTGAAGATCGTCCGCAGTCCCAGAAAGCTGCCGGCAGCGGTTCTCAAGGAGATGGATCCGCCGGTGCTGAGGTATCTCACCCGCCAGTGGCGGGATGAAATTCCCGTCGCCCTATCGGATGCGTATATCCCGGGGGTTGTCCCGCTCAAAGAGCTGAAATCACTTATTTCCGACCCCGGCACGGATTTATACCGGGCGATGGAGTCGCTGGGTATGAGAGCTGACACCTGTGAGGAATCGCTGATTGCCGGTGGGTCTACGCCTGAGGAACAACAGATCCTCAACGGTGCGCCTGTAGTGGTACGAATTACCCGGAAAGTTTATAATAAAGACGGACGGTTGCTGGAACTGTGTTTTCTAACCAACCGGGCGGATTGCTACGAGTTTTTATACCGGTTCCCTTTTGAAGCTCAAGATAATAATGATAAACTAACGTAAAAGGAGGCATTAATACTGTGCGTTTACCTGTAACTCTTTATCCGGGTGAAGATGGCTTTATAGTCGCAGAGTGTCCGGTTATACCGGGATGCATCTCCCAGGGCAGAACCGAGGAAGAAGCTCTGGCAAACATCAAGGAAGCGATTGAACTTTGCCTCGAAGTCAGAAAGGAAGCCGGCTTACCCTTAACGCTACCTCTTCATGAAATCGAGGTAGCCATCTAATATGGCTTCCCTTCCTGTAGTTTCAGGTAGGCGTGCTGTTCGCGCTTTTGAAAAGGCCGGCTGGAAAATTGCCCGACAAAAAGGCAGTCATATCATTATGGTTAAAGCAGGTATGCTGGCAACGCTATCAATCCCTGATCACAAAATTTTGGATCGTGGCCTGCTGCGCAGTTTAATTCGCAAGGCTGAAATGTCCGTTGATGAGTTTATTGAATTACTGAATTAGTCGAACCGGACATCGTGCGATGGGGTGCATGCCGTTTTTATTGTTCTTATAAAAAACAATTTACAGTACAATGTTGCCCGTAAGAACAGTATAGTCTCTTTCAAGAACAATGTCAAGGGTTTTATTAAGTTTTTCAAAGAAAGCATCTTTACTTTGTTCTTTTTAGCAACGTGCTTTTAGAGAACATCTTGGTTATACTTAAATGAAAAGTACCTGAAAAGACCATCGGGAGCGGTAAACCTTGGAAAGTAAATCAACTGTCTTCAGTCAAAGGATAAAGTTTCTCAGAAAGCAAAAGGGCTGGACACAAGAAGATTTGGCTGAAAAACTTAAAATCTCGCGTTCTGCTGTCGCCGGATGGGAAGCTCCCAGTAAGACAAATTTTCCTGATAAGGATACACTTTTACAACTTTCCAATATTTTTAACGTTTCAGTTGACTACCTTTTGGGACGATCAGATGATCCTTCTCCACCCCCTGCAAAAACAGAAAAATCCCTTCAGCAAAGACGCATCGAGCTGGAGCAGGCGTTCAAAGAACTTCTCAGGTCCGAAACGGTCATGTTCGATGGCATGCCCATTGGTGAACTCGATGAGGAAATTATCGAGGACCTGGAACTGATGCTTGACCATATCCTGGAATTCCTGAAAAAGAAAAAGCAAAAAGCGGCTTCCGGCAGAAGTGAAGATGGAAAGAATTAATCCGAAACCTATGTTCACAAAAGGTGATTGGACGTGATGTTCGGCAGAATTTTTAAGCAAGTATCAGATCTCATTTCCCGCTGCGGTCTTCTCCACCCCCGGGAACTTGCCGATTACTGCGAGGTAAACGTCCTTTATGTTCCCACCAAACGGCTCCGGGGTGGTTTCATCGACATTCCGGATGGGGCCATAGTCGTCGTAAGCCCGTTGCTGCCCCGCTTCAAGCGTTATGGCATCCTACTCCACGAAGTGTGTAGATCGTAAAATAGAATTGACCCCCGATCGTCAAATAAAACTGACCCACCTCATGATAAAATCTCCCTCGAGAGGGGGAGGCAAAAGAGGTGGTAAGCATGTACAAATGGCAACGCATCAA